>Ga0335072_10015548_pt1 | contig 10801 bp, 9 predicted proteins | sample Lox_Sample_21_FD_206725 | JGI IMG/M metagenome (GOLD analysis project Ga0335072, IMG submission 206725) | Soil microbial communities from Loxahatchee National Wildlife Refuge, Florida, United States - Lox_Sample_2.1 | ecosystem: Environmental > Terrestrial > Soil > Wetlands | place: USA: Florida... | reverse complement strand
ATTCAGAAGCAACTCAAACGTCATTGTCGCGCCATCGATCCTCCGCACTGCAAACCGCAGTGTATTGCCGTCCACGTGCACACCGAGCAGCACGTGCGGTGCATTCGCAACCACTTGCGCCTTGCCATCGTGGTTCACAACAATATCCAGGACCAATGTCCCGCCCAAGGTTCCCGCATCGTTGGCCAGGGTCAGGGTGGCGCTGGGCTGTCCATCCAGGACGGCCCGCCACACTCCAACCCACGGCGCATCGTGATTTGCGGCGGTGCCCGCCAGCATCACGCATCCCAGTGCGAACATGGCACTCTTCATGGCCGTTTCCTCCCTTCAAGCAGTCGCGTCCCCGGCCCTCAATTCCCGTACGCGCGCACCGTAACCAGCGCGGTCTCACGTGACGGCGAATCAAGAACGGTTCCTCGATCGCCGTCGAGTGACCTGTGCAGAAAAGCCCGAATGTAGGTCTCAATCAGATTCAGGTTGTCGAGGGCCTGTGCGGCGCTTGCGCTGTTGTTTGCATCCAGTAGGCGATCGTCGCTGAAGCTGCCATGCACGAGCCCATTCGCCTTCAGCACCACATCGAACGATCCAGCTGGGCACTGCTCCAGCTGCTCTTCTTTTTTCTTGAAGTAGGCCAGGTGCTGTTCGTGTGTGCCGAACATATGGGCCTCGTCGAAATTTGCTTCCAGCAGCAGGAGTGGCTGCTTCATCGTGGCTCCATCGCCAAAATCCGGCAGCACTGACACGGGCACCATGCCGCCGTCGAGGTCGACGCAGGCTTTGAATCGCGCGTCGAGCTGGCATGCGCGCGTCGCGCTCGCCGCGCCGGCCGAGTGCCCGATCGCCGCAGCTTTGTTCAGGTCCAACGCCGCGATCATCGGCGAAGCGTGCGGTCCCTTCTGCAGGGCGGTCAGCTGATCCAGGACAAAGCGTACGTCTCCCGCGCCCTCCGCGATGCCCAGCCCAGCCATGGCCACCATGCGTTTGAACTGTTCTTCGGGGGATAGTCCCGGCTGCGGCGTGTCGCGATGAATCTCCAGGATCCGTCCATCCGGAAACATGATCGGCGCGTTATACGGCGTTTCGATCGACGCCACCGCGTACCCGTGGCTCACCAGGTCTTCGATCAGGGCCGTGTACCCAAAGCTCGTTCCGCCCCGTCCCGGCACAAACACCAGCAGGGGAAACTTCCTCCTGCTCTTCGCGACCGGCGCATTCTCGCGCGCATGCGAATGAAGGGCGCCCGAAACAACCAGCTGCCACTTGGCCGCGTCGTCCTCGTGATAAAACGCTGCCGCCTGCGCATCCGCATCCATCTGCTTCGCACCCGGCTGGTATGCGCCTTGGACATCCTCCGCTTTCGCTGCCGGATACCACAGGTACACCATCATTTCGCGATGCGCACCTGGCTTTGTCGCGTACCGGTCCGGCCGCGATGTGTCCACCCAGTCGAATCCAACGCGGCCGATCCCGTAGGTCCCGGAAGGTTCCGGCAACTGCTTCACTGCATTTCCAGCCGCGTTTTGCATCGCACCCGCCGGTCCGGCTGCAAGACACACGACAAGCGTCATGCCATAGGCACTGAGTTTCATAGCAAACCTCTCTTACTGTTTCGCGAGCGTTGTTGTTGCCAGTGTTCCGCCCAGCCCCATCGTTTCGATCGCCGACGAGGGCACCACCACCATCGACCCCTTTTCGCGCATCGCTTCGAACAGCATGTTCATGCCGCGCAGATGCAGCGCCACCGGGTTGTTCGTATAGTTCTCCGAGGCCGTGGCGAACTGCGACGACACCTGCACTTCAGCATCGCCAAGAATCACGCGCGCCTGCCGTTCTCGCTCCGCCTGCGCCTGCTGCGACATTGCATTTTCGAGCGCCTGGGGAATCCGCACATCGCGGATCTCCACCGACTGCACCGTGATCCCCCACGGCGTGGTCTTCTCGTCGAGGATCTTTTGCAGCTCATGACCCAGCTTTTCACGCTCGCTGATCATCTGCGCGAGCTCATGCCGCCCAATCGACTCCCGCAGCGCCGTCTGCGACCCAAGCGTGATCGCCTCGATGAAATCCTCTACCTCGAAGATCGCCTTTTCCGCGTTCCACACCAGCCAGAACACGATTGCATCCACGTTCACCGGCACCGTGTCGCGCGTCAGCGTCGATTCCGCGCTCACCGTGGTTACCCGCACCCGTTGATCCACATAGCGGCTCAGTGAATCGATGATCGGAATGATCAGGAATGCGCCCGGACCTTTCAGCCCGCGATATCTGCCGAAGCGCAACACCGCAACCCGCTCCCACTGGTCCACCACCTTGATCGCCAACAGAAAATACACACCCAGCAGGGAACCGATGATTGCCCAACGCTGCTCGTGCCACTCCGACGACGCCCACATGCCTGCGGCGATGAGAATCACGCACACCAGCACGCCAACGCTGCTGATCGTTTTCGATGGCCGCAAACTCGGTCGCGATAAATTTACCTGGAACACAGCTATCTCCTTTCAACATCCGGGCCCATGTGGCGCATTTTTTCAACGAGTTCGATGACCGTGATTCCCGCCGCGCCGGCGCGCGCCACAAATTCGCCGACCAGCTGGTTCAGCTGCCGTTCTTTCTCTTCCTTCGAAATCTCGATCCGCCGCTCCGCGATGAAAGTTCCAGTCCCTTGTTGCGTGTCGAGCAGGCCCCGAATCTCCATCTCGCGGTAGGCCCTCATCACGGTGTTCGGGTTGATTGCCAGTTCCACGGCCACATGCCGGACCGTCGGCAACTGATCCCCGGGAGCCAGTGATCCTCGCGCCACCGCAGCCTGCACCTGGTCGATGAGCTGACGGTAAACAGGAACCCCGCTGTGCGCGTCAAGCCGGAAGGCGAAGGACGATGACTCGATTTGCATGTCTCTGTTCATTACAGAAACAGTGTACTAGTGAAATAGTACACTGTCAAGCGATTTCTTTTTACCGCTGCACACTCCGGTCTTGAACCATCTAAATCCTGTCTCTGGCAAAGCAATTGGGCCGTTGAGGGTGCTCAATCCGCAACTCCCTCAAACATCCGCATGCAGGTATACTTATGAATGTGACCACTACGGCCTTCGATCACCCCACCAAAGCCGATCCAACTGGAACTTCCACCTCATCGAAACGGGTGCTATTGCTGAAGCCGCGTGGCTTTTGCGCGGGGGTCGTGCGCGCCATCGACATCGTCAAGATCGCTCTCGAGACCTTCGGCGCGCCCATCTATGTTCGTCGCGAAATTGTCCATAATCGCTATGTAGTGAATGAATTGGCTGAAAAGGGCGCCATCTTTGTCCATGAAATTGAGGAAGTCCCCGACGGTCAGCGCGTGATCTACTCAGCCCATGGCGTATCGCCGGCTGTCCGCGAAACGAGCAAGGGCCGCGGCCTCAAGGTCATCGACGCCACCTGCCCGCTCGTGACCAAGGTCCACATCGAGGCAGTCAAGTTTGCTAAGCAGGGATATTCCCTCGTGCTCATTGGCCATCGCGATCATGACGAGATCGAGGGCACCCTCGGCGAGGCACCGGACGTTACCCAGGTGGTCTCCAACGTCGCTGAGGTCGCCGCGCTCCAGGTTCCTGATCCAAATCGCGTTGCTTATCTCACCCAGACCACGTTGAGTCTTTCTGAAGCGCGCGACATTATTCACGCGCTCAAAGAGAAATTTCCCAACATCGCCGGTCCTCACTCGCAGGATATCTGCTATGCCACGGAAAACCGGCAGGTCGCCGTTCGCAACGTGGCTCACAACGCCGATCTGGTTCTGGTTGTAGGTTCCACCAACAGTTCCAACTCCAACCGCCTCGTCGAAGTCTCGCGCAACCTTGGCACCGTGGGGTATCTCATCGATAACTCACAGGCCATTCATTCCGCTTGGCTTGAGGGCGTGTCAACAGTTGCGGTCACGGCCGGAGCGTCCGCGCCCGAGATCCTGGTCGAGGACGTTGTCAACTACCTCCGGCAGAATGGCTTCTCCAGCGTGGAAGAGGTCGAAGTGATGCCCGAGAACGTTCGTTTCGGCCTCCCGCCTGAAATCGTGCAGGCTATCGGGAGCGCCGGCGGCGAAGTACCCGTGAACTGATATGGTTCTCTGATCAGGTGCGGGCGGTTCGCGCCAAGTCAGACCGGGTTAATTTGTTGTAACGGGCCGCCATTCTGCGACATCGATTCGACTATGGTTGTCGATCACTCCCGAAAGGGGATTGGGGCATCACAAAAAGCATGAGTTCAGTGCCGGAAGAGACGCAGTCCATCGCCCCGAAATTCGGGCGCCTCGACGCCGACCTGGGCGAGGTGGAATCCGCCATTCATAAATCGCGCGATTTCCTGCTTTCTCTACAGCACCCCGACGGGCACTGGAGCGGTGAACTCGAAGCCGACGCGATGCTCGAGGCGGACTACATCTTTCTCCACACCCTGCTTGAGAGTGGTGATCCCGGCCGTCTCCGGCGCGCTCTCACCGAGATGCTGCGCTACCAGAACGACGATGGCAGCTGGAGCCTCTATCCGGGCGGTCCCGGAAACATCTCGCTTTCCGTCAAGTGCTACTTCTCAGCGAAGCTCATGGGCGTCCAGGCTGACGATCCGCGCCTGGTGAAATGCCGCGAATGGATTCTTGCTCATGGCGGCGTGGTTGCGTGCAACACCTTCACGAAGATGTATCTCTGCGCTCTCGGGCAGTATGACTACGATGCGGTGCCCGCCATCCCGCCGGAAATTGTCCTGTTTCCCAAATGGTTCTACTTCAATATCTACGAAATCTCCGCGTGGTCCCGCTCGATTCTCGTTCCGCTGGCGATCATCTACGCTAAAAAGCCGTTCAAGAAGATTCCCCGCGAGCAGAACATCGATGAGCTCTTCGTCGGTGGCCGCGCGAACTCCATTCTGCGCGTCCGCATGGATCGCAAAAGCATATTCTCCTGGCGCAACTTCTTTCTCATTTGCGATCGCCTCATGCACCTCTCCGAGGCTGTGCATTTGCGCCCTCTGCGCAAGCTGGCGCTGAAGCGCGCAGAGCAATGGATGCTCGAACGGCTGGAGATGACGGACGGGCTCGGCTCCATCTATCCCGCCATGCTCAACGCCATCATCGCACTGCGCTGCCTCGGCTACTCCGAGGACGACCCCCAGGTCATCCGCGCGCGTGACGAGTTTGAGAAGCTGGGCATTGAGCAACCGCCGATAGAGGAGTTCCAGGAGCCCACGTTCCGCATGCAGCCTTGCATGAGCCCGGTGTGGGACACAGGCCAGGTTCTCTATGCTCTCGGCGAAGCCGGGGTGCCACGCAATGATCCTGCATTAGTCAAGGCCGCTGACTGGCTTCTCTCGAAGGAAGTGCGCCACAAGGGGGACTGGACCGTCAAGGTTCCCAACACCGAGCCGGGCGGCTGGTATTTCGAGTACAACAACGAGTTCTATCCCGACACCGACGACACCGCACAGGTATTGCTCGCTCTCAACAAGGTCGACAATCCACGCGAGCGGTATCAGCATCAGGTTGTGCAACGTGCCATCGACTGGGAATTCGCCATGCAGTGCCGCAAAGGCGGCTGGGGCAGCTTCGACAAAGACAACACGAAGATGATTTTCCAGTACATCCCCTTTGCCGATCACAACGCCATGCTCGATCCGCCTACGGTCGACATCACCGGGCGCATGCTTGAAATGCTGGCCAGCTATGGTTACACACGCAGCGACCGGCGGGTCCAGAAGGCAATCGATTTCATTCTCAGCGAGCAGGAACCGGACGGCAGCTGGTTCGGACGCTGGGGAGTCAACTACCTGTACGGAACATTCCTGGTTCTGCGCGGCCTTGAAGCCATCGGATTCGATCAGCACGAACCGCAAGTGCAGCAGGCGGCGGAGTGGATCCGCATGGTGCAGAATCCCGACGGCGGGTGGGGCGAATCCTGCGACAGCTACGATAACCCCGATACCCGCGGTGTTGGCACCTCGACGCCGTCGCAAACCGCCTGGGCGCTGCTCGGCCTGCTGGCTGCCGGCGACGATCGCTCCGACTCAATCGCCAAGGGGATTCGCTGGTTGCTTGCCCGCCAGACTCTCGAAGGCAGCTGGGACGAATCGATTGGGCAGGGAGGGATGCGCCAGGCCATCTATACGGGCACAGGCTTTCCCCGCGTTTTTTATCTTGCCTACCACGGCTATCGCAACTACTTCCCGCTGCTTGCCTTGACGACGTACAAGCGGGCCATGGAGCGTGCCGCATCGTGATTGGCTTTCATTCGAAGGGCTCGACGTCGGTCGCGCCGGTTGAATCCAAGCAAGCCTGGGCCTCGGGCCCGGAATTCGTGTCAAGGAGGAAACGCGCCGCAGCTCAGGTGCGAAACCTCCAAGGACACGCGTAATTAGGCAGTTGCAGGCCCAACAAATTTGCGCTGCATTTTGCCTGTTTATTCCGCGATTCGCGTAACCTGAATACAGGTGTGATTCGCACGGAGGAATCCACAAGCTTATGGCTGTTCCTATTTCGCAGATGGCAACGGTTGCCTCGTATGTGCTCAAGCAGCGTTTTCGCGGCAACAAGCGCTATCCGCTGGTTCTCATGCTCGAGCCGCTCTTCCGCTGCAACCTGGCCTGTGCCGGCTGCGGCAAGGTGCAGTATCCGCCGCACATTCTCAAGAAGCAGCTCAGTCCCGAGGAGTGCTTTCGCGCTGTCGAGGAGTGTGGCGCGCCCATGGTTTCTATTCCGGGAGGCGAGCCGCTTCTGCATCCGCAGATCGTCGAAATCGTCAACGGGCTCATTGCGCGCAAGAAATACATCTACCTGTGCACCAACGCGCTCGAACTCAAGCGTCGCCTGCCTGAGTTCACGCCGTCCAAGTACCTCACGTTCTCAGTGCATCTCGACGGCCAGCGCGAGCACCACGACTTCTCGGTCTGCCGCGAAGGCGGCTGGGAGATTGCGGTCGAGGGTATCAAGGAAGCCGTCCAGCGCGGTTTCCGCGTCACCACCAACGCCACGTTCTTCGATGGCACCGATCCCAACAGCGTGCGCGCCTTCTTCGATGAAGTCATGGCGATGGGTGTCGAGGGTATCGTGCTCTCACCCGGTTACAGCTACGAGATGGCTCCGGACCAGCATCGTTTCCTGGGCCGCGCCCGCGTGCGCCGCCTCTTCCGCGCCATCCTGTCGAATCGGAAAAAGTCGTGGAAGTTCAACATGTCGCCGCTGTTTCTCGAGTTCCTGATGGGCGACCGCAAATACGAGTGCACGCCGTGGGGATCGCCGGCCTACAACATCTTTGGCTGGCAGCGACCCTGCTACCTGCTTCAGGACGGCTACGCCGACAGCTTCAAGGAGCTGATCGAAACCACGAAGTGGGAAGAGTACGGCGTCGCCTCCGGGAATCCCAAATGCGCCAACTGCATGGTCAGTTGCGGCTACGAGCCCACGGCCGTGATGGACGGCTTCGGTTCGCTGGCGGGCTTCTGGGGCATGGTCAAGGGCACCTTCAAGACCTACAAGGACCAGCACGCGCTCAACCTGCTGAATGAGCCCATACCGCATGGACCGTCCGCGCTGGTGCAGATCGAGCAAAGCGATCGCGAACTGGCCAAGATGTGATGGGTTTTTTGAATGGGACTGGCTTGAACCCGTGCAGGAACGAATTTCAACTCCTGTCATCCTGAGCGAGCGAGGATTTGCCCTCAGTTTTCGAGTAACTGGGTGCCCCAGCTCTCGATTCTGAGACCTTGGAACCAGCTAACACCGCGAGCCCCGCTGAATTGAGGTATCCATGACCGCCGAAGTATCTAAATACACCCTCGAGCAAATCGAAAACCTCGAACTCGCGCCCGGCGCCGAGCACGAGAAGCTCGAAGGGTGGGTTCCTGAACTGGCGAGCGAAGAGGATCTCAAGAACGCGCTCGAGAAGGCTTTCGACTACCGCGGCGACGTCACCCTCACCCTCAAGTCGGGCGAGAGGATTGAAGCCTACATCTTCAATCGCCATACGGGTGCCACGCTGGCGGCGAGCTGGGTGCAGTACTTTGCATCCAACGCGCCCGACAAGCGCAAGGTAAGCTACGCCGAGATTGCGCGCCTCGAATTCAGCGGCAAGGACCGCGCTGCGGGCAAGCATTGGGAAGACTGGGTGACGGCCTATAACGAACGGAAAGCCGCCGGCGAAAAGAACATCGCCCTCCACCCCGACCAGCTCGACTAGTCCGGCCGACGCCGCAGAAGCTGGATCATGACACCGGCGGCCAGCAATCCGAACAGGAAAAATGTGATGACGGAAATCAGCGTGTCCGTCGTCAGGTGCACCATGGGTCGAATCGCCTTGTGAAGCCCGCGAACGTGATAGGCGCGAAGAGCGCCGCCAAGAATTGCAAGCTCCGGCAGGGCCAGGACGAAAATGCGCAGCCTTGGCAGATCTTTTAAGGGTTGGGGAGGAGCTTTGAACGATGGCTCGGTGGTGCGGTACCAATACCAGATCCAGGCTGCGATGACCGCCAGCCCGAACACGCTGCTCCCATATTCGAGCGCTTTGTCCATTCGCATTTCGCCGGTCGGCAGTTCGATAAATCTGCGCAGGAAAGACCAGTGCTGATAAACCCAGGATGTGTTGTGAGTGAGCGCATCCCAAGCGAGGTGCGTCGCGATGCCGACCAAAATCGAAAGCATAATCAGGGCAAGGCGCTTCGTAGGCCAGAAAGAGAAATCGGTCACACCGGTTCTGAGCCTCTGTCGAAACTGACCAGGCAAAAACACCAGCATCGGTTCCTTCATGTACTCGTGAAACAACCAGAGCGCAACAAATGCCAGGGGAAAATCGAGCATAAACATGCCGGAAATGGTGTGGCTGTAGGCCACGTGGCGCGATAGCGAAAGCAAATAGGAAAAATCGGGCGCGAAGGATCCAACGACCAGTGCGGACATCACAAGGGGAGTCCGGCGAAAAGGGATGACCGCGGCCGCATGGGAAAGGGTAAAGGGCACTCCCTACCAGTATCGCCGATGCTTCAGGCCGTGGATGGTTGCCCTTGCTCAGTGTCCTTCACCGGCGGCCACACCCAAATGGCGGCAGATCGGGCTCGCGCCGGGCGAGTCGCTCTGTCGTAAACTGATCTTCGGCCTCCATGCTGATCACTGACAACTGATCACTGACCATTGTCTTCATGAAAGTCTTTCTCACCGGCGCTACCGGATTCGTCGGCCATCATGTTGCGGAAGCCCTCGCCGCCCAGGGTGCTGACCTGCGCATGCTGGTGCGCAAAACAAGCAATCTCAAGAATCTTGAAGGCATCGCAGGCGAAACGGTGGTCGGGGATCTTGCGCGTCCCGAGTCATTCGCACCCGCACTCGCTGGCTGCGACGCCGTGATGCACGTGGCTGCCGACTACCGCCTCTGGATTCGCGATCCCGACAACATGTACCGAGCCAACGTCGACGGAACCCGCGAGCTGCTGCGCCTCGCCCGAGAAGCTCGCGTGCCGCGCGTCGTCTACACGTCGAGCGTCGCCACCATGAACTTCCGTACAGACGGCATCGTCATCAACGAAGACACGCCCGTGTCGCTGGCCGACATGGTCGGGCACTACAAGCGATCCAAGTTCATGGCGGAGCAACAGGCGATCGCCGCCGCCCAGGACGGCCAGCAGGTCTTCATCCTCAACCCCACCACGCCCATCGGCCCCAACGACTCCAAGCCCACGCCCACCGGCCGCATTTTCGTCGACTTTCTCAACCGCAAGTTCCCAGCCTACATCGACACCGGCCTTAATCTTGTCGACGTAGCCGAAGTTGCGCGCACCCACGTCGATGCACTTTCGAAAGGCAAGCCCGGCCGCCGCTACATCCTCGGCGGAGAAAACCTCACACTGAAGCAGATTCTCGACAAGATGTCGGCCATCACCGGCATCCCTTCGCCCACCGTCAAGATTCCCTTCGCCATTGCCGCGAGCTACGCCTTCTTTGAAGAATGGATTACGGGTCGCATCGGCGGCAAAGAGCCCCGTGCAACGCTTGAAGAAGTTCGCATGGGCCGGAAAAAGATGTTCGCCTCCTCGGCCCGCGCGCAGCAGGAGCTGGGCTTCCGAATTGTCCCCGTTTATCCGGCCATGCGCGCCGCGATCGAGTGGTTCCGAGCCAACGGCTACGCCGCTGGTTAACGGCCGGTCAACTCGCCCGGACAAAGAACACGCGAGGAACGAGCGGCTGAAGGGCCTCTCCGTTTTGAAAGGGTACGGATTCATCCGTGCACAAAGGTGGATGGTGCCCATTTATGCAGCGGCCCGACGGCTCGGTTTACGCCTTCAGCGCCATTTCACGCAGGATCGCGTCGGCGGCGCGGGCCGGATCGGCAGCTTGCGTGATGGGCCGGCCGACGACCAGGTAGCTGGCCCCCTGCCGCAAAGCTTCCGCCGGCGTGGCCGTGCGCTTCTGGTCGCCGATGGCGGCTTCGGCGGGCCGGATGCCGGGAATTACGAGTACGCCTTCCGGGCCGGTCAGGGCACGCAGCGCCGCCACTTCGAGAGGGGAGCAGACAAAGCCGCGGATGCCGGCGTCACGGCCCATGCGGGCCAGCAACGTAACTTGGTCGGGGGCGGAGCGATCAAGGCCGACGGCTCGAAGCTGAGCCGCGTCCATGCTGGTCAGGACCGTCACGGCAAGCAGTTCAGGCGGGTTTGAAATGCCTTCGAGCGCGTTCCGTGCCGCTGAAAGCATGGCCGGGCCGCCGGAAGCATGAACCGTAAGCATCTGAGCGCCCAGCGAAGCGGCGGAGCGTACGGCTCCGGCAACCGTGTTCGGAATATCG
>Ga0335072_10015547_pt1 | contig 10801 bp, 7 predicted proteins | sample Lox_Sample_21_FD_206725 | JGI IMG/M metagenome (GOLD analysis project Ga0335072, IMG submission 206725) | Soil microbial communities from Loxahatchee National Wildlife Refuge, Florida, United States - Lox_Sample_2.1 | ecosystem: Environmental > Terrestrial > Soil > Wetlands | place: USA: Florida... | reverse complement strand
GCGTTTAAGTGATCCTTCAACCCATCGTAGAGCGGGGCGAACACGCGTCTACTTTGGTTATCTTGTTTATTCGGCATTGTTTATTACCTCCTTCACCAGGCGCACATATATCATTCCCTCCTGGATGGTGGTTTGTACCTTGATTTTGCGAGTCCGCGCCGCTTGCCAGAGGGCTCCTTGTCGGTGAGCGTCAGGTGTAAGCTCATCCGGACTGATACGGAGCCACAGGCCATCCGCCTCGATCACTTTGTCCATGAGTTTCTTGTAGCTGTGCCGCTTGACGGGTCTCGGCGGAGCCGCAAGTTCAATTGTCATCGGGATCTCCATTGGGGGTTGAATTGTGAAGCCCAGTAGTTATTACCGCTCCACCATCATTAAGCGAATATACGAAGACACTTATTTATGAAATGCAGTCTTTTGTCTACTGGCAACTTTTAGAGCTTCGGTTGAATGCATACTGTAGACATCCCGCTGAACAACTACCAGTACCGGTTCCGAAAGCTCTCTTTTGAGGAAGAATTCGCCTTGGACGTAAAGCCCGGTGACGACGGCATCAAAGCAGCTTTAGCCGCCGCTTTGATTGCGGTCTCCGGTCTCACGCTCCGCACTGAAGACGCTCAAACTGTCATCCACAGTCTGCCGGACCCTGTCCGGAATCGACTCTGGGTGTTGTATAAAGCGGGCCTGCCCGAGGATCGATTTTTTACCACCAGAGGCCTTTACTCTGCTCCGGAGCCCGCCACTTTAGCCAGCCGTATTCATCGTGGCGAGCAAGAACAAGACACAGTCGCCGGACGTGCGGTGGCGGAACTTGAACGTCGATTCAAGGAACATGAGGCCGCACAAGCGAAGGAAATCGAGCAGAGGGTTTTTGAGGACGCCAAGCGCCGAGGAGTTTTGACTCGCGCGACAGTGCCAGGAGTCGTAAATGCCTAGAACTGAAGGTGTTGAGTTAATCCAGCGTCTCCATGACGGTCGCCTCACTCAAGCCGAACCGGAGGAGGTGCTTAAAATCCGGACTCTGATCACCCAGGAGATCGAGGAGATACTGGAAGCCGGAGCGCGGGTGCGGCCACTGTACGTCGGCGATCAGAAGATAGGGTGGGTACGCGGGGTCCATCTATCTGAACGAAAAGTACTTAAGCGTTACGTCTTCAATCGCGTGGAGTTTACTCAACACCTGCTTAAACTCGGAACTTCCTTATCGCCCGAGTTCATAAAAACCTTGACCGCCGTCGAACTTCGGTCCTTGCTGCGCGTCATTACCGAGATGACCAACAGCGACCTGCGTCTGTACCCCTACATCACCCCTTTCGTTACGACTAACGTCAGCGAACAGCTTTGGTTTTCCCGGGGGATGGACCTTACGGCCTTCCAACGGCGACAGATTATCCTGCCCGATGACAGTACGCTGCCCCTCTGGGCCGCACCGGATCATGCTCGGCTATGGGCGACCTTGGCGAGCTACCGGGAAAGAGCGAAGACTCGGCTTGAGCACTCGATGAATGCCCTTCTCATTGTCCGCCCGTGGGCCGGTAAGGGTGTAGACGGCCTGGCCAGCGACCTCCGGAGCACCGCTAAAGCCCTCCTGCCGGATCGATTGGAGCCGTGGTCGGAGGTCATTAAAGCTCCGCGTCCGATCAACCTGGACGACGGCTGGGCGCACGGAGAGGACGACAGCCGGGAAGGTATTATCCGCGAACTCGACGGCATGATGAACAATGACCGGCACGAGCGGGTCATGAAGGCGTTTGAGGACAGCCTCGTCGCCAAAGCGGAGGCCCAGCAGCAGGAGATTGACGCGAAGATCAATCAACGCGGCGGCCCGGGCTTTATGGAAGAGACCAAATTTGAGTTTGGGACAGCGTCCGAAATACGCAAGCGCGTCGCCGAAATTCGGAAGAATCGCAAAGGAGTCTCGGTCGCGGAATCCCAGCGATCTCAGACTACCAAACTAAGGCGCTATCAGTAGGAGCCTTACAATGGCAGAAATACCAGAGCAGTCCGGACCGCAGTCCCTCAGCGACATCATCGCCGACCTTAAAGGGTTTGGTATTGAGGACTTTAACGACTATATCCCTCTAACCAGCGGTGATAAGACCATCCAGATCAAAATCGCGAACATCCCCACAGATGATGAGCTTACCGCTCTCCTCGCTGTCGAGGAGCTAAAAGGCTACACGTGGCTCCAGAAGGTGAAGGCTGAGATCATCTCGCGCTCGATTTCGTGGCTCAATGGAGTCGAGATCCGGAAACTCTCGGTGATCGAGCGCCGTATCGTTGATCCCACAGATGGTCACGAGAAGGACATTCAGGTCGTCCTACGGAACATCCTGACCGGATGGGGCCAGGAGTTTCTACAGGTGCTCTGGAAAGTTCTGATGGTGCATTCGCAGAATATTGAGAATAGGCTGCTCAACAGCTTCCCCGAGGCTGCCGTCATTACCGAAGTCGAGCGCCGCTTCAATGAGCGGGTGCGCAACGAGATCGAGAATCGCACCCGCGATGTGATCCAGGACCAGGTGGAGCAGTTATTCGCCGATGATGAAACCCCAAAGACAGAAGCCTGATAACCGATGCCCGACCCTATCAACAATCCGGGAGGTCCCGCTCGCGATGTGGAGTCCGTTCTCGACGTCACACGCAAGCTCCAGTCTGCGGCCAGTGATCTGAATAAGATGACTCCCGGTTTCCGGGCGATCGAAAACCTGGCCAAGGTCACCGGCGATATTCTTGGCCAGATCGAGAAGACATCGGAGCGGATCACAAAAAGGTGGGGGGAGTTCGGATCGGAGCTTCGTCGCACGGTCGCACTATCAGACGACATCGAGGATTCGTTCAAAGCGCTTGCGGATTATCACCGGAAGATGACGCAGCAGGGTATGAAGACCAAGGACCTTGAAAGCTACAAAAAGGTCCTGGAGGAGATGTACAAGACCACAAAGGATATTTCGAGTAAAGGTCTCTTCTCAAAGGGTGGATCGCGTCTGATTACGAAGCAGATAAAAGAGATAGAGTCAGCTATGCGCGGACTCCGCACCAAGACGCAAGCGACATTCAGTTCAAAGGAAGCCGAGGACCTTTACGTCCAGATCGAGAAAATCAACCGGTCCACGGTGCAGCTTGCAAAAAACATGAAAGGCGTGAAGCTCTCCCACCTGGGCCGTGAAGTTTCCGGGGCAGAGAAAGCGGTGCGCCATCTCCTAAGCCCTTTCGGAACAAGTCAGAGCAGCCGTATTGATAAGGTATATCAGTATGCACAAACCGGCCACGAGATTCGGGAAGCGCGGAGAAAGAAAGATGCAGGCCGGTTCAAAGAATTTGAGGAACATCGTGCGCACATCCTCCGGAGGCTCCCCAGCCTGAACATCGATGTGAGCCGTTATACACGCTCTGACGGGACAATTGATAAAGAGAAGCTGAACGCTGATCGTGCCCGGCGTTCCGAAACCATCCAATCCATCATTAAAGGCCGCGCCCAGGAACATGGGTTGTCGCCTTTTGCAACCCGACTGATGACACAATCAGCATTAGCGAAGGCGAATGGAACCCGGGAAGACCTCTTGACGCGGGCCGGGATGGGTTTACTGGCACACGGGGAAGGGTCTATCGGTCGCGGCTTGTTATCTTGGGGCGGCAGCATGATGGAGGGAGGTGCTGGCGGCCTTGCGGAAATGACTGGTATGGCCGCCGCGCCGATCGCGCTTATGGCAATCGTCAAAAGCGCCTTTGACAAGAACCAGAAGATGAATGCTGATGTGGTGGAGAAACTCGGTCAGGGCGGTATTTTTGGCGGCCAGAACGACTCCATAACATCACTCGCGAATGTGCGTGGAAACCTGAATTCCGGTGGTCTTTATAACCGTTTCGGGATCGGTTACGAAAAAAACCTCCAGCTTGCTCAGGCACTCGTTGAGGGGGGTTTCTCCATCAGTAATCTCGCGGACGGTCGGGTAGGCAGCACACAAGGATTCCTCAACAACAGCTTCGGAACAATGCAGCGGAACGCTTACGTTTACGGAAAACTCGCCGGGCTCAGTCCGAGTGAAACCATGGCGGAAACGATCAAGCTCATTACACAGTACCGTCAGTCTCTCGGTTCGACCGAGGACTTCTTCGTGAAGATCGCTCACGATACCCGTGCGGCGGGGATATCCACGATGAAGTACATCCAGTTGATTGACGACGTAAACAGCCACTACGATCGCTCGAACAAGCTCCTGATGACGACGATCACCATCATGAGCAACTTATCGAAGACTGGACGTGACACCGCCGAAGATATTAGCGACGCGATGAATGCGGTCACAAACGGAGGTAAACCGCAGACCTTTGAGAACAGCGCCTTCCTCAACATGCAAGCGATGCGCAACCCGGAGGAGAGGCAGAGGATTCTAGGGATTCGTAAGTACAACTTTCAGGATGCGGCAGAAAAAGCCGCCGCTGCGTTGGGGGTTCAGAACACAAAAGAGAATCCTGGGGCTGTTCAGGACTGGATAGACCGGCTTCAGCGGGGTGGGTATGGTTCATTCATTTCGCTTCAGCGGCAGGCCGACGAAAGGTTTAGTAAAGATCCGACGAAACATAAGGCGGCGATCGCATCATTGAGGACCGCGCAAACAGCATACACGCAGTTTTCGGATCAGCAGTACGCGGATAGTCTTGCTCGTCAAGGACAGTTTGCTAAAGCCGGGCTCGCAATGGCATCGACCACCCAGAATATGGGGCCGGATGTTGTGTCGAACAGCACCGAAACCCTGAACGCACTTCTGGAGGCGCTCACTATCGCCCACGCAACTATGGGGGACTACTTAGATAAGAACAGGCGTCCTTTTCTCGATACCTCTCCCGCCTTTGCAGTGGCAAAACAACACTTTGGCCTCGACCAAATACCGGACGACCGCCAAACAAACCTACTGGAAACCGCAGCGGCAAGTATGCTACAGACAGTCACGGAAGGCATCGACCTTAAAGGCGATCCGCATGTGATCGAGGCGAAGCGAGACCTTTATAAGAAAATATATCAATCACTTGCGGCTCAGGGCGTTAATCTTGGAACGAACAAGGATACCACGACCGCCGTCATCGACTATGCAACGAAACACAAAGACGAGTTCATGGATAAAATCCTGAACTCAAAGGAGTTGACGGGAGCAATCTATGGGTCCGCCGATTTCGAAAAGATCAATAACGCCAAGATGACGAAGGCGGATAACGATCGACAAATGGAGGACGCCGCTAAACTTGCGGCCAGCACGCGTACGACTGCCGATGTTTTTGCCGACGCTTTCAGCTACCTCTTCACGAAGCTTCAAACGCCGCTTGACGATATTTCACGCGTAATCGACGCCGCCTTCGGTCACTTTTTGAAGAATCCCTGGGCCTCCCAATCTGATGTTAAGCTCGCCGAGCAATTTAACAACACAGGGGTCACTGATAAGTGGCGCGAGGCTCGACAGAAGGAGATCGACGATTTAGAGAAGAAGCTGGATAGCGCCCCGGAGGATCAGAAATCGGCTATTCTCTCGCAACTGGACGCAAAGAAGGATGAATTCGATAAGCTTTTGGCGACATCCACAATATTCGCTGCAGGTAAAGGCGTCCACAAGGATGAAATGAGTGCGTGGGTCGATGACATGCAGAAGTACCTGAAGAACGCACAGGGAACCGCATTCGCGCTTCCGAAATCACAGGCTGACATCACGAAGGACCTGAGCTTCTTGCAGGATGCACCGAAAGATCCGTTTCACAAGAACACCAGCATCCTTACCGGGGCCGAAGAGGCCCCGTGGGACTCCCTATTGAAGTCCCTCCAAAAGATCGGCGCAATCAAGCTCAATAAATACAAGGACAGTCTAGGCGGAGACATGTACACGGTCACGACGACCTATAACAACGTCAACTTTGGTCAATACGGTAAAGGTGTGACGCCGGTCAACAAGGCCAACCAGACTCCGCCTGCCCCGACTCCAGCCGGGTCGAGCAGCCATGGAACCAAACAACACGGCACGACGGGGTCTTGGTAATGGCGACGCCTACATCTGTTATTGCACAATACGCATTCGCTAACGCTATTGCTCAAGGTGCCGAGGGCTACGGTGCTAAGTCCACCAACCTCCCCACACGCTCGAACAATCCTGGCGACCTCGGGAATACCGGCACCGCAATCCAAGGGTATGCAACCTCCGCAGACGGCTGGGCTGCGTTGGATCATCAGGTATCTTTGATGTTTACTGGCGGCTCCGGGACAAAATACAACCCCAACATGACTATCGCACAGGTCGGCCAGAAATATGCCACGGCCAGCGCCATATGGTCCAAAAACGTCGCCGGAACTTTAGGTGTATCTCCGGATACCACCCTCGCGCAATTAGCCTCCGGGCAGGTTCCTTTCAAGGTGATTCCGCGAGTGATTATTCCAGGATCATCGCAGGGATCAACATCCACAGCGACACCGAATATTTATGGACCCGACAACACCAATCCGGTTACGGCAGTTCCTGTGTACGGCTCAGCCGCTTTTTTGGTGACCCAGCAGGATATTGAGCCCCCGCTGGTGATCACAGCCGGGCTCGATGAGACACCGTGGTTTTCTGATCCCGACATCTTGCTCGATGATGCTCCGACAGACGCGGTCCCGACTCCCGTGACGTTTTTGATTTACTTCGATCCTAACTCAGACCCACTATCGACGACAACGGGCTATCCGATCGAGGTGAAGTTGAAGGCGTCGCTCAGCCGCGTCAACAGGGGGATGCGTCATGTTGTGAATACACGCCCGACGCGTACAGGCTTTGGGGTGACCTTATGGGGTATGCAGCCGGACCTGATCTCGGGGAGCGGATCGACCGGCGCATTTGATAACCAGTTAGGCATCACAGACTATCTTAGCGTCTCGCAGGCCGATGCCGAGGTTGTCAATCTCATCACCAGCGGTCTCACTTATACCGAAAACCCAAACACCGGGGCCATCACTAAAACAATCACCGATCATGGAAGCAACCCTAACCAGATAAGCGGCGACTCCCTGCGGATCGCGGCCAAGGATGCTTTTGTCGAGTTGCTGTTCACCTTCAAGAACAACGGGATCGTGTGGTTTCGTAACCGGAACTACACCGGATACGTATCCGGGGCGGATAACGAGCTTGGAAACGATGCCTGGTCGCCCGAGACGGGTTCGTCGGTGTTCCAGAACCGCGCCCGCCGCAACGATGTGATGACACGCGGTAACGTCGCGATGTATTTCAGAAACTCCGTCTACTACGGCTACTTCAAAAGTCTCAATTGGACGGAAGATGCTGAAAAACCATTTCAGTGGAATTTCACTTTTACATTCCAGGTAGAACGTACCGTTACAGCGGTGCCGATTCCGGATCTCTCAACATGACGACCAGTAACACTTCCGATCTGAATCTTCAGCCTGACAACAACCTCGGGCTGTTCCAGTTGCCGACGCGCGGAGAGAAACGCATTATCGCGGTTGTGACGCCGGATGAGAGCGGCTTGAGTACGAACTCCAACCCGAATTTGACGGTTGAGGAAGCGGACTTTGAGATTAAAGCGGCGCTCGCTCCTTACTATGAATTCACCACGATAAGCATTCCCGGGCGAGGTGTGACCGGTAGCGGACAGCCCGACCCGACCTCTCCAGCGGTATTCCGTTTTTTGATTAACCCGTCCCAGGTGGAAATCACCCGGGAGCAATTGGATGCTCAGACTTTTACCCGGGCCGGGTGGCAGATTGGCGTCTGGGGTGAGGACCTCCTTCGAGTAGCGATGAGTGGCAAATCTCCCGGCAAGTATTTCTCAAACGGGCTTACCGATGAGATGACCGAGTACACGCTTTCCTACCGGAATCTCGTCGCGCTTGAGCTTATGGTGGAGAACAACGGCTACTGGTTTGAGGGGGAGCAGGCGGGCGAAGGGCCTCTCGCAGCCGGGTACACGCGCCGTCAGATCAAGATGCACAGTGACGTCACCCTCACGATGGGAGAGTTCATCTGGTACGGAATGTTTGAGGAGTTATCGGTTACGGAGGACGCCGAGACGCCGTATCTCATGGAGTTCAACCTCACCTTTATTGCGTGGCGTGAAGGGTTTAACCCAAGCACGCCCTATTCGAATCCGATCGATGGAGCGGTTGATTTCGGTCATGTGCCTGGGGTTTCCTTGGCCTACGGGAACGCGAATAACCCAAACAGTATAATCCAGACCCTGAGCGTTCAGCCTCCGCAGTTGGCCGTAGGAATCGCAACAGTCCCAACAAGGACGTTATCTAACTTGCCAACAAATTCTGCGGTTTTGATGGCCGTCCAAAATGTCACACCAGCCGCCAATCTTCCGGCGATTGACGTTACGCCTACGCTGCCGATCATGAAGCCGACAGCCGCGCAGTTCGGATAAAGGAGGTCAATAATGGGCAAAAAAGTCAGAAACATACAACAAAGTGTTCAAGATAGAGACGTAATCAAACAAGCGCCCGATGTCGTCGTGTATATCGACGGACAGAACTACCTCATCAATCCGTACATTGGAGACGGCAGTGGTGTGCCCGTGGCGTTCAATGACTATATTTCGGCGTTCAATGCGTCGTATGACATAGAAGCACTCATTCCGACCGCTTCCATCAGTCTATCGGTTCCCAGCGCCCAGGACCACTTGTTTCGCGCTCCCGGTGGCAACAACCTTATCACAACAATGTCCGAGGTCCGCGTTTTCGCGAAAGGATATTACCCCTCTCCACGCGGGAATACGGTTTACCGCCAAGTCTTTCGTGGGTTCATCTCCAGCATCAATTACAAACCAGACGGCAAGCAGACCAACATCTCAATCTCCTGCTTCGGAGCCCTCGGTATCCTGGAGCGGATGCAGATCGACATGAATCCCGCAATTATGTCCTCCGCGCCACTGGAAGTGACACAGATGCAGTCGGTGGCCTGGTCGTTAAGCCCGTATGATCAGATCGCCTATGTGTTCATGTATTCCTCAATGCTGGATGGCTTTACCATCTACTCGTTGAATCAGGCCGCCATGGATACATCGAATCCTTACTACCAGGCGGTTCAGCAGGGATTTGTCGCGAAGTGGCAGGCGTTTCTGTACGACCTGTCCCGCGACGTGCATATCTACGGAAAAGTGAATGTCGCAAACCTCATCAACACGATCCTTTCGAACACGAAGTACACGACTACGAAGGGATCGATGGCAAAGCCGAATATGGCGACCAACACCGACAAGAACAGCACTACCAGTGAACCCGATGCGCAGACAGGCAATGAGAATTTTTACAACCAGCTTCGCTACTACATGCCGGACATGGCATTCTCCTCGATCCAGCTTCTAAACAGTCAGCCGGTCAGCCGCCTAGAACGTCTCAAATTCCTGACCGACATGATTGCATTTGAGGCCTATCAGGATCTCGATGGAGGCATCATTATCAAGCCACCCCTCTATAACCTCGATGTCACCAACGTCAACAATCCGGATGCGCCTTATCTTGACAACACGCTGCAGGACATTTACGAGCAAAACAATCCGTTCGTGGTTCAGCTTTCCGAGGTGGAGGAAGAGGATGAGAACGAAGATGAGGCAGGGGTGCGAGCAACCCGCCTCCTTGTGCGCGGCAGTTTAGACCCGGGCTTCCAGGTCCAGAATACGGAGACTTTTCTCACGACAGCGGAGGATATCGACATCGCGAAGCTCAGCCAGTTTGGGTTGCGCACTGAGCCACCTCGGCCTGCTCCTTGGTTTCGCGATGGGGATGCGAAGGCTCTCTACGCTTACGCGTCCACAGAGTTGGTTCGCGCGAACAGGGACTTTCGTACGTACAATATCACCATTCCTTTGCGCCCCGAGTTGAAGCTGGGTTTTCCGATGTATCTTCCCTGGCGCGATATGTACGGTTACATCAAGTCAATCTCAATCGGGTACGTTCAGGGTTCAACCGCACAGATGAATGTGACCTTGACCGCCTTGCGCCGCAGACCGATGTTTCCGGTACAGCAGTATGTGTCCAGTGCAGACGGAGAAACGGCGTCCAAGCGCACCATTCTCACACCTCAGAAGAATCTCGTGCTTCAGTGGACGAAGGCTCCCGCGAGTGTGACTACCACCCCGGCAGCGCAGTTGAAAGGGAAGCTGTCCTCGCTTCCTATCGCTCAGGATATGGTCACTAACCAGCAGCGGCAGATGCAGCACTACCGTGAGAAGAAGATTGGTAACACCTGGGGACCGGAGACGGACACGACGGCGAATTGCTGGCGCATCCAGCCGGATACAGGGAACATCTTCACGTCGCCGCGCCAAGTCACCGCCGCGCCCCCGGGGGCCAAACCGAGCCCGGCCAACGACTATTACCTGGCGCTGCGCACGATCCGGCCATATACGGACGGAAAAGGCTACGAGCTATTCGGCTACTTCCCCTGGGGCCGCTTTGATTCGCTCAAAAACGCGATCTATGAGTTTACGATCGAGGATTCGCTGGCGGTTCCGGTTACCTCCGGCACCGGATCAGGCGCGGCGACCATTCAACCAGTTAGCGGCGATACGCTCGTTCTATCGAATTCCGAGGCCTTCCTATTCACCGGGCAGGCGACACCCTCCTCGAATCCGGAGGCGGCGAGCCAGCTTGCCACATCGCTTGAAGCGCAAGCTGCCGGGATCGCCAACTTCAAGATTTTTGAGTTGACATACGACAATACCGACACGCCTTCGACGCTTGCCGGGTTGCAGGCGGCCACCGATCCGGACGCGACGGCGCTGGCAGGATACAGTGAGGACGAAGCGAATATCGCTGCCCGCA
>Ga0335072_10015544_pt1 | contig 10802 bp, 14 predicted proteins | sample Lox_Sample_21_FD_206725 | JGI IMG/M metagenome (GOLD analysis project Ga0335072, IMG submission 206725) | Soil microbial communities from Loxahatchee National Wildlife Refuge, Florida, United States - Lox_Sample_2.1 | ecosystem: Environmental > Terrestrial > Soil > Wetlands | place: USA... | reverse complement strand
CCCGCCATCGCGGGCGCGCCGCAAGGCGCCGCTCAGCTACCACTTCCTGGGCTGGGACGCGGACGACCGGTATGCGGTGGCGTCCGGGGGCAGGATCTGCCGTCAGACCACCTGGGTGCCGCTGGAGAAGGTGCAGAGCATCCGCTGGGCGCAGGGCCCGGTCCAGCGCCGGCTGGATCTGGCCACAGTGCACCTCGACGCTGCGGGCAGGCGCGTCAGCGCACGGATTCGGGATCGCGATGGGGCTGAGGCGCTCGGGATCATGGCTGCCCTGCCGGACCTTGCCAGGGCGGCGCGGTCACGAGCCGGGCAGCCAGCACGGTCAGGGCCGGAGCGATGCGAAGACGATGACGTTGCTGAGGTAGTGACCGGTGGCGGGATCGAAGGTGCCGCCGCAGGTGATGAGCCTGAGCTGGGCGTCAGGAACGGGGCCGTAAACGGCGGCGGTCGGGAACTTCGTCTTGAGGAACGTGCGCACCGCAGTGACCTTGAAGACGGCTAGCGAGCCGTGGCCACGCTGCACGTAGACCAGGCTTCCTGGCTTCAGCTCGCGGAGCCGGTAGAAAACGCCGGGGCCAAGGTAGGAGTCGATGTGGCCGGCGATCACCGCTGCGCCCGGCTCGCCCGGTCGCGGGCTGCCCGTGTACCAGCCCGCGACCGCCGTGCTTGATGGCACCTGGAGTGTCCCGGCTGTCGTCAGGCCGAGCCGGATGAGACGTGTCTTGACGCCGATCGCCGGGATGTCGAGCGCCGTCGGCTTCGGCACCGACGCTGCCGCTGATGGCGGGACGGCCGCCCACTTGCCTTTCGGCACCGGCACAAGCGGCGGCGTTCCCTTCGGCGGTGTGGCGGGCCGTCCCGTGTGACTGGCCCAGGCTAGCCCGGCGGCCGCACTGCACAGCATGAGCACGCCGAGGAGCGCAGCCGCCGCCGCCCACGGCCGCCGGATAAGCCGGGTGGGCGACACGTGACGGCCGCGGCTCCCGCGACGGCGTGCTGCGCCGGCGTCAGCCAATGTGGTCAGCGGGCATGCGCGGCCGGTCGGCGGCGGCGGCTCACCAGGGCGAAGCCGCTGCTCGCAACCAGGAGGCCAGCCAGGCCGGCGGCTGCCCAGGGCAGCAGGCCCGCGCCAGGTCGTGCCGCCGTTCCCCCGAATCCGGTCGCAGGGGCGCCCACCGGATCGACCTTGCTGCCCTGGGCATCCATCAGGCAGTCAATGGCCAGCTTGCCGTTCTGGTCCAGGACGACGACGGTGTAAAGCGAGTCGGCCATCAGCTGGAACGTATCCGTGGTGCGCTCGCTGCTCCCGGCAACGCGGATCGCCAAGGCGCCAGGCTTCAGGGGACGGTAGGCGGTGACGCTGGCGAACTTCAGGTGACTCGCGAGCCTGATGCCGCCTACGGTCACGCGCACGACGTCCTGGTTGAGCGAGGCCTGAATGACCCGGACAAGTGCCTTGCCGCGAGGCGCCCTGAGCCGGTCCGGGATGACCTGGAGCCTCAGGCCGGACGCTGGGCCCATGCCAGCCACGGTGTAAGCGTGACCGGCACGCACGTCAACCGCCGTCGACAGAACCGGCTTCGAGCCCGGCGACGCACCCGCAGCCCGCATCGCCACCGTGTAGTCGCCGGCGGGCACCTGCTCGAAGGGGGAGACGGTGCCGTAGCTGACGTGATGCAGCACGATCTTGGCGTTGGGATCGCGGAAGGAGTACAGGTAGACGTCAACAGCCGGGGTGTTCGGGGACAGGTGGGCAAGCCGGATCCAGCCCACGCCGGTCGACGCCGACGCGAACGGGACCCCGGCCGCGAGCTGGCCGAGGGTGAGGCACGCGGTGGCGACTGCCACGGCTGCCGCTGCGGTCGCCAGCCGCGCTAGGGGGCGGCGTGGTGTTCTCATCTGATGTCCCTTCGAGGGCAGGGATTCGGCCGGCGGCCAGCCAACTGACTGAGCGTCACGCTGACGCTCCGGGGCCGAGCAGTCCGGTTGGGCTAGGGGCGGCGAACTCGATCTGAACGGTGGTCGTGGTGCCGTGACGGTGCGGTGAGAGGAGGGCGCGCAGCGGAGAATGCTGCGCGCGCAGGAACGCGAGCAGCCGGCTCAGGTAGTGCTTGGTAGGAGCGGTGACCGTCAGCATTCGCAGCGGCACGCCGGGACCCGCTCCCGGCCCGGAGTCACCGAAGCTGACGATCTTCACGGGGAACCGGTGAGCAACTGCGGCGAGCGTGATCAGGAGCCGCGAATCGACCCGGCCCGCGGTCAGCTCTGCCCGCGCCGCCGACGGGATCCTGATGTGCTTGTTGCTGCTCAGCTCGCTGCCAGCTACCTTTCGCGCGGCCAGATCAGCGTGCAGCGCGGAATCGTAGGTGGCAGCGCCGCCGACGGCCGTGGCGCGGACCTGGACCAGGCTGAGGCCGCTGCCGAAGCTGGCAATGACGGAAGGCGCGTAGACCGCTGCCAGCCGCGGGCCTAGCTGGCTGCGCACAGCGGTCGTGGACACCACGATGCCTGACCCGAGCGGATCACTGGAGGATGCGGTGATCACGGAGAGGTCAGCAGCAGGGAACCCGCGCTGCTGGAGCGCACTGCACATCAGCTGATCGCAGGCCACGATGACGCTGTGACTCACTTGGGCAGCTACCCAGGCGGCCGCCTGGCGCCTGGTGGCCGTAGCCTCCATCAGCGCCGCCGAACTGACCAAGGAGGGACTCGTTCCTGCCTGGCTGGCGTGCGTGGGGCTAGGTTGCGGGTCAGTGCTCGACTGGAGGCCCGTTCTGCTGTACGCACCGCCGGTCAGCGCAAGCGCGGCGACCACCCCTCCGGCCGCGATGATCGCTAGCACCGCAACGAGCGCCGTGCCGCGATGACTTCGCGTGCGCGACGGATCGTCAGGCCGCGCGGGGAGGGCGTGGCGCTGCATCCATAGCCGGAACGTCGTCGCGATCACCGTCGGCCACGACGGTGGCGGCGGCGGACGGTTGTCCCTGCTCACCCAGGCCACCCCCAGACCGCGCTTATGACGCGACGCGGCCCTAACTGAGCTAGTTCACCACATCACGGCTTGTAGTCACAGGAGAACACCGGATCCGATGTCGGCATGTAACCGGATGGTTGCGTGTTGAACCGCACGCGGTACCTGCGCGCGCGCATCGGGCGCTGCGGGTCGGCTACCATCAGCAAGTCCCCGCCGGTGTAGCTCAGTTGGCAGAGCGGCCGTCTTGTAAACGGCAGGTCAGCGGTTCGATCCCGCTCACCGGCTCCACGAGGTGTTCACACCTCACCACGGTTCATGTTCACATATGGCTGTGACATTCTCGCGGTCGCGCTGAGTTGATGTTGTTCTCGGTTGTTCGCGTGGCTGCTGCGGGGCTGGCCGGTCTGTTTTTCGGGTTTCGGGGTCTGCGCCGCGCGTGTGAGGGCGTGGCTGGGCCGCGCTGGCGGTGCTGGCTGTTTAGCGGCTGCTGCCGTGATGCTGGGTTCGGGGGGCTTGGTCAGGGCGCGCCGGCTGGCGGGCCGGCGGGTTCGCGGCGGCGCTTGCGGCTGCGCGGCTGGGCGGCGGCGCGCGCGTGGTGTTGCTGGCGGGCTTGAAAGGCGGCCAGGACGCGCTGGTTGCGGACGATGATGAGGCAGGCAAGCCAGAGCATGAGCGGGGTGAGGCCTGTCTGGCGGATCCAGCCGCGGTCGATGCTGTTGACGGCTGGGTCTTTGATCGTGGCGTTGAGTCTTTCGGCGGCGGTGCGCCGCTGGTAGGAGATCCGCCATGCTGCTGACGGGTAGTCGTGCTTCTGCCGCGTTTTCGCCGCGACGCCGGGGCTGGCGGTGATGGTCTGCTGGGTGCAGCAGGCCGGCGGATGCTGCGGCGGGCTGAGGATCTCGGGCCGGTTGCGGTCCAGTTTCATCGACTCGGGGCGCAGCGGGCAGCGGATCTTGGCGGCGGCGGCGGGGCAGGCGTGGCGGCGGTAGCCGTCGGCGTCGCCGGCAGCGTGGACGCCGAGTTTGTAACGGGCCAGCTCAGCGGTCTTGTGGTCGTGGGCGGCGACGTCAGCGGTGCTGGCGCCAGGCGGCAGGGGGGTCAGCTGCAGCAGCGGTTTCGGGGTGGACGGGCAGTACAGATTTCCGTTGCTGATGATGGCGCCCTGGTGGGTGCCCTGGGGTCCGCGGTCGCCTGGTTGCAGGTCGACGACCAGCTGCGCGCCGATGCCGCGCACCGGGACGGCCCAGGCGGACGGGACGCGGTGGGAGTAGCCGGAGTCGGCGATGATGTCGCCGAGGCCGATGCCGGCGGCGGCCATGCCGGCCAGGACGGGGACGAGGGTTACTGCGGGGTCGTGGGCGCTGTTGCAGACGGTGATCCGCCGGGCGAGCTCGGGCACGGGCTGGCGGTTCTCGTCGCGGACCATGACCGCCGCGGACACGTAATAGCTGTAGAACATTTCTCCTTCCTGGACTTTGCGGTTGACGTTGCGGTGGCCCCAGCGGGCCTCGGGGTCGGTGCCGGTGCCGGGGCTGGCGGCCGGGACCGGCCGCGACCAGGCTTCGGCGTCGGTCCAGTCGACCGCCAGCGAGCTGCTGGCCGTCTTGAACTGGCCGGGGATGCTGGCTTCGGTCAGCTGGTCGCACACGTGCTGCAGGTGAGCTGACGGGGCGCCGTCGGGCTCGGTCTTGGCCAGGGCTCGGGTGATGAGCCGGCTGGTGTGCTCGACCTGCCGGTAGGTGATCTGGTGCGGGCCGGTCGCCCAGCCGGCGGTGACGCCGAGGCGTTTCTGGTCGCGGGCGGGCAGGCTGGTCAGCGCCTCGTGGACGCGGGTGAGGTGGGTGGGCCGGCCGTCGGCCAGGGCCAGGTGCATGCCGATCAGTAAGGTCCGCGCGGTGAGCTGCCGCTGGCGGGCGGCGGCCGGCAGCAGGTCCTCGATTACCGGGGCGGCGCCGGAGGCGTCGATGATGTCCTCGATCGCTGCCAGCGGGACGCTCACGCCGGTTACCGGGCCTGGCCGGTCAGCAGGGCGATCGCGTCGGCTTCGGTGCCGGGGTCCAGCCCGGCGGTGATGTCGGACAGCCGCTGGCAGCAGGAGATCCCCGCGGCGTGCATGAACGCGGGCAGTCCGGTCAGCGCCGCGGTTTCGGCCAGCCAGGTGGCCCGCAGCCGGGAGGTGTCCAGGGCCGGCAGCCCGGCCCCGCCGGCCAGCGAGCGGGTCAGCGGGTTGGTGATGTTGCCCCGCTCGGGCTTGTCCCCGCCGGTGAGGAAGTTCGGGCCGGCGAACGCTGCTGCTTCCAGCAGCGGCGCGTGGTAGCGGGCCAGCACCGGCACCGCCCGCGGCCGGGCGCCCCGGACGTCGACGACCACGCCGCCCGGGCGCCGCGCAACGTCGGTGCCGCGCACGTTGCGCAGGCCGGATCGGATCAGCCCGGCGCCCGCGCCCAGGCACACCAGGGCGGTCGCCCTCGCCCGCCGGCCCGGCGTCGGCTGGGCGGCGGCCAGGGCCAGGAACCCGGCGATCTCGGCCGCACAGTAAGGAGCCTTGGCCCGCTCGCGGGGCAGCGGCGCATCGGCGGGGTTCAGGTCCGGCACCACCGCCCGGGCGATGAAGCGCAGGCTGGTGCGCAGCGTCCGCCGCGCGACGCCGGACATGCCCGGCGCATGCGCGGCGAACCTTTCGATCACACTCGGGTGCAGCAGCACTTCGGGCACAGGCTCCAGCCCCACGCCGATGCCCCAGGCGGCGAGCTTGCCCGCCGCCCACAGCAGCGCCTTGGCCCGGTCCCGCGCCGGCAGCGGCCCGCACGCCGTGACGACCTGCCGGGCGAACGCCGCCGCCTCGCCGCTCACCTGCCGTGACGGCCGCCAGCGGGCGAGGTAGGCGGCAGTCTCCTCAGCGTCCATGCAGTATTTCCTACTGAAAGAAAGCGGGGACGTCACGCATCACGCGTGCGACGATGAAGAACGTGTCGCCAGCACCCGAGGACCGCGCCGCGCGCATCGCCGCCGAGCTGGCCGGCCTGGGCCTGGCGCTGCCCGGCACCCTGATCCAGCGGAGCGTGCGCTGCGGCTGGGACGGCTGCCGCTGCCACGCCGACCCGCCCGAGCTGCACGGCCCGTACTGGCAGTGGACCCGCAAGCGGGCAGGCAAGACCGTCAGCCGCCAGGTCCCCGACGACCAGGTTGCCGACTACCGGCAGTGGATCGAAAACCACCGCCGGCTGCGCGAGCTGATCGCCGAGCTGGAAGACCTCACCCTCGCCGCCGCCGACCAGCGCGCCGGCCGCCACGCCCCTGCCCGCCGCACCCGCCAGGCCAGCTCATAACCCTGTGGACGCGGCCCGCTTAACCCGTGGACGCAACACCCAGGACCCCGCATCCTCGCAGGTCGCGGCCAAATGTGAAGGCCTCTCCACGTTGCGAGCCTGCCGACGCACAAGGGTCGGCATCTACTTGGGGGCGAAAGGACCGCGGCCCCTTGACAGCCCTCCCGGCCGGGCGGACGATCCGTGCAGGGCACCGGCCAGGAGCGCACAACCGACTGGGCCAGGACGACCGCCTAGCAACCTGACATCGTCCGGCCGGTGCCCGCTAAGGCCCTGAGCCCTACTCCCCACGCGGTGTGTTGGTTGCTCCGATCAGGCAGTCATCACCGTCAGTCGAGCCCGAACTCGTTGCCCTCGACGTCCTGCATCACGATGCACGACCCGTTGTCGTCATCGGCAGGAAGAGGTGCGTCACGGAGGCGCTGAAGTGTGGGTAGGTGGCGATAGTTACCTGGCGGCGGACTTACTTGCGCTCAGGACCGACGAGAGCGCATCGAGCGCCGAGGTGACGAGGGCGTAGTAGGCCCACTTGCCGCGCTTGTCTCGGGTGAAAATTCCCGCATCCACCAGGACTTTGAGGTGGTGCGAGATCGTGGGCTGCGTGAGGCCGAGAGGATCGGTCAGGTCGCAGACGCAAGCCTCCCCGCCGTCATGGGCAGCCACCATCGACACCAGGCGAAGTCGTGTCGGATCGGCCAGTGCCTTGAGAATGCGAGCCAGGTCAGCGGCCTGACTTGCTGTTAGCGGCTCTCGTAGCAGCGTCGAGCAGCACTCGTCGGCAAGGAGAGGGAGCCCTCGCCGGGGCTGGACACTGACGCTGGCTGTAGTCACCACGCCAGTATGCGTGACGAATTGACATCCGTCTATTCGTCGGCGAGGCTAGTCGTATCGACAGGCGTCTATTTATGGGGATGTGATCGGCATGACTGACCAGGCCAGCAGCGTCCTGCGAGAGCAGGTCCGCTCACGCTACGCAGAAGCAGCTCGCGCAGTGCTTGAGCCAAGGGAGGGTGTCACGGCCCAGGCTGTCGAGCGGGGTGGTGCTGGTTCGTGCTGCGGGACCGGCTCTGACTCGTGCTGCGGTACTGGCTCCGCTGCGCTTGACACGGCCGATGTCTTCGGTGGCTCGCTCTACCGCGAAGGCGAGACCGATGGTCTGCCCGAGGAGGCAGTGCTGGCTAGCCTGGGCTGCGGTAACCCGCTGGCGGTCACAGACCTTCACGAGGGCGAGCGTGTTCTCGACCTGGGCTCGGGCGGCGGTATCGACGTGCTGTTGTCGGCGCGGCGGGTCGGTCCGGCCGGGTTCGCCTACGGCGTGGACATGACCGACGACATGCTGGCCCTGGCGCGGGCGAACGCCGTCAAGGCCGGGGCCGCCAATGTCGAGTTCCTCAAGGGCGAGATCGAGGCTGTGCCGCTGCCTGATGCGGCCGTGGATGTCGTGATCTCCAACTGCGTGATCAATCTGTCCACGGACAAGCCCGCGGTGCTAGCCGAGATGTTCCGCGTACTTGTGCCGGGCGGGCGCATTGGCATCTCCGACGTCGTGGCCGATGACCACATGACAGCCGCCGACCGGGCCGCGGCCGGGTCCTACGTCGGCTGCATCGCGGGAGCCTTGTCCCGCTCGGAGTACCTCGACGGCCTGACTACGGCAGGCTTCGCCGATGCATCCGTGACATTCACTCACGCGGCCGCGCCGGGCATGCACTCGGCCATCATCCGGGCCGCCAAGCCCGCCTCCGCGTGAACGCTGCCGTTGGGAGGCGACTGCTGGCCGAGTTCACCGGGACCGGGCTCCTGGTCGCGATAGTCGTTGGCTCCGGCATCTTCGCCACGCGGCTCACGGCCGACCCGGCATTGCGCCTGCTGATCAACTCACTGGTGACCGCGCTGGGCCTGGCCGTGCTGATCCTCGTGTTCATCTCGGTAAACGGCGCGCAGTTCAACCCGGTCGTGACGGCCGTGGACTGGATTCTCGGTCGCCATACCTCGCACAGCTATGGCCTGGGCATAGCCGGGGCGACAGTCGTCTCTCAGGTCGCCGGGGCGATCGGCGGGTCGGCGCTCGCCGACACCATGTTCGGCGCTCCTGTCCTACAGGCATCGACGCACCACCGGGGCGGGATACCCCTTCTTGTGGGCGAGGTCGTCGCCACTGCTGGCCTGCTGCTGGTCATCGTTGCGCTCGCTCGGACCGACCGAATGCAGCACGTTGCCTGGGCCGTCGGCGCGTGGATCGGCGCGGCGTACTGGTTCACGTCATCAACCTCGTTCGCCAACCCAGCGGTCACCATAGGCCGGAGTCTTACTGACACCTATGCCGGTATCGCTCCGGTGTCTATCCCGGCATTCATCGCCGCCCAGATCGTCGGCGGCGCGATTGGCGCTGCCCTCGCCGTCGTCCTGTACCCGCTTCACACTCGCGGTCGCGCCGAAGAAGCGCCGCTAGCTGGCTGATCACGGAAGGCAAATCGACGTGGCGGACATTCCCGAAGTCCTGTTCATCTGCACCCACAACGCCGGCAGGTCGCAGATGGCCGCCGCGCTCCTCGACCACGATGCGGCTGGGCGAGTGCGCGTCACCTCGGCAGGCTCGCAGCCAGCCGATCAACTCAACCCGGCTGTTGTTCAGGCGATGGCCGAGGTAGGGCTGGACATCTCCCGCGAGTTCCCGAAGCGGCTCACGAACGACAAGGTTCAAGCGGCCGACATCGTGATCACCATGGGATGCGGGGATGCCTGCCCGGTCTATCCCGGCAAGCGTTACCTCGACTGGGACCTGCCCGATCCAGCCGGACTCTCGCTGGCCGAAGTCAGGCCGATACGCGATGAGATTCAACGCCGCGTTGCGGCTCTCCTGGCAGACATCTAGTGACCTTCCCGCCGCGTCAGTCCTCCAGCTCGACCTTGCCTTGGAGGTAGTCTTCACGGCTGATCTCGCCCTTGGCGTACCGGAGCAGGAGGTTGTCCCTGGCCTCTTGACGGGCGTGCGCCTCGCCTGGGCCAACCTGAGGCCGGTCAGCCGTGTGCCACCACCCGGATAGGACAGGCTGTGACAGCGCCGCGGCCGGCCGTCGTGATCGGCGCGTTGCTTATCTAACGGAACAAACCACTTCGCTCCGCCTGTAAGCCAGAAGTCCCTCACAAACGTCAATTAATCACCTCGCCCTGCAGGAAAGGGGCCGCCCAGATATGACCATCACCATGACCCGCACCGAGCTCGCGGGCACGCTCAGAGCGCTCGCTGACGGGCTAGCCTGCGTCGACACGTCTGACCCGGAGGCGCCGGAGGTCCTCGCCCGCATCGCGGACCGGCTAGCTGTGCTCGCGGCCCAGGAGCATGACTCGGAGATCGTCACAACGATGCGCACGGTCGCTGCCTGCTGCACGGAGGTGGCCGAGCTGATCAGTGATACGACTGAGGATGGACGATGCGACACCCGCGGGCAGCGTTTAGATAGCAGCGTGCGCGTGCCTAGCTGACTTTCAGGAGCTGACTTATCCGCTGGTGGGAAAGGCCGAGCAGATCGCCAATAGCTGACTGCGATACGTCGGCTCTGTCCAGGGTGCGGATCAGAGCACGACGCGCTACGTCGCGCGCCTCTGCTGCAGCCTGGTAGGCGATCTCCGCGCCGAAGACAGCTTCGAGGAGGCTGGTGACGTCACGGCTGTCGATGACATACCGCCAAGTCAGGCCGAAGCTCTCCGGGTCGCTCTGGGTGAGCCCGGCGATCAGATCCCGGACCTCCACGTCAAGGTCGGCGAACCGCTCCGTGTCTGTCGCAGCCGGGCCGAGGCTCCCGCCCCGAATATCGGCGACCCACAGCCCGTCTTCACGGGTCACGGTCACGTCGTACTTCACTTCTCCGTCCACCTTTCCCCAAACAGCGGCGCGAGACGTTCCTCCAGTCGCGTGAGCACCGTCCACGACAAGTCGCGCGGGTGTCCGGTTAGCCCGAAGTCCCCGGCCGGAGCGCCGGATGAGTCCTCCAGCACGAACATGCGGTGTGACCCCTTACCGCGGCCTGTGAGCTCGCGGACGGCATACCCGTTAGCGCGGGCGTGCCGACGAACCAGGGTCAGCGCAGCGGCTGGCTTCATTCTCCGGTTAACCACAAATGGTAATTCTAGTCCGCTAGCAAAGCAATCGGCAAACGAATTAGAGGCTCCTACGTGCAGTTTCAGGCATTGTTCGAGACCGCAGCACGCACCAGTGAAAGAAACGTGGCTTGCTCGGCGTCGCTGGTGACCTTCATGCGCTCGAACTCGCTATTGAACCTGACGTCGACGTACAGGGAACCGGCATCCTCGTGGAAGTGCAGGAAGGCACGGCTGCCTCGCGAGAACGAGCCTCGCTTGCGCTCTCGCAGGGCAGGCAGTTTGCGCAACTCCGCGAGCAGCGGCTCTAGCTGATCCAGATCTGCCTCCGTTGCGTGCCGCACGAGACGAGCATGCCGCTGGACGCGCGGGCGGCGCCACCTGGTTTCGCCGTGACC
>Ga0335072_10015543_pt1 | contig 10803 bp, 11 predicted proteins | sample Lox_Sample_21_FD_206725 | JGI IMG/M metagenome (GOLD analysis project Ga0335072, IMG submission 206725) | Soil microbial communities from Loxahatchee National Wildlife Refuge, Florida, United States - Lox_Sample_2.1 | ecosystem: Environmental > Terrestrial > Soil > Wetlands | place: USA... | reverse complement strand
GTGCGGCCGCGAGGATGGCCATGGCCATGGCGGCCAGCCGCAAACGAATATACGAGGATATGAGCGCCGCTTTCATTCGTATCAGAAACCAAATAACCAGAGGATTGCTCTTGTAATCGGATTCTCAGGGCGCACGCTGTTGGAGATCACGCCCTTGCCCTTCATCTCGATCTCGAGGTTGCCCAGCGCGGACGACGGAATCGTGTTGCTCGGACCGATATCGTTGGGACGAACAACGCCGCGTACGATCACGTCCTCATGCTGGTTGTTCATGAAGATCCTTCGTTGCGCCTCTACGACGAGGTTTCCGCTGGGCAGCACCGCAATGACCTGGGCCGTGAGGCTGGTCTGAAAATTGGTGCTCGAGTCGGTCGCGCCCGAACCCTTTAACGCTTCCGAGGAGTTGGCAGCGAAGAGAGGATTGGTACCCTTGGTTTTCAGGTCACCGGCCAGGCCGGTGATGGCGGAGCTGGTCTGGAAGGCGCGCGCGGTGTTCACGTCGCCGGACTGATTCGCCGTCGTCTGCACTGAGACGAGGATCACCAGTGTGTCGTTGAGCTTCCGCGCCTTGTAGTCGGAGGAGAAGTCGTTCAGATCACCGCCGGGCGTCCAGATGCTGCCGGTGGTGTGGATGGCAGCAGGAGTGTCCTTCTCCTGAACGCGGGCAACGTAGTCGGCGCGAAGCTGCGCTGGGCTGTTCTTCTTATCCGGCTTGGCCTCGGCGACGAGTGCGCAGGCGAGGAGAGCAGCAACGCAGAGAAGCGAGACGGTTCGGTTGCGGGCGGTGGTCTTCAAAGACGTCCCTCCAGGATTCCGTCGCTGACCACCCGGACAATGTAAACCTGCTGTCGATCGAGGCTGGCGGCGCGGATCGTTTGCCCCATGGCGCCGTTTTCCATCGAGATCACGGGAAGGGTGATGTGCACGTGAAGGCCCTCGAGCAACAACGTGGCACGCGAGCCGGCATGGACAATGACAACCGGTGGCTTGGCCGCTGGCGCCTGTTGCACGGCGGGATGCGGTATCGCGATGGGAATTTCATCCACGCGGAGGGCAACGATGAACGGCAGGCACTGGGCGGAATCGACGCACTGGAGACGCGCCACCAGACGTCTGTCCCCGGTGCGATCGATGGATCTGACTTTGAGCTCGGGCTCGGCGACACTCGCGACTACATTGGCGAGGAGCGTGACCTGGCCGGGCGTAACCTCGAGGCCGGCACCGGTGACGGCGGCGGCAACGCGCTCTGGCGTGATGGCGTAACGGCCAGAGGCAGCTGCTGCATGGGAGGCTACGGCCGCGCAAAGTATCGAAATGAGAATCGCATTGGGATGCATGATGGATCCGCCAGAGAACGCTTATTGCGCCAGCTGGTTCAACTGCTGGAGCATCTCGTCGGCAGCCTTGATGACGCGCGAGTTGGACTCGTACGAACGCTGCGCGAGAATCATGTTCACGAATTCGTCGACTACGTTGACGTTGGACTGTTCCAGCATGCCCTGCTGAATGGTGCCAAGGCCCTCGGAGCCGCCGGCCGCGCCCACAACCGGCTCGCCAGATGCGGTAGTGGGCAGGTAGATGTTGTTGCCGACGCTGTTAAGGCCGCCGGGATTGGCGAACATGGCGAGTTGAATGACACCGACCTGCTGCGCCTGCGTCTGGCCGGGAAGCGTGACGCTGACCGTGCCGTCGCTGCCGATGGTGATGTTGGTGGCCGATGCCGGAATATTGATGGAAGGCTGCAGGGCGTCGCCGTTGGCCGTCACCAGATTGCCCTGCGCGTTGGTCTGGAACGACCCGGACCGCGTGTAGCCGGTTTGACCGTTGGGCAGCAGGATTTGAAAGAAGCCCATGCCCTGGATAGCGAGATCCATAGGATTGCCGGTGGCGCTCAGGTCGCCCTGCGTTTGCATGATCTCAGTGTTTCCAGGGCGCGTACCCAAGCCAATCTGGAGGCCGGAAGCCACCGTGGTCTGCTGCGTAGCCGCGGCGCCGGGCATGATGTCGTTTTGGTAGAGAAGGTCGGAGAACTGAACGCGGCGCGACTGGAACCCGGCGGTCGAGGAGTTGGCGAGGTTGTTCGCGATGTTATCGAGGTTGAGCTGCTGGGCAGTCATGCCGCTGGCTGCTGTATAGAGAGCGTGGAACATCCTTTAATTCTCCTTTTCGACGGCCTTCTGCTAACTCACCTTCGGTAGATCCTGCGTTGCCGTTTTGTCGATCTCGGAATTGAACATTGACAGCGCGCGCTGCATCATCTCGGCTGAGCGCTGCGCGGTCACCAGCTCCACCATGCCCAGAATCGGATTCACGTTGGAGCTTTCGAGAAATCCCTGACGAATATCCGATGAGGGCGACTCCTGCGCCTTCGAGGAATCCGCGGAATAGTAGTTGGCGCCCTGGCTGGAGATCTTCACGTCGGGAGGAAACTCGACAATCTTCAGCTTGCCGGTGACCGCTCCATTCACCGAAATCGTTCCATCGGAGCTGATGGAGACCTTTCCCGGCACCATCGTGATTTCGCCGGCATCGCCCATCACCGGGTCGCCAGCCTGGGTGATCAACTGGCCCTTTCCGGAAATCTGAAAGCTTCCGTTGCGGGTGTAGACTTCGCCATTGTCGGTCTGTACCGCGAAGTAACCGGGCCCCTGAATGGCCACATCGAGCTCGTTACCGGTTTTCTGCAGCGCGCCCTGGCTGAGATTGAGCGTGGTATCGCCAAGGATGCCGTATTGATTGATCGCCTGGTCGAGAGCTGAGCCGCTCGAGTTGTTGGCGTCGGCAAGAACCGAGCTGAAGACAGTTTTCTGCGCGCGATAGCCCACGGTGCTGATGTTGGCCAGGTTGTTGGCGATGGTGTCCATCGCTTGCTGGCGCGCTACCAGAGCCGTACACGCGGCATAGTATCCACTACCCATTCATCCTCGCCTTGCAATCCCTCGCATTTGTGCGCCACGCGCTCTTCACGGCGAGCCATTTGCTTCCCGAACCCCACGGACGGGGGTGCCGTGGGGTCCCAGTTGTGCCAGCTCGAGGTGAAGCACTCAGACGCAGCTTTTTCGAAGAATGCTTGTGCTGGGAAGATATGCACGGAGCGTGCCATCCGGCGGGGCAGAATTTGCCTGGAAAAGGGCTCAAAACGGTCGAAAAACGGCCTCAGCATGAGGGATTGATGAGAACGCGACGGGAGCCGGAGAAGACGCGGGACGCCGACGCCGGGCTTCCTCATGCGAACGCAATTTGCAGGACACCGCGCGCGCCGTGCAATCAGCGAATGGTGGGCACGCTCGCATGGGAAGCAGGAGTGAGCATCGGGCAGCGGGACGAAGATTCCACAAGGCAGTGCGCCTGCTCGACAATCTTCGAAACCTGAGGGTTCGAGCCCGGCTTGCGGACTTCGCAGAAATAGTCGCGCAGGAAGACCGGGAACGACCAGCGATCAGCGAGGTCGAGGGCCGCAACAGCACGGTCGGCGGCAATGTCGTCCGGGGACCAGCCCAGTAGTGTGGGTAGCGCCCCCAGAGCGTGCAGCAGGCCGGCAAGATAAGCCTCGTAGGGATGGACAAATCCGCCCGCGTCTTCGGCGAGAAGCCGGGAATGGAGAGCTACGCGATGGGAGTGCTCCCAAAGGTCGAAAACCGCACGGTGGAGCGCGCCGCGCACGAATGTGCCGCGGCCGGCCGCGCGCAGGCAGGCTTCGAGGCCGAGATCTGCAATGCAATCTTCGATGCGCACGGGGCGGGATCCGGAGTTGCCGTATTCGCTGCCGGCCAGGCGAAGAATCTGGATGGTGGCGCCCAGGTCGGCCAGAACGGCCTGAGAGACAATCGAGAGGTCTGCTGACCTTTCCTGGAGCTGGAGTTCGATCGACAGCAGCGTCTCAGGCAGCGCCGGAACATCGGGGGTTTCGTCGGCGATATCGCGGCGAAAGGGCTGCGCTTTGGCGAAGAGGAAGCGGCCGGTGGAATACTCGAAGACTCGCGTGGTCAGCACTGTGCCATCACCCTGCGGTACCTATCGGCACATGCTGTGGAATTGTCTAGCCCGTTGCCTCGCTAAGCTCCGCTAACGGTGTGGAAAAATCGCCGGCGCGGGCGGCTTGCGCATTACGGAGGGCGAAAACGACGTCCACCGTTCCCCGCTTGCCGAGCATGCGGGCCCAGACCCAGGATTTGCACTTCGAAAACGATGCCTCGCCGGCGCCGAATTCGACCGCGACACCCCCCAGGGTGCGGGCCATGTGGGCCGGCTCGCCGGGGTTGTCGACCGCAACTTCTTCGTACCCTTCGACGCGCCGGATGCGCTGCAACTGCTCGCCGTAGTCAGTAGGCGTGATAAAGCAAGGCTCGGCGCGGAATCCGGTGATTTGCTCGATGGCCTGGAGCAGGCCGTGGTCAACGCGATCGACGAAACCGAGAACCAGCCTCTTGGCGCGGACGGAGTAATGCACGGGAACGGCGGAATATTCACGCAGCAGGGTAGGCGGGAGATCGGATTCGACGATCTGACTGCCGGCGTCCTGGGCCAGGACCGGGTATCCCCACTGCACGGCGCGCGCTGCGGCTAGCTGTTTTTCGCCGACCAGACCGCGTTCCATGAGCACAGTTTCGAGGCTCTCGCCGCTAGCGTGGCTCTGAAGAGTAGCAAAGCGAAGCTGGTCTTCGGTCAGGTGACCCTTCGACAACAGGGCGAGGCCGAGCGAGAGGCGCGGATTGCGGGGCATCTCGACGACATGACCGGCCGAGAGCGAGGAGAGGATGTGGCGCGAGTCGGCAGCGAAGCAGTCGGGCGAGCAATACCACTTCTCGCCCACATAGATTCCGGCGCGACTGCCGGGGACGTAGCGCATGAGCAGCTTGTTGTGGCAATGCGGCAGTGCACACACCGCGCGGGTGCGATTCCAGCCCAGGTCGCGGGGGACGAGAAACGATTTGAATGACAGTTTGAGCGCCATGGGATCTTCACTTCCTCTTAGCGAAGAAAATGCGTTTCAACCGCCTGCGGGATTTCAGTCACGCGCAGGCCGTAGTTGCCATCGACGATGACCGCTTCGCCGCGGGCGACCAGCTTGCCGTCGAGGAGCAGCTCGACGGGTTCGTCGACCATGCGATCGAGCTCGATGACGGAGCCGCTCGTCAGATCGAGCACTTCGCGCAAAGGAAGCTGGCGCTGGCCGAAACGAAGCGCCACGTTGAGCTCGACATCCATCACCAGCTTGAGATTGGAGGGATGGATGGATCGGTCACCGGCCTGGGTTTGAGGATCGGCGGCCGCAGAGGGCGTAAGGGAGTTGAGCAATTCAGCCTCGAAATAGAGCAGGATCCCCGCACCGGATTGATCCTGCGATGGAGCGAGACGAACGACCAGCATGCCGCCAAATGCCAAGCCGGAGACGGAATCGACCTTGAACGCCACGTCGCCGTAGCGCGGAGCAAGCGAAACCTTCAGGGCATCCGTCGCGGACGAGAGAACGAAGGCCAGAGCTTTGCCTGCATCTTCAGGAACCGGCGCCGCGTTGGCTGCGCCCAGCTTTGCCGCGAGTTCTGAGGCCTGCGGCTCGTAGAGCTCGACGAAGCACTCTCCGCGCAGGCCGCCCTCGGCCTTCAGGCGGAATTGCACGGGCTGGGTGTTGCGCAGCGGAAGCTCTTCCGCATCAACGATTTCGAGCGGCCAGGGCGAGCCGGTTGCACGGCCGAACGTCTCAGAGATAGCACCGGCAAGCGCGGTTGCGAACGAGTGAACGGCAATTTTGCGACCCTGATTCTCCATCGGAGTTACATCCTTTCCCAATTGAGCGGAGCGATGCGGCGACCGAGCTGCGCCGCTTTCTGCGAGCCATTGCGCACCAGCATGGTTTCAAAGATCCCTTGCCCGCCGGCGGTAAGCATTCCCGGCGCGCGCACGGGAGCGCGAAGTTTCAACACGCTTCCGGGCTGGAGAGCCACCAGATCGCGCACAGACACGCGGAGGCCCTGCAACTCGGCTGCGACTTCGACGTCGCAGTCGAGAATGCGCTCGCGGATGTTGGGGCGCGGAAAATAGCGCACGCTGCCGCGCTTCTGCGGCTGATCGAGTTTGATTTTCTGGATGAGAAGGTTGAGAAACGTGGTGGGAAACACCAGCACGAACCAACCGGCGACGCCCGAGATTTCCAGCTCGAACTTGATGCAGGTGACGCGCTCGTTGGGCGGGCAAAACTGGTTTAGAACCGAGGATTTGATGCGCCGCCCAGGCATGAGCGAGAGATTGGACATGCGCCACGCACTCTCGGCCTGGCGGACGATAAGGCTGACGGCGTCGTGCATGATCTCTTCTTCGATCTCGGAAAGCTCGCGCGTACCGACCTCGGAGCTGCCGGCGCCGCCGAGAAGAAGCTCGACCATGGGAAAGACCAGATTGATGTCGCACTCGACGATCATGGCTGACGGAAGGCTGCTGTGCGAGAAGGGCACAATATACGTGAGGGGAGGGATCGCGGCGGTGTGCTCCTTGATGGGGAGCTGCTCCAGCGTGCCGAGCTTGACGTCGACCGCAGTACCCAGGTAGGCGTCGAGAGCGATGGCGAGATGGCGCGCGAAGGTTTCATGAATGGAAGTGAGTGACCGAGCGTTCTCATTGGAGAGACGGCCGGCCGAGCGGAAATTGCAATTGACCACCGTGCGCGGCTTCTCCGCCGCTGCTCTTGCCGAATTCTTAAGTGCGACTGCCATGGTTCTCAACCCTCGTCTGCGGTTATGCGGGCCCGGGCAGCGGCTGTATCGCCGGCGGGTCCGCGCTGGTGCCTTCCTGCAAATGGGCCAGCGACTTGCGCAGTTTCGCGATCGCTGCCTCTTTGATTTGCGACACCCGCGAAAGCGCCACGCCGACGACCTTGGCGATTTCCTTCATCGTGAGCTCTTCACGGTAATAGAGAGACAGAATGAGCTGTTCCCTTTCGCTGAGTTTGGCGATGGCCTCGGCGAGATGCGACTTCATTTCGCCGCGCAGGCAGAGCTCAAAGGGATCGGGGTCGCCGCGATTGGGGGCCGACTCGATCAGATCGATGGTTTCGGCGCCGTCCTGCGAGCGCACCACCTGCTGGCCGGTAATGTGGAGGGTGTCGAGCTGGGCGACGATCTTGCGCAGGTAGTCGGGATCGACGTGCATTTCGGCGGCGATTTCGGCTTCCGCGGGCTTGCGACCGAGCCGCGCTTCGACGCGCGCAGTGGCATCGGCGATTTCGCGGCCGCGGCGGCGCATCAGGCGCGAGCCCCAGTCGATCTCACGCAGGCTGTCGAGAATGGCGCCGCGAATGCGGAACTTGGCAAAAGTCTTGAATTGGGCATTTTTGCTGCTGTCGAAGCTGCGGCTCGCCTCCAGCAGGCCGACTACGCCGGCGCTGACAAGATCTTCAAGATCGACGTGCTGCGGAAGCCGCTCTCGAATGCGCGCAGCAATGTAGTAGACCTGCGAGATCTCCTGCATGACCAGGTCGTCCTCGCATTCTTCATAGGCGGCGTATTGTGTATAGGCCATTTCTGCCGGCGTCATTTCACCACCTCGTACAAACCGGAAATGGAAATTCTCTGATTCATCGCACCGACCCCAGCGACATTACCTGCGTCATCGGAGGGATCTCCGACGGCGAAATCACAACGACTCTCGGAAGAAAGGGCTCGAGCTGGCGCCGCAGATAAAAGCGGCCGGGCGAAGAGCAGAGCAGCACTGGCGGCGCGACCGCGACCTGGTCGCCAAGCATGGCGCGCAGGCCGTCTAGTACGCGGCGGGCGATGGGAATCTGCAGTGCGCTCGCGCCCGACGACGGATTCTGCGACGAAATGCGCACGCATTCTTCCTCCAGCGGGCCGTCGAGCGTGACGACCTTGAGACGGCCCCGATCGTCGAGCAACGGGCGGATGAGGGCGCGGCCGAGAGAATGGCGGACGGCCTCGACCAGGATGACCGGATTCTTGTTGACGGCGGCGGTTTCAACCATGGTTTCGAGAATGCTGCCGAGGTCGCGGATGGAGACCTGTTCGCGCAGCAGCTGCTGCAGTACCTTCTGGACTTCGCCCAGGCTCATGAGCTTGGGGACGAGCTCGTCGACCAGCTTAGGATGGCTGTCGGCGAGGCGATCGATGAGGCGCTTGGTCTCCTGCCGCGTGAGCAGATCGTGCGCGTTCTGCTTGATGACTTCAGAAAGGTGCGCAGCGAGGGCCGAAGTGTGATCGACGACCGCGTAGCCGGCGGCGATGGCCTGCGCCTGCAAATCGGGGGTGATCCACTTGGCCGGGGAATCGAAGGCCGGTTCGCGCGTTTCCTGCCCGGGAATGTCGCCGGGTTTGGGATCGGAATTCACGGCCAGCAGGCGATCGCGGCGCAGTTCCCAGCGTGCGATTTCGACACCGCGCAGATAGATCACGTACTCGCGATCCTTGAGCGAGAGATTGTCGGTGATATGGATGGAGGGAACGAGAAAGCCCAGTTGCTGAGCGAGATTCTTGCGCAGGGATTTAACGCGGGATAGCAGTTGGCCACCCTGCTTGGCGTCGACGAGCGGCACCAGGCCGACGCCGACTTCCAGCATCAGTTCGTCGAGCTTGAGAACGGCGTCCATGGGGTCGATGACCGGCGCGCCGGGTTTTGCCGGGGCGCCTTTGCCCGCAATTGCCTGTTCCGGAGCGGCCGCGGGTTTCACCTTCCAGGCGGCGAACATGGTCAGGCCGCCGAGAGCGATGAAGGGTATCTTGGGCATGGCGGGAATTACCGCGAGGGCGAGCAAGACACCGCCGAGGATCCAAAGTGGGCGCGAGGTCTTAAAGATCTGCTGGCCGATGTCGACGCCGAGAGAGTGGTCGGATGCGGCACGGGTGACCACGACGCCGCCAGCGACGGAGATAAGCAGCGACGGAATAATGGCGACGAGGCCGTTGCCGACAGTGAGGATGGTGTAGGTCTTGAGCGCATCCTGGAAGGGCATGCCCTGCTGGAAGACGCCGATCAGGAAGCCGGCGACGATGTCGATGGCAGTGATGAGGATGGTAGCCATCGAGTCGCGCTGGCTGAAGCGGGCGGCGCCGTCCATGGAGCCGCAGAACTCGGCCTCACGCGCCACCTGCTCGCGGCGCTGCCGTGCCTGATCGGCATTGATCAGGCCGGTGTTCAAGTCGGAGTCGATGGCCATCTGCTTGCCGGGCATGGCATCGAGGGTAAAGCGCGCCGTGACTTCCGCGGTGCGGACCGCGCCGTGGCTGACGACGAGATACTGGATCGCGATCAAGGCGAGGAAGATGACGAAGCCAACGATGTAATTGCCGCCGACAACGAACTGGCCGAAAGCTTCAATGACGTGGCCGGCTGCGGACGAGCCCTCGTTGCCATGCAGAAGAATGCGGCGTGTGCTGGCCAGATCGAGCGCAAGGCGCATCAGCGTGAGCAGCAGAATCAAGCTGGGAAAGACAGAGAATTGCACCGGCCGCAGAATCTGAATGGCAGTGAGCAGCACCATGACCGCGGCCATGATGTTGAGCGTAAGAAGCAGATCGAGCGCGAACGCAGGCAGAGGCACGAGCATGACGAAGATCAGGGCCACGGCGCCGGTGGGAATCACCCAGTCGGAGTAGGTCCGCAGGTTGGCAAGCAGGCCTGGCTTCTTTTTAGGCGGCGTCATCGAGCGACCACTCCTTCCGCACGCCGCATGGAGCGCGCTCTACGCTTGGCTTCACGAGCTTTGAGCTCGGCTTCGGCGCGGTAAACCACCACGAGAATCTCGGCAACGGCGTGATAGAGAGCCGCTGGAATGGGATCGCCCACCTGGGCGCCCTTGTACAGCGCCTGCGCAAGGGGTTTGTTTTCCATGATGGGGATGTCGTGCTTGCGAGCGACTTCCTTGATCTTTTCGGCCAGCACATCCAGGCCCTTGGCGACCACGATGGGCGCGGGCATGTTGGCCTCGTAGCGCAGCGCCACAGCGTAGTGGGTTGGGTTGGTGATGACGACCGTCGCCGTTTCCGCCGCCTTGAGCATGAGCTTACGGCGGGCCTGGCGCTGCAGCTTGCGGATCCTGGCCTTGCTTGCCGGGTTGCCGTCGGTCTCCTTCATCTCTTCCTTGACGTCCTGTTTGCTCATCTTGAGGTCGCTTTCGGCCTTGCGCCAGATGAGCAAATAATCGACGCCCGCCCACGCCAGGAGAACGAGGCCGGATTTCCAGCAAATCTCGAGAAGCAGGCCGCTGATGAGCTGGGCGATACGGCGCGCGTCAACGTAGGAGCTGCCGGCGATGTCGGCCCAATGGCCGCGGATGGAAACATAGCCGAGCCAGGCGATGGCCGCGAACGGGATGAGCGATTTGAGAATGGTGCTGAGCGCCGTGAGCGAGACCATCTGCTGCAGTTTCTGCGCCGGATTCAGGCGGTCGAACTTGGGTGAAAGCGCTTCGGGGGCGAAGACGAATCCTCCCTGAGCGATGCCGGCGAACAGCGCGACGGCCATGGCCGCGAGCATAATGGGGAACACCCAGTGCATGGCCTGGATCGAGGTCCAGTAGAGGAGCGGGCCGCCGGGGTCGATGGAATCGGTGCGGGCGGACTCGAGAGCTTTGCGGAAGAAAATGGTCCACTGCGGCACCGCGCTGCGGCCCATGAAATAGGCGACACCGGCGACTGCGGCCATGGAGAGGGCGCCGGTGAGTTCGCGCGAACGGGTGACCTGTCCGCGGTCACGTGCGCGCTTCCGCTGCCTCGGTGTTGCCTGTTCTGTTTTGTTCTGATCGGCCATCGCAGTTTAGCTCGCCAGATGGAGCAGTTGTTCGCCTTTCGTCATGGA
>Ga0335072_10015541_pt1 | contig 10804 bp, 10 predicted proteins | sample Lox_Sample_21_FD_206725 | JGI IMG/M metagenome (GOLD analysis project Ga0335072, IMG submission 206725) | Soil microbial communities from Loxahatchee National Wildlife Refuge, Florida, United States - Lox_Sample_2.1 | ecosystem: Environmental > Terrestrial > Soil > Wetlands | place: USA... | reverse complement strand
GTCTATGCCCCGCTTTACGAGTCAGGGTAGTCAACGTTACAGACCTAATGATTCTGGAATCGGAAACCCTTCACCCACACTCACTCACTCATCACGAATTCGACTCGCTTTTCACTCCCGACAGGCCTATTCATTTTAACTACCACGGCTACGCTAATGAGATTAAAGGGCTTTTGTTCGGCAGGCCGCAGCTCGATCGGGTTACTATTGAGTGTTATAAGGAGGAGGGCAGCACCACGACGCCATTTGATATGATGTTGAGAAATTGCGTTAGTAGATACCATATTATGGAAGCTGCTATTCGAGGTGGTGCGAAACACAATCCGAAGGTGGCATTGGATATGACTTTGTTGTTGGCTGAAACGAGGCACCAGATTATAAAGGTACAACAATATATATATGAGACGGGAAAAGGTATGTCCAGTGATCTCTTGCGGGACTCTGATTTCGTGGAGTTATAGCATGCTGATTATTTCATTAGACCCAGACGGGACATTCAATATCCCGAAGTTCGAAGGCACCGTCTTTGAAGGGGGAACCGCTGGCAAGGGCGAAAGTGGCTCCAAAGAAGATGGATTTTTTGTCAACTAACGAATTCTTGAATAGCAACAGGTAGTCGAGTTTATGTTCTGAAATAGCCAAATCGTAACTTTTCTTAAAGAGAATGTATAAGTTATACTCAAGGGACCAATAGCCAGAGTAGGGACTAGTCTTGGATATTTGTGGTGTGAGACTCCGAATACCTTATTTATTTTAAACCTACCGTTTTAAATACCATTTATTTGTTACAATATGCAAGCCCTCGCACTGTGCGTGAATTCATCTATTGTACTGTTGTGTCAGGCTCTTAGTGAGGCAACTACACTTGCGCGCTAGCGGCCGCTTGTTCACTTTCTGTGCAATTTCGCGACTTCACCATCGAGCGCAAACCGTCAGTAAACTCGGCACACAACATGTCTACCTTAGCGGACGAGTTACTGCAAGACTTTGAGGACTCTGGATCAGAAGGCGAAGGCCAGCAGAATGGAGGCCTTTTCGCCGATGAAGATGACTCTAAGGCAGGATTAAATGGCCACGCTTCAACGCTTACAGGCGCCGACGGTCGTGGTATGGAGTTGGATGGAGACGAGGAGGAGGTGGATGAAGACGAGGAGATGGCTGGGATGAATGATGTTGCGATGGATAGGCCCGACGATGAGGAGGAAGCCAAGGCCAAGGTTGAGAAGATGCAACTTGGTGGTGTAAATGATGTGCGCAGCGTGGCTGGCCTGATGAAGACTTTGGAACCGGTCTTAGAGCTCCTCTAATGTTCTTGAAGCCCGAGTTTACATCTACGTTGTGGTACACAGCCCTGACATCTTCCGACGCGCTATAGAAAATCGCATATTTCCAGTCGTTACCGCCCGAAAAGCAGACTACTCACGTTGGCTCGATCGAAGATAATCCCGAATACCACTTATTGACACAATCCAATACACTATCGACATCTATTGACAATGAGATCATACTTGTCCACAAGTTCATACGGGACCACTACTCGGTTCGCTTTCCGGAACTCGAGACTCTTGTTACGAACCCAATCGACTATGCCAAAGTGGTTACAATTATTGGAAACGGGCCGATGGATCAGGAGAGTATAAAAGCTCTTCAGAATTCGAAGGACAACCCTCTCGGAGCAACTTTGAGGTCTGTACTGGATGGTCCGTCTTTGATGATAGTCACAGTCGAGGCTACAACAACAAAAGGGCGCGAGATGACGCCGGCAGAGCTCGAAAGAGTAATGCGCGCTTGTGAGATGACACTGTCTCTCGAAAAAGCAAAGAAAACACTGACGGACTACGTGCAATCACGCATGAATCTATTCGCACCGAACCTTACTGCCCTCATTGGCTCATTGACCGCAGCACAGCTTCTGAACTTTGCTGGTGGCCTCACAGGGCTGGCCAAAACTCCGGCTTGTAACTTAGCACCACTTGGGTCGAAGAAGCAATCCGGCACCGGGTTTGCGACCAACGTAGGCGTCAGACAGCAAGGATTTCTATATCATTCGCCCATCATTCGAGGCATTCCAAACGACTTAAAGAAGCAAGCTATGCGTATCGTATCAGCAAAAGTGGTGCTAGCTGCTCGGGTTGACCGCGTACACAGCAGTCCGGATGGATCAACAGGAGAAGAGCTCAAAGCTGCGTGTCTAGACCGATTGGTAAAGTTGACCGAACCACCACCTAACAAAGGTACGCGTGCTCTACCAGCGCCTGACGATAAGCCTTCGCGAAAACGTGGAGGACGAAGAGCGAGGAAGGCCAAGGAAGCTACGGCAATGACAGATCTACGGAAGGCGCAAAATAGAATGGCGTTTGGAAAGGAAGAGAAGGAGGTAGGATATGGTACAGGCGAAGGCACTAAGGGCCTAGGAATGATTGGTGTGGAAAACGAAGGCCGTATCAGGAATCTACAGATCGATCAACGTACAAAAGCGAAGCTGAGCGCAAAGAACAAGGGCTGGGGAGGGGCAACACCTATTGGAGGCTCTGCTTCCTCGCTAAGAGGATTTGGCCAAGGTCCTGGCGCGGTAGATCTTCGCGGAAAGGGTCTTAGAGCGTCTGGGGTTGGTTCTACGGTTGGAGCTGGATCTGGGACTGCCTCTTCATTAGCATTCACACCCGTCCAGGGACTGGAGCTCGTGGATCCCAAGAGAGTGGCTGAAATGAATAGAAAGCGGAAAGCAGAGGAGGACCGATGGTTCCAAGGGGGAACATTTACTCAAGTTGGAAGTGCGTCTAGCACTGGTCCAGCAAGCAATGGCGCTGCGAATGGTGGGTTCAAAGTCCCAGATCTTCCTCCGGCGAAGAAAGTCGATACTGGGAAGGGGAAGATTGGGCTTCCTGGATTGCCTACTAAATAGGTCAATTCCTTCTAGTCCTTTCATGGTACGGTTATGAGGCGTTCTAGCATCTGACGGCGTTCAGAGATAGCAAGGAGCAACGGAGGTTAGGAAAGTGTTATGCCTTGTATTATACACTACAATTTGAGCATATATTAAAATAAATGCTGGCCAGGACACTCGTAGGAATAGCACTCGTGACTGCTGATCCATTTCAAAGATGGGAGAAGTCATTGCCAGGAACACTTTCAAAGCTAATTATTCTAGAGAAGCGTGGCAGTATAACCCTAACTAGAAGATCCCACCGCAGTCCGCAGCGTTCAGATTGTCGCTTGGATCAAAGAGCTTGATGATCAGTTTAGTGTACTTATATTTGCTGCGAGCGGCACGGGAAGGAGCCTTACGACAAGGAGAGAATCGACAATAAGAGCCTTGTCAGCGAGAAACCTACGTGAATGAGTATGCCCAACTCTGGCTTCGGAAATTTCCACCTCATAGTAACTATCAGCCTCATCGCAAGTTGAGTCATTTGTCCCCTACAGCCTTGTCACCGAAAGCCACTGCTGCCTAGAAAGGACCCCCCAAAAGCCCCATCACACCGATGCGAAGCTCCCCAACCAATCCCACCAGCCCAAAATTATATAACATCGAAAACGCGAACAATTAGGCCCCAGCCCAGCCACGTTCATGCACACGCCCCATGCACAAAAAGCTTGTCTTCAGCTTGGCAAGGGCGTCGCGCCTAACCTAAAAGGGGGGTTACGGGATAAAAGATAAGATCGCGCGACGACTCTATTTTTTTTCCTTCCACTTCTACTGAGGTCGCGTGCATGCCCCGTCAGGCAGGATTCCACCGCCGAGTACGTTTTTCTCTACCATTCAGCTCTCTTCCCGTCTCGCACCTTTTTTTTCCCACATGTTCCGAGCAAGGGTCAGAGCCACAAGATAAGAGGAAACCCCCCTCCCATGGCGCCACTAAACACGCCCCGCATCTCAAAATGCATCGGGAGACGAAATGCCTACCTTTTTCGGTCGCCGGTTGGGAAAAAAAGATTCCCAAAGCTTTTTGCACCCCAAGTTTAGAAAGACGTATGCATTTTTATTCCCGTTCATTACTTTGTTTCATGTAAATGGGTCAAAGCGCTCACGTAAAGAAAAAGAAAGAAAGGAAAAAAATATAATTTTTAATTAAAAACCAAATTCACCCTGTGCCCCATTTCCCATCGCAGAGGATCATCACTGCAGGCCAAACGAAATCCTACTCTAACTAGCCGCTTTGCACACCGCCACATCGTATAACTAAAGAAATCCACAATCCCGAACTACCCGCACCCCCCGTTCCCTTACTGGCGTCAACGTAATCGTAGCTCGTGAAAGTAGACCAGTTAATATGCCCCAGATACGGCAAACCGCTGTCACTGTAATACTCGAAAAGTAAAAGGAAAATGTGGAAGCTAAGCTAATGCAGACCCCATCATAATGTCCAGTCTAAATGCCAATCTCCCCCCTACTTCTGCCTCCCTCCGCAATTTGTCGTACCCCAACCAAACTAGGATGGACATCGTCCGTCGTGTCGCTTCGAGATGTGGAGTTCGTAGGCGTTTGCAAGTCGGGTCGATACCGCTTCACCCGCCATGCAAGCGTGCTTTGGTAATGCAGGTCACTTGCATATAGGGGAATTGGAGGGACTTAATGGCGAGAAGCTATCACAATGAGAGAAATCAGTCTTCATTCTTGTACCCTACACGAATGATCTGTGTCTATCTTGAGAAGGAAAACTAGAAGGAAAAGATCCAGCAAGAAGCAGTATGTAGATTTGCTTAGTGTGGCGAAGAAAACGTAGAGAGTCGATGCTCAAACGTGCGTGCAATGTGGCCTTCATATCTCCGTGAGCATGTCGTGGTGAGATGCCCTAAAAAGGCTTGCAAGAGTTTGAGTGACAGTCGGCGAGATGTGAAGCTGAACCGTGAGGTCTTCGAAAAGAGGATTGATAGATTTTTGGTGAAGAGGTGATGAGAACCGAAGACCAGGCTGCGGTAGCCCAGTCAAGTGTATCATCTGCGGGGTTGGTACGCATATCCAACCGGAGGTTCTGGGAGACCACCACTTGCGTATGGATTTCCGTCGGCATAGTATGGTGTTTGATAACGGCCTCCATACGTAAGATCCGGTGCTGATGAATGGTGTTGAGGTCTTCTGGCATCAGCGTTGCTCTCGTCGCCTTCTAGACCACCTTTGATTCTCTTCTGGCGCTCCATTCGCTTTCTATGGCGCTCCTCTTTCTTCTCTTCAAACTCCTTGAATTCATGGCGCATCTCTCCCATTTCCTTCCACTCCTTGAAAGAAGTTAGAATTTGTACCTGAAAGAACTGAAGACAGCTTAGGGGTAAACTTACGGATACTGCGCCTTTGATTCCTAGAGCAGCAATGCCAATTGAAGCAGCATCTTGCAGTAGGGCCTTTGACTTCAATTTCTTTGCCTCTTCCTCGGTCATCTTACCCGACTCAACTGCCTCTTGACGAGCTTTTCGCTTCTCATAACTCTGATAGACATTGTGCGCTGCGTGGATCGTCGCAACCGTTGCCAAACCGGCTGTAAGAAGTTGCTTACCTTTCATCTTCTTCACCCGCTTTTCATCCCCTGATGAGGATCCGAGGCTATCTGTGTCACTGTGGTGCTCCCTGTCCCTATCTCTCCGACTGTCTGCCTGTCTGCGTGACTCGCCACCGTTACCACGACGGGAATCACGCGACTCATGGTCCCGCCTGTCGTCGTAATCATCCTCAGAATCAACATCACGGCTTCTGCGATCACGGCTACGATCACGATCACGATCACGTCGTCTCTCCTCTCGTCCTGCTTCAGCGCCCGCGCCAGCAGCCGCGCCGATGCCTAAAGCTGCCAAACCTTTCCTTGCCATATCAGAGACACTCTTGCTGCGACGACGTTCCTTTCTATCATCATATGAATCCTCGCTGGGAGACCTGCGACGTGATCGCCTGTCGTCCCGGTCATCACCACCACGTGATTTGGATCTTTCCCGGTCCAGGAGTTTCTTGCCTGCCAATGCACCGAGACCTGCAGTAGCTAGAGCGGCAAGACCAGCACCTGTACTAATTCCTCCGGAGGTACTAGGTGCTCGAGACCTAGACCTGGATTTACCACCTTTCCCTCCGCTAGCCTCGAGTTCACTTCGGGATCCATTGATTAGGCGATTACCCGCAAGACCACCTATAACAGCCTCAAGGATGTGACGCTTGCTGTGGTGGTCAGGGTCCCTATCGGCAGCCGCGTCAATACCACCGGCTCCAATGGCTGCGGTCAGAATGCGTTTGCCCTTCGCTCCAGTCCAGCCTCCTGGCTCCTTGCGGATTCTGAAGGCTTCGGTAGCACCGGCTAGAAGAGCAGCTTTGGCAGCTTGCTGATACTTGGCAATACTTTCTCCTTCACCACCTCGAGACTTGTCTCGGCGCCTACTGCGCGTACTTTCCTCACTGCCGCTACGTCGGCGACTACGTCGATCACTCCGATCATCATCACGGTGGCTGCCTGAAACTGCTTTCGCCGCCGCCCCGACGCCAGCCAAGCCAAGAGCACCTTCAATGATGGACTTGCGGCGGGACTTCTTAGGCTTATCGTGCTCAGAATCCGTGGAGTAATATTCAGCCACTTCTCCTTCTCGATCCTGATAAGCGATATAAGTACTCTCCTTCTTTTTCTTCTTTTCTATTGGAAATTTCTTGGCGGCAAACTCGGCTCCTTCGTAGCCTGCGAATGCACCAGCCGCTCCAATGGCAGCTGTGGCAAGGATATTTCTATCTGGAGGCTGTCCATGACTCTGGTGACGATCCCACAGTTCTTTGCCTCCTACAGCGAGAGCAGCGCCGGCAACTCCAGCCAGGATCTTCTGGTTTCGCGAAAGCGAGCGACGGCGAGGCTCTATAATTTCGTCCTTGACGACTTTCTTGCGACTAATCCGTTCATCACCAAGATATTGTCCATACTGCTGGTCTCGCTCCACAGACCGTGAACGCACTGGACCGTATCGATCATCTCGATCCACGGTGCGACTTCCAACGTAGGCACCAGCTACAGGTGGCGGGAACTCTCGTCGAACTTCTTCAACCGATAGATCACTGTCCTCACGGACAGGTCGCCGAATGAGGTCGGTCATGCGGGAATTGTACGGTGCGTCAGGGACTAGAGGTGCGGGAGCTCGAACATAAGTTTCGCGAGTCTCAACATATCTAGACTCGGGATCGTAATCGCGATCATCGTCACGGTCGCGGTCGCGGTGGTGATGGCGGTGCTTATGTCTCCTTGGGGCTTCGACTGTTTCGTAAGAGTCGTAAGTCGACATGGCGACTATAGCCTCCCTAATCGGCGAACAGAGGAATGTCCTTGTTGAGCTGGGAGGTGATGTGGCGAGATCGATGTTAATTCAGAGATTTCGATCCAGATATCTTTCTATCCAGTGATATGTGTAATGAAATGATGATGTAGAAGTTGTGAAGATTGTGAAGCGACAATAAAGTGTTTCAAAGTGATATGACGGAAGTGAGGGAGCAAGTGGAAGTGGCCCAGGGACTTAAGCGGGGACAATTGTGATAAGTGTTTGAGTAGGGAGGGGAAGAGTGGCGATTTAGAGTGTGCGTGGAGCGGCAAGTAGTGGCTAGGCTTTCTCGTCCTTCGGGGGGGGAGAGCTGCCTGAGACTGGGCTGTGCTGTGCAAAGTGCGGCTGCTGACTTCGTACTTTTGCATATGTGCACTTGCCCACGACCTGATCACTTGCTCGTATAATTGACGTCTCATGCGTTCTGTTGGGGAGGGTACAGAGTAGTGTAAGGCTCGGGAGCAGCTGAAACAGCATGCAAGCTGACTCATAGGAATCAATCATGCACCACCAAATCTGTCTTGGCCATTAAGCCTTCTACAACCCAACAGGTCCCGGATACATGTAGAAAGTGCTACACAGGCTCGATGACGATAAGTCTGAGCTGTCCATGTTGTTGATTGAACGGCTTTGCCGGGGTGCATGTCTTCAGCGACCCAACCTTGGGAAATTCCCCTTTGTGAACCTGCTGCGCCCCTTCTGTGGCTGAGGTCCAGGCAGGAATGAGGACAGGGCTGCTACAGTAAAGTTGAGCATTTTTGCCTCGCAAATGATAGATTCTCCACACCGCTCCCTTATGATACCGTAGCGGCTCGCTGGGTCATTGAAGATTGAAACCGAATTTTGGTTCTTTTCGATGAGATCATAGTCACGTGACCAACACTCTTCGGATGCCTTATGGAAGGTGTTGTACAAAGGATAGCCTTTACGAAATTTTACTCACATTAAGACTATTACTCCATAATTCGCATGTGATTCTGCTCTATCAATTGCGTCCAAGACAATCGAGAAGAGGCTGCTGTACCTTACGAAAGGGCAATAGTCTTCTGGCCTATCAGCCATATCCATATCCACAACCGCCCCACGCACGCAGGGTTCGCTGTAAGATCGACGCGAGGCCGTCGACATCATCATTACTCGATAGCCAAGTTTGTTGATTCCTCGCTCTTACCTTCTCCAATTCGCAGGGGCTGGAGCTGCGAAACAGGTTGGACAAGCCTCATGCCATGCTTTTTCATATCGTCTTCCTATAATGTTCAAGCAACATTGTTTGACCAAGGTCCCGTACCTTGAATTCCACCTGGAAAATGCATCTTGGGTTCGCTGCAATGACGGCAAGATCTCCAGACCTTGCATAGCCTTCCCCGTAGTATATCTGACCTCTTTCTCGATTACTTGTGAGATACTATTGCTGTCCCGAATAGTTTGAACTCTTGAGACCACTTCCGTAAACTGTACTTTGCATTTCCTTGCACACAAAACCGTCTTCGTTATGCTTCCTCAACTCTTCCTAGGAGCTCTCTTGAGCTCCTCTGTCCTCGCTGTTGAGCAAGAGAAGCGACAGTAAGAAACTCCGGGCTGCAAGCTCTAATGGTCTCATCTAATCACTCAATGTAGAGAGAGCAACGGGGCCGAATTCTCCGCTGCTGCCAGCCAGCTCATCTCCGACTACATCCCTCAAAGCGCCTTTGCTATCCTCCAACCCAGCATCGAGTTTGCTGCAAGCAGTGCCGGCGTCTCCTACAGCAATGTAGAAACGCTGATCTACTCCGCTTTCCTGGCTACCAGCATCCCAGCCTGGTTCAACTCGGCCATTCCATCCGCATATTCCACGCAACTGTTCCAGCTCGAGGCAGACATCAGTTCGCTCCGCGCCGCGGCCACTCAAGCTGTAGGAGCCACGACTCCCGTCGTCGTCGTCGTCCCTATCACTACTACGAACTCGGCAGGCAGCACACTCACAACTAGCGTCTCTTCTACTAGTTATCCGGCTACGGCGACTGCCACCGTCACTTCAGGCACTGCAACCACGAGGTATTGAAACCACAAGCCATCTAGGAACTGAAGCTAACAACGGGGTCATCTCTAGCACGACAACAACCGGGCCACCAATCACTACAACTTACACCAACAGTGTCGGATCTACCATCACATCTGTCATCGGCGGCGCAGCCAGTAAAGCCAGTTCTGTAGGGAGCGTAGCAGTTAGCGGCGCCAGCTCTGTAGGAAGTGTAGCCGTGAGTGGAGCCAGCTCTGTAGGGAGCGTAGGAGTCAGTGGAGCCAGCTCTGTTGGAAGCGTAGCAGTAAGTGGTGCAAGCAGTGTTGTGAGCGCTGCTTCCAGTGTCTTTGCACCCAGCACAACCGGTGCAGCTGCCAGGCCTACCGCGCTGTCTGGCGCCGCCGCAGGTGCTTTGGGTCTGATTGGTTTGATGGCTGCTCTGTGATTATGACGTGCGATATACCCTGCGCATTTAATGTTTATGCCCTTACTGTGGGGATGAAGCATTGGGCTCCTAATGAGGTGTTGGGGGACTTGATATCCATCACATATGTAGTAATCGAGCTTGTTAATATTATCTAGTAGTATAAGCAGTCAAGAGTGTATAATCCTGCATTTTCTAACGAGAAACTCATTGGGACAGCCGGTGATGATCATATCTATCGTGGCTTCTTCAAGCGTTCTAATCCCATAAAATTCCCGCCTTCATTAGGCACATCCCCATCGACCTGGGATGAGCTCCCAATCCACCCGATCCCTCACTGCGGGCGACCGCTCCCTACCAGTGCCTGACAACCAACAAAAACTCCTCAAACCCCATCAACAAATTCCACGCCTCCTTCCTCTTCCACCCTTCCCGCAACGCAATCCCTTCTAAAGCCTCCGTCCCATCGAAATATTTCATACACTTCTTCCACGCCTTCTGCGTCTTCTCGTCTTTAAACCTCTTGCCGATGGCATCCAAGTACAAACTATCGACGTGATTCGCTCTATACGGATCCTTAATAACTAGAGGCTGTAGAGCAAGGATGTGCGGCTGGATATTCATGCTCGGGGACGCGGTGGCAATGGGTTTCGGGCGTTTTGTGAAGGCGAGTTGGTCGGCTTTGGCTTTTTCACGGAGGCGATGCAGGCGCGCTTTTTCGGCGAACGCTTCGCTTGATAAAGTCTGCGCAAGGGGGCTCCCCGATATGCTGGCGGAGGAGGAAGAGGCGGCAGCTTCGGCTTGGGCTTCTTCGATGGCTTCGCTGATGGCGTCTTGGTAAGCGGCTCTGATGCGCTCGGCGTCGAGGGCGTATTCGACTTCGTAGCGGATCTCCGGCCAGACGATAACCCAGGCGAAAGTGCGGAGGGGGGTAACCCAGCCGTTGCGGAGGAGCCAGGCTAACATGGATATGTAGATGGGGCGATGAGTTTTGGAGGGGGCGAAAGTTTTGTAGGGCCGCGGGGCGGAGGAGAGGTTTGCGAGGAAGGTGGGGAGTGGTGGGGCGAGGGGGAAGGCGGTGGACCAAGCAAGGGCAGCGGCGG
>Ga0335072_10015540_pt1 | contig 10808 bp, 11 predicted proteins | sample Lox_Sample_21_FD_206725 | JGI IMG/M metagenome (GOLD analysis project Ga0335072, IMG submission 206725) | Soil microbial communities from Loxahatchee National Wildlife Refuge, Florida, United States - Lox_Sample_2.1 | ecosystem: Environmental > Terrestrial > Soil > Wetlands | place: USA... | reverse complement strand
TAACGAGTTCCTCGTGCGGTTCAGGCAAGAGGCGAAGATCGCCACGTCGCTACGTCATCCACACATCGTTCGGGTGTACGACCGCGGTGAATGGGCGGATCGGCCTTGGACCGCAATGGAATACGTCGACGCGATCGACGTCGCCGAGGTCATGCTGGACCGCTTCCCGGCCGGGATGCCACCGGACGAGGCCTTGCGGATAATTTCCGCTACGGCCGAGGCACTGGATTATGCGCACCAGCGGGGCATGCTGCATCGCGACGTTCAACCCGCCAGGATATTGCTGACCCGCTCGGGCGCGGACGGACAACGGGTCTTGCTGACGGACTTCGGCATGCCGGGCCAACTCGATGACGCCGGCACACGCCCGTACGCCGCACCCGAACAGCTGATCGGCTCCGACATCGACGACCGCGCAGATCAGTACGGGCTGGCCGCCACCGCGTTTCATCTGCTCACCGGCACGCCGCCCTACCCGGATCCCGACCCGGCCGCGGCTACCGCTCGTGCGAAGGTCAGCGATCGACGCGCCGACTTGGCGCGATTCGACAGCGTTTTCTCCACCGCCTTCGCTGACGATCCTGTCGACCGGTTCGCCAGCTGCGTCGAGCTCGCCCAAGCGCTGACCGAACGGGCCGCGTCGTCGCTCGGCGAGCGGACCCCCGAGGCCGCGCTCACCCTCGACTATCCCGGCGAAGCGGTGCACACCTCGAAAGTTCGCTCGGGCCAAGGCCTTCACACACAAGTGCGGTCGAGACTGCGCCGCGGGTTACCGGTCGGCATGGCAATCGGGGCAGGGCTGATAGTGTGCATCGCCCTGCTCGCCGTCGGCGTCGTCATCGCGCGGAAGAGCGGGACGTCCTCCACCGCGCCGGAGAGCCCCGGGACGGGCAGCACCGCGGTGTCCGGCGCTCCGCCGCTGGTCGTCCTCGACGGCGGCTACCGCATGGATCTGGATCGCGAAAAGCAGGCCTACAACCAGACACCGGATCCGCAGCCACCGAACGTGACCACGTGGTGGGCGTTTCGCTCATCGTGCACGCCCACGGGATGTCTCGCCAGTGGCGTCCTGCTGGACGATGCCAATCACCAGACGCGAAGCGCCGTAACCGGTGGACTTTTCGTCGTCCTGGATCTCCGGTCCGACGCGTGGCAATCGCGACCGGAAACGGCCAAATTTCCGTGCAGGGCCAAGGACGGGACGGCGGCCACGGAGACCATCACGCAGGCGTTGTGGTTGCAGCCCCAGAGTCACAGCTCGCTGCGGGGCACGATGACGGTGACCGTCCAGACCGACGAATGCGGCCAAATCGGTGGGCGCATCGTGATTCCGGCGACGCTAACTCGAGTCAGCGATGCGCCACCGGGCGTCGACATACCCAGCCCGCCGCCCATGACGACCCCGACTCGATAACGCCGTCGGTCCGATCGGCGGTGCCGTCGTCCATCGCTTTATCTAAACGATATCTAAGAAATCTCACAGTTCCCTTATTTTCCGGGTTAGGGTCAGAGGATCACTGAATCTTCGAGCCGTGACGGGGGAGCCGTGAATCGATTCGATGTGGTAATCGTCGGTGCGCGATGCGCGGGATCGCCGCTGGCCGCAATGCTCGCGCGGCGGGGGTTGAGCGTCTGCGTGGTTGACCGTGCCCAGTTCCCTTCGGAGACGCCATCGACTCACGTGATCCAGCCGTGCGGAGTGCAGGTGCTGCACGAGCTTGGCGTCCTCGATGCGGTGTTGGCGGCCGGCGCGGTGCCGCTGGACAGCTTGACGATGGTGATCGACGACGACGTGCATATCGACGCGACGCTCGAAGAATCCGACGACCTGCAGTCCAGCCTGTGTGTTCGACGCGTCACGCTGGACGCGTTGCTCGTCGACGCTGCCGCGGCGGCGGGTGCCGACGTCCGTACCGGAACGCGTGTCACGGGTCTGATCCGCGAGGGCGGTCGCGTTACGGGTGTGCAGACGGCTGCCGGACCGATCTATGGGCAGTTGGTGGTCGGCGCCGACGGCCGTCATTCGACCGTCGCTTCCCAGGTCGGTGCCCGCGAGTACCACGTCGCGCCGGCGGGAAAGATGTTCGCCTGGGCCTATTTTGACGGTGTGCGCAACCGGGAAGGGCGCGCATGGATTGGCCGAAAGGGGCCCAGGGGCTTCCTTGCCGGCCCAACCGACGGCGACCTCTACATGGCGGCGATCGGGATCGACATGACGGCGCAAGCCGAGTTCCATGCCGATCGTGACGCCAACTTCACCGCTGGGCTACGGGCGTGGCCGGAGCTTGCCGATGTACTCGCGGACGGACACCGTGTTGGACCAATTCGCGTACTGACCAATTGGTATGGCTACTTCCGCGACGCGGCCGGTCCGGGGTGGGTGCTGCTCGGTGACGCCGGGCATTTCAAGGATCCGACTCCGGGGCAGGGCATCGGCGATGCGTTCCGGCAGGCTCGTCGGCTCGCTCCTGCCATCGAGGATGGACTGGGCAACACCAATCCCGACGTCGCGACGCAACGCTGGTGGCAGTGGCGTGACGATGATGCTTATGAAATGTATTGGTTCGCAAGCGATATGGGCGCCCCGGGCGCCGCAACACCATTGATGACGCGGTTCATGAAGGATCTGTCACGGGATCCCGCATCCACGATGGCCTTCTTCCAGGTGCTCAACCGCGAGATCCGACCGTCGCAGCTGTTCACCAGGTCCCGGGGCCTTCGCGCCGCCGCGCATCTCCTCGTCGAGAGACCTGGTCACCTGATCCCGACCCTCAAGGAAATCGTCGGCCAGGCAAGGCTGAACGTGCGCCGGGCCAGACTGCGGCGCGCGGTCTTGGAGACCTAACTCCGTCGAGCTTGGCGACCGTCCAGACCGCCCCCTACAGGCGCGGCTCCGATGCGCTACAGCTCACAATTGATTTGGCCGGCGCACACAACGGCCTCCCTTGTCTCTGCTAGACAGGTGATCATGCCGATCCCCGAATTCGTCATCGAGCTTCGTCGGCACATCGGGCAGGTGCCCTTGTGGCTGCCCGGCGCGACCGCCGTGGTTATCCGCGATCAACGGGTTCTGCTGATCCAGCGATCCGATAACCTGGCCTGGACCCCGGTAACGGGTATCGTCGAGCCCGGCGAGAACCCGGCAGCCTGCGCGGTCCGAGAAGTGTTGGAAGAGACCGGTATTCATGTGGCTGCCCGGCGACTGGCCCTGGTTTCGGTGTCGCCCCCGATCGTTCACGCCAACGGCGATCATGCTCGATACCTGGATCTGACGTTCCGGATGGACTGGGTCAGTGGGGAACCGTTCGCCGCAGACGATGAAAAGCATCGACGTGCGCTGGGTCGATCTCGCCGATCTGCCGGAAATGTCGGCTAACATGCGCCGCCGAGTGGCGGTGGCGAGCGACAATAATCTCAGTGCCCCTGCGGTTTTCGATACGGATCACGAGCTATGACATACACGATCGACTCGCTGGCGGAGTTTGTGGTCAGGGCGGACCAGTCCGATCTGAGCGGAAACGTGTTACCGACGCTGAAGCGCAATGTTCTCGACAGCATCGCCTGTGCGTTGGGCGCCCTCGACGGGGAACTCATCCCGGCGATCCGCGCGCACGCCGAACAGTTCAGCGGCCGTCCGACCGCGACATTCTTCGGCGGCGGACGCGCATCGGTCGATCAGGCGGCCTTTTTCAACGCGGTGCTGGTGCGCTACCCCGATCTGCTCGACACCTACCTGACTCCGGGCGGCCTGTGCCACCCTGCGGACAACTTCGGCGCGGTGTTCGCCGTCGCCGAGCACGCCGATGCAAGCGGGTCTGACTTTCTGCTGGCGCTCGCGATCGCCTACGAAATCCAAAGTCGTTTCAGCGCAGTGGTTCCGGTGATGGCCCGCGGCCTCAATCACGCACTGCAACTGGCCATTTCGGCGGCCGCCGGCTCGGCCAGGCTGCTCGGGCTGGACGCCGCGCACACCGCAGATGCCCTCGCCGCCTCCGCGGCGGACAATGTGTCGCTCGCGGTCGTGCATGCCGAGCCGGTGTCGACCTGGAAGGGCATCTCGCCGGCGATCACCGGGATGCGGGCGGTATATGCCACCATGCTCGCAGGCCGCGGGATCACCGGCCCGCATGGGCTTTTCGAGGGCCCCAACGGCCTGCAGCGGCTGTTCGACCAGCCCATCGACATGCGAACCGCCGACCGCTCGTTGACCGCCGTCGAGCAGACGTACCTCAAGCAGTACTGCTCACTGATTCACGGCCAGGTGGTCATCGACGCGACACTGGCACTTCGCGACGAACACGGCATCGACGGTGGCGACGTCACGTCTGTGACGCTCGAGGTCTTCCAGGGCGCGTTCGACATCGCCGGTGGCGGCGGCTTCGGCGACAAACGCCACCCGCAGACCAAAGAGCAGGCGGACTACAACCTCAAATACCTCACGGCGGTCGCACTGCTTGACGGCCAGGTGGGCCCCGAACAGCTCGAAACCGAACGCGTTTGCCGCGACGACGTGCAAGATCTGCTGGCGCGGGTGGACGTCGTCGCCGCACAAGACCTCACCGACGCCTATCCGGAGCGCACCGAGGCGCGGGTCCGCATTGCGCTGAACGACGGCCGGGAGTTGCACCGCGCCCAATCCGACTTCGAGGGATCGCCGACGCGGCCCATGTCGTGGGAGCGGGTGGTGGAGAAATTCCATTGGCTCGGTGAACCATTCGCCGACGCCACGCTGCGCGCCGAGATCATCGATGCCGTCCAGCGCCTCGACGCGATCCCGATCGCCGAACTGGCCGCGCTGCTCGGCGCGGTCAGTCCGCAGGCGCGGGGGCATCGAAGCCGGGGACGGCTGTAGCGAGCCGACCCAAGGAAAGATTGCGAGCGATCGCTATCTATGTTAGCTTCGGGTTACCCCAACGATGCGGAGGAAAGCAGTGGCCTACGACGTGATCATTCGCGACGGCTTGTGGTTCGACGGCACCGGTAGCGCCCCACAGATCCGCTCGCTGGGTATCCGCGACGGCATCGTGGCTCGCATTGTTTCCGAGCGGGCCGGCGATCGCTTGGACGACACCGGATGCCCCGAGGTGATCGACGCGAAGGGCAAGTGGATCGTTCCCGGCTTCATCGACGTGCACACCCACTACGACGCCGAGGTGCTGCTGGATCCGGGCCTCCGTGAATCGGTGCGCCACGGTGTCACGACGGTTCTTCTGGGCATGTGCTCGTTGTCGACGGTCTACGCGAACTCCGATGACGCCGCCGACCTGTTCAGCCGAGTCGAGGCGGTACCGCGGAAATTCGTCCTGGGGGCGCTGGAAGCCAACAAGACGTGGTCGACGCCGGCCGAATACGTCGAGAAGATCGACAGCCTGCCGCTGGGCCCGAATGTCGGCTCGCTGCTTGGACATTCGGACCTGCGGACCTCGGTGCTCGGCCTCGATCGCGCAACCACCCGCGACGTGGAGCCCACCGACGCCGAACTCGACAAGATGGCGGCGCTGCTCGACGACGCGCTCAAGGCCGGAATGCTCGGCCTGTCCGGGATGGACGCGGCGATCGACAAACTCGACGGCGACCGGTACCGGTCTCGCGCGTTGCCGTCGACCTTCGCGACCTGGCGTGAGCGCCGCAAGCTGATCAAGGTGCTGCGCAAGCGCGGCCGGATTCTGCAGAGCGCGCCCAACGTGGCCAAGGCAGAGTCGGGCCTGTTGTTCTTCCTGGCCAGTAGCCCACTGTTCGGGCTGCGCAAGGCAGTTCGGATGAGCCTGCTGGTGTCCGCGGACGCCAAGTCGATGCCGTTGGCCGTGCATGTGTTCGGCCGCGCCACGCGGCTGGCGAACTTCGTCCTGCGCTCCAAGGTGCGCTTCCAGCACCTGCCGGTGCCGTTCGAGCTGTACTCCGACGGCATCGACTTGCCGGTCTTCGAAGAGTTCGGCGCCGGTACCGCGGCGCTGCACCTGCGTGATCAGTTGCAGCGCAACACGTTACTGGCCGACACGGAATACCGCCGCAAGTTCCGCCGCCAGTTCGACCGCAAGAAGTTCGGCCCGTCGCTGTGGCACAAGGACTTTCACGAAGCGGTGATCGTCGAATGCCCCGATGAGTCGTTGATCGGGAAGAGCTTCGGCCAGATCGCCGACGAGCGTGGCCTGCACCCGCTGGACGCGTTCCTCGACGTTCTCGTCGAAAACGGCGAGCGCAACGTGCGCTGGACCACGACCGTCGCCAACCATCGGCCCAAGCTGCTGAACAAGCTGGCCGCCGAGCCGAGTATCCACCTGGGCTTCTCCGACGCCGGCGCGCACCTGCGCAACATGGCCTTCTACAATTTCTCGCTGCGGCTGCTCAAGCGGGTGCTCGACGCCAGCCGCGACGGGGAGCCGTTCCTGTCCGTCGAACGCGCGGTGTACCGCCTGACCGGCGAGGTCGCCGAGTGGTTCGGCCTGGACGCCGGGACGCTGCGGGAAGGCGACCGCGCGGACTTCGTCGTGATCGATCCCGCGGGCCTGGACGACTCGGTGGACGCCTATCACGAGGAGAAGGTTCCGTTCTACGGCGGCCTGAGCCGCATGGTCAACCGCAATGACGCGGCGGTGACGGCAACGGGCGTCGGTGGCGCAATCGTGTTCCGCGACGGCCATTTCCGTGAGGGCTACGGGGAGACCGTGAAGTCGGGTCGTTATCTGCGAGCCGGTTCGGGTCAACGACAGCTCGCGGGCACAAGGGTCTGACATGGCAAGGACGCAGCAGCAGCGCCGTGAAGAGACGGTGGCGCGACTGCTCGAGGCCAGCATCGCGACGATCATCGAGGTCGGCTACGCGCGGGCGTCGGCGGCCGTCATCACCAAACGCGCGGGCGTGTCGGTCGGGGCGCTGTTCCGGCACTTCGACACCATGGGCGACTTCATGGCAGCCACGGCCTACGAGGTGCTGCGGCGCCAACTCGACTCGTTCACCAAGCAGGTCGCCGCGATACCGTCGGACCGGCCTGCGATGGAGGCGGGGCTGACCATCCTGCGCGACATCACCAGCAGCCCCACCAACGCGGTGCTCTACGAGCTGATGATCGCCGCGCGCACCGACGAAAAGCTCAGCGCCACTTTGCAAAACGTGCTCGAACAGTACACCAGCAAGATCTGCGACGCCGCCCGCGCATTGCCGGGCTCCGAGGACCTACCCTCGGACATGTTCCCGGTGATGGTGTCGTTGCTGACCAACACCTTCGACGGGGCCGCGATCCTGCGCCCGGTGCTGCCCCAACCGGACATCGAGAGCCGGCGGATCGCGCTGCTGACGTCGCTGCTGAGCGGAGTCGGCCTGCCGGCGTGACGCTCAGCGATCGGTGAGCTTGCTGACGGCGTCGTCCAGCGTCCGCGACAACGTCATCAGCTCGTTGATCCCTAATAGCGTGAGCGGGCGGTGGGTGGCGGGCCCGTCGGCGACCACGCCGAACGGGGTGGCCTCGCCGATGGCTTCACGGGTCTTCATCAGCACGCTGATCCCGGCCGAGCCGAGGAACTCGACCTTGGACAGGTCGACGATCAGGCCCTTCGGCTTTTTCGCGAGCGCGGAGTCAATCGCGTCGGACAGCCCGGGCGCGGTGAGCATGTCCACGCTTCCGCTGACGAACACCACGGCCAGTCCCTCGACCGACGATTCGTGGGCGTGGAAGTCATCTTTGTCAGATTGAGGAGGCGAACCGGATGAAGCGTGGTTCTCGGCCATCATCGATCCCTCATTCCTTACACCTGCGTTGGCTGCTTGCGAGGCGAGCCTTCGTGGGCAATGGCTGTCGACTCAACCCATGGACAGTGTCGACGCTTGTCGACCGGACGCCGTGGGCACTCATATTGGACTCCTGCGCAATAGGGTGTCACGGCACTGGAAGACTAGCCCAAACCCCAGACAGTGTCCTCGCAGACCTACAGGGTCCCGATAGCCGACTGAGGGTTCAGGCCGAAACCCCAGTCAAGCAGGCTGCCGGCCTGATCCCAATAGGTCGGCCCGCCCTCGCGCACCAGCCCGTACATCATCGCGACCACCAGGCGGCGGCCGCCGCGGGCGGCAGCGCCGACGAACGTCTTGCGTGCGGCGTCGGTGAAGCCGGTCTTGCCGCCGATCGCGCCCGGATAGCGGGTCAGCAGCTCGTCGTGGTTGGTGATCGGGTGATCGCCGTTGTCGCCGGGGAACATCGCCGACGGCTCCGCGGTGATCTGGGCGAACACCGGGTTGGCCATCGCCGCGCGGAAGATGACGGCCAGGTCGTGGGCCGTCGACCACCCCGAACCACCGGGCCCATCCAGGCCGGACGGGGTGGACGCGTGCGTGTTCACCGCCCCCAGCGACGCCGCCTTGGCGTCCATCTTGCCGACGGTGGCGTCCAGGCCGCCCAGCATGTGCGCCAACGTGTTGGCCGCGTCGTTCCCCGACACCAGCAGCAGGCCGTCCAGCAGTTGGCGCGCCGTGTAGGTGCGACCGGCCTTCACGCCCACGCAACTGCATTCGACGTGGCTGTCGGCGTCGTCGGCGACCACGGTGGAGTCCAGGTTCAGCTCGTCGAGGGCGACCAGCGCCAACAGCACCTTGATGGTGCTGGCGGGCGGGTGGCGCAGGTTCTCGTCGCGGGCGGCCAGCACCTGACCGGAATCGAGATCGGCGACCAGCCAGGTCTGCGCTGGACCGTCGGGAATCGGTACCGAGCCCACCGGCTGTACGCCGGCGTCGGCCCACGCCGTCGCGCAGGCGACAACAAGGGAACAGGCAGCCGCGACTGCGGCAAGAAGCTTCCGCATGGCCGGTCAGCTTACTGGCCCGCGAAGCCCGTCGCTGCGGCCCGGGTGTTCAATCGACCCATGTTGAGCCAGGCCGAAATATCTGACCGGTTGGAAATCCAACAGCTTGTCGTCGATTACTCCACCGCGATCGACACCCGTCGCTTCGACGACCTCGACGCGGTGTTCACCCCGGACGCGTACATCGACTACACCGCCCTGGGCGGTATCGAGGGCCACTACCCCGAGGTGAAGGCCTGGCTGGCCGAGGTGCTGCCGAACTTCCCGATGTACGCGCACATGCTGGGCAACTTCTCGGTCCGCATCGACGGGGATAAGGCGACATCGCGGACGATCTGCTTCAACCCGATGGTGCTCGGCGGCGACAAAGACCAGATCATGTTCTGTGGGTTGTGGTACGACGACGAGTTCCTGCGCACCCCCGACGGCTGGCGGATGACCCGCCGGGTGGAAACCAAGTGCTTTCAGAAGATTCTGTGACGCGGCGTTCCGGCGAATTTCCGGGTTAAGGCCAGGTTCTGGCACAATGAGCGGCTGTCCGCCCTGCGACTACGGTCGCTTCGCGGTCACACACGCGAGGCAAAACCGGATCCGGGCATCCCGCCCGAATCGCTGAATTGCAGCGTGACACCCGTAGGAGAAGTTGCTCAACCATGGCTGTGAAAATCAAGCTCACCCGCCTCGGCAAGATCCGCAATCCCGAGTACCGCATCGCTGTCGCCGACTCGCGGACGCGGCGCGACGGCCGGTCAATCGAGGTCATCGGCAGGTATCAGCCCAAGCAGGAGCCGAGCCTCATCGAGATCGACTCGGAGCGCGCCCAGTACTGGCTGTCCGTCGGAGCTCAACCCACCGAGCCCGTGCTCAAGCTGCTCAAGATCACCGGCGACTGGCAGAAGTTCAAAGGCCTGCCCGGCGCTGAGGGCAAGCTGAAGGTCGCCGAGCCCAAGCCGAGCAAGCTGGAGCTGTTCAACGCCGCCCTGGCCGCCGCCGACGGCGGACCCGACACCGAGGCCGCCAAGCCGAAGCAGAAGAAGGCTCCGGCCAAGAAGGCCGCCCCGGAGAAGGCCGAGAAGGCTGACGAGGCCGCCGAGAAGCCGGCCGACGCCGCTGAGCCGGCCGCCGAGGCCCCGGTCGCTGAGCCGGCCGAAGCCGCCGAGCCCGCAACCGAGAGCTGATCGCGCCATGAGCACCGTCGTCGTCGACGCCGTCGAACATCTGGTCCGTGGGATCGTCGACAACCCTGACGATGTCCGCGTCGATCTGGTGACCAGCCGGCGTGGCCGGACCGTCGAGGTGCACGTGCACCCCGACGATCTCGGCAAGGTGATCGGTCGCGGTGGCCGCACCGCGACCGCGCTGCGCACCCTCGTTGCCGGCATCGGTGGCCGCGGCATTCGTGTCGACGTGGTGGACACCGACCAGTAGCGGAGAACTCCCTTGGAGTTGACAGTCGGGCGCGTGGTCAAGGCGCACGGCGTCACCGGCGAACTCGTCGTCGAGGTTCGCACCGATGACCCGGAGCTTCGGTTCGCGCCCGGTGCGCTATTGCGCGCCAAGGGTTCTGATCGCAGTGAGCGCAACTACACCGTCGAAACGGTCCGTGTCCACGGCAGCCGCCTGCTGGTGCGGTTATCCGGCGTCGCCGACCGTGACGCCGCCGACGCATTGCGGCGCAGCGTGTTCGTCGTCGACTCCGCGGATCTGCCGCCCATCGACGAGGCGGACACCTACTACGACCACCAGCTCGAAGGCCTGCGGGTGCGGACGGCGGCGGGGGAGGACATCGGTGTCGTCGCCGAGGTGCTGCACACGGCGGCGGGCGAGCTGCTGGCGGTGCGCCGGGGTGACGGCGAGGAGGCCCGGGAAGTGTTGGTGCCCTTCGTGAATGCGATCGTCACGTCGGTGTCGCTGGACGATCAGCTGGTCGAAATCGATCCGCCCGAGGGCCTACTGGAATTGGGGTAGCGGGTGCGCATTGACGTCGTCACGATCTTCCCGGACTATCTGAACCCA
>Ga0335072_10015539_pt1 | contig 10808 bp, 10 predicted proteins | sample Lox_Sample_21_FD_206725 | JGI IMG/M metagenome (GOLD analysis project Ga0335072, IMG submission 206725) | Soil microbial communities from Loxahatchee National Wildlife Refuge, Florida, United States - Lox_Sample_2.1 | ecosystem: Environmental > Terrestrial > Soil > Wetlands | place: USA... | reverse complement strand
AGTGGCAACCGTGAACGCGGTGCAGGTTCCCAAGGATGAGCAGATTTCCAGATTGTCGAGCGCGAGATCCCTAATCCGGGTGCGGAACCCGTGCGTATCAACGTGCAGTAGGTGCAACCCTCGACCCTGTTGAGGTTGCATCGGTACAGCCCGTCATTGGAACCAAAACCATTCAAGGCTGGGGCCCCCGGAACCCCTGCCGAGGCTCCAAATAGTGAATTGCTCTAACGACGAGGGTGGTTCTAAGTCTGGTGATTCTTCATGTCTACCCGCGAGCCATTGATTCCGGAAAGATGGTCGGACCTGTACCCTGAAGAACGAGATATCTGATAATTCGAGGGGGAAAGGCAGGCGCGGGCGGTGTCTCGGGGAGAATCCTAGAACCCCCGGCGGCGGCTCTCCGACGACGCCAAAAGCCTCCTCCATTTGCCAGACGAGCCGTCATACGCAAGAATGTGCCAGCAAGCCCATAGGAGCGCCCTGTGCCCTGCAAGCCGAATCGCCGCAGCTTCCTCATAGCGGGAGGAATGACCGCCCTCGCGTCCACGAAAGTACTGGGAGCCAACGACGCTCTCCGCGTCGGCGTCATCGGCGCTGGAGGGCGAATGAACGGCCTGCTCGATGCCGCCGACAAGGCAGGCACCTACCAGATCGTAGCCGTGAGCGACGTATATGGGCCACACCGTGATGCCATTAAGGAGCGCTCAAACGGCGCTGCGACGACTCATGTCGATTATCGTGAGGTCCTCGAGAAAGACATCGATGCCGTTATCATCGCGTCTCCTGATCACTGGCACGTGCGCATGGCTGTCGACGCTCTAAGCGCAGGCAAGGATGTTTACCTCGAAAAGCCGGTCACGCACACGATTGAGGAAGGCGCAACGCTCACCCGCGCAGTACGTTCGGGCAAGCAGATCCTGCAATGCGGTATGCAGCAGCGCAGCTGGGCTCACTTTCGCGATGCGGTCGACCTCATTCAGGGTGGCAGCCTCGGACGCGTCGTCCAAGTACGAACCTACTGGTGGCAGAACTATCAGCGAAGCACACTCAAACCAGTGGACATGCAGGCCCTCGACTGGAAACTCTGGCTCGGATCGGCTCCCGATCAGCCATTCAGCGAAGAGAAGTTCTACCGCTGGCGCTGGTTCTGGAATTTCGGCGGTGGCGCGATGACAGACTTATTCACGCATTGGATCGATGTGGCTCATTGGGCAATGAAGGCCGATCAGCCGAGCGTGGCGCAGATGCTCGGTGACAAATATATATACGAAGCATGGGAGTGTCCCGACACCGTCCAGGCTGCCTTCCGCTATCCGGGCTTCGACGTGGTGTATGAGGGGATGATGGCTTCATCCATTGACGACGGCGGACTCGAATTCCGCGGGATGGATGCAACCCTCAAAATCAACCGCAGCGGCTTCTTCATCTATCGCGAGGGCGTTCAGGCTAACCAGAACCCGGTAGTCAAGGAAGAGAGCTTCCGTGACGGGACGATATCCCACATGCAGAATTTCTTCGAATGCGTCAGGTCGCGCAAGGAACCGAACGCACCAGTGGAAACCGGTGTCGCCGCGGCGCGAGCCGGCCAGGTCGCCAACCTCGCCTACCACCGCAATAACGGCCAGATCACCTGGCCGTTGAAGGCTTCGTAAGCTGCGGAATCATTGTTTGGGCGCGAAGTAGCCCTGGCGGACGCTGACCACATACCGCCGATCTAGGCAAAAGAGATAGATTGGCCGGAAGGCGCCGTTGGCTATAAAGTCGGCGGGCTTGTAGACCAGGGCGTACTGGCTGCGAAGCTCCTCCTGGATGCTCTGGAAGCTGATCGGCATATCTTCGAGGCGCTTGGGATAAAAGGCCCGGCCTCCGGTCGCATCAGCGATCTTCTTCAGAATGTCGTCGCCGCGATCGCGGCTCGGACTGGTGTTGGTGCTGATCGCATAAACGATGGTTTCCGCACGCTGGCACTCTTTGATCGCGTCGTCGAGGTATGCGTGGCTCTGGTTATCGTCTCCGTCGGAGATAAGGACCATGGCCTTGCGCACCGGCTCCTGTCCGCGCGACGCGTCGAGCAGCTTGTCACGGCAGCCGCTATAAACAGCGTCAAAGAGCGCTGTTCCGCCACCCGGGCGAAGGGCGTTGATCCCGGCGGTGAGCGAATCGAGATTATTGGTCCAGTCCTGTTTATAGTCGGGCGTGACATCGAAGCCCATAATGAATGCTTTGTCGCTTTTAGGCTTCAGAATCTGGAGAAGAAATTCGATCGATGCCTGCTGCTCGAACTGGAACCGGGTGCGGATCGATGTACTGGTATCGATAACGATGCCCACGCGCAGCGGCAAATTGGTCTGCTGCGTGAAGCTGTAGACACGCTCCGGGGCCTTGCGATCATCGAGAAGAGCAAAATCGCTCTGCTTAAGGTCGGAGATAAAGCGCCCGTGCTTGTCGGTCACCGCAAAAACCAGGTCGACTTCGTTTACCTGCCGGGTGATGGTGTATTCCTGCTCATTGCCCGACTGTTGGCCGGAGTTCTGCTGAGAGGGCTGCTGGGCCGGTGCGGGCGCTGCCTGCGCCGCACTTGCGGGGGCCGGGGAAGCCGCCTGCGGAGCGGCTTGTCCGAAGGCAGAAGCGGCAGATATCGCAATCAACAGAGAAGAAAGAGGGCGAAGAATCGTGGGTAAACCTTTGCGCATGTTGCTTAGGCCATTTTACATGTCGGATTCGACTTCAGGAGAGTGGCGATCATAACGACTTGACCAAGCTCCTCCGCCGCTTGCCCGAACTGCAGTCTCGATCGAGGATTAGACATCGTGTGCTATGTTGACGAACTGTTAACGAGGCTTGAAAGTGATCCCACGTTGCAGAAAGAGAGAGATTTTCGGGCCATTTGATATTTTGTTCGTTAAGAACGAACCTCCCAGCGTCGAGTTAGAACGAAATCTTCTCTCCGTGCGGGGGCTGTTCAAGGTCCGCTATCGCGATCGGCGCAAACCCAACTCCCTCGGACTGTCCAACCTAGAAAACGGTGAGTGCGAACGAGACTACGAATTGTGACGTGGTAGAGGCGACCAGGCCGGGAGCCTGCCCAGCAGACACAGTACAATGAGAAGTGTTTGGATGTCTTCGCGCGAAAGTGGCGGAATTGGCAGACGCACCAGACTTAGGATCTGGCGGGGAAACCCGTGGGGGTTCAAGTCCCCCCTTTCGCACCAAAATCTAGGCCGAACGGGATCATCATCACGCATGGGGGGCCTCACTCTGCCCGATTGAACACGGCCCAGCTTGTTCGAGTGGGCATTTTGGATACTTGTCGCTCCCCTTGCTGCTAGACGACTATTGTCGTCGGATTCGCCCGGCCGTATTGTAACCCCGCCGCGGACGCTGCTAAGTCGCCCAGAGTAGTTCGTCCACGGCGTGGAGCTTCGATTATCAGGGTCGCCCCGGGAAAGAGCCCGGACTTGCTGGCGGGTTAGCGAAAGCGTGGGTGTTTGTCTTACCCTGAGAGGCACTATGCATCCCAGCCATCCACAACCCAGGATTCAGATCCAGAAGTCGCAGGACTATCGCGAGAACTACGCCAACAGCGTTCAAGTGCGCGTTAGCGTATGGGATTTCTTCGTCGCCTTTGGACTCGTCCACCAGGAGACGCAGGACCAGGTCACCATCGAAAACTCGCAGGGCATATATCTCAGCCCGCAACAAGCAAAGGCGCTTCTGAAAATGCTCAGCCAGAACGTCACCCAGTACGAGCAGACATTCGGGGAGATCGCTCTCGAGCCGCAGGCGAATCCATTACCCATGCCCCAGGGACCAATTCACTGATTTCTCAGGTTTCCCCCGGGGAAGACTCGACTCCTTGCCGTAGGGAACCTAAATTCTCTCTAACGCGCTTTTCCCAAAAATGATCGCTCCGCTCGAGAAATTTTTGTCCGCGGCTGCTACCATCACCCGTTTATAAGTCGCAGTACAAAAGTCACTTCATCGAAGGAGAGAGATCACTATGAGCGAATTCCTGTACCTGTACCGCGGCGGAGATTCTGCCTCGTCCCCTGAAGAAATGCAGCAGAGCATGCAGAAATGGGTAGCTTGGATGAAACAGCTCGGCGATCATGGCCATCTCAAGTCAATCGGCAATCCTCTAGAACCCACCGGCAAGGTTGTTAGGGGAAAGCAGAAGGCCGTCACCGATGGCCCCTTCGCGGAGGCCAAGGACCTAATCGGCGGCTATACCTTGATTGAGGCCAAGGACCTCGACGAGGCCGCCGAACTGGCCAAGGGGTGCCCGCACTTCGATACCGGGGGTGATGTCGAGGTACGGCCCATCATGCAAATTAATATGTGATGGAAACCCGCGTGGTCGAACTTGACGAGCATTTCTTCCGCCATGAGTCCGGGAGAATCGTCGCTGCTCTAACCCGCGTTTTTGGGGTCCACAACCTGGCGATGGCAGAAGACGTCGCCCAGGATGCCTTCTGCCGCGCCTTGGAAGTGTGGAAACTTCGGGGTTTACCCGCAAATCCGTCTGCCTGGCTCATGGCGACGGCGCGAAATCGTGCCATTGATATTCTCCGCCGTGAACGCACAGCGCGCACGTTTGCTCCCGAGCTTGGCCGCTTTCTCGAGAGCGAATGGACCCTTGCCCCGGTAGTGCACGAACTCCTCGGCCCGCCGGCAATCAGGGATGACGAGCTGCGCATGATGTTCTCCTGCTGTCATCCGCGGTTGGGAGAGCCCGCACAAGTCGCGCTCATTCTCAACATCCTCTGTGGCTTCAGCGTCGACGAAGTCGCGGCCGCCTTCTTCTCTGGCCGGGCTGCGATCGAAAAACGCATCGCGCGTGCAAAGAAGACTCTCGCCGGCTCAAAGAAGCTATTTGAACTCACCGCCGCCAATTTCCCCGCGCGGCTCTCCGCCGTGCACCGCGCTCTTTACCTCCTGTTCAACGAGGGCTATCACGGAGCATCGTCCGAATCCGCTATTCGAATTGATCTCTGCCGCGAGGCGATTCGGCTCGCCGGAGTGCTCCGGCGGGATCCGCTTGCTTCCACCCCCGCTACCCTCGCTCTTGAGGCCCTCATGTGCCTCCACGCTGCTCGTCTTCCTGGCCGCCTTGATTCCGCAGGTGATTTGAACTCGTTCTTCGATCAGGATCGCGCGGCTTGGGACATTGAACTTGTCGCTGAAGGCCGTCGCCTGCTAGATCTCTCCGCCACTGGAAGCGAGTTGACGGAATATCATCTCGAAGCCGGGATCGCCGCCGTCCACGCCGATGCAAGCTGCGCAGAAGAAACCGACTGGCAGCGCATCGTCCAGCTGTATGAGATGTTGCTCGCCATTCGACCGTCTCCGGTAATTGCCCTCAATCGGGCCATTGCCATCGCCCAGCAAAATGGTCCGGATCGCGGTTTGAAAGAGATTCGCGCTATCGAAGGCCTTGACCGGCTAGCGGCATATCCCTTCTATCCCGCGGCACTCGGTGAGCTTGAGATGCGCAATGGGCACCCACAGATCGCCCATGACCACTTCCGCGTAGCACTCGCTCTTGCCCGGAGTCCCATGGAGCGCCGCTTTCTCGAGCGGCGCATCGTCGCTTGCCACAATCAGCGCCGTTAAAGAGTTCCCTGCTTTAAGCTCGAACTATAATTGGTTACCGCGTCAACCCTGTACTTCACCACAATGAACATCTTCGTCGAATTTGTCAGGACCTTTGTTGTCGCCTTCGTCACCCTATTTCCGGTCGTGAATCCTATCGGGGATGCCCCGATATTTCTCAGCCTGACGCGCCAATATCCCGCAGCCGTTCAGCGAGTTCTCGCACGCAAGATCGCCATGTATGGCTTCGTTATTCTTGCTGTCTCGCTTCTTGTTGGCACTGAAATTCTTGCTTTCCTGGGCATCAAGCTGTTCGTCGTTCAGATCGCCGGCGGCCTCGTCGTGGCAGCGACAGGGTGGAATTTACTCAGCCAGAAAGATAGTGGAGATCCACAGTCGGAGCCCGCGACCATGGAAGACGCCCTCCAGCACGCCTTCTATCCCCTGACGCTCCCGCTAACTGTTGGCCCCGGGAGCATCTCTATTGCCATCACCATAGGAGCACATCTCAGACCGCGCGGGAGTTCTGTCTTTTCTCGCGCCTACCTGCTTGAGCTAGCCGCTGCCCTATTAGGAATGGTGCTCCTCAGCGTCACTGTCGCCATCTGCTATGGCGGCGCGGAGCGTCTCGTGCGGGCTCTCGGGAAATCAGGTACGGATATTGTCATTCGCCTGTCCGCCTTCGTCCTCTTTGCAATCGGTGTGCAGATCATGTGGAACGGTCTCAGCGGCGGCTGGCAGACACTCAATCATTGACCGAAAGCCGGAGCCCCGCGCTTGATACACTGGCGCGTGCTTAACCCGAATACCGCCCCCGGCGTGAAGACATTTCCGCTCTGGATCGTCCTTCCCGCGATCTTCCTCGCTGTGGTCGCAGTGCACTGGCCCTTGCTGCGCCTGCCCTATTACTGGGACGAAGCTGGTTACTACATCCCCGCCGCTTATGACTTCTTCCGCAGCGGCTCGTTGATACCCTTTACTACCCTCTCGAATGCTCACCCACCGCTTCCCTCCGTTTATCTGGCGGCCTCGTGGAAACTTTTCGGTTTCTCGCCCTTCGTCACGCGGACCGCGATGTGCGCCGTCTCCGCGCTAACACTGACTGCAACTTGGAAGCTTGCTCTCATCACCACCGGCCAACAATCGGTGGCTGCATCCACGGTTGCTCTGACTGCACTCTATCCTGTTTTCTTCGCGCAAAGCTCACTCGCGCATGCGGATCTGTTCGCTGCCGCCGCAACGCTATGGGCGTTGACCTTTCTTTTTGCCCCGGGAAGTCGCTCTCTCTGGCTCGCTTCTGCGTGTTTTGCTCTGGCCGTGCTCTCGAAAGAGACTGCCATCGTCACGCCGTACGCCTTGGCAGCCTGGGAGTTGTGGCTCTTCTTTCACTCCCGTTCCCGGAGCCACTTCATCCGCGCCGCGATTCTCGGCCTACCTGTGTTCCCGCTCGTGCTCTGGTATCTCTACCACTGGCATCGCACCGGATTCGTCTTCGGCAATCCTGAATACCTGCACTACAACGCGACAGCTACGCTCACTCCTCTGCGCGTTCTGATCGCATTTGCGCATCGCGTCCTCCACATCACGGCGCACATGAATCTTTTCGTCCCGGTGGCCCTGATGTTGGCCTGCATGCTGCTACCGCCAGTTAATGAAGACGATGGTTCGCCACGCCTGCGTATTGCCTTCGACGCCCAGGCCATCTTCTACGTCGTGATGCTGGCAAACTTGGTACTTTTCTCCATTCTTGGCGGAGCGCTGCTCACCCGCTACCTTTTGCCGCTCTATCCGCTGGTCATCCTGCTCTGCGTAAACACGTTTAGGCGTCGCCTGCGATATTGGCTGAGGCTCATTGCTCTCAGTGCGGCTGCTTTCATCGCTGGGCTCTTTTTCAATCCACCTTATCGCTTTGCTCCCGAAGACAATCTCGCCTATCGCGATGTCATTCGGTTACACCAGTCCGCTATCGCCCAAATTAAGCAGCACTACTCCCACTCCATCGTTCTTACTGCGTGGCCGGCAACTGACGAGCTCACAAAGCCGGAACTCGGCTACGTCGAACAACCGATCCCCGTCGTCGCGATCAACAACTTCTCCTACCCTCAGATCGACAAGGCGGCTCAACTCTCGGAACCCTATGGCACTGCCTTCATCTTTTCGACGAAGTACGACCCCCCGCACCTGTTCCTCAGCCTCGGCCACCGCAATGAGGATATCGATGCCCGCTTCTTTGACTTCCACCGCGACCTTGCTCCGTCCGCTATCGCGCGCATCCTCGACGGCACTGTTGTATGGCAGCAGCAGAGGAAGGGACAGTGGGCGGCGGTTCTCCGTTTCAACCGCCCAGAGGAAGCAATGTTTGGCGCACGCTGATTCGGCAAAAGCCCCAACTATAATCTGATCTGTGCATCGCATTGCTCGCCTATTTGCTTTTATCTTGCTGATTCTCTTCGCCAGAATCGCACATACCCAATCATCGACTACTGCTGCCGCCGAGCCTTCGGAGCACGGGCGCCTCCTTCTGGTGCTGCCATTTGAAAACCACACCTTACAACCAAGTCTCGATTGGATCGGCGAAGGCGCCGCCGACATCCTGAACCGGCGCCTCGATTCGGCAGGCTTTCTCGCCATCAGCCGCGGCGATCGCCTCTACGCGCTGGACCACTTGGGACTGCCCCAATCCTTCCAGCCCTCACATGCCACCACGATCCGGATCGCACAAATGCTCGATGCCGATTCCGTGATCCTCGGTTCTTACACGTTAACTGGAGACCGGCTAACCGCGTCGGCCCAGATTCTCGACGTTAAAGCGCTCAAGCTTACTCCGGCCATCCAGGAAGACGGCGATCTCAAGAACCTTCTCGCCATCCTTAACACGCTCGCTTGGCGGCTTGCACGACAGCTCGACCCGTCTTACTCCGTCGCGCAACAAACATTTCTGGCCGCCGACGGCTCGCTTCATGTCGATGCCTTCGAGAACTACGTCCGCGGCATGATTGCCGAGTCGCCTGCCGAGCGCATTGTCCACCTCAAGGAGTCCCTCCGCCTCAACCCCAGCTTCACTCCCGCCTGGTTCGCGCTCGGTATGGCCTATTTCGCCAATCAGGATTACGATTCCGCAGCCGCAATATTGGGACGCCTTCCCAAAGACGACCCAAATGCGCTTGAAGCCGACTTCTATCGAGGTCTCGCCTTTTTCTACACAGCCAATTACATGAAGGCTGAAGACGCCTTCGCTTTTGTGCGGCTCCGTCTACCTTTGCCCGAGGTCGTCAATAATCAGGCCGTCGCCGCCAGCAGGCGTGGTCATGATGCCGCCGCACTCTTCCAGCAGGCCATCGCCGCTGATCCCAAGGATTCCGACTACCGCTTCAATCTCGCCGTTTCCCTCCGTCGACGCAACGACGTGCAGGGAGCAATCCGCGAAATCGATCAGGAGCTGAAGTTGCGCCCGCAGGACACCGAAGGACAGGCTTTCGCCAACGAGCTGAAGAATCCGGGATCGATAAAAGTAAACCCGGATAAGGGTAAGGCCATCCCTGACGACACGCTGCCGCTCGAGCGTATCAAGCGCAACTACAACGAGGCCGGTTTCCGTCAGGCGGCGTTCGAAATGGAACAGATGGAGGCCATGCGGCTCGCCATCCTGCCTCCTGCGGAAAGAGCCTCGGCTCTCGTCAAACAGGGCGAGCAGTTCATGAACAGCGGTCTGACGCTCGAAGCCGAACGACAGTTCCAATACGCTTTGCAGGCAAATCCCTCGTCGGCGCTAGCTCATGCTGGTCTTGCCCAGGTACGTGAGCGCAGTGGAGACCTCGATGCCGCCCGCCAGGAAGCCCAGAAGTCTCTTGCCCTTTCGCCGAACGTCCCCGCCCACCTTGTCCTCGCGCGGCTTGATCTGGCCAGCAACCAGCTCGGAACCGCCGCGACCGAAGTCGCTCAGGCTCTCAAGCTGGAACCTGCAAATGCCAATGCACGCGGCATGAAGCAGGCGCTAGAATCTCGTGGACAGCAGGTTCCATGAAGCACGTCGTCCAGACCGCGCTGGTGTTAACCGCCATCCTTGTGTTGCTCGCATCCATCCCCGTCTATCCGCAGCCAGCTAACAGCCGACCCCAGGTCGTCGTGCTCCGTCTCGACGACACAATCCAGCCGATCAGCGAGGAATATCTCACTCGTGGCCTCACCCTTGCCGAAACAGATCGCTCTGTCGCCGTTCTGGTAATGTTGAACACTCCGGGCGGCCTGCTTGATTCAACACGCTCCATGGTCGGTAGGATCCTTGCCTCGCCCGTGCCTGTTATCGTTTACGTTGCACCCTCGGGGAGCCGTGCTGGTTCGGCCGGCTTCTTCCTTCTGGAAGCCGCCGACATCGCAGCCATGGCTCCCGGGACCAACGCTGGTGCGGCTCACCCCATCCTTGAAGGCGCCAAGCTGGACGACATCATGAAACAGAAGCTGGAGAACGATACCACCGCCTTCCTGCGGTCCTACGTTTCCCGCCGGGGACGCGATACCTCCGCGGCGCAGGAAGCAGTTCTCGACTCGAAGTCCTACACCGCAAGCGAAGCCGAGCAGCTCCATCTCATCGACCTTATCGCCCCGAGCGAGCGCGAGTTGCTCGATGCCATCGACGGCCGTACCATCAATCGCTTCAACGGCACGGCTGTCACCCTGCATACTCGCAATGCGGAACTGATCGATCTCGACCCGACCCTTCGCGAGAAACTCCTCGACCGCCTTATGGACCCGAACCTCGCCGTTCTTATCCTCGTTCTCGGTGGCCTGCTTATCTACCTCGAGTTCAACTCGCCGGGAACCATAATTCCCGGCGCGCTCGGCACGCTGTTCCTGCTTACTGCGCTCTTCGCGCTGAACATGCTGCCGATACGCTATACCGCCCTGATGCTGCTGATCGCTGCCTTCACCCTCCTAGTGCTCGAGGCTAAATTCCCCAGCCATGGCGTCCTGGCGGCTACGGGCATCGTTGCACTCGTCTTCGGCACCCTCACTCTCGTCGAAGGTCCGATTCCCGAGATGCGTGTGCAAATCTCGACTGCAGTCGCCTGCGGAATTGCATTCGGCCTTATTACCGTATTCCTTGTCCGCATCGCTATCCGCGCCCGCCGCAACAAGGTCATCACGGGTCCTCAGGTTCTGGTGGGAGATATCGCGGTTGCTCAACAGCCGCTAACCCCTCGCGGCCAGGTCCTTAT
>Ga0335072_10015538_pt1 | contig 10808 bp, 12 predicted proteins | sample Lox_Sample_21_FD_206725 | JGI IMG/M metagenome (GOLD analysis project Ga0335072, IMG submission 206725) | Soil microbial communities from Loxahatchee National Wildlife Refuge, Florida, United States - Lox_Sample_2.1 | ecosystem: Environmental > Terrestrial > Soil > Wetlands | place: USA... | reverse complement strand
ACCCCTTGGGCGGCGACCTCGGGCTGGTAGATCGGCGGGACCGGCTGCGGGTGACGCGGCAGCCGGGACAGCACCCAGGAGAACTGGGGGGTGTTGACGGCCGGCATCTGCGCGATGGTGATCCGGATCTTGGATCCCTCGTGCAGCAGCTCGCACCGGACCGACTCGGTGAACCCGTTGATCGCGTGCTTGGCACCGCAGTAGGCGGACTGCAGCGGGATCGCCCGGTAGCCGAGCGCGGAGCCGACCTGGACGATCGTGCCCCGGTTGCGGGGGCGCATCCGCGCAAGCGCCGCCATCGTGCCGTGCACGAAGCCCAGGTAGCTGACCTCGGTGACCCGCCGGAACTCATCCGGCTTGATCTCCCAGAACGGCGCGAAGACCGACGTGAAGGCAACGTTCACCCAGACGTCGATCGGCCCGAACGACTCCTCGGCCTGCGTCGCGGCCCGGTCGACGGCGTCGTAGTCGGCGACGTCGGCCGAGACTGCCAGCGCGCTGCCGCCCGCCTTCTCCACCGCCTCGACCGCCGCCTGCAGCCCGTCCTGCCCGCGCGCGATCAGCACCACGTTGGCGCCGCGGCGCCCGAAGAGCTCGGCCGTGGCCCGCCCGATTCCGGCGCTCGCACCGGTGATCACCACTGTCTCGGTCACGTGCCTGCCCTCCTGCTTCGCCTCGATGATGTCGTCGCCCCCCGATTTGGTCCTCTCCCTACTTCCTGGCATGGACCGGTCCAAACAAGGAAGTGGGGCAGGATGCGATCCGGCGGCAGAGCAGGCAAGGGCAAGACGGCCACGGCCAGCATCAGCGGCGGCAGGTCGGGCGGCAGGGCGGCGCCCGGGGCCGGCGACCTGCCGACGCCGCGCGTCCTGCGCGAGTACGCGCTGGTCGCCGACGGCGAGCGCGGCGCCGTGATCGGCCCCGACGGCTCGATCGCGTGGCTCTGCGTGCCGCGCTGGGACAGCCCGGCCGCCTTCAGCGGCCTGCTCGGCGGGCCCGGCCAGTACACGATCGCCCCGGCCGACCCCTGGCACGTATGGGGCGGCTACTACGAGAGCGGCAGCCTGATCTGGCGCAACCGCTGGGTCGGAGACACCAGGATCGAATGCAGGGAGGCGCTCGCCATGCCCGCCGACCCGCACCGGGCCGTCCTGCTGCGCCGGATCGAGGCGATCGACGGCACCGCCAAGGTCACCGTGACCCTCGACCTGCGGGCCGGCTACGGGCGCGCCGCCATGACTGACCTCAAACGGCACGGCGACACCTGGACCGGCCGCAGCGGAGAGACCTGGTTCCGCTGGTCGGGCGCGGGCAAGGCCCGCCTTGCGAACGGCCGGCTGGGGATGCGGATCGAGCTCGCACCGCAGACCAGGCACGATCTGGTGCTCGAGCTGTCCGATCGGGAATTGACCGCCGAGCCGCCCGACCCGGGGCCGAGCTGGGCGGCGACCGAGCAGGCGTGGTCGGACGTCGTCCCCGACTGCGACGGGCTGATCGCGTACGCCGACGCCAGGCACTCCTATGCGGTGCTGCGCGGGCTGACCTCGGCCAGCGGCGCCATGGTGGCGGCCGCCACCACCTCGCTGCCCGAGCGCCTCGAGGGCGGGCGGAACTACGACTACCGCTACGCCTGGATCAGGGACCAGTGCTACGCGGGGATCGCCGTCGCCGCGCACGGACCGCACCCGCTGCTCACCGGCGCCCTGCGGTTCGTCGCCGAGCGGCTGCTCGACGACGGGCCCGAGCTGATGCCGGCCTACACGGTGGCGGGGGAGCCGATCGGCGACGAGGTGCCGCTCAGGCTGCGCGGCTTCCCCGGCGGCAGCGTGAAGTCGGGGAACTGGGTCCGCGGGCAGTTCCAGCTCGACGCGCTCGGCGAGGCGCTGTCGCTGTTCGCGGCCGCGGCGCGCCTCGACCTGCTGGCCGAAGACGACTGGCGGGCGGCGGCGGTGGCCGCCGACGGCATCGGGAAGCGCTGGAACGAGCCGGAGGCCGGCATCTGGGAGCTGGACGACCGCCGCTGGACGCACTCGAGGCTCGCCTGCGTGTCCGGGCTGCGCGCGATCGCGGCCGCCGCCGCCGTCGGCCCGCCCGGCAGTCACGGGCACCGCGAGGCGGCCCAGTGGAGCGGCCTGGCCGACGCCATCGCCGCCAGCCTCGGCGACGCCGTGCACCCCTCGGGCCGCTGGCAGCGGGCACCGGACGACGAGCGGGTGGACGCAGCCCTGCTGATGCCGATGATCAGGGGCGGCGTCGCGGCCGACGACCCGCGGAACCTGGCCACCGTCGAGGCGGTCCGGCGGGAGCTGGCGGCCGACGGCTACGTGTACCGGTTCAGGCACGACGGCCGGCCGCTGGACCAGGCCGAGGGCGCGTTCCTGCTCTGCGGTTTCTGGCTGGCGCTGGTCGAGCACGCGTGCGGCAACCCGGTGGCGGCCGCGCACTGGTTCGAGCGGAACCGGAGCGCGTGCGGCCCGGCCGCGCTCTACACCGAGGAGTACGACGTGCACCAGCGCCAGCTCCGCGGCAACATGCCGCAGGCGTTCGTGCACGCCGGCCTGCTCGAGTGCGCGGTGACCCTGTCCCGCGACGTCCCGCTCGGCAGCGCCTGACCAGCTACCTATCAGTTTTGACCATTCCATCCAGCTTCCTATCACTTCTGACCATGAAAATTGGACAAATCGGACCGAAAAGTGGCTAGAACTGATATGAAGACAAAAAAGTGGTTAGAACTGATAGATAGACAAGATCCATTAGTCTAGATAACAGCAAGAAGCGCGCGCTCAGCGCAGCGCCACCCCGCCGAGAGCCGCCAGCAGTGCCAGGCCCGCCACCAGCCAGCTGACCTGATCGCCGACCAGGCCGCTGTGCAGGCGGCGCAGCCAGCGGGTGCTGGCCGCCAGCGCCCGGCGGAGCCGTATCGCCCGCCGGTCGAGCGCGACCGCGGCCACCCCGAGCGCGACCGCGACCTGGCTCAGATCAGTCAGCACACCGCCCAAGGTCGCCGCGCGGGACCCGGCGGCGATGACCGCACCGCTCGCGGACGCGGTGCTGCCGTGGGTCCCGAGCACCTGCGCCGCATAGACCGCACGGTCGGAGAAGGACGCCGCGGCCGCTGCCGCGCTCGCCTCGAGGCCGGGCGTGAGCCCGAGGCCGAGCCCGATCGCGAGCAGCGCCAGCGGCGGCAGCATCATGGTCAGCGGCACGCGCGCCGGTTGCGGCGACCGTTCCCTGACCTCCCGGCCACCGTCCGCCGCAAGCGTCCGGCCGTCAGCTGGCCCGCCGTCGGCCGCCCCGGCGGCGTCCGGCGCAGCGTTCTCTGTCGTGTCGGGTCGGTCCTCGGCCTCATCCCCGGAATCATCGGCCGTGCCGACATCGGGTGACGGGCTCTCGACGGCCCCCCAGCCCAGCCAGATCCGCCCGGCCGCCCGCAGCACCGCCCCGCTGGACAACGCGACGGTCAGCGCGATCACGATCTCCAGCCAGGGCAGCCCGGCCTGGTCCGCCGCCTCGACCAGCAGCGCGTGCCCGACCGAGGACGCGAACGGCGGCAGGTCGGCCAGCACCAGCGCGCCGAGCACGATCGTGACGCCGGTGACCGCCAGGCCCCGTCCCCGCCTGCGCAGCTTGGGCTCGCTGACGCTGGCCCGCTGATGCTGCACGACGCCGACCCCCAGGAACAGCGCCGACTTGGCCAGCGCGTCCCCGATCACCAGCACCGACGCGCCCGCCAGGCCGAGCGAGGTCAGCAGGCCGGCCCCGATCAGGTAGATACCCAGGTGGCTCATGGTGACGAAGGCCAGCATCCGCTTGAGCTGGGTCTGCGCCAGCGCCATCACCGCCCCGACCACCGCGGTCGCGATCCCCAGCCCCAGCAGCACCGCCCGCATCCGCGGGCCGGGGCCGCCCGCCAGGCCGGAGAAGGCGGTGTCCCACACTCGGATCAGGCCGAACAGCCCGAGCTCGCTCAGCACCCCGGCGAACAGCACGCAGACGGGGATCGGGGCCGAGCCGTAGGCGTCGGGTAGCCAGAAGTGGAACGGCACGACCGCCGCCTTGATCAGGAACCCGCCCGCCAGCAGCGCGAACGCCACCACGACGAGCCCGTCGGGGTGCCGCCCGGCCAGCACCTGGCCGATCTGGGCGAGGTTGAGGGAGCCCGTCCGCGCGTACAGCAGTCCGACGCCCATCAAGACGGTCATGCCGCCGAGGCTGTTGGTGACCGCGAAGTTGATCGCCCCCTGCAGCGGGGCCGGGTGCCCGGCGTTGTAGCCGGTGAGCCCGAACGCGGTCACCGCCACCAGTTCGAACGCGACGAACAAGTTGAACAGGTCGCCGGTGAGGCAGAAGTCGACGCTGCCGGCCAGGAAGATCAGCACCAGCGCGTGGTAGCGGCCGCGGGCGCTGTCGAAGTACCGCCAGCAGTAGACCAGGGCGGCGGTGACCAGCAGGCCCGCCAGCGACGCCATGCCCCCGCCGAGCGGGCCGACCGCGTAGTCGATCCCGATCACCATGCCGCCGGCCGGACGCCAGCCGGAGAACCAGTAGATCATCGGCCGCCCGGCGCTGCCGGCCGTCAGGATCAGGGTCAGGGTGACGGTGGCGAGCGCGACCGCGATCGCGATCAGGTCCCTGACCCACCGGGGCAGCAGCCCGCTGAACCCCGCCATCAGGGCCGCGCCGACCAGCGGGACCACGACCGACGCGGGAATGACGGCGGACGACGATGCGACCAGGGGCACGCCGCCTCAGTCCCTGGTCGCGCGGAGCCGGTCGGGGTCGAGCGTCCCCGCCCGCTTGTGCACCTGCACGACCAGGGCCAGCAGCAGGGCGGTGACCGCCGCGCCGATCACCACGTCGGTCAGCGCCAGCGCCTGCATGACCGCGTCGACGGCCGGCCCCGGATGGGCGGGCAGGCCGACGAAGACCGGGGCGTGACCGCCGGCGCGATACCCGATCTCCAGCAGCAAGATGTCGGTCGCGGACTGCGCGACCGACAGGCAGACCACCAGGTGAATGAGGTTTCTGCTGGACACGACGCCGTAGATGCCGATGAGGAAGAGCCAGCCGACGACCCCGTAGGCGAGGGCGCTCATCGTTGCCTGGTCCGGACGACGGCGGTCTGGTCAAGGAACTCCGACACCAAGATCGCGAAGCCGCCCGCCACCTCGATGCCGACGACCACGTTCAGCAGCTGGATGGTGCCGCTCGAGACCGCGTCCCCGGTGACGCCGAGGTTGACCACGTTGCTGAGGAAGCTGGCGCCGGCCAGCAGACCGAGCAGCCCGATGAACGCGTACCCGGAGGCGCCGAGCCCGTCCGAGGCCTCAAGCAGCGCGTTCGGCTCGAACCGCTCCGCCGTCGCGTAGTTGGTTCCCAGGTACACCACGTAGAGCCCACTGGCCAGAATGACACCGCCCTGGAACCCGCCGCCCGGCGTGAGCTGGCCGTGGGTGACCGTCTCGACGCCGGTCAGCAGCAGCAGCGAGCTGAGGAACACCGCCAGCAGCCACACCGCCGGGCTCGGCGGCGGGATCGTCCGGTCTGGCGCCTTGTCCTCGGGCAGCCGGCGGGTCTCGTCGCTGAGCGGCCGGAGCAGCGCCGAGATCCCGGCCACGGCACTGAGCAAGATGAATTCCTCAAACAGGGTGTCGATGCCGCGATAGTCAAAGCTGACGGCCGACACCACGTCGGTGACGTGCCGCTGCCGGGGCGCCAGCTCGTTCAGCATGCGGGCATAGGCGCTGAGCTGAGCGCCGAACGACGGCAGGCCGGCCAGGCCGACGCCCAGGGCCGCTGCCAGTGCGGCCGCCGCCACCGCGAAGAGCACCAGGCGGGCGCGACGGCTCACTCCCGGTCCTTCCGCACCTTGGCCAGGCTGAGCAGCACGATCAGCGGCAGCGCGATCGCGCCCACCACGATCTGCGACAGCGCCACGTCCCCGGCCTGCACCGACAAGTAGAGGAAGGCCAGCGCCAGCCCGAAGAACCCGGCCGTGAACGCCTGGCGCAACGGGTCCCTGGTCAGCACCACGGCCGTGCCCGCCGCGGCCACCCACACCAGCGCGACCGCGATCACCGCCTGGGTCATCGCTCAACTCCCGAGGGGCCGGCGCTTTCCGAGCCCGCAGGGGCCGCGGCCGCATCGGCCGGATCCGACCAGACTTCGCCGCGCCGGATCGCGATCGCGCGGCCGACGGCGTGGCCGGTCAGCGGGTTGGCGGCGATGAGGATGGCCGCCACGCCGAGGGCGGCCAGCCCCGACGCCGCCAGGCCGTACCGCACCACGATCGAGGCGCAGATCCCGGTCGAGCCGAGCATCGCGGCCGGGGTGACCAGATGCAGCCGGTCCAGCGGGTCGTCGAACACCGCCATCCCGACGCACGAGCAGACCACGATCGCCAGCCCCGCCACCAGCAGGACGTCCGAGATGACGCTCGTCGCCGTCACCGCCCGGCGCCCATCACAGCCACCGCTCCAGGAACCGCGCGAACGCGACCGACCCTCCGCTCGACAGCGCCGCCAGCACCACCGCCATCGACGCCAGCCCGGGCTCGCGGTAGCCGACCGCCAGGCAGAGCAGCGCGAGCGCCTGGACCGTGCCCGTCAGCCCGAGGGCGACCACCCGGTGCTCGGGGCCGCACCGCCAGCACACCCGCGCGCACGGGATCAGCGCCACCTGGAGCACCAGCGCCGCCGCCAGGTACCAGTTCACCGTTCGACCAGCCGATGGACCAGCGCGGTGCCGGCGTCGGTGTCGATGTCAATCACGACCGTGTTCGGGGCGGCCGACAGCACCGCGGTCAGCGTCGCCTCCCGTCGCGCGGCGGGCCAGCCGCGAAGGTTCGCCTCGACCTCCAGCGGCACCGTGCGCAGCGCGCCGGGCGCGGTCGGCCGTCCGGTCAACCTGCGGGCGGCCAGCGCGAGGACCTGCCCGCTCTCGGCCACCACCTGCCACGGCACTGCCGCCAGCGCGCGCGCGTCGGCGGCCCGCAGGACGGGCACCATCGTCCCCCGCTCGCTGAGGAAATAGCCGGCGCCGACCGCGAACACCGCCGCCGCCGAACCCGCGATCAGGTCCGACGCGTCCGGCTCCCCGGCCAGCACGATCCACACCCCCAGCAGCGCCCCGGCGTAGACCAGCCCGCCCGCGACCAGGAACGGCCACCGAGGCCGCTCCGGTCCGGGCGCGCTCTGCTCGCCCCGGCGCGCCTGGTCCCCCCGCTCTGGCACTGAACCTCCTCCGGTTTGGTGGGCAGGCCCTGCGCTTAGCGCTTGAAGGTGTCGCGGACGTTCTTGCCCGCGTCCTTGACCTGCTCGCCGACCTGCCTGGTGCCGCCCTCGACGCGGTCGCCGGTGCCCCTCGCCTCCAGGTCGGGGTCTCCCATGGCCCGTCCGGCCCGCTCCTCGCCGTGGCCCTTGGCCATCTGGAACCTGTTCCTGAGCTTGTCCATGAAACCCATTGGTTCTCCTTCATCGGTAACAGCCCCGGACCTAGCCGGGCCGGGCTCACCCGCACGACTGCCCCCGGTCGGGCGGTCCATTCGGATCGCCGCCGATTCCCGGCCGCCGGGTTTGCGGCCGGCGCCACGGGTAGGCGGAGCGAACCGGCGGGGCGTTGCGCGGCGGCGAGCCGATCCGGTTTCGCCAGGCAAAGGCAGCTGACGACCGTCTGATGATCGAGGGAGACCGCATGAGAGCGTGGCTGACGCGCCAGCGCCCGTCCAGCGGGACCGTGCACGGCATCGACCGCATGGTGGGCAACATTCAGACCGGGCACTTCGAGCGCAGCCTGGCCGGGCTGACCGCGGCCGGCGCGCTGGTGACGGCGGCCGAGATTTACTTCGAGCACGACAGCGCCAGCTTCGGCAACAAGATGATGTGGGTGCCGGTGGCGCTTGGCCCGGTCGGCGCGGTGGCTGGCTTGGCCGGGTTCTTCAGCCAGCGGATGGCGAAGACGGCGCTGCCGATCGCCTCCGCCGCGATCGTCGCCAACGGCCTGCAGGGGACCTACCTGCACGCCCGGGGGATCTCGCAGAAGCCCGGCGGCTGGCGCAACGCCCGCTACAACCTGGAGATGGGCCCGCCGCTGCTGGCGCCGCTGCTGGTGACGATGGTGGGCGGCATGGGACTGCTGGCCGCGATCCTCCGGCGCGAGCAGTGACCGGCCCCGCCACCGGGCGCTTCCCCGGCTTCGACGTGCTCACCCAGATGAGCCACTGGGATCAGGTCACGGCCGATCTGATCAGCGCCAGGACCGGCCCGCAGCAGGCACCCGAGTTTTTCACCGAGACCGAGCGTCCGACCGCCGCCGCCCTGCTCAACCAGCTCACCGGCCAGGGCGACGAGCCTCTGCGGGTGCCAATCATGGAGATGGTCGACGCGCGGCTGGCGGCCGGCGAGACAGACGGGTGGCGTTATGCGGACATGCCGGAAGACGGGCAGGCGTGGCGGGACACGCTCGGATACCTGGACAAGGACGCGCACGCGCAGTGCGGAAGCAGCTTCGCGGAAGCGTCCCACCCGGATCAGCAGAAACTGATTCAGGCCGTGCAGGACGGCGGGTCCGACGGCCAGTGGCACGGCCTGCCGGCCACCCGGGTGTGGAGCCTGTGGACCAGGTACGCCTGCACCGCGCTGTACGCGCACCCGCACGCCTGGTCGGAGATGGGTTTCCCCGGCCCGGCCTACCCGCGCGGCTACAAGAACGCCGGCGTCGGCAAACGGGAGCCGTTCGAGGTCGCCGACGCGCGGCCGGCCGAGGACCCGGTCGGGGATGACGCCTAATGCCGACGATCTTCGACCAAGCCGTCCGCGACCGCAACGAGTCCGCCTGGCTGCTGCCCAACGACGGCACCAGAACCAACCACCGGCTCCGCCGGGACATGCGCCGGTTCGACGACACCGACGAGATCGACCTGGTCATCGTCGGCTGCGGCGCGGGCGGCTCGGTCCTGGCCCAGCGGCTGGCGCGCAAAGGCTGGCGGGTGGCGGCGCTGGACGCCGGCCCGTTCTGGGATCCCGACGCCGACTGGGTCAGCGACGAGGCCGGATCGCATCACCTCTACTGGACCGAGCCGCGGGTGATCGCCGGCGACGACCCGGTCCCGATGGGCTCGAACAACTCGGGCCGCGGCGTCGGCGGGTCGATGGTCCACTACGCGGGCTACACCCCCCGGTTCCACCCCAGTGACTTCTCCACCGACACCGACGACGGCGTGGGGGCGGACTGGCCGCTCACGTACGAGGACCTCAAGCCGTACTACCAAGCGATCGAGCAGGAACTCCCGGTCGCGGGGGAGCGGTGGCCGTGGGGCGACCCGCACGGCTACCCGCAGCGGCCGCACCCGGTGGGCGGGAACGGCGAGATCTTCCTGCGCGGCGCGGACAAGCTCGGGATCACCGCCAAGGTGGGCCCGGTCGCGATCGTCAACGGCCGGTTCGGCAACCGGCCGCACTGCATCTACCGCGGCTTCTGCCTGCAGGGCTGCAAGGTCAACGCCAAGGCGTCGCCGCTGATCACGCACATCCCCGACGCCCTCAGCCACGGCGCCGAGATCCGCGCCAACGCGATGGTCACCCAGGTCGTGGTCGACCAGCGGACCGGCCGCGCGCTGGGCGTGAATTACCTACTTGACGGCCGCGAGCGGTTCCAGCGAGCTCGGATGGTCGCGGTCGCCGGGTACTCGATCGAGACCCCCCGGCTGCTGCTCAACTCCGCCTCAAGGCGCTTCCCGGACGGGCTCTGCAACGAGTTCGACCAGGTCGGCCGCTACCTCATGGTGCAGGGGGCGCCGCAGACGGCGGGCCGGTTCGACGCCGAGGTGCGGATGTACAAGGCGCCGCCGCCCGAGGTGAGCAGCGAGGAGTTCTACGAGACCGACCCCGCCAGGGACTACAAGCGCGGGTTCGCGATCCAGACTGTCTCCCCGCTGCCCATCACCTGGGCCGAGCACGTCGCCGCGCAGGGCCACTGGGGCCGCGCCCTCCGGGAGTACATGAGCGACTACGTGCACTGGTCCTGCCTGGGCTCGCTGTGCGAGTTCCTGGCGCTGCCGGAGAACCGGGTGACGCTGGCCGACGAGAAGGACGCCCACGGGCTGCCGGTCGCCCAGTTCGCCTACTCCCAGTGCGACAACGACCGGGCGCTGATGAAGCAGGCGCGGACGGTCATGGAGGACATCCTGCACGCGGCCGGGGCGGACGAGGTCATCACGATCAACCGGTACGCGCACCTCGTCGGCGGCGCCCGGATGGCGGCCGACGAACGGCACGGGGTCGTCGACCGGAACTGCCGCAGTTTCGCGGTACCGAACTTGTACATCACCGACGGCAGCGTGCTCCCCACCCAGGGCAGCGCCAACCCGGCGCTGACGATCATGGCGGTCGCCGCCCGAGCGGCCGACCACCTGACCGGCACCGCCTGACAACCGGGCAAAGCCCGACACGAAACGAGAGGACTACCACGATGGCATCCGCAACCGTTGCCGACTACCTGCTCGAGCGACTGCGCTCCTGGGACGTGCGGCACGTGTTCGCCTTCCCGGGCGACGGGATCAACGGCATTCTCGCGGCCTGGGGGCGGGCCGACAACAAGCCCCAGTTCGTCCAGGCCAGGCACGAGGAGATGGCCGCCTTCGAGGCCGTCGGGTACGCGAAGTTCACCGGCACCCTCGGCGTCTGCATGGCGACGTCAGGGCCGGGGGCGATTCACCTGCTCAACGGCCTGTACGACGCCAAGCTCGATCACGTCCCGGTCGTCGCGATCGTCGGGCAGACCAGCCGCAGCGCCATGGGCGGCTCGTACCA
>Ga0335072_10015537_pt1 | contig 10809 bp, 7 predicted proteins | sample Lox_Sample_21_FD_206725 | JGI IMG/M metagenome (GOLD analysis project Ga0335072, IMG submission 206725) | Soil microbial communities from Loxahatchee National Wildlife Refuge, Florida, United States - Lox_Sample_2.1 | ecosystem: Environmental > Terrestrial > Soil > Wetlands | place: USA: Florida... | reverse complement strand
GTGGACTCTCGAAGAGGGCGAGCGCGTTACCGGCGTGCCGGCCGAGACGATCCGTGAGCTCGCCCACGCCTACGCGCGCGCCGACCGAGCGATCCTCTGCTGGACGCTCGGGATCACCGAGCACGTCACCGCCGTCGACAACGTGCTGTCGCTGATCAACCTGGCGCTGCTGACCGGACACATCGGGCGCTACGGCTCGGGGCTGAACCCGTTGCGCGGCCAGAACAACGTCCAGGGCGGCGGCGACATGGGCGCGATCCCGAACAAGCTCCCGGGCTTCCAGGACATCGAGAAGAACGACGAGGCCCGGGCACGGTTCGAGCAAGCCTGGGGCACCCCGATCGTCCCCAAGTACGGCTGGCACCTCTCGCAGATGTTCGAGGGAATGGAGCGCGGCGAACTCAAGACCCTGTATGTGTTCGGCGAGAACCCCGCCCAATCCGAGGCCGACTCCAAGAAGTCGCAGGAGCTACTCGAGGGGCTCGACTTTCTGCTCGTCCAGGACATCCTCATGACCCGGACCGCCGAGCTGGCCGATGTCGTCCTGCCCGCCACCGCTTCGTGGTGCGAGGTCGAGGGCGGCACCGTGACCAACAGCGAGCGGCGGGTGCAGCGGATGCGCAAGGCGCTCGACCCGCCCGGGCAGGCACGCGACGATCACTGGATCATCTGCGCGCTCGCGCGCCGCCTCGGACACGACTGGGGCCGTCCCACGCTCGAGCAGGCCTGGGACGAGCTGCGGTCGCTCAGTCCCATGCATGCGGGCATGAGCTACGAGCGGCTCGAAACAATGGGCGGCATCCAGTGGCCATGCCCGAGCGAGGATCACCCCGGCTCGTTGTTCCTGCACAACCGCCTGTGGGAGGACCCGCCCGCACAAGGACCGAAGGCGCCGTTCTCGGTCACCACCTGGGTGCCCCCGATCGACGAGCTCAACGACGAGTTCCCGATGCGGCTCACCACCGGCCGGCGACTCGACTCCTACAACACCGGTGTCCAGTCCAACCTCTACAGCTCGCCGTTGCGCAAGGGCGAGACGCTCGACCTCCATCCAGCGGACGCGGCGAAGCTGGACGTCGAGCCCGGCGAGATCGTGAGGATCAGCTCCCGGCGCGGCTCGGTCGACGCGCCGGTGCGCCTGGACACCAACCTCCGCCCCGGACTGGCGTTCATGACGTTCCACTTCCCGGACCAGGTCGACGTCAACCTGCTGACGATCGACGCCACCGATCCCAAGTCGGGGACCGCGGAGTTCAAGGCCACCGCCATCCGCGTGGAGAAGCTCAACGGCGCCGACAAGGAAGCGGCGGGAGTGGCCGGCCAGGAAGCCGACCACTAGCCAAACGACGTGGATCTCCGTCTCCTCGACGCCGAGCCGACCACCGACGAGCGCGCGGCCATCGACGCGTTCCTCGGACCCCCGGTGTCGGCGTGGGCCGGGGCGGACCGCGTCGAGAACGGCCACTCGGCCCACGGCGGTCACGCCGCACGCGCCCAACGCCAGCAGCTCCTCCCCACCCTGCACGCGCTCCACGCGCGGGCCGGCTGGATCAGCGCCGGTGCGCTCAACTACATCGCGCAGCGGTTGACCATTCCGCCTGCCGACGTGTTTGGCGTGGCCACCTTCTACGCGCTGTTCACGGTGGAGCCGCGCTCGCCGCGGGTTGTGCACGTGTGCAACGACCTGGTCTGCCGGTGCGCCGGCTCCCAGCAGCTGATCGACACCCTGACCGAGCAGCTCGGCCCGCAGGGCACCGACCATGCCGGCACCACCTGGCTGCCCAGTCCGTGCCTGGGGCAGTGCGATCGGGCGCCGGCCGCCTTCCTGGTCGAGTCCGGCGAGAACCCCACCGAGCGCGAGCTGACCGGCGTCGACGCCGGCGGCCTGCTCGAGATCGTGAACGGAGCGACGCCCGCCCCGCCGCCGTCCTCGGTGCCGCCTCAGCGCGGGCAGCGCGGCCTGCGCTTGATGCGCCGGATCGGCGTGATCGACCCGGACAGCCTCGAGGAATACCGCGCCCACGGCGGCTACGAGGCGCTCCGGCGCGCGTTCGACCTCGGCCCAGACGGCGTCATTCGCGAAGTGCTCGACTCCAAGCTGATGGGCCGCGGCGGCGCCGCCTTCCCGACCGGACGCAAGTGGGACGCGGTGGCGCGCCAGCCGCGTCGTCCGCACTACCTGATCTGCAACGCCGACGAGTCCGAGCCCGGGACATTCAAGGATCGCGTGATCATGGAGGGCGATCCGTTCTCGCTGATCGAGGCGATGACGATCGCCGCCTACGCCACCGGATGTGAGTACGGGTACATCTACCTGCGCGGCGAGTACCCGCTCGCCCAGCGCCGGCTGGAGAACGCCATCGAGGAGGCTCGCGAGAAGTCGCTGCTGGGAGACGACATCCTCGGCCGGGGGGTACTGCGGTTCGACATCGAGCTCCGGAAGGGGGCCGGCGCCTACATCTGCGGCGAGGAGACCGCGATCTTCGGCTCGATCGAGGGATACCGCGGAGAGCCGCGCAACAAGCCCCCGTTCCCGGTCGACCGCGGGCTGTTCGGTCAACCCACCGTAGTCAACAACGTCGAGACGCTCGTCAACGTGCTGCCGATCATGCTCGAGGGCGGCCCCGCCTTCGCGTCGATCGGCACCGAGCGCTCCACTGGGCCGAAGTTGTTCTCCGTGTCCGGCGCCGTGCAACAGCCCGCCACCTACGAAGTCCCGTTCGGCACGACGCTGCGCGAGCTCCTCGAGCTCGCCGGTGGGCTGACCCCCGGCTCCACCCTGAGCGCGGTCCTCCTGGGCGGAGCGGCCGGCAGCTTCGTGACCGCTGATTACCTCGACCTGAAGCTCACCTTCGAGGGCGCGCGCGAGGTCCACACAACGCTGGGATCCGGAGTCGTGCTCGTGCTCGACGATAAAGCCGACCTTCCCGAGCTCCTGATGACGATCGCGGGCTTCATGCGCGACGAGAGCTGCGGGCAGTGCGTGCCCTGCCGGGTCGGCACCGTGCGCCAGGAGGAGGCCCTCGCGCGGCTGATCTCGGGGCGCACCCGCGGAAGCGTCCAGGACGAGTTGCACCTGATCGCCGAGATCGGCCAGGCCATGCGCGACGCCTCGATCTGCGGGCTGGGGCAGACGGCGTCGTCAGCGGTCGAGTCGGCGATTGCGCGGCTGGGGGTATTTGAGACCAACGGCAACGGAGGAGCGACCGCGTGAACCCGATCCAGCTGCCCATGGCTCCGCCGCAACCGGCGGCACGACACGTCACGGTCACGATCGATGACCAGCCGGTCGAGGTACCGGAGGGCTCCACGATCCTCGACGCCTGCCGCAAGATCGGGATCGACACACCCACGCTCTGTTACGGCGAGACGCTGATGCCGGCCAACGCCTGCCGGATCTGCGTGGTCGAGCTCGAGGGCGCCCGAACGCTGGTGCCGGCCTGCTCGCGCAAGGTCGAGCCCGACATGGTCATCCGCACCAACTCCGACCGCGTGCGGCTCAGCCGCAGGATGGTGATCGAGTTTCTCGCCTCCAGCGTCGACCTGTCGATCACTCCGGCAGCCCAGGATTACCTCGAGCGCTACCACGGCCAGCCCGAGCGCTACGGACCGCCGGCGCCGCCCGACTCGCACCGGGACGAGAAGCACACCGGGCATCACGAGCGACCCGACGGCCAGACGGCCGCCACCGTGCACGCCCCGACCAAGGTCGACAACGACCTTTACGTGCGCGACTACTCCAAGTGCATCCTCTGTTACAAGTGCGTCGACGCCTGCGGCGAGCAGTACCAGAACACGTTCGCGATCACGGTCGCCGGCCGCGGATTCGACGCCCGCATCTCGACCGAGTACGCCAACCCGCTGCCCGAGTCAGCCTGCGTCTACTGCGGCAACTGCATCGCAGTGTGCCCGACCGGCGCCCTGATGTTCAAGTCCGAGCACGACCTGCGCGATGCGGCGGCGTGGGACGAATCGCGCCAGTCCCAGACGGAGACCATCTGTCCCTACTGCGGCGTCGGCTGCAACCTGACCCTGCACGTGCAGGACAACCAGATCGTCAAGGTGACCTCGCCGGCCGACCACGACATCACCCGCGGCAACCTGTGCATCAAGGGCCGCTTCGGGTTCCAGCACGTGAACCCGAAGCCCTAGCGGCGTTTAGGCGACGGCCGGCACGTGCAGGCCGAGCTTCTCCGCCGCCATCTTGGTGCCCTCGACCCGGTTGGTGATCTTCTCGAACGCCACATCGCGTGCGAAGTCGGGCGACCCGTGCAGTGGCTTCTCGTCGATGCTGAACGGTGAGAAACCGCAGTCGTCGGTCGAGCCGAGACGCTCCTTCGGAATGTATTTCGCGGCCGCGACGAGCTCGTCGCAGACCTCCTGAGCCGTCTCCACGCGCGGATTCTGTGGGTTGATCACCCCGATGTGGACGATCTGCGGCACGCCCTCCGCGTCATCACGGCTGTGCTCGCCGACCAGTCGGTACACCTCCTCGCGATGGCGCTCACTCTTGTTCTGCATCAGGAAGTAGCCGGCGTTCAGCTCGAACAGGCTCGGGAGCAGCGCGCTGTAGGGAACGTCGGCGCTGTGCACCGCGTCGCGGTCCCCACCGGGACACGTGTGAACGCCGATGTTGACGCGCTCGTCGGCGCTGAACCGCGCGAGCACGCGGTTGATCAGGTCGATGAAGTGCGGCAGCATCCCGCGACCTGTCCACGGGTTACGCGAGTCCTCACGGAGTGCCAGCCGGCCCTCGGTGAAGTCGATCGACACGCACGCGGCGCCCACGTCGAATGCCTTCCGGATGTCCTTCTCGCATTCGTTCACCAGGTCTTCCTCGAACGCGTCGCGCGAGTACCCGGGCAGCTCCTCATCGAGCGGATAGAGCAGCGCCAGCATCGACGGGGCGATCACCGCCTGTTTCATCGGCTTGCTGGCGAACTGGATCGACCGGGCCAGCGTGTCGGCCGCGTACGTCTTGTAGCGAAACGGTCCGCCGACGAGCCTCGGAAGCTGACGGTAATGACCGTCGGAGAAGATCGCGAAGTACTGTCCGCCAGGCGCAAGGTGATCGGCCAGTCCGGTCCCGGCGAGCGTGTCGGTGACCGGGTAGGTCGCAAAGCTCGACCACCATTGCTCTCCGTCGGCGACGATCGGCGACCCGGTCGCCTCGGACCGGGTGATCGAGTCCTTCGCCGCCGCCTCCTGCTCGACCTCGAGTGCGTCCTTGGTGATCTTCCCCGCGTCGTAGTCGGCGTAAGCGGCCTGCAGCTTCGACGGTCGCGGCAGCGACCCGACGGGCTGGGTTGGGATACCTGTCTCCGACCTCAGGTCGTAGGCCATCTGGACCCTCCTATTGAGTGAACGAGCGGGGGGGCGCCGGACGCGGTCTCGGTGAGCCAAGACCGACCGTTCTCCCTCGCGAGGATTGAGACTACGCCCCGAGCTGAGTGCCGTCAACGGTGAAAGCGCCACAAACGCTCGGCGAGCGACCGAACGGTCTCCTATCATCGCCCCGGTGACCCAGATGGTCCAGACGACCATGCCGAGCGCCCGCCCGGGAGCGCGCGAGAAGATCCTGGACGCCGCCTACGAATTGTTCTCCCGCAACGGCATCCAGGCCGTCGGCATCGATGCCGTGATCTCACGATCCGGCGTCGCCCGCCAGACGCTCTACCGCCACTTCGCCTCCAAGCAGGATCTCGTGCTCGCCTTCCTCGAGCTCCGCGAGCGGGAGTGGACCCGACGCTGGCTCGAGGCCGAGGTCCGCCAGCGCGCCGATGACCCGCAGGCGCGCCTGCTGGCGGTCTTCGACGTCTTCGACGAGTGGTTCGCCCGCGCCGACTTCGAGGGCTGCTCGTTCATCAACGTGATGCTCGAGCACCCGCAGCCGTCCGACCCGGTCCATCGCGCGAGTGTCTCCTACCTCGCTGGCATCCGCGGCTTCCTGGAGAACCTCGCGCGCGAGGCCGGCATCGCCGATGCGCAGGATTTCGCCCGTCAGTGGCACATCCTGATGAAGGGCTCGATCGTCGCCGCCGGAGAAGGCGACCGTTATGCGGCACAGCGCGCCAAGCAGATCGGCGCGCTCTTGCTCGAGCACGCGGCGCAGAACTCAGAGCTGACGGCCTGACCCGCCCCCACCGGCGCGCGTGCCTAGAAGGGCGAGGCGTTCGGCCGCCTCGGCGATGACTTCCGCCCGCTTGCAGAACGCGAAGCGCACCGGCGTACGGGCGGCCTCCTACGCGGTCATCTCGGTGAAGATCGACGTGCCGAGGCCGTCAAGGCGCGCCGCAGGCGTGAAGCTCGATCGGGACCTCGGGCTCACGCGGGGTCTGCTGCGCGTGGGCGGGGCCCGAATACTCCGGGGCCCCGCTGGTGTTCGTAGATCAGCGACGTCTCGGCGTGCGCCACCGACGGATGCGTGGCGAGATGGTCGACGACGAACTCGCGGAGATCCTGAGCATCAGCCGCCGCCACCCAGACCAGGTAGTCGGTTACGCCGGTCAGATGGAAGACCATCAGCACGCCGGGAAGAGTGCGGACCGCGTTCGTGAAGTCGTCGATCTGGTCACGGGCGTGCACCGCGAGCCGGACCGCGATCAGCGCCTGGAGCGGCCGGCCCAGAGCGGCCAGGTCCACCTCGGCGTGAAACCCGGTGATCACGCCCCGCTCCCTGAGCGAGCGTACACGGGCCAGGGCCGTGGACGGGGCGACGCCGACGCGATCGGCCAATGCCTGGTTGGTGATCCTGGCGTCCTGCGCGAGCAGCTCGAGCATCGCTCTGTCCATTCCATCTATCTCCGTCTGACGATCGTTCGGCACGCGCCGACCTCGCTCCGTTGTTTTCGAACAATATGCAGTTCAATTCTGAATAATCGCATGATCTGTGACAACTTGCCACTCCGCCGCATAATCATCAGACTGTTGCCATGACATCCACCGCCACCGAACTGGCTAACGCGCCGCCGTCAGGCGCCGCCGACCATCCGATTCTCAAGGACTCGATCCTCGACACGATCGGGCACACCCCGCTCGTTCGCCTGTCGCGAATGGGCGCCGGCCTAAAGCCCCGCCTTGCAGCCAAGCTCGAGACTTTCAACCCGGGAGGCTCGATCAAGGACAGGGTGGCGGTCGCCCTGATCGAGGCAGCCGAGCGTGACGGGCTGCTCGAGCCCGGCGGCACGATCGTCGAGCCGACCTCGGGCAACACCGGCACCGGCCTGGCAATCGCCGCTCGCCTCAAGGGCTACCGCGTGATCGCCGTAATGCCCGACAAAATGTCGCGGGAGAAGATCGACCTCCTCCGTGCCTACGGGGCGGACGTCGTGCTGGCGCCCACCGACGTACCCCCCGAATCGCCCCAGTCTTACTACCGCGTCGCCGACCGCCTGACTGCCGAAATCGCGGGTGCGTTTCAGCCCAACCAGTATTTCAATGAGGCCAACCCGCAGGCCCACTACGAGTCGACCGGCCCGGAGATCTGGGCGCAGACGGCCGGCCAGATCACCCATCTCGTCGCCGGCGTCGGCACCGGTGGCACCGTCACCGGCACCGCGCGCTTCCTGCGCGAGCGGAACCCCGAACTCGTGGTCATCGGTGCCGACCCCGAGGGGTCGATCTATTCCGGCGGCCCCGAGAACGTTCGCCCCTACCTCGTCGAGGGCGTGGGCGAGGACTTCTGGCCCAAGACGTTCGATCGCTCGGTCATTAATCGCTGGGTCACGGTGTCCGACAAGGACGCGTTCCTGACCACGCGCCGGCTCGCTCAGCTCGAGGGGATCCTGGCCGGCGGGTCGGGTGGCCTGGCGTTGCACGCGGCCCTGCAAGTTGCCGCCGAGATCGAGGATCCGGGCGCGCTGATCGTGGTCATCCTCCCCGACGGCGGTCGCTCATACCTGTCCAAGATCTACTCGGACGCCTGGATGCGGCAGTACGGCTTCCTCGACCGCGACACCAAGCTGGTCGTAGGTGACGTGCTCGCCCGCAAGCGCGATGCCGGCGAGATCCCGCCGCTCGTCACCGTTCAGACCCACTTCCGCGTGCGGGAGGCGGTGGCGCTGCTGCACGAGCACCGCGTCTCGCAGCTTCCGGTGGTCAGCGCTCACGACCCGGCCACCGTGGTCGGCGCGATCGGCGAGCGCGGGCTGCTCAAGCGAGCCGCCGAGAACCCCAGCGTGCTCGATGCCGAGATCGTCGAGGTGATGGAGCCGCCCTTCCCGGCCGTGTCGATCGACGATCCCGTACGCGAGGCGGTCGAACTGCTGGTCGGCGACCAGCAGGCGCTCCTCGTGACGCGGGACGGCCGGGCCGAGGGGCTCGTCACGCGGACCGATCTCCTGGAAGCATTGGCCTCGTGACCACATCCAAGAAGGAGGGCCGGCGGGACGCCTTCGCGACCCGCGCGGTTCATGCCGGCCTGACGCCCGATCCGAGCTTCGGATCCGTCATCCCCGCCATCCACCAGACCTCGACCTACGCTCAGCCTCGCCCCGGCGAGTTCGTCGGCGACTACGACTACGCGCGCACGGCCAACCCGACCCGCGCCGCGCTTGAGCAGGCGATCGGCGAACTCGAGGGTGGCCTGGCCGCGACGTTCTCCTCGGGCATGGCCGCGGAGCATGCGCTTATCACCGCCTCCTGCGGCGCCGGCGCGCACGTGGTGCTGCCCGGCGACCTGTACGGCGGCACCTACCGGCTCGTCGACAAGGTCCTGACCCGGTGGGGGCTGAGCTACGACCTGGTCGACCAAACCGACCTTGGCGCGCTCGAGCGCGCCGTGCGCGACGACACCCGGCTCATCTGGGTCGAGAGCCCGACAAACCCCAAACTGGACGTGATCGACATCGCAGGTGTCCTGACCCGGCGGCGAAACGCGCTCGTCGCCGTCGACAACACATTCGCCACGCCCGCCAACCAGCGCCCCCTCGAGCTCGGGGCCGACTTCGTCGTCCACTCCACGACGAAGTACCTGGGCGGACATTCCGATGTGGTCGGCGGCGCCGTGATCGCCCGCAACGAGGAGTGGCGCGAGCGCCTGCGGTTTGTCCAGAATGCCGTGGGGGCGGTGCCCGGGCCGCTCGACTGCTTCCTCGTCCACCGCGGACTGCGGACGCTTCACCTGCGCATGCAGGCGCACGCGCGCAGCGCGGCCGCGGTCGTCGAGCTACTGAGGGCGACGCCCGAGGTACGCGATGTGCGCTGGCCCGGCTTCAGCGGCATGGTCAGCTTCCGGCACCCGCGCGCTACCGAACTCGCGGCGCGAACCCGTCTGTTCACGCTGGCCGAGTCGCTCGGCGGCGTGGAGTCGCTGATCGAGGTCCCACAGGCGATGACGCATCAGTCGCTCGAGGACTCGGCCGCGGCCGTGCCGGCCGACCTGGTCAGGCTGAGCTGCGGCGTCGAGGACCCGGACGACCTGGTCGCTGACCTACGCCAGGCCCTCGCGCGCGGCTAAACCGTCGCCGCTTCCCGCCCGGCGCTCGTCTGCGCCCCGGGGTCACCGACGGTCACCGTTCGCGTGACGATGACGGCGGCAAGGTCGTCGGTGCATTCGTCGGCATCGGCCTCGACGCGCCGGACGAGATCCTGCGCGCTCAGGCCCTGATCGACAAGTGAAGCCAGGTGGGCTCTTCCGAGCTGCTCGCCGTGACGGCGGGCCTCGATGAGACCGTCCGTGAACAGGCACATCCGCTCGCCCGGAGCCAGGAAGCGCGAGAACTGCGGCCACGTGTCGCCCAACCCGAACCCGAGTGGCGTCGCCGGCTCCTCGTCACGGTCGGGCTCGCCGGCGATGATCGGCGGCTCGTGCCCGGCCTTTGCCCACGTGAACTCCCCGGTCCCGTGCTCGTAGGCGCAGATGATGACGGTGGCAAAGCCGTCGCCGAGCTCGCCGGTGAGGTATCGGTCTGCGCGCGAGAGCACCTCGGGGAACGGGTGGCCCTCCCCCATCAACGTCCGCAGCGTGTAACGCACGAGGGCCGCGTGGATCAGCGACTCACGTCCATGCCCGGACACATCGCCGATGATGATCCCGGTCCTCTCGGCGGAAAGCGTGAATACGTCGAAGAAGTCTCCGCCGGCGGCGAGCCCCTGCGCCGGCCGGTAGGCCACCGACACGTCGAGCTCACCCAGGCTTGCCGGCACCGCTGGCAGGAGTGCGGCCTGCAATACGCCGACGTCCGAGAGGAGCGCGGCCCGTTGGCCGGCCAGTGACCGCGCGCGCCTGCTCTGCAGGTAGGCGTTCAACGCCATCGCCGCCGCCACCACCGCGAACGCCAGCAGCGCGATCAGCACCGCGGTGGGCAGCACCTTGACCAGCCGGGCGATCGGACCGGTGGACTTGGTGGGCGCCACCGCCGACGCCACGTGACCCGGCCGCGTCGAGGCGTTTGCGCCGTTCGGCGTCGCTGTCGCCGTCGCCGTGTGGCCGGCGCCGGCCCCCGCGCTCGTCCGGGACCCACCCACGGTGGGCTTGCCCCTACCGGTGCTGGTCGCGGCCGTGCCCGTCCGACCGCCGTGCCCACGAGCGCTGACTTGGCCGGGCCGCGAGGGGTGCGAGCCGCCGGAGGCGGAGCCGCCCGCGGCCGGCTCGGCCGTCGCCGTCGACGCGGTGCCGCTGGAGGCCGTCGCCGCCGAAGCCGAGCCGTGGTCGGCCGACGCGACCGCGTGGGTCAGCGTCGTCGGCGTGGGCAGGGTAGGGGTCTTCACCGTTGGGGTCGGGAGCGATGGAGTGCTGACCGTCGGCGTGGTAAGGGTCGGCGTCGTGAGCGCCGGTGTCGTGAGCGTCGGCGTGCTCACCGATGGGGT
>Ga0335072_10015536_pt1 | contig 10809 bp, 7 predicted proteins | sample Lox_Sample_21_FD_206725 | JGI IMG/M metagenome (GOLD analysis project Ga0335072, IMG submission 206725) | Soil microbial communities from Loxahatchee National Wildlife Refuge, Florida, United States - Lox_Sample_2.1 | ecosystem: Environmental > Terrestrial > Soil > Wetlands | place: USA: Florida... | reverse complement strand
GGGCAGGCTCTGCCCGCGCGCCGACAGAGCCAGTGAACTTGCCGCGGAGAACGGTACCGCTAGCTTCCATGCGAAGCAGAGCCTTTTCAATATCGCTAGCCGGCAGACCCAATATCTCCCCGAGTTGAGACGCAGTTATTGGTCCGATGTGCGACATCCATCCCGTAACCAGCGTAAGCAAGGCATCGTCGCGGGAAGGCTGGCCACTTTCTACGTCCGCCAACAACTGCTCGAACTGTGCCTCCGGAGCAATCGCGCGAAGGCTCCGTCCGCGTTCGGCAGCGACCCAGTAACGGCGCCCGCCGAGCGATGCGAGGGAAGCTCTCCCTTGCGCCATCAACTCCTCGAAATAGCTTGGCCAGCGCTCTGTGCGTAAGAAAGGTTCGACGTCCGCCATTGGAAAGCTTAGTGCCCGGTGCTGCGTGCCGAGTGCTGGTTCAGGCAGCGCGACCAGCGTGTGCAGCACGTCGTGCAATTCATCGGCATCGCGGACATCCGGCCACGCTTCCTCCCGAACTTGCGCGATTGCGCCAGGATCGAGTTTGCCGACCTCATCCAGCACAGACTCCGGCAACACGCGCCGCATCTCAACCGCGCGCGCTCGACGTTCTTCGAGCGGCGCGTCATCGAGATAAGCGTAAGGATTCGCATTGAGAATCTCATGCGAAAACTGCGAAGGCACAGGGGTGTCGACGGCCAGAACGCGAATTGCGCCGGAAGCCATGCCCCGAAGCAGGCTTTTTAAGCCGTCGATGTCCATGGCCTCGGTGAGGACGTCTTTCATCACCTCACGGACCAGGGGATGATCGGGAATCTGGCGGTCACCTGGAATGTTTTCAAAGCAGGCGGCTGCATCCGGAAAGACCGAAGCCAGCAGATCGTCGGAGCGCATGCGCTGAATCTGCGGCGGGACTTTTTTCCCACCTTGAAAGCGGAGCAAGGCCAAGGCGCGATTGGCGTCCCAGCGCCAGCGCGTTCCGAAAATTGGAGAATCGAGCGCAGCCTGCTCCAGGATTGGCTGCACCGTTTCCGCCTGCAGAAAATGGAAAACATCCCCGAGCGGAAAGCTGTGCTGCTCGGCCAAGGCGATATTCAGGCCGTTATCGGTCGCAGCCGCCTGCAACTCGAAATTGAAGCCGCGGCAGAAGCGCTTGCGCAGGGCAAGTCCCCAGGCTTTGTTGATGCGTCCGCCAAACGGTGCGTGAATCACCAACTGCATGCCGCCGCCTTCATCGAAGAAGCGCTCGGCGATGACAGTTTGCTGTGTCGGAACTGCGCCGAGCACGGCGCGGCCCTGAAGAATATACTCAATCGTTTGTTCGGCGCCGGAGTCGTCGAGCCCGCATTCTTCTTTCATCCAACTCACGGCGGCCGCAACTTCCGGCTGGGTTGCCGAAAATCCGACCGGCGAAGTGCGCGGCAGCATGTCGCTGATTTTCTGCCGCAAGTCGCCGACATGGGCCGAGAGTTCTTCGGTGCGGGCGGGAGCTTCGCCGCGCCAGAACGGCACGCTTGGAGGCGAGCCGTGCGCGTCCTGCACCAGCATGCGCCCGGAGTTGGTCTCGATGCGGTGAATCATCCAGGACGTGTTGCCGAGCAGCATGATGTCGCCGCGATTGCTTTCGACGGCGAAGTCTTCATCGACAGTGCCGACTACGATTCCATCGGGCTCGGCGACGACCGTGTACAGAGAATTGTCTGGAATGGCGCCGCCGCTCGTGATGGCAGCCAGGCGGCTGCCGCGGCGGGCACGCAATTTGCTGTTTACACGATCACGATGCAGATAGGCGCCATACCGTCCTCGGCGGGCCGCAATTCCTTCCGAGAGCATTTCCAGGATCGAATCAAAAGCTTCGCGCGGTAAGTTCCGATAGGGATAGGCGCGGCGTGCGAGCGCGAAAAGTTCGCCTTCGTCCCATTCTTCAGCGGAACACGCGGCGACAATTTGCTGCGCGAGTACATCGAGCGGGGATTCGGGAATCATCAGCCGATCGAGGTCACCCTGCTTGACAGCACGCACCAGTGCCGCACATTCGAGAAGATCGTCGCGAGTGGTGGCGAACAAACGTCCTTTGGGAATTGCGCCGCGCCAGTGTCCGGAGCGGCCCACGCGCTGCAACGCCACGGCAATCGCGCGCGGAGAGTTGATCTGCACGACGAGATCGACAGTGCCGATATCAATTCCCAATTCGAGCGATGCCGTCGCGACCAGCACGCGGATCTGGCCTTCCTTCAGCTTCTTTTCTGCGGCAAGGCGGAGCTTGCGCGACAGGCTGCCATGATGCGCCGCGACATTTTCTTCTCCCATGCGCTCACCGAGCTGATGTGCCAACCTCTCGGCCATGCGACGCGTATTCACGAAAACCAGCGTGGAACGATGCTGCTCGACCAACGCGACGAGCCGGTCGTAAACAGCGTCCCACAGTTCATTGGAGGCCACAGGGCCGAGCGGCATGGGAGGAACTTCGATGCCGAGATCAAGCGCGCGCTTGTGGCCGATGTTGACGATGACCGGAGCTGAAGACTTCGCATCTGGGCTGTGAACCTCATCGGCTAAAGCCGACACTCTCTGATGCGCCTTTTCGGCACGACTGAAGTCGTGCCCTTCTCGATCCGCTTTCCCCGCAGCCGCATCGGAAACACTCGCGGTGGAGTTCCGGTTCCCGGTCAGAAAATGGGCAACTTCTTCAATCGGCTTCTGGGTCGCGGAAAGCCCTATGCGAACCGGTCGCTTGTTTGAGAGCGCGTCCAACCGCTCCAGAGACAGAGCCAAATGCGCGCCGCGCTTGTCGTCTGCGACCGCATGAATTTCGTCAACAATCACGGTCTCGATGTCGCGCAGAATGGCGCGGCTCTTATCGGCGGTGAGCAGAATGTAGAGCGACTCGGGCGTGGTGACGAGAATGTGCGGAGGCCGCTTCAGCATGGCGCGGCGCTCGTGCATGAGCGTGTCGCCCGTGCGTACTGCGGTGCGGATTTCCGGCATCAGCAAGCCGCGTTCGCCGGCGAGAGCGAGAATCTCGCCCAGCGGGATCTCTAGGTTTTTCTGAATGTCGTTGCCCAGCGCCTTCAGCGGCGAAACATAGAGAACTTCCGTGCGGTCGGCCAAATCTCCCGCGAGCGCTTTGCGAACCAGTCGATCGATACAGGCGAGAAAGGCGGCGAGCGTTTTGCCCGAACCGGTGGGGGCGGAGATTAGGGTCGTGCGGCCAGCGAGAATGTGCGGCCAGCCCTGCTCCTGCGGCTCGGTCGGTGTGCCGAAACGACGCACGAACCACTCGGCTACGAGAGGATGGGCCCAAGTCAGCGAAGCAGGAAGGGACTGCATTCAGATATTCTAGCGGGGACCTTGCATTTTCGCAAAATCTTCGCCAGATCGGATTCGGTTCAAATTCAAATAACCACAAAGGACACGAAAGGAACGAAGTTCTAACAGCCTCAGCTTCGTTCGCGCGCCTTCGCGCCCTTTGTGTTGACCAGAGCGCTAACTGGAGGAGGCTGAGGTGAAGCGGACCAAGGACTCCAATTTACCCGCGGCTGCGCCCGAATCGATCGACTCGGCCGCAAGAGGAATGGCGCCCGCAATGTGCTCGGCGCGGCCGGCTGCGACGAGCGCGGCAGCGGCGTTGAGTACAACGACATCGCGACGCGGACCTTTTTCTCCACTCAGCACGGCGTGGATTATCGCGGCATTCTGTTTCGCATCACCGCCGGAAATTTCCTCGAGCGCCGCGCGATGCATTCCAAACTCCTCTGGTTCGACTTCATACGATCGAACTGCGCCTTCGCGGGCTTCCGCGATGCGAGTGGTTCCAGTGATCGTGATTTCATCCAATCCATCAAGCCCGTGCACAACCAGAGCGCGGCGCAGACCCAGCATGCTCAGCGCTTCAGCAAGTTTCTCGACCAGATCGAGCGAATAGACTCCCACCACCTGCCCCGAGGCTCGCGCCGGATTGGTCAGCGGACCGAGCAGATTGAACATCGTCCGCATGCGCAGTTCGCGGCGCACCGCCTGCACCTGCTTCATCGCGGGATGCAGATTGGGCGCGTAAAGAAAACAGATTCCCAGTTCGCGCAGGCATTGCGCAGCACGATCTGGCGAAAGCTGGATGTTCACGCCGAGGGCTTCGACCACATCGGCCGACCCGCACTTTGAACTGATGCTGCGATTGCCATGCTTGGCCACGCGAACGCCGGCTCCCGCCGTGACGAACGCGGTTGCGGTGGAAATGTTAAACGTGCCGCTGGCATCGCCGCCGGTGCCGCTGGTGTCGATCAAACTTGCGTCGATCGAGGATTCAAGCGGATCTTCCGCCAGCGCGTCTCTCCCGGTTCCGGTGACGGCCACAGCCTCGGACCCGACACCGTTGCGTGCCCGCCCGATCGGCAGTGGAGCGGCTGCCGCGCGGATGGCTTCGGCAAAGCCAACAATTTCCTCGACCGTCTCGCCCTTCATCCGCAGCGCGATGAGAAGCGCCGCGATTTGCGCGTCGGTGCATTGACCCGTAAGAACTTCTGCCATGACATCGCGGGCCTCGTCGCGGCCGAGTGACTCGTTGTGATTGGCAAGACGATGAAGGGCGTCGAGAATCATGGCGAGAGTGTCGCCAATCGTAGCATTTTCATTCCCATTCCGACATGAAGCGTCTAAAAATCTGCATTCCGGGTTTGCCCTCACGCCATCCGTTCTATAAAATTAAAAGTTTGCTGCCCGCAGTCCGAAGCCGCAACCAGGTCCTTCCGAATTCTTAAGTGACGAGTTTTTTCTATGAAAATCCATGAGTACCAGGCAAAAGGAATTCTTAAGAAATATGGTGTGAGTGTGCCGCGCGGCGCGATGGCGGCGACAGGAGAAGAAGCTGAATCTGTCGCGCGACAGCTGTTCGATTCCGGCGCAAGCGGAGTCGTGGTGAAGGCGCAAATTCATGCCGGCGGCCGCGGAAAAGGCGGCGGAGTGAAGATCGCAAAATCCGTCGATGAAGCCGGTGAACTCGCCCGGCGCATGCTGGGCATGAAGTTGGTCACGCATCAGACCGGACCCGAGGGGCGCATTGTTCGGCGCTTGCTGATTGAAGAAACGCTGCCGATAGAAAAAGAACTCTATCTCGGAATTCTCGTCGATCGCGCCGAAGGCAAGCCTGTATTCATGGCGTCGGCTGCGGGCGGAATGGAAATCGAGCAGGTCGCAGCGGAAACTCCCGAAGCGATTTTGAAGCAGCACGTCGATCCCGGCATGGGACTCGAAGCGTTTCAGGCGCGCAAGATCGCATTCACGCTTGGGCTCGGGGCAAAGCAGATTAATCCCGCGGTCCAGTTCCTCACCAGCCTGTACAAGGCATTTCTAGAGACCGATGCCTCTCTGGTCGAGATCAATCCGTTCATCACGACCACCGACGGACGCTTGTTTGCGCTTGATGCCAAGATCAACTTCGACGACAACGGATTATTTCGCCATCCGGACCTCCGTGAATTGCGCGACATCACTGAGGAAGATCCGTTGGAAGTCGAAGCGTCCAAGTACAGCCTCAACTACATCAAGCTTGATGGAAATGTCGGCTGTATGGTCAACGGCGCCGGGCTGGCGATGGCGACGATGGACATCATCAAGTACGCCGGCGGGATGCCTGCGAATTTCCTGGACGTGGGCGGAGGCGCGAACTCGGAGCAAGTCGCACACGCGTTCGAGATCCTGCTGAGCGACAAGAACGTGAAAGCGGTGCTGATCAATATTTTTGGTGGTATCCTGCGCGTCGATACGCTGGCGACAGGCGTTGTGGAAGCCGCCCGGAAGACGAATATCAAGCTGCCGGTCGTGCTGCGCCTCGAGGGCACGAACGTCGACGAAGGCAAAAGAATTCTCAACAATTCCGGATTGAATTTCGTCGTGACCGACACCATGAAAGACGCGGCCGACAAAGTGGTCGCGGCCGCGCGCGGCACGCTGGGCGTTACGGAATGGAGATAGGGTGGGCACTAGAAGCGCGGTTAGGAAAACCCCTACCCTACGGAGACCGCATACGGTGGGGCACCCTCTAAGTTCCGTCGGAAGGCGAGTTTTGTAGTGAGGACATTTTTATATGGCAATCTTAGTTGATAAGAATACGCGAGTGCTGGTGCAGGGATTAACCGGCCGCGAAGGCACGTTCCACGCGAAAGCCAGCGCGACTTATGGAACAAAGATTGTTGGTGGCGTGACTCCGGGCAAAGGCGGGACCACACACGAAGGCTGGCCGATCTTCAACACCGTACAAGAGGCAATCGATAAGACCGGGGCGAACGCGACCGTAATTTTCGTTCCGCCGCCGTTCGCGGCTGACGCGATCATGGAAGCGGCGGATGCGGAAATCGATCTGATTGTCTGTATCACCGAAGGCATCCCGACGCTCGATATGGTGCGCGCCTGGGAGTTTTTGCAGAACCGCCGCTCGCGGCTGATCGGACCGAATTGTCCGGGTATTATCTCTCCTGGCAAATGCAAAATCGGCATCATGCCGGCATCGATTCACAAAGAAGGATCCGTCGGTATCGTTTCGCGCTCGGGCACGCTGACGTATGAAGCCGTTCATCAATTGACCCAGCGCGGCATCGGGCAATCGACGGCGCTCGGCATCGGCGGTGATCCCATCATCGGAACGACCTTCGTGGATGCGCTCGATCTATTCAATCGCGATCCGGAAACCGAAGCGGTGATCATGATCGGCGAAATCGGCGGCAACGCGGAAGAGACCGCAGCCGAGTTCATAAGAGCTCATATGAAAAAACCGGTCGTGGGGTTCATCGCCGGCCAGACTGCGCCTCCAGGGCGCCGCATGGGACACGCAGGCGCAATCATTTCCGGCGGTAAAGGCACGGCGGCAGAAAAGATCAAAGCCCTTGAAGCGGCGGGAATTCGCGTGGCGAAATCGCCCGCGGTAATTGGAGAGACGCTGGCGGCCGCACTGGGCGTTCATGCCTAAATCGCAGTCGCCGCTAAATCCGATCGGCTGACGACCGAAGGCCGACGACTCACGACTAAGGACTAACCACTGAATGAAGACTCTGCAACGCACTCTGACCATCGTCAAACCCGATGCCGTGCGCCGGAATGCGATCGGCGACATCATCGAGCAATTTGAGAAGAACGGGTTCCGCATCCTCGCCATGAAGATGCTGCAAATTTCCAAGCATCAGGCTGAGCAGTTCTACGCCGTGCATGCCAGCCGCTCGTTTTTCAACACGCTGACAGACTTCATGTCGAGCGGCCCGATTGTCGTGCTCGCGCTGGAAAAAGAGAATGCTATCGCCGATCTGCGCAAGCTGATGGGCGCGACCAATCCAGCCAACGCTGAAGAAGGCACCATCCGCAAAAAGTGGGCGACCAATATCGAGCACAATGCAATCCATGGTTCCGATGCCGAGGATACGGCGCGTTTCGAATTGAGCTTCTTCTTCGCGGGATATGAATTAGCCAAGTAGTTGTCAGTTCGCGGTTCTCAGTTCTCAGTTTGTTTCCCAAGCGTGCTTTGCTGGGAACTGAGAACTTGAATGCTTGCCAGTTACCTTCTGCACCATCCCGAGTTACCCCCGTAATACAAGTTCCGGCCGCGAACTGCTTATACTGCGCTCGGAAGTGAGGCGACAGAATGACCAAAACATCAGTATTCGCGGCAGCGCTTCTCCTGGCATCCACTTACGGATTCGCGCAAGATGCGGCGACGGCTCCCGCCGCACGCAAACCCTGTGACGATCTGAAAGCGGAAATCGCCAAGAAACTCGACGCCAAGGGCGTGGTTGGATATTCGCTGGAAATCGTCGACAAGGGCAAGGAGACCGAGGGCAAAATCGTCGGTAGCTGCGATGGCGGAACCAAGAGCATCGTCTACAGCCGGACGACTCCCTCTGAAAAACCTGGGGACGCGAAAAAGACGCAATAGTTATCCTTGAGGTTTTCACGAACCCTTCGCGGGCGAGGGCAACCGCGCAATCAGCAGTGCCGGTCTTAACTGGCAACTAGGTACTGGCAACTGTTTCAACCGAGCGGCTCAAACAAGTGTCCTTCTACGCGATCCGCGTGCCTCGGAAGATCTTTTTTCGCGAACTGGAGAAAGTGCGGAGCGGTCCGGTGGGCTTCCAAGGCCGCGTCGTCTTTGTACTGCTCGTAAATAAAAAACCGCCGCGGCTCGGTCTTATGCCGATGCACCTGATACATGGAGCATCCGGGTTCTTTGCGGGAATGTTCGGTCAATTGCGCAAATAGCGTGGCCACTTCGGTTTCGTGACCAACTTTGGCCATCCAGGTCACTGCCAACACCACCATCGGTCGCTCCTTACCTGCGCGGCGGGGTCCGCCGGGGAGCACATTCTAGACGTTCCCGGCGAACGCCTTCAACCCTTTCTCGAACTCATCTACCAGAATCGTGTGGTCGCGGTCCGCTCCGGTGGAAATCATGCCAATCTTCGCGTCAGTTTCCCGCTCGAGAAAAGCCAGGTAATCGCGCGCCTGGCGCGGCAAGCGGTCGAATTCGGTGATGCCTTCAGTCGAACTCTGCCATCCCGGCAGCTTCTCGTAGATACATTCGATGTGGTCGTAGCCTCGCGCTTGCGCGGGAACTTCCCGCGTCTTTTTGCCGTCGATTTTGTATCCCACGCAGACGGGAATTTCCACCAGTTTATCGAGTACATCGAGCTTGGTGACAACCAGCCAGTCCGTGCCATTAATCATGCCGGAGTAGCGTAGCAGCGGCAGATCCAGCCATCCGGTGCGCCGCGGACGTCCGGTCACTGCTCCATACTCGTTGCCGCGCTTGCGAATTTCTTCGCCGGCTGCGCCTTTATCTTCTGTAGGAAATGGTCCCTCGCCGACCCGCGTCGTGTACGCCTTGGTGATTCCGATAACCGAGTTGATGGCATTGGGCGCGACCCCGGTACCGATCGCCGCCCCTCCGGAAGTCGCACTCGATGACGTGACGAACGGATACGTGCCGTGATCGATATCGAGCATTGTCCCCTGCGCGCCTTCGAACAGGATCGACTCGCCATTTCTTAGCGCGTCGTTGAGCAAGACGGCGGTGTCGGCGACAAAGGGTGCAATCTTCTCCGCCGCCTGGGCATACTCGGTATACATCTTGTCCGCGTCAACCGGTTCGGAGTTGAACAGCGCATGCGCGATCATGTTCTTCTCGCAAACAGCATTCTCGATGTGCTTGCGCAACAGTTGCAGATCGAGCAAGTCGGCCACCCGCAGGCCACGGCGTCCCATCTTGTCTTCGTAGGCGGGGCCGATGCCGCGCGAAGTTGTGCCGATCTTCACACGTCCGGGAGCGTTTTCCGATGCGAGTTCGATCATGCGGTGATAGGGAAGAATCACGTGGGCGCGGTTGGAAACGAACAGATTGCAGTCGACTTTCACTCCGGCTTCGCGAAGCGCGCCAACCTCTTTTAAGAAGGCCAGCGGATCGAGCACGACGCCATTGCCGATTACACTACGGCATCCCTTGCGCAGAACGCCGCAGGGAACAAGCTGCAAAATGAATTTCTTGCCATCGATGATGACGGTGTGGCCGGCATTATGTCCGCCGGCGTAGCGGGCCACGATCGAGAAGTTCTCCGAGAGAACGTCGACGATCTTCCCTTTGCCTTCGTCGCCCCACTGGGCGCCTACGATGACCGCAGTCTTGCCCTTGTTCACGGATGGCTCCGATCAGAAATTCGCGCAGTAGAACTTGCGCTGCGCCCGTTTTGCACACGTCTCAGCCGCGCGGGGATTCAGTTGCGGAAATAGCTGGGATCTGAGCGGAGAAGATGTGTACGCAACATCTTATCGTGATGATGCCGGGGAAGCAACGACTGGGGAAGCCTGATAGTTTGCGAGTAAACCGCAAAGGGCACGAAGGTTCACGAAGGCAACAAGCCTCGTCGCGCTCTTGGCGACCGGGCTGAGCGCAGCGAAGGACCTCAACCTACTGAATTTCTGGGCAGGATGGTAGGCGCGGCAGGACTCGAACTTGAGCCGTTATGGCGGCGTGAGCGAAGCGCGAGCCGCCAAGCGAAATCCTGAGCGCAGCGAAGGACCTCAACCTACTGAATTTCTGGGCAGGATGGTAGGCGCGGCAGGACTCGAACCTGCAACCGCCGGATTAGAAATCCGATGCTCTATCCGTTTGAGCTACGCGCCCTCAGTACTTTAGGCAGAACCGACTTGTGACTGTATGTCAAACTGCATGCTATCGGTTTTCCGCTGCTTTTGCTCCGCCGCAATCTGCGAAGCCTCAGCAAGCGCCCGCTGGTATTCTACCAAGCGATCTACAGCCAAATCGCGGTCGCGGTGATCCACAACGTTGTAGCGCCGATAAATCGAATCCGTCTTTCGACCCATTACGGCCATAGCGGTTTTCTGGCCGACTCCAGCACGATCTAGCCGCCGTGCAGCGAATCGGCACAGGTCGTGAAAGTGAAGGTCAGGCTTCCCCGCTGCCTTTGTTGCTCGTCCCCATGCCGATCTGAAATCAGCAACGCTGTGCTCCTTGCACTCTTCAATCGGACGTTTTCGATCCTTGCGGATTTGAACGCGAGTGAAAAGGTAATCATCCGGTGCCTTCCCCACGACGCAGGCTTGGAGTAGCGTCCGAAGATCAGGTGTCATTTTGACCTCGTTACCCTCGCCCGATTTCGTGGTGCTGCCCTCTTGCCGTACAGTACCAGCCAGCAAATCAACGTTCGATACGCGCATTCTGAGCAGCGATCCCTTGCGCCATCCAAACGTCGCAGCCAGTTCCAACATCGTCCGAAGCCAGATGCCCTCTTTTCGGCATGCGTCTTTTAGCTTCG
>Ga0335072_10015535_pt1 | contig 10809 bp, 8 predicted proteins | sample Lox_Sample_21_FD_206725 | JGI IMG/M metagenome (GOLD analysis project Ga0335072, IMG submission 206725) | Soil microbial communities from Loxahatchee National Wildlife Refuge, Florida, United States - Lox_Sample_2.1 | ecosystem: Environmental > Terrestrial > Soil > Wetlands | place: USA: Florida... | reverse complement strand
TTGGTTTGGTCGGAAGACTGGCCGCTGCATTGCGGAGTGCTCGCCAGAAGGGGGTCGGAGCAGTCCCAGGTATTCGAATTCTGCAACGAGCCGGGGGCGGATTGCTGGTCTTGAGCAAGGAGTACTGTGGCGAAGAAGAAAGGAAGATAGACGGGAAGAAATCGCTTGAATCGCCGGCGCGATGTCGAGAGATGATTACAGTCAGTGGCGGCATTGCTGCGGCTTCTGCCGGACTGCAGAAAGCTCATATGCGATGAGTCTAACACGCGCATTCCATTGGAGAACCTATGCAAAATGACGCGGGGATACCCGAAATAAGCCTGCTTCGTTAAGGTTTTGCACAGGACTGACCAGGCAAAGAAAGGGTCGAATGGGTTTGCCTGAGAAAACGCGTTGATCTGCGGTTCACGGAGGAGCTTTTGAGATCTGTATTTGAGAGGGTTTCTTCGCAAACTATTAACTAAAAATGTAATGATCAAGCGAATAATATCACGTCGCGTCTCAAGAACCCGTCTAATAAAGAATTAGAAAAGAGACCCGGAAAGATTTTGCATCGGGCAACCTTGATTCGTGCAAGGGCATCGGCTGTGTATGTGACTTATGTCACAGTACATGCGGAGCTCTCGCGAGTAGTTTTCTGGTGGAGATTGTTTTCAACTTACGGCAGGATTTAGGTGGCAATTAGTTGAAAAGAGCACAGCCCCGAAGTTTCGCCTTTTTATCAATTTTGCAATCTCAATCATTCGATGTCTGGTATCCTGTTCGGAGTGAAATAGCCGGATTCAGTTGCAGGCCGATCAGATGGTCTGACATGACCTAATGCAGGGACTCGATAACTCAGGGTTCTATGCAGCTGTGATTTGCGACTGACTCGGGGATGCCAACCACTCGACTGCAAACAAGCAGGCTCTCGACTTGCCTTTGGTTGTGTAAGGTACTGCAACATAACTGCACGGTAGGGCGACGGTGACTGAAGGAACCAGCCAACCGGGACGCAAGATCACAATAGGCAAGGTTCCTTATAAGAATAGGATTTGAAGCTTGTCACTCGTGGAGGGTGAATTGAGTCCCAAGTCGCTTCTTCCCGCAACTTTTAGCGCCGCCTTGGATGAATCGGGAGACACTAGAGTTTCAGAGGGCGCTGAACTAGTTGAGAGACAGTCACAAGTCCGAAAACCAGCATTGAACCCGCGTTCTTCGATCCACCTGGTGGGGGATCGGGTAAGCGCGTGGTCGCGCTCGTCCATGAAGCGCTTTTTCGATTGCGCATGCATTGTCCCGGTTGCGCCTTTGTTGATTCCGCTGTTTCTGATCATTGCTCTGGCGGTGCGACTTACCTCAAAGGGACCGGTGCTCTTCCTTCAGAAGCGAATGGGCCGTCATGGTCGCTGTTTTACGATTGTGAAGTTTCGCACGCTCGAGCATCGCGCCAACATGGCGCATCAGTCGGTGACTACGACCGAGAATCAGCGTTTCACCCCCGTTGGACCTTTTCTTCGCCGCTGGAAGCTGGATGAATTGCCACAGCTCTGGAATGTGTTAACGGGCGATATGAGCCTGGTGGGCGCGAGGCCGAAACTCCCGGAGCACCAGATCGGCGAGTTACAGTGCCGCCCGGGAATCACGGGTGCGGCAACAATCGCTTTCGCACGTGAAGAGAGTTTCCTTACCCAGCTGCCTAAGCAGATTCTCAACGAGTACTATCACGAGCGGATTCTTCCAGCGAAGCAACAGTTGGATGTCGATTACATGGCGCGGGCGACATTTTCGTCGGATTTCAAACTTCTGGTGGACACGGTTCTGCGGCGCTGGGACTCATCGGTGATGGAAGAGATCTTGAGCGGTGCAATCCCGGAGCAGAGCCCGAGTATGCAGACTCTGCATCCAGCCCGTGCGCATGTTTCCATCCTGTCTACTGACGTAGACCTCTCGGCGGAGCAGCAATTCACCGAGGCTTGAGACCGCCGTTCGAGCGGACTCCGCAAAACCTCGACACTAACTGCACCGGATCACTCCAGCCAATCAGAAAAGGCAGCCCGCACAGCGGCTGCCTTTTTATCCTTGCAAGGGGGGATGGGGGATGCCCTTCCTGGGGTCGGGTCAACTCATGGAATCCATGTGATCTGGGCATTCACAACTGCGTCACTCTGAGCGCCTGACTTATAGATTGGGGCTTTCCAGGATTCATATTGGACTGACCCGCGTACTTCGACGCTCCTGGTGATCTTTTTGCATGCGTACACCTCGAAGTCATTCTGCGTGGTGCCACCAGGGATGAAGACTTTGGCCGCCTTTGCATTGCGGTACACGACCTGTATCTCCTCTTCGGGAGAGAGGTGATAGGTGAGCCAGGCCTGGCCGCCCTTCCCTTCACGGCCGACCCAGTCGCCGACGAGAAAGCCCTTGTTGGTCGGGCCCTGTCGCTGGACGGATTCCCAATACAGAAACTGCCCTTGATCGATTGGCGTTCCATTTGGGTTGTAATGACTGACTGGTGAGGTGTTGGCGCCCTCGATGCGCAGATCCATGTGCTCCAAACCTGGTATGCGCGCGAAGTACAGGCCCGGATGCACGCCAGCACGCCGGGGTGCGCTGATGGGGCTGACGTCGTCGTGGACGAGCGAATCGGTGTAGAGCGTGATCCACTTACGGCGGAACGGAAGCCGGTAGCTGAAATCGAAGGTGCCAAAGCGCGCTCCTGGGTCATTGGCAGAAGCCTTCTGCGCAACAGTCACGTTCTGGAAACTGAAGAAGCTGTGGAGAAAGGTGTGGAGCGTAATTGGTTCATGTCCTTTGCCGCCCCAGATCACCATGCGGTCAAGGCCAAATTCCAGATCTGGAAAAGGCTTGAAGCTGAGTTTCTCCACGTGCACCCACGGATCGTTGGGATAGGTGTGCCCTTTCAGGCTGCCCACAAAAAAGTCATAGCGAAAGGGCCCCGTAAGCTTCGAGAGCAGAGGAATCCGAAACGGCTCAACCCGGTTGATCTCAAAATCGTAGATATTTTCTGCGTTGTTGCTCCACAACATCGACGCCCCCTTGTCGGGGCCCATCCAATGGTCGTCTTTCCCGATCGAGACTTCGTGCCCGAGCAGATGGTAGGAGAGATTGGCCTCCACAATGCGCGCATCGTTTGCCGCGGCAATCGGGCCCTCCGGGATGGTGTCCTGGACGGGGTTAGTCGTGGAGGGAATGTCGTCGATCGAGTTGGACAACAAGGCAGCGAGGGTTGGCGAGTATCCTGCAGCGGACGGCGCCCGTTGGAATTCCCCGCGAAAGTAGAGCGTGAATCGCCCCGCTTCGGCGCGTCCGCTGAAGCCGCTGTAATCGTTGAAGCCCGGTTCATAAGGCCGGCCGTAGTCGTCGACGATCGTCTGTCCCAAGTGAAAGCTGTCGCGCAGCGTGGTTCCGCCGATCCCGCGAAAAGCCGTGTACACCCCTTCCAATTCGGCGCGAGGGCGGCCGAGATGGGTAGAGCGATCGAGATCCGGCCCCACTTGGCGCCACAGCGCTGCATAGATGGCGAGTGCCTCATCGTTGTTGGCGTCGGACTGGATTCGATCCGCGCAGAGCTGGAGCATGTGCGCGATGCTGATACGCGTCCAGGGACGCAGCCCCAGGTAAGCGCTGTCGATGTAGCCCATCGAATACAGGCGATCAAGCGCCTGGTACATCCAGCTGTCCATCGGCACATAGGCCGAACCCTGGGTATCGTCGTAGTCGTTTGCGTTATAGGGCTCAGGGGTGGTCGGTAGATTCTGCGTCGATGCCTGTGCAACGGCAAGCGGAGACAACCCCGCGCTTGCGGCCAGGAAAAGTCCGGCGAGAAAGGTCGAATTCACCCGCACCTCAGTCGTGAGCCCCGGGGATTGCGCGCCGGAGCACGCGGTGGTTGAGGCAGCCCTTGCGTCACAGCGCATCGAAAGAAGTATGGGGACCCCAGCAAACAGCGGCACAATGTTGGAATGGAATCCGCTTGACCCAGCCGCCTCGCGCGAAATGGAGTTTCAGAAGATGGCAGCTGCATGATTCCAGGATTGTTGAGCTGAATCGGGGCAACGAATGGAGCCGACGATCGGACTTGAACCGATGACCTGCTGATTACGAATCAGCTGCTCTACCAACTGAGCTACGTCGGCGCACTCTTCAGAGATTGTAACGTTGTGTCCGGCTTCGGTAAAGTTGAGCAATTACCACTGCCGGAGGTTTGTCACGTTGGAGGGGCAGGGGAAAAACCCGATGGATCAGACCATACAGCTTGCGTTCAGGATCGCCATTGTCTGGGCGGCAGGATTCCTTCTTGCGGTTGCCGTCCGCGCGTTGCTTCCCGACCAGAACGGATTCACGCTGACGGGACATGAAGGAACGCTCTTCATTCCCTTCAGCCGGATCGGATTCTGGACCTGCCTGCTGGCTGCCCTGACTGTGACGGCCCTGGTTGTGGGCCGCGCTCTGCTCGCTGACATTGGCTGGACCAACTTCCGCTGAGGGATTTTCCGGCGGGCCGTCGAGGTGCGCTCGCAACGAAGTAGCCGCGGCCCCTTGTCTCAGCAGAAAGCGAGTCCCCCGGCGAGTACGCGCGCAATCCATCGCTGGAGCATCTCGCGCAGAGTTGACGATGCGAGGGGAAGTTTCTTCACGCGCCACTTGTAAGGACCAGAGCGGCGGATGCCGCTCTGGGAGCCTGATCAGGCGATCAGAATTGATACGAGATCGTGCCGGAGATCGAGCGAGGTGCGCCGGGATCAGCGTTGATGTACCTGGTGGGTAGTTCGAGCTGGGAACAGACCCGAGAAGCACGAAAGCGCAGGCTCAGAAACGGAAAGAGCCACCCGGCAACAGGGTAGCTCCTTCCTTAGGGAGAATAGTTCCAACGGAGGCAAAGCCATCAGAACTTTCTGGCTGCATAGTAGGTTGGGGGGGGCGGGGTGTCAAGATCAAATCAGGCACTAAATATCATCTTTATTTTCTTTAAGTTGCGACCTTTGTGGATTTTTCAAAAACCTTCGCCTTTTCGTCTTTTGTTTGCCTTTGGTGTGTATGAGTTACAGTCCTTTGAGGGTGTTTCTTGGGGTTTTCAGGTTGTTTCCCACGAATGAGTCTGCACACGTTGCGCAGCTTGGTTCCCCCCGGAAACAGAAGAAACGGCCCTACTTTTCCAGATTCAGCCGGATGAACTCAGACTCGTATACCGACGATGCGGGTTTTCCGCGCGCCACACGATAAATGGCTCGTCCGCCTCCAAGAAACAGCCCGAGCAGGATCGCCGCGGAGGAGCCAATGATCACCAGCTCGGCGATACCCAGCAGCAGCCTTCCCGTTTTGTTGACCTCCGACTCGGTCGGCTGGGGAATCGAGACCAGGTCCTCCTGGAAATGAACCGACTCGAGAAGCTTGTGACTCTCGTCGGGAATCGCGTCTCCACTTACGAGAACCACGAGGGGCCCGCTGCGGCGGACCTCGAGCGAGGCCTGGTCTGAGTCTGCGAGCGGCTTGGGAAAGGCCGGCTGCGCTTTACTGCCCGCTTTAATGTAGGTCCGAACCGCTGTCTCTTCTGCCGCCGCCATCTGCGGCGTAGGGTAATCGATGATCGTGAGCGTGGCCGGGCCGGAGGAGAGCGAATAGTTCGCCGTCACAGTCTCCGCTCCTCGGTCGAAGCCGATCATATCGGCAGGCAATACGCCTCCTGAACCCACATAGCTCGAGGGTCCGAGCGCGTAGTGTGTGGTTTGTTTGTCGAGCGAAGCCTGCGGCAAATTCAACAGGATCGGCGGAGCCACGGCTTTGTTGCCTGCCGGAACCGGCAGTTGCTTTGCCAGCTCGCGCAGCTCTGCCGCAGACATGGGGCCGACGCTGGAGAAGGTGGCATCGACAACCGTGGTCCCCACCCAGAAGAGCACGCGATTGTGGTCTGAAGCCGCTCCGGTTCCAATCTCTTCGTGGGGCCAGTCGTTCTGGCGGTAGAAGGTGTAAGCGCCATACGCGCCGCTCATATCCATGAAGTGCAACGCGCGCACGCTCAGTGTTTCTGAGTCGCGCTTGTAGGTCGTGAACGCCGCATTCATGAAGTTGTATTCCTTCAAGGCGGTAGCATGAGCGCTGTCGGCTTGCGCGGCATCGGTGACGGTTCTGATAGGGCCGGCTACCCAGCCCGCGAAGGCATCGGGCAGCAGTGGCCGGGGCGGCGGCGGCAACTCCACCTTGACGGGCGCGCCCGCTTGGGTACCGGAAGTCCCCTGAGCCCGCGCAGCCATCCCTTGTGCCGCGACGGCAATCAGTACGGCGATCCGAACAAGCCAGCGATCCAAGCTCTCTACCCCTCACTTTCAGACTACTACCAGCGTGCGTCTCCGACCGAGCCACGACTCCTTCTGATTGGACACGCCAAATCCACGAAAGGTTCCCGTCGGCAGGATTCTCTTCTCGAGGAGCGAGGTCCTAGCCAATTCCAGGTTGGGCCGGGGAGGTCTGCGGCGGGTAAAGAATGTTGCCGAGCGCCTGGTAGCGACCGCCATAAAAGACAAGAGCATAGTTGCGGACCGCGATGCAGAGCGGGCCGCCAACGCTGACGACCAGCAACAGGGCGACTGCGGCGATAATCAGGCCGAGAATTGCCTCAAAGAATCGCCCGGCGATCAAGGCTCCCAGCGCGGCGTGATGGACGGCCACGTGCAAAGCGACCATCGCCGCTCCCAGTGACCCGAAGACCAGCAGGCAGGGGATGGCAAGCGCAATCACGAGGGCGATGCCCGCTGCAACGGGAAGAACGATGCGCAGCACGGCGTAGAGGAAGAACGATCCCATTTCGCGGGCGATGTACGCGCGCACTGCGGCCCACGCCTGGCCGGCCGATGCATTTTCAAGAGCGAAGTGCGGCAGCATGAAGTCGCGCAAAACCAAGTCGACTGCGAGTGCAAGCAGGACAAACAGCAGAAAGATGGGAATAAGCGGGAGGATCAAGCCCAGGGCAGCCATGATGGGGAACGGACCGCCGCGCTGGGTTTCATGGAAGAGACGCACGAAACCGGCCGCGAAGGGCAGCAGGATCGCGATCAGTCCGATAAAAAGAACCAAGCCCACCGTAATTGAGAACAAGAAGAAGCGGAATGCCTGGAAGCGATACTTGCGCCATCCGGGAGCGATGAGCTTCGATTGATGGATCAGGCAATCGAACAGAGCGAAGCGCAGGCGAATCACAACGTAAAAGAGGACGATCGCGAGCACGAGCACGGCCAGTCCGAGGAAGACGAGCGCTACCACCATATTCGGGGTGAGATGGAACGGCATCGACCCTGCCCCGCCAATGTGTGCGCGAGGGTTGCTGTGCGAGGAGTTGAAGTTGCCGCCGAAACCCTCGGTGAGAACCCCAACCGCGCAGAGCTTCAAAAACGTTCCCCAGGCAAAGGGACGGAAGAGCAGGCTCCTTGTGCGCTCGACAGCGGGAGTGATGGCTTGCGTGGCAGAGAGGGCAAGCATAACGGCCTTTCCCCGACGGGACAGCGTACCACGAGCTACGCGATCAGGATGCGTCGAGTTCCCTTCTTCGTGCTGCGAGCGACGCGCCGCACTGAAGCGAATTAGACCGCGGAACGAACCTGGCCGCGGTAAGCGGAGTTTGCCCACCACGCATCGAAGGCCGCGAGCGCGCGTTCGCACTGGATGCGATGTCGCTCTTTTTTGTCGCGGACCTTGCGGCGTGTCTCTTCATCGAGAGGCTCCAGGAGGTCGAAGGTGATATTGGCAGGCTGAAACCCCTTCGCCTCCGCATGCGTGATGTAGTGCACCAGCGACCCGAGGGCCGTGGCCCGCGGCACCGGCACTGGTTCTTCACCGCATACAATCGACGCCCCGTAAAGCCCGGCCAGCATGCCGCTGGCGATCGATTCGGTGTAGCCCTCGACGCCGGAGATCTGTCCCGCAAAAAGCTTGCTCTTGTCAGACCTCAAGCGCAGGGCCTCATCGAGCAATGCCGGTGCGCAGATGTAGGTGTTGCGGTGGATCTGCCCGTAGCGAAGGAAGCGCGCATTCTCGAGTCCGGGAATGAGACGAAGGACACGCGCTTGTTCGCCCCACTTCAGGTGATTCTGAAAACCGACCAGGTTGTAGCTGTCGGCGCGCAGGTTCTCTTTTCGCAGTTGCACCACCGCCCAAGGCGTTTTGCCGGTGCGTGGATCGCGCAGGCCGACAGGCTTCATCGGGCCGAAGCGCAGGGTGTCGCGGCCGCGCCGCGCGAGCACTTCGATGGGCAGGCAGCCTTCAAAATACTGAGGGCCCCCCGCGCAAGACTTTCCGGCCAGATCGAGCTGCTCCCACTCCTTGCTCTCGGCGGACTCGGCAGCGAGCAGGGCATCGTAGAAGCGATCGTATTCTTCCCGCTCGAAGGGGCAGTTGATGTAGTCGGCGGTGCCCTTGTCCCAGCGGGCGGCAAAGTAGACGCGGTTCATGTCGATCGAATCGGCATCGACAATCGGCGAGATGGAGTCGTAAAAGGCGAGATGCCCCGAGCCGGTGACGCGCTGGATCTCGGCGCTCAGCGCCGGTGAGGTGAGCGGCCCCGTGGCGATCACCGTCACCTGCTTCGCGTCGTCCTGCTCCTGAAGCGATGTGGCCTCTTCCCGAACGACGCGAATGTTCGGCTCGGCTGCAATTGCGTCTGCAATCCGCCGCGAAAACTCCACGCGATCGACAGCCAGCGCGTGGCCTGCTGGTACTGCCGTTTCATCCGCAAGTCGCAAGAGGGCGGAGCCCCCGCGGCGCATCTCCTGCTTCAGCAGCCACGGTGCAGTATGGGGAGACTCACTCTTCAGCGAGTTGGAGCAGACCAGTTCGCCGAAATCGATCGTCTGGTGCGCGGGTGTCAGGCGCGGCTTCCCATCCACCATCGTGCGCATTTCATAAAGCTCGACAGAACAGCCCAGGCGTGCCGCCGTGAGAGCAGCTTCGGGGCCTGCGAGTCCGCCTCCAATGACGCGAAGCACCCGCGGTGCGGCCGGGCCCCCGAGCTCGCCCGGGGTTCGATCCGGGCTCATCGCTTCCCTTCCGCGGCCAGCACTTCGGAGGAGTCGCCCGCCGGCCCGGCGAGCTTGCGGAGGGCATCGCCCTCGACGCGGACGTTCCGCCATGCATCCAGGAACTCCGCGCCCATGGCGGCGTAGAAGTCAATTGCCGGCGTATTCCAGTCGAGCACCTCCCACTGCAGGCGAGGGCAGCCCTTCTTGACAGCGATGGCGGCAATACGCTGAAGGAGGGCTTTCCCGATGCCGAGGCCTCGGAACTCGGGGTGGACGAAGAGGTCTTCGAGATAGAGGCCGGGACGTCCCAGCCACGTGGAGTAGTTGAAGAAGTAGAAGGCGAAGCCGGCCGGTGCGCCGTCCCGTTCGGCTATGAGGCAGAAATAGAATGGATTAGGACCAAAGCCGTCGCGAAGAAGATCGGCTTCGGTTGCAGTGACGGCATCGGGTTCGCGCTCGTAAGCGGCGAGAGCCCGAATAAACGCCAGAATCAGCGGGACATCCGCTGCGGCGGCCTCTCGGATCGTGATCGCCATGTCTTATTGTAGGGTGTGATGGACGCCACAAATTACGCGATACCAACGACTCTAGAGTGAATGTTGTACAAGCCTCAAGAGCTCAGCTTCGATCGCGGACCGGTCTTGTCATCGAAGGCGGGTTGGATTTAACTTGAGTTCTGCTCTGAAGCGGGGCGCCCGCGCCGGTCCCAAACGGGTCTGGAACCTTGCTGCAATGCGGGCGGAGCGCATCGTAATGTATGCTGACCCGTTGGCAATCGCTGCAGTTGCCTTGAGCGCGGCTATCCAGTTGCCTTCGTTTGTAGGGGATTGATTTTGTTGACGACCGAGCGTGTGCAGAGCACTTCCTGCCGCGCTCCCAAGGAGAGAGATGATGAAACGCAACTTTTCGCTGTTGCTGGGCATGCTGGTATTCGCCCTTCTTCCCGCAGTTGCGCAGCAGGCTGCCGCGCCGGCTGCTGAGGGCCCCGGCAAAGTTCACGGACACGTGACCAATCCGACCGGTGCGCCTCAGAACGGCGGCACGGTTTCGTTTGTCGAGATGGGCCATGCCTCAGGACCGGGATTGACGGCGCCGCAGAACGAGAAGGCCACGTTCAACGTGGACACCAACGGCGAGTATAGCGGCGAAGTGCCTCCGGGTACCTACATAGTGATCTACCGTTCCCCTGGCATGGATAAAGACAAGCAGGCCGACGAACTGCCGAACGTGAAAGTCACCGCAGGCGAGGATGTGGCTGCCGATCTGGACATGTCGCGCCAGGAATACATCGACAAGCTGCCCGAAGACCAGAGAAAGCAGCTCGAAGACCTGCGTAAGAAAAACGCCGACGTGATGAAGGCGAATGAGGTCATCAAGAACCTGAACGCCGATCTCAAGGTCGTTGGCCAGGATCTGAAAGACGCGGATCAGGCGCACGCCGCCGCAGTGCAGCAGCTGGGGGCGAATCCGCAGAAGGCCGCTGTAGAAGAAAAAACCAACGAGATTAAGACCGCGAAATACACCGACATCGAAACCATGATGACCAAGGACACGCAGCTGCGGCCAACCGAGCCGGTCTTGTGGGCGTACTTGGGACAGGCACAGGCCGGGCTCAAGAAGTATGACGATGCTGAGACTTCCTATAAGAAGGCTCTGGAAGTGGATGCAGCGGCGAAGAAGCAAAATCCGGCGATCGAGGGCATGGCCAACGCGGGTCTCGGCGAGGTTTATGCGCGCGCCGGGAAAGTTGCGGAAGCCAACGCAGCGTACGAGGCCGCTGCCAAGGCCAATCCAACTT
>Ga0335072_10015534_pt1 | contig 10810 bp, 10 predicted proteins | sample Lox_Sample_21_FD_206725 | JGI IMG/M metagenome (GOLD analysis project Ga0335072, IMG submission 206725) | Soil microbial communities from Loxahatchee National Wildlife Refuge, Florida, United States - Lox_Sample_2.1 | ecosystem: Environmental > Terrestrial > Soil > Wetlands | place: USA... | reverse complement strand
AGCCCCAGCACGAGTACGACCTGGTCTTCGATGTCAAGGCGCACGGCTGGCTGAATCTCCTTGCGGGCATTGAGGCCGCCGGTATCGACCCACCGAGTACGGCGATCGTGTTCAGCTCAATCTCAGGGCGCTTCGGCAACGGCGGTCAGACCGACTACTCGGCGGCGAACGATCTGCTGTGCAAGAGCATCTCGCACTTCCGTCGAGACGCCCGGACGCGGGGTGTCGCGATCGACTGGACGGCGTGGGCGCAGATCGGCATGGCGAGTCGCGGCTCGATTCCCAAGGTGATGGAGGCCGCGGGGATCGAGATGTTGCCGCCGGAGGTCGGGATCCCGGTCGTGCGACGCGAGCTCAGCGGGGCCGGCGCCGGCAGCGAGGTGCTCGAGGCGGGATCGCTGGGGCTCCTGAGCGCCCAGCGCCACGGGACCGGCGGACTCGACGTGGAGCGGACCACGGCGGCGCTCGCAGAGCGCCTCGGTCCGATGACCGGACGTATCGCCGGGCTCACCTCTGACGGCGTGCTCACGGTCACCACCGAACTCGATCCAACCCGGCAGGCGTTCCTCAACGACCATCGGATCGACGGCATCCCGGTGCTTCCTGGGGTGATGGGCCTGGAGGGATTCGCCGAGGCCGCCACCGCGCTGCTGCCGGAGTTCCACGTCGTCGAAATCGACGAGGTCGAGCTGCTGGCCCCGTTCAAGTTCTATCGGGACGAGCGCCGCACCGTGACCCTGCGCGCCCGGCTGCGGGACGGCGGCGCAGGCACGCTGCTGGCCGACTGCGAGCTGATCGGCCGCCGCGAGCTGCCGGCAAAGGGTGAGCAGGAAATCCGCCACTTCACGGCGCGAGCACGGCTCGCCCGGAAGGCGCCCGCCGCGCCCAAGGCGGCGCTGACGCCGGCCGACCCCGGCGAGGATCGCGGCGTTGGCCATGACGCCGTGTACTCCGTCTACTTCCACGGGCCGGCGTATCAGGTTCTCGAACGGGCGTGGCGTGACGACGGGCATGTCGTCGGCAGATTCTCCGGCGAGCTCCCCGTCGATCACGAGCCGCCCACGCAGCCGACCGAGCTCTCGCCTCGGTTGATCGAGCTGTGCTTCCAAACCGCGGGGATCTGGGAGATCGGCACCACAGGCCGCATGGCGCTGCCGATGCACATCGACCGCGTCACCCGATTCCAGGACACCGAGAAGCCGAGCCAGCTGTGGGCGGTGGTGACGCCGCGCGACGGCGGGATCGACGCCGACGTTGTCGACGAGGCCGGCCGGGTGCGTGTGCGGCTTGAGGGCTATCGCACCAGCGAGGTGCCGGGCGAGCTCGAGCCCGACGCCGTGGGGCCGATCCGTCGTGCGATCGCCGACCGGTGAGCCGGCTGCCTCGCCCGGGTGGTTCAGCCGGCGGCACGCTGACGTCCCGGCCGGCCATGACTGGCTTGGCCCGCGTGAGCGCGCCGTTCTCGCCAGGCAGCGATTCGAGCCGCGTCGGCTGGCATGGCGGCTTGGCCGGTGGACCGCGAAGACGGCGATCAGCGACTGGACGGGGCTACCGCTCGACCGGTTCGAAGTCCTGTCCGCCGGCGATGGAGCCCCAGAGGCGTGGGCAGACGGCGAGCGGTTGCCGGTGTCGGTCTCGATCAGCCACCGCGGGGATCGCGCGATCGCTGTGCTTGGGGCCCCGCCGATGGTGGCTGGGTGTGACCTGGAGCTGATCGAGCCGCGAAGCCCGGCGTTCGTGCGGGAGTGGCTCGCGCCGGCTGAGCAAGAGTTGGTCGCCTCGTTTGCTCAGACCGACCACGCCCTAGTCGCGAACCTGATTTGGACGGCCAAGGAGGCGGCGGCCAAGGTTCGGCGGGAGGGGCTGCGGCTCGACGTCCGCGCCGCGCTGGTGGGGCCGTCGGGCATGTCCGCGAGACACGGCGGGGAGTGGCGAGCGATCCGGGTCGACTGGGCCGGCGACACGCATGCGGTGTTCGGATGGTGGCGCGCTGAGCCCGGCTGGGTGATGACCGTCCTTGCCGATCCGCCGCCTCGGCCGCCGCGCTTGTTGTTCGACGCTTGGACGCCGGGGATCGCGAGAGCAGTTCAATCTGTGGTTTTTCCCTGAGCGGAGTCGGTGGACCCCCTGACGATTCGAGCCCCCTGCCGGCTTACGATCGGTGAGTCGACTGATCAGAGGTCGAAATGCGAGATTTTCGTTGTGACACTCATGTACTGATTGTGGGCGGAGGGGGCACCGGAGGGGCCTTAGCGCACGACCTGACATTGCGAGGGGTAAAGGTCACGCTCGTTGAACGTGGCGAGGTGACCTCAGGCACCACCGGACGTCACCACGGCCTGCTGCACAGCGGCGCGCGCTACGCGGTCAACGACCGCGAGTCGGCGGTCGAGTGCATCGAGGAGAACATGATTCTCCGCCGCATATGCCCGGGCAGCTTCGAGCTCAACGACGGACTATTCGTGGCGATCGAGGATGAGGACATGGACTACCTCGAGCCGTTCGTCGAGGGGTGTGAGGCGTCGGGCATCCCCGCCGAGCGCCTGACCCCGGCGCAGGCCCTGGCACTCGAGCCGAACCTGAACCCTCGTCTCAAAGCAGCCGTGCGGATCCCGGACGGAACGATGGACGCGATGCGGATGCCGTTGCGCTTCTTCGCCACCGCTATGCACAACGGCGCCACGGTCCGACCGTACACCGAGGTGAAGGCACTGCTTATGCACGACCACCTGGTGAGCGGCGCCCTGGTGCACGACCACGTCACCGGCAGCGAGAGCGAGATCCATGCCGACATCGTGATCAACGCGACCGGACCATGGTCGGAGAAGATCGCCGCGATGGCCGGCGTGGATGTACCGATCCGGCCTTCTCCCGGCGTGCTCCTGGCGCTGCACCGCCGTCTCTGCAACATGGTTATCAACCGGCTGCACAAATCGGGCGACGGCGACATCGTCGTCCCGCAGCGCGCGCTGTCGGTAGTCGGCACCAGCTCGTGGGTGGTCGAGGATCCGGACGATCTGCCCGTTCCCGCCGATCACGTCGAGCGCATGTTTACCGAGGGAGCCAAGCTCATTCCGGCGGTACGTCACACCCCGTTCCGGGCGGCCTGGTCGGCCGCGCGCCCGCTGGTCGGCTCGCGTGGCGAGGGCGACACCGGCCGGGAGCTGTCCAGGACGTTCAAGACCTTCGATCACAAGGAGACCGACGGGGTCGAAGGGTTCGTGACGATCACCGGTGGCAAAGGGACAACGCTGCGCGGGATGGCCGAGCTGTGCGCGGACGTCGTCTGCCACAAGCTCGGGGTCGACGAGCCTTGCGCCACCCGGGAGACGGTCCTGCTGCCCCATACCGCGTATTACGCCGTGATGCCGCCTCGCCCCGCTTCTCAGCACGTCGCGGCGGCGGCATAAGGAGGCCGCGTCTCATGTCTGTCATCGAGCAACCCAAAGGCCACGACCAGGAGGGCGCGACCCGCCGCCTGAAGGTCTACCGCTACGCCCCCGACAACGGCGGCGAGCGCTTTGACGAGTTCGACGTGCCGGAGGACGGCTGCAAGACCGTGCTCGACGCGCTCCGGTGGATCCAGCTGCACCGCGATCCGTCGCTGTCGCTGCGTCACTCCTGCCTGCACGCGTCGTGCGGCACGTGCGGAGTGCGCGTGGACGGCAAAGAGGCTTTGGCCTGCGTCTGCTATCTGGCCGACCTCGGGGACGAGATCGTCGTGGAGCCGATGGCAAACGTCCCGGCCGTCACCGACGTGGTCGTCGACATGGGATCGTTCTACGAGCGCCTGCCCGACCCGCACCCGATCATCCGCGTGAGCGAGGTCTTGCCCGACGCCGAGCCGCCCGGCGGCCTCGACGCGTACGTGCGGTTCGAGGACTGCATCGAATGCGCGCTGTGCGTCTCGGCCTGCCCGATCGGCGACCCCGTCACGGGCTTCGTCGGCCCGGCTGCTCTGGCTGCCGCGGGACGCCTGCTCGAGGAGCCGCGCGGTGCCGAGCGTGAGGAGGTGCTGGCCTGGGCGGCCGCGCCGCACGGAGTTTGGGACTGCACAACCTGCATGGCCTGCGTGCAGGCATGCCCTGCGGGAATCGAGCAGCTGCCGGCAATCATCGGCCTGCGCCGTGCGCTGGTCGAGCGGGGCGATCTCGACCCGCTGCTCGCTAACGCGCTCCAGAACTTTGCCCTCCAGGGCAACTCATACGGCAAGTCCTCGCGCACGCGGGCCCGGTGGACGCGGGCACTCGACTTCCAGATCCCCGACGCCCGGACCGAGCCGGTCGACTACGTGTGGTTCGTGGGCGACTTCGCGTCGTTCGACGAGCGGGTCACGCTGGCCTCCCAGCGGCTGGCCCGGATCCTCCACGACGCCGGCGTGTCGTTCGGACTGCTGTTCGAGGGCGAGCGCAGCGCCGGCAATGATGTGCGCCGCGTCGGTGAGGAAGGTCTGTTCCAAGCGCTGGTCGAGCACAACCTGGACGTGCTCAGGCAGGCCGAGTTTAAGGCGATCTTCACCACCGACCCCCACTCGCTGAACACGCTTCGCAACGACTATCCCGAGTTCGGTCTCGACAAGCCGGTCTACCACTACACCGAGCTGTTGGCAGACCTGGTGACCCGCGGCGTGCTCTCGCTGAACGCACCGCTGACCGGAGTGCGGGTGACGTACCACGACCCCTGCTACCTGGCCCGGTACAACGACATCACCGACCAGCCGCGCGAGCTGATTCGAGCCACGGGGTGCGAGCTGATCGAGATGCCGCGCCACGGCGCGAACACGTTCTGCTGCGGCGCCGGCGGCGGCCGGATCTGGATGAGCGAGTCGGACGGCGGCGAGCGTCCCAGCGAGCAGCGCATCCGCGAGGCCCAGGCGCTCGGCGGTATCGACTACTTCGTGGTCAGCTGCCCCAAGGACCTCGCGATGTACACCGATGCGGCCAAGACGGTCGGGGCGGAGTTCGAAGTAGTCGAGCTGACCGCGCTGGTCGAGCGGGCGCTGCAGTGTGGCTCGAACAGCCCAATCTCGAGGTAGCGCCATGCAACAGCTTGACCCCGGTCTGCCTGGCCAGGCGGTCAGCTCGACCGCCACCTGTGCGGCGACATCGCTCTCACCGGGCCCGCGAGCTGCTCATAGAAGCTCGCGCTCAAGGCCCCAGAGCTCCTTCGGTACGGCGATCTTCACGACGGCGTGGAGATCACCACTAGGATCCGCCAATACGCCCGTAGCTGATGGCCAGGCGGAGGGACGGCGAGCTTGTTGTCTTCTGGCCTGATCGCCAGCGCCGGCCGCCCTCCCACCTGTCGTTTCTAACGCGCCAGCGTCAGCTACCAGCTGACGGCCCAGCCTCCACAGCCGCGTACCGGCCGGGAATCTCGGGTGACGGGATGGACGTAACCGGTGCAGCCGCCAACGAATTTCCGCTTCATCATGTTCATCCTGTACTCCTTTGGTAGGTGGTCAGGTCGTCTCGACCGGGTTCCGCCGACGTGGTTCGGCGTCTTGATCTACTTGACGTCGAGCGGCGTCGAGTTATTCCATGCAAATTCAAGGTCTCGCGTGATCGCCGGCGCGCTCGAGGAGGAGGCCTGAGCCAGGCATGCGAATGCAGGAGAAGCGGAGCGCCGTCCCGTGCGCGGTTCATGGAGCGCCATCGCGCATTCGCACGCCTGGCTCACCTTGAAAGCGCCCACCCCGGAGCATTACGCTGATTGCTCGCGAGCATGAAGGAGCGCTCCCATGTCCGATGAGAACATGATCGTCGACAAGGTTCGGGCCGCACTCGAGCGCGATCCCCGCCTTCCCCACCCGATGGAGGTGGCGGTCTTAGAGCACGGAGGCATGGTGACCCTGCGGGGTAGCGTCGGTAGCTTCCATCAGCGCCATATGGCGGTCCAGATCGCCAGGTCGGTGCGGGGCGTGCGAGGCGTCGAGGATGAGCTCTCGCTCGATCTGCGGGATCACTGGGAGGATGATGAGATCCGTGGCGCCGCCCTCCAGGCGCTTTCGTCGGACCCCGACGTGCCCGAGGACCGCGTCGACGTCAGCGTCGACGCAGGCTGGCTGACGCTGAAGGGTGAGGTCAAGCACCAGTCCGAGAGCAACGCGGCGTTTGAAGTCGCGACGCGAATCCCGGGCGTGGGCGGAATCACAAACAAGATCGAGGTCGTTACCGCCGGCCGTTGACCGCCGTCCATGCCTCACAGCGCGGTCGGAGTTCACCGTGGCCGTCGAGGCACGCGCGGAGGAGATCGGCACCCCCGCCCCCGCCGCCGACAACCACGCGCCGCCGCCCAACTTTTCCGACACCGACGAGCGGCGGTCCGGGCGCCGGCTCGGGCTGCCTGGGAGAATCAGAGAGGTGGGCTCTCCGCAGACGCTGAGCGAGGCGGACAGGCGGATCGTGGCCGCGTGGGCGGCGGACTGCGCACAGCGGGTGCTGTGGTTGTTCGAAGCAGAAGCTCCAGGCAATAGTCGTCCCCGCGATGCCATCGCCCGAACGCGGGCCTTCGGCCGTGGCGAGCTCGATGTCGCAGAAGAGATCCGGCGTCGCTTCGTCGGAGGCGCCGCCGCGCGCGAGGTTGTCACTCCGTCAGCGGCGGCTGCCGCCAAAGCAGCCGGCCAGGCCACAGCCATTCCCCACATGGGCGCGCACGCCCTGGGTGCTGCCGCGTACGCCGCCAAGGCGGCTGGGCTCGCCGCCCCGGACGCTCGAGAGGCTGTCATCGACGAGATCCAGTGGCAGCTCAGCCGTATGTCGGCGGCGACCAGGACTGCGCTCGGGCGGCTCCCACCCGTCGGTGAGAGTAGGTCGGGACCGCTGGGGCCAGGGCTGCTCGCCTCGGGCCTACTTGGCACGATCATCCGCGATCTCCAGGCGGGCTTGGCGGGCGCCGACCGCTGACGTCGGTTTGTGGGCGAGCAGGCGTCAGCCCGCCACAACCGGGGAGGCTCAGTGGCGCGGTGTCGTAGATCGCTCGCTCACGAAACCGAGGACCTCGGCGATCGCACGCGGGCTGCTGGTGACCGTAATGTGCCCGCGTCGGGGATGCAGCGATAGCCTGCATCCGGGAATCAGCGCGGCTGTCTCCTCGAGGATGGCGAGGTCGTAGAACCGGTCGCGGCCGCCGGCGATCAGCAGCGTCGGACGGGAGATTGTGGGGCAGTCAGCGAGATCGAATCCGTCCTCGGCCTCGATCGTCGTCGCCATCTCCCCCAGAGTGTTCGTCGGGAACCAGCGCGGCCCCAGCCCCGAGGCCACGACGGCGGCGATGTACCGTCCTCGCCAAGGCGGAACGACTTCGGCCGCCAGCACGGCATGCGCCTCCCGGGCCGCACCGGCACGGATGCGCGCGGCAACGCGCCTTTGCGCGAGCCGAGCGGCCGGGCCCAGACGACAGCCGGTGCTGATCAAAACCAGCCGCCGGACGACATCCGGGTGATCTGCGGCGAGCTGCTGTGCGATGCTGCCTCCCGTCGAGACGCCCAGCACGTCGACGGGCTCGCCGAACTCCGCGCCCAGCGCCTCCGCATGCTCGGCAGCCAGCATCGGCATCGTCAGCCCCAACGGCAGTCCAGCGCGACGGTTGAGGTAGAACACCCGCCGCGCGCCCGTCCAGGGGCGCAGCGCCTGCTCGTGCAACCGACGCATTGGGCCGCGCGCGACTCCAGCGTCGGGTGAAAGCCCCGCCAGCACGACCAGCGGCGGGCCGCTGCCCGCGATCAAGCATGGGTATCGGCCGATCATCGCCTCGTGCACGACCATGAGGGCGACGGTAACGACAACGCGTCGCGTTCGCTTGGCGTTCGCTAGGGGACGAGCGACAGACGACCTCTCACGGGAGCTGCGGTTCGGGATACGAGGAGCGGCGGCGGCTAATCACCGGGGGGTTCGAACGATGCGTCCACGCACGCGCTCCAGTCGGGCCACGACAGACCACGAGCGTCAGCATTCCGACGATCTCCCCCCCACCCCGCGCGATGAGAAGCCGAGATGCCGGCGAGTGCACGACCTCCCGCAGCTCGGGGTCCATCACAGCTCCGGCGCCGTTGTGGACCGTTGCCGCACGAGCCGCCGGATGATGGGCAACAGGCCGTCGAAGACGTCGTGAACCTCCTCGACCTTCACGTCCAAAGTGGCAACCTCCTCGCTCACAACGCTCTGTCGAAAGGAACAGGAGCGTACCTATGGACAATCCCCACGGCAGGAGCGACTGGCTGCCGTGTGTCGCCGGAATCGGGGCGCGCGCGAGGGGCCTGCTGGCCTGCGGGGACGACGAGCGAAACGGTCACGGCGGTCCGGCTCGCGGGCATGGAATATCTAGCCGCGGTTTGGCGTCTTACTGGAGTGAGGTGATGCTGACTGTTCCGGCAGCTACGTTCCTGCGGCGTCGCTCGACGGTGTGCGCCTGGTTCGCCGTGACGGCACTGATGCCCGCGGTCGTCGCGCTGCTGGCGTGTGGCGGCTCGGAGCCGACGGAGGGCGACCGGGCGCTCACCTTGCTGTGGCGGACATTCCGGCCAATGCGCAAACCCGGGCGACGCTACGGCCACGATGACTGAGATCATGCGTAGGGTTGGTCGCTATGACGTGATCGACGTGATCGGTCGGGGAGGCGCGGCAGTCGTATACGTCGCCTATCAACGCGACCTCGATCGCCGGGTTGCGGTCAAGGAGCTTGCTCCGCTCTATGCCGCCGACCGGAGCTTCGCCGAACGGTTCGTGCAGGAGTCGCGGTTGATTGCCGCGATGAACCATCCGAGCGTCGTCACCGTGCATGAGTACTTCGAGGAGGGCGGCAGCCCTTACATCGCGATGGAATACCTAAAGCGGGGATCGTTGCGGCCGTTCGTCGGGAGACTGAGCGTGGCAGCGATCATTGGCGTGCTCGAGAGCGTCCTCGCAGGCCTTGATCACGCCGAGCGGGTCGGGATCGTGCATCGCGACCTCAAGCCGGAGAACCTGCTGGTCGCCGACGATGGGCGGGTGAAGGTCGCTGACTTCGGGGTCGCCCAAGCCGTCGGCCACACTACGCCGGGAGCGGTTGTGACCGCGACCGCCACAATCGGCACGCCTGCGTACATGGCGCCCGAGCAGGCGGTCGGCGGCGAGCCGACGCCGGGGAGCGATCTGTACTCGTTGGGCATCGTCGTCTGGGAGTTGCTCGCCGGCCGCCTCCCGTTTGCTCCAGGCGATCATCCCATCGCGTTGCTGTACCGGCAGGTACACGAGGCGGTGCCGCCGATCCGGACGGTCGCTCGCGAGATCGACGACCGTCTGGGCGGCTGGCTTGAGCAGATGCTCGACAAGCAGCCCGAGCGCCGCTTCCCGAGCGCGCACCACGCGTGGGAGAGGCTCGAGGACATCGCGATCGAGCTGCTTGGACCGCGATGGCGTCGCGCGTCGCGGTTTGCCCTCCACCAGGCACAGCGCGAACACGCAGTCCGGGAGCCTGGGGCCGGCACGCCGCCGGGCTCAGCGCTGGGAGGAGAACCGGAGGGCGGCGCAGGCCCGGGCCGGAGCCGCAGGAGCTTGCCTCCTGCGTCCGCCCCGGCTCCTGACAGGATCGAACCGGTCTCGCCGGTGGCGACGAGCGTCCGGCACGCGCGACGTCACCCCCCGACGGAGGCGCCGCCGGCCGAAACGCACGATCACCGAATGACACCCGCTCGTCGGAGCGCGCTGGCCGCCGGGTTTCTTATCTGTGCCGTGGCCGCTCTCGCGTTGGCGGTGGCGCTCGGCACCGGACCGCATGACGTCCAGGACCGGGCGCGCGGAACCGAGCAGCACCCGGCTCCCGTGACCTCGGTGCGAGAGGGCGTGCGCCGTCTCAACGGGATCGTGCGGCTGTTCATCGCCGGCAAGCGCCTGTCGCATTTCGAGCACCGCTACCAGGCCGCCGTGCAGAACCGTATCGGCGTCCTGCAACAACTGAGCGCCTTCCGGGCGCCATCGGCGCTCCGTCCCGCCGTCACGACGCTGACGCTGATGACAACAGACTCGCTCGCGTTCAACCAGGACATGCTCAACGGCCAGACCGCGCTCGCACGCGCCCCCGACAACGCCCACAACGCGCTGCGCGGCCGGTTCGGCACCCAGTTCAACCCCTACGCGACGCAATACCTCGGGGTCAGCTACACGATCAACGACCTTTGATCAGACCTAACTCAAAGAGTGCGCGCGCGTCGCACTGGTGAGATGCCGGTGATAGCCAGATCGACAGCGACGGCGACGACACGCGTGCGTGAAGCCGATCGCGGGTGTCCGGCACCTGGGCGCACTCCCCCCGGCGTCCGAAGGCACGAGCACGGCGGCGCCGCAGTCCCGGGCACCGAATTTCGCCAGAGAGAAGTGTTGAGCGCGCCGGGCGGCCCGTTCGTTGCGGGCTGGTGAGTGCGATCCCTGCAGTGGCCCTCGACATCGATGACGACGTCCGCTGCGAGCGGTCGTCGACCCGGAGGTTTATCGCTCTCTTGGCCCCCTCGGAGGAGCTCTGCCGGGATCAAGGCCCGAGCGAAGTGGGAGCCGTTCAGTCCCCCGGACCGCGCGCTCACGCCAGATCCTGCCAACCGGCCAGCGAGCCCGAGGCCGTGGCAACTGGTGCATGCCCCGAATCTGTCGCGTAAACGACGCTGCGCGGCGGCTCGTTGTGACCTCCTCACAGTCGCCGGACCCGCCGTGCAGAGCCTGGTCGAGAAAGCGCCCTCGTAGACGCCGTGGCCCGAAGCATTCGCGTCGTGGCCGCTCACGAGCACGGCCGTGGACATTCGCCGCTGGGGTCGAACACGCGCGAGCATCACCCGCGAGCA
>Ga0335072_10015532_pt1 | contig 10811 bp, 7 predicted proteins | sample Lox_Sample_21_FD_206725 | JGI IMG/M metagenome (GOLD analysis project Ga0335072, IMG submission 206725) | Soil microbial communities from Loxahatchee National Wildlife Refuge, Florida, United States - Lox_Sample_2.1 | ecosystem: Environmental > Terrestrial > Soil > Wetlands | place: USA: Florida... | reverse complement strand
GGCCGCACGCGTGCCGGTCTACGACGACTACGCCCACCATCCGACCGAGGTCGCCGCCGTGATCGCCGCTGCCCGCACGCTCGCGCCCAAGCGGCTGGTGGCCGTGTTCCAGCCGCACCTGTTCTCGCGCACCCGGTCGCTGGCCACGGAATTCGGTAAGGCGCTCGCCGCGGCCGACGTCTCGATCGTGCTGGCCGTGTACCCCGCGCGCGAGCGGGCCGAGGACTTTCCGGGTGTGGACGGACACCTGATCGCCGCTGCTACCGCCGACGCCGCTGACGGACGGACGGTCGCATGGCTCCCGGGGTTCGACGACGCGCGGCGGTACCTGGAGGCGAAACTGCGCCCGGGCGACCTGTGCCTGCTGATGGGCGCCGGCGATGTCGACGCGTTGGGCCGCGCGCTGGTTCAGAGCCCCGCTTAGCACCCGGCCTTCCTGGAGCGTCCGGGGCCCCGACTAACCTGCTCGCGACCTTCACGACGGCCCGTTCCCGTCGGTCTCCCGACGACTCGGGGTAGGGGTCGTCCGGTCGGGGTCGAACCTCCAGGTAAGGCCCTCAGGGGGTGATGGATTCGTAGTCGAAAGTGGAGATGGCTTGCTGAGAGACGGGCTCTGATCGCCGATGCTCGCCCAGGGACTCGCTGAGCGGCTGCGCCTTCGGGGCGCGGCCGCAAGACCGGCCGCGCGATCGCGGACTGCTGATCCCGCAGGCGCCGGTTCGCGGGCGCGGCCCCGCGCCCGCAAACGCCGCCTGGGCCGGCGCGCGCGCCGTGCCCTGTTGGCCGCGGTCGCGCTCGCGGTCGTCCTCGGGGGCGCGTGGATGTGGTTTCGCGACTCCCCGCTGGTGTCGGTTCAGCAGGTCACGGTCTCCGGACAGAGCGGCGCCGACGCGGGCCAGATCCGCGCTGCGCTCGAGTCGGCGGCGCGGACGATGAGCACGCTTGACGTCCAGCTCGGGCGCCTGCACCGAGCGGTCGCGCCCTACCCGGTGGTCAAGGACATCCGCGTCACCACGCATTTCCCCCACGGCATGGATATCGACGTGATCGAGAATGTCGCGGTGGGCGCCCTCGACGTCGGCGGCCAGAAGGTCGCGGTCGCTCCGGACGGGACGCTGATGCACGACGTTACGGTGTCTCCGTCGCTGCCGACGATCCCCGTGAGCGTGGCGCCGTCGGGGACGCGTGTGACCTCCGGCCCCGCGGCAGCGGCGATCAAGCTGCTGTCGGCGGCGCCCCGGGAGCTGCTGCCGAAGATCAGCCAGGTGATGACGGTCGCGCCGCATGGGCTGGTGGCCCAGATCCGCGGCGGCCCGAGCATCTACTTCGGCGACGCCACGGAGCTCTCACAGAAATGGATCGCCGCCTCCGCGGTGCTGGCAGACCCCGGTTCGGCCGGCGCCGTGTACATCGATGTGACCGACCCGCAACGGGCCGCGGCCGGCTCCGGCGGCGACGGCCAGAGCACCGCTGACGCCGGCTCGACGAGCGCCGGCTCGTCGACGAGCTCAGCCGCGGGCGCCACCACGTCAGCCGGCACTTCAACAGACGGGACAGGCACGAGCGGGGTGGCATCGACCGCCACCACCGGAGGTTAACTCTCAAGTAGAGGTTGACCCTCTATTTTCGGCAACTCTCTGACGCGCATCGAGAGTTCTGGGATCTGCAACGAACGTTGCGTCGCGGGGCGCAGCGTTGACTTCCCGCATCTTCAGCGCCTAACGTGCAAAACTCCCGCTAACAGCAGAGTGTCCAAAAACACTCAACCCTACCTAGAGGGTCGGACGGTTCTAATGGAAAGCGGCAGTTACCTGGCAGTCATCAAAGTCGTCGGCGTCGGCGGCGGAGGAATCAACGCGGTCAACCGAATGGTCGACGCGGGCCTCCGTGGCGTCGAGTTCATCGCGTGCAACACCGATGCGCAGGCGCTTGCGATGTGCGATGCCGACATCAAGCTGAATATCGGTCACGAGCTCACCAAGGGTCTCGGCGCGGGCGCCAACCCGGACATCGGGCAGGGCGCGGCCGCCGAGTCGCGCGACGACATCAAGGAGGCGCTGAAGGGCGCGGACATGGTGTTCGTCACGGCCGGCGAGGGCGGGGGAACGGGCACCGGCGCGGCGCCCGTGATCGCCGACATCGCCAAGAACGAGATCGGAGCGCTGACGGTCGGCGTGGTCACGAGGCCGTTCACGTTCGAGGGCACGCAGCGCGCACGCCAGGCGCAGGAGGGCATCCAGCGCCTGCGCGAATACGTCGACACGCTGATCGTGATCCCCAACGAGAAGCTGCTGGCGATCGTGGAGCGGCGCACGTCGATCCTCGACGCGTTCCGCGAGGCCGACAACATCCTGCGCCAGGGCGTCCAGGGCATCACTGACCTGATCACGATCCCCGGCCTCATCAATCTCGACTTCGCCGACGTCCGCACGATCATGCATGACGCCGGCAGCGCGCTGATGGGAATCGGCACCGCCGGCGGCGAGAACCGTGCCGCCGAGGCGGCGAAGATCGCGATCTCGTCGCCGTTGCTGGAAGAGTCGGTCGAGGGCGCCATGGGCATCCTGCTCAACATCACCGGCGGCCACGATCTGGGGCTGTTCGAGGTCAACGAGGCGGCCGAGATCGTCCAGAGCGCCGCGGATGCCAACTCCAACATCATCTTCGGAGCAGTGATCGACGACGGGATGGGCGACGAGGTGCGCGTCACGGTGATCGCGACCGGCTTCGATCACGGCGGCACGCGGCCCGGCACCGCCCGCGAGACCACGCGCCGATCGCGTCGCGACCGCGACGTCACGATGGACGACAGGCAGCGCTCGTCGCTCGAGATCCGCGACGACGAGATCGACATACCGTCGTTCCTCAGGGACCGCTGAGACCGTCCACGGCAAAGGGTGCGAGCGGTTCTGCCCGACCGCCGCAACCTCCGCACGCCCCAGCTGTTGTAGCTCCCGTCAGACGGAGCAGCAACAGCGTTGTCAGCGGGCAGGCCGGCCGCTCGCCTAGGAGTCGGGCACGGGGCGGGGGGATTCGTGCTGCCGTTTTCGGGATGGTGCCCCCGACCGCCCTGGCGCCTCTGGTCGCAGCCATCGCAGCGATCGCGGCGGTGACGGCGGCACCGGCGCAGGCACAGGTCGCGACGCCGGCGGCGCCGATCGTGATCGACGGCCCCAGCCCCGACATCGTCGGGCTCGCGGGACTGTCGGTTGCGCGCGACGGAACCGGCGGCTTGGTCTACCTCAAGAACGTCGCCGGCACCCCGCACGTGTTCGTGTCACGCCTCCTTGGCGGCGTCTTCCGGGCGCCGCAGCAGATCGATGCCACGCTCCCCGGTCCATCCTCGCAGCCGGTGATCGCGGCCGGCAACGGCGGGGTCCTGCTGCTGGGCTTCATCAACGGCGGCGCGCTCTACGTGGTCCAGGCGCTGAGCGCCTCTCAGGGGTTCTCGGCGCCGGCTGGGCTGATCGGCGGCGCGAGCAACCCGTCCCTGCAGCTGAGCAACCTCGGCAAGGCCTATCTCGCGTTCACCGTCGTCGATGGCGCCGGCAGCGACGTGCGCGCCGCGTTCTGGGCACGTGGCGCCTGGGCACTGGAGACCCCGCCGCTGAACCTGACCCCCGCCGATGACGCCGGCACCGGCAGCGGCCGCCCGCAGGTGGCGACCGCGGGCGACGGCGTCGGCACCGTCGTTTGGGGCGAAGGGGGACACGTTTACTCGCGCCGCGTCTGGGGGGTGGGGCCGAGCGTGGTGATCGAGCAGGCTGACGCCCCGCTGCCGGGGTGCAGCGAGCTGTCGGCCGACGATCCCCAGGCCGGGGTGGGCGGCGACTCTTCGTACATCGGCGTCGCCTTCCAGGAGGTCCTCGCGTGCGGCGGTCAGCGCCAGCAGCGGGTGCTGTTCAACCGGCTTCACGGCTCGGCGTACGACGGCATCACATCGATCGATGGGCTCGCGACAGGCGCCGCCGATGGGGCCGAGCAGCCGCAGGTGGTGATGAGCGAGTACGGCGCGGGATGGGTCGTGTCCACCCGCGACGGGTCAAATCCGCTCGACGCCAACCAGATCTTCGCGATGTCGCTGGCAAACAACGCCGCGGTGAACGGCGTCTCGCGCGTCGACAGCCTCGCCAACACCGGGTCCCCGGACGCGGTCACGGGCACCGCAGGGCTGTTCTCGAACGTCGTCGCGTGGCAGCAGACCCCCGGCAGCGCCGGCGCGCCCGAGATCCGCGTTCGCTTCACGCCGGCGCGCTCGAGCATGGGGCCCGAGACGGTCGTCTCTTCGTCACAGAACGGCCCGACCGACGCCGCCGACGGGCTCGACGCTTCCGGGAACGTCAACGGCGATGCCGCGATCGCGTGGGTGCAGGGCGTCGCCGGCGCGCGGCAGATCGTGACCGCGCAGCTTTACCAGCCGCCCGGCGGCCTACACGCCCTCAAGCCGTCCTTCTATGCGCGCACTCCGCACCCGCTGCTGTCGTGGTCGAGGGTGAGCGACCCCTGGCAGATCGTCTACCAGGTGTACGTGGACGGGGTCCAGATCGCGCAGACCGGCGCGACGTCGCTGCGGATCCCGGCCGTCACGCCCGATGGCCCGCACCGCTGGCAGGTCGTCGCGGTCAACCCGGCCGGGCTGTCCAGTCAGTCCAAGGTCGCGACGGTGTTCATCGACCGCGTGGCGCCGCTCGTGAAGACCTCGGTGCTGGGCACCAGGGAGGTCCTCAAGCGTCTGCACGTGTTCGTCAGCTACGGCGATCCGCCGCCGGCGCTGTCGCCTGCCGCTGACGCCTCCGGGGTCGCCAAGGTGGCCGTCAGCTGGGGCGACCGCACCAAGCTCGTGACGCTCAAGCTCGGCAACCACCGCAGCTTCCACACCTACCTCAAGCCGGGTCGCTACACGGTGACGGTGACGGTCACCGACAAGGCCGGCAACCGCACCCGCACGGTGACGAAGCTCAAGGTCAAGCCCAAGCCCAAGCCCCACAAGAAGCCCAAGAAGGGCACAACGAAATGAGCCGCGCGACTCGTACGTGGCTCCTCGCGGTGGCGACCCTGCTGCTGACAGCGAGCGCCGCCCACGCCCAAGGGCCCGCTTACACCGCCAGCCCGCCGACCAAAGGCGCGCTGTACACCGATGGCCAGAGCGGCCGCTACCTGCTCGGAGGAGCGTGGCTGTTTCGCGCGGATCCCAGCGACGTCGGCCTGTCGCAGCGCTGGTACGCAAACGTCGCCGCGACCGACGGCTGGTCGCCGACGACCGTCCCCAACGCCTACAACGCGGGTAACTTCACCCAAGCCAGCATGAACGGCTACGTCGGCTGGTACCGCCGCGACTTCACGCTCCCCAGCGGCGCCTTCGCGAAGTACGTGAGCGCCGCCGACAGGCACTGGATCATCCGGTTTGAGTCGGTCAACTACCGGGCCACCGTGTGGCTGAACGGGCGTCAGATCGGCAGCCACGCGGGCGCCTATCTACCGTGGGAGCTCGATCTCACGGGGCTGCACGCTGGCGTCAACCGGCTGATCGTGCGCGTCGACAACCGCCGCAGCAAGTTCGATCTGCCTCCCGGGCCCGGCGGCGGCTGGTTCAACTACGGCGGCATCACGCGCGAGGTGTACCTGCGCGCGGTGCAGCGCGCGGACATCTCGCAGGTGCAGGTCAGGCCGATCTTGAGCTGCCCGACGTGCTCGGCGACGATCGAGGAGCAGGCGGTGATCCGCAATGTCACCTCCAAGCGCCAGACCGTCCGGCTGCGAGGCGTCTACGGCTCCGCCAAGCTCGATTTCGGGAGGGCGTCGATTGCGCCGCACGCGACCTGGACCGCGACGGCCTCGACGGTGATCGCCCATCCGCGCTTGTGGTCGCTCGGCCACGGGGTGCTGTACCGCGCGACGTTGTCGCTGTCCGACGCCAAGGACAGGCGCCTCGGCAGCTACGTCGACCTCAGCGGCATCCGCAGCTTCACCGTCGTCAACGGGCATCTGATGCTGAACAGGCGACCGCTGAACGTTCGCGGCTTCAGCATCCACGAGCAGGACCTCCAGCTGGGCTCGGCGCTGAACCCTGCCGCGATGCGCGCGATGGTCGGCTGGATCCGGGAGTTGGGCGCGACGGTGATCCGCGCGCACTACCCGCTCAACCCCGAGATCGAGGAGATGGCCGACCGCTATGGGCTAGTGATCTGGTCTGAGATCCCCGTCTACCAGGTACAGAACCAGTATTTGAACTACGCGCCCTGGGTTGCGAACGCGCATGCGGTCCTGAAGGCCAACATCCTCGACAACCAGAATCACCCCTCGGTGATGGTGTGGAGCATCGGCAACGAGCTCCCCACGCCCGCGACCACCGCGGAATCCAAGTACATCGCGGGCGCGGCCGCGCTTGCCCGGCAGCTCGATCCCACCCGCCCGGTCGCGATGGCGATCTCGAACTGGCCTGGCGTCGCCTGCCAGAAGGCGTACGCGCCACTGGACGTGATCGGAGACAACGAGTATTTCGGCTGGTTCGACGCCGGTGGTGGCGGCGACGACGACCGCGACGCGCTGGGCCCGTTCCTTGACTTCGTGCACCAGTGCTATCCGACCAAGGCCCTGATGGTCACCGAGTTCGGCTTCGACGCCAACCGCGACGGGCCCGTGGAGGAGCGCGGTACCTACGCCTTCCAGGTCGACACGATCGCCTACCACCTCGGGGTGTTCGCGACCAAGCCATATCTGTCGGGGGCGATGTACTTCGCGCTTCAGGACTACGTCGCGTTCCCCACCTACAACGGCGGTGATCCCCGGCCGAATCCGCCGTTCAACGAAAAGGGAGTGGTGGACCTCCAGGGCCGTCCAAAGCCCTCGTTCGCCACGGTCTCGCAGATATTTCATTCGACGGTGCAGCTCGGGCCGGTCGCCAAGAGCAAACGGCGGCCGCGCAGCCACGGCTTGTACTAGCCTTGCTCGGCGGTGCCACCCGCCGCCGAGACGTCGCTACGCCGGACCGCTCTCTACGAGCGTCACGCCGCTGCAGGCGCAAAGCTCGTTGCGTTCGCCGGCTGGGAGATGCCGATCCAATACGCCGGAATCCGCGAGGAGCACGTGCGGGTGCGCCGCGACGCCGGGGTGTTCGACGTGTCCCACATGGGACAGGTGGAGACGCGGGGGCCCGACGCGCAGGCGTTCCTGCAGCGGATGCTGTCCAACGACGTGCGCCGGATTCCCGAGGGTGGTGCCCAGTACAGCCTCCTGTGCCGCGACGACGGCGGCGTGCTCGACGACCTGTTCACCTACCGGCTGGCCGACTGCCATTACGTGACGGTCACCAACGCCGCCAATCACGACAAGGATCTTGCGTGGCTGTCCCAGCACGCCGAGGCCTTCAACGTCGACGTCGTCGACCGGTGCGACGAGTACGCGATGCTCGCGGTTCAGGGACCTCGCGCGCGAGCCCTGGTCCAGAGTCTGAGCGACGGCGCCCTGCCGCTGCGGATGCACTGCTGTCAGCGCAACATCGCCGGCGTGCCGATGCTCGTGTGCGGCACCGGTTACACGGGGGAGGACGGGGTCGAGCTGCTGCTCGATCCGGGCTCGGCGCCGGGCGTCTGGGACGCGATCGTGGTGGCCGGAGCAGCCCCGGTCGGCCTCGGTGCCCGCGATACGCTCCGCCTCGAGGCGTGCTTTCACCTGTACGGCAACGATCTGAGCGAGGACCGGGGGCCGATCGAGGCGGGGCTCGGGTGGTGCTGCAAGGAGGCCACGGGGTTCATCGGGTCCGAGGCCGTCGCCGCCGCCCGCCGCAACGGGACAGCCGAGAAGCTGGTGCCGTTCGCAATCGACGGGCCGGGCATCGCCAGACAGGGAAACGCGCTCGTCGGTGGCGGCGAGGTGACCAGCGGCAGCTTCTCGCCCTGCCTGGAGCGCGGAATCGGGATGGCGTACGTCCGCAGCGGCAGTGCCGATGTCGGCACGCGCATCGAGATCGACGTCCGGGGCACGGTCCGACCTGCCCTGATCGAGAGTAAGCCTCTTTACCGAAAGGGATCCTGATATGGCCGACCCCAGCTATCCGAGCGACCTGCTGTACCACCCCGAGCACGACTGGGCTCGCGTCGACGGCGACAACGCCACGTTCGGGATCACCTGGTACGCACAGGACGCGCTCGGAGAGGTGGTGTTCTTCGACCCGCCCAAGCTCGGAGCCGAGATCAGCATGGGCGATTCCTACACCGAGGTCGAGTCGGTCAAAGCGGTTTCCGACGTGATCGCGCCGCTGTCGGGGGAGATCGTCGAGGTCAACGGCGCGCTGTCTGAGAACCCTGAGAAGATCAACGAAGACCCCTATGGGGAAGGGTGGCTGGTGAAGGTCAAACTGTCGGATCCCTCGCAAGCCGAGTCGCTGATGAGCGCCGCGGATTACGAGGCTACGCTGGGTTCATGACGCGCTACACCTCGGCCACAGGGGCCGACCGCCGCGAGATGCTGGCGGAGATCGGCGTTTCGTCGATCGAGGATCTGTTCGCCGACATCCCTCAGAGCCTGCGGCTGGCCCGGCCACTCGCGCTGGAGGCCGAGCGGTCTGAGCAGGAGGTGCTTGTGGAGTTGCGGGCGCTCGCGGCCAGGAACGTGTCCACCGAGGACGAGGTCTCGTTCCTTGGCGCGGGCATGTACGACCACTACATCCCGGCACTGGTCGACTCGATCATCCAGCGCTCGGAGTATCTGACCCCCTACACGCCGTATCAGCCCGAGATATCCCAGGGCGGACTGCAGGCGATGTTCGAGTACCAGACGGCGATCTGCGAGCTGACCGGGCTGCCGTTCGCCAACGCGTCGGTGTACGAGGGCCCAAGCGCCGTGGCCGCGGCTGGGTACGTCGCCAAGCTCGCCACCGACCGGCGCAGGTTCGTCGTCTCGCGCGGTGTGCACCCGCACGCACGAGAGGCGCTTGCGACGCTCGCTCATGCCTGGAAGATGGAGATCACCGAGGCGCCGCTGAGCGACGGCGTGACCGCGCTGCCACAGCTCGGCGACGACGTCGCCGCCGTGGTCGTCGCGCAGCCGAACTTCCTGGGCGCGGTCGAGGACCTCGAGGCGCTCGCGCAGGCTGCGCACGACGCGGGCGCGCTGATGATCTGCTCGTGCGACCCGCTGCCCCTGGCGCTGCTCAAGCCCCCCGGCGAATGCGGCGTCGACATCGCGGTCGGCGAGGGCCAGACGCTGGGCAACCGGCTCGACTTCGGCGGCCCCTCGTTCGGCTTCTTCGCGGTCACCGAGCCGCTGCTGCGCCGGATGCCGGGACGGATCGCCGGCGAGACCCGCGACGTCGACGGCAAGCGGGGATTCGTGCTGACGCTGCAGACGCGCGAGCAGCACATCCGCCGCGAGCGCGCCACCTCGAACATCTGCACCGCGCAGGCGCTGAACGCGCTCGCTGGGGTGATCTATCTGAGCTGGCTGGGCCGGCGCGGGATCGTCGAGCTCGCTGAGCTGATGCTCCAGCGCACGGCGTACGCGCGCGCCCGACTGCAGGAGATCGACGGCGTCGAGCTTCTCCACGACCAGCCCGTCGTTCGCGAGTTTGCGGTGAGGCTGGCGGCGCCGGTGCAGGACGTCATCGCGCGCTGCCGGCAGGACGGAGTGAACCCCGGCTACGCGCTGGGCACCGACTATCCCGAGTTCGCCGACGGGCTGCTCGTGGCGATCACCGAGAAGCGCACCAAGGCCGACATCGATCGCCTCGCAGGCGCGCTCGCCGCCGCCGTGGCAAAGCGGCCCGCGCGAGTGGAGGTGGGCGCGTGATCCGCGCGGCCGACGACGAGCTGACGATCTACGAGCGCTCGAAGGAGGGACGGCGCGCGTTCGTGGCGCCGGAACTCGACGTGCCCGAGCAGCCGCTGGACGAGTTGCTGCCGGCGGCGCTGCGTCGCTCACAGGGGCCGCGGCTGCCCGAGGTCGCAGAGCCCGAGATCGTGCGCCACTACAACCGGCTGTCCAAGCGCAACTTCGACCTCGACACCGGCTTCTACCCGCTGGGCTCGTGCACGATGAAGCACAACCCAAAGCTCCACGAGCGGATCGCGGCGCTGCCCGGCAACGCTGCGCTGCACCCTTTGCAGGACCCGACCCGCGCGCAGGGTGCGCTCGAGTTGATGTTCCGCCTGCAGGAGGCCCTCGGGGAGATCGCCGGCCTGCCGTACGTGTCGCTCCAGCCCTCGGCGGGATCGCACGGCGAGCTTGCCGGCGTGCTGCTGACGCGCGCGCTGCACGAGGACAACGGCGAGAACCGCACCAAGGTGCTGACGCCCGACACGGCCCACGGCACCAATCCGGCGACGGTGACGATGGCCGGCTACGAGGTCGTCAAGGTGGGGACCGACGAGCACGGCAACGTCGACCTCGAAGACTTGCGCGCCAAGGCCGACGAGCAGGTCGCTTGCCTGATGCTGACCAATCCTTCGACGCTGGGGCTGTTCGAGCCTGGGATCGAGGAGATCGAGCAGATCGTCCACGGCGTCGGCGCGACGCTGTACTACGACGGCGCGAACCTCAACGCGATCATGGGCATCAGCCGGCCCGGAGACATGGGGTTCGACATCGTGCACTTCAACCTGCACAAGACGTTCACCCAGCCCCACGGGGGCGGCGGCCCGGGCGCCGGTCCGGTGGCGGTGTCCGAGCGGCTCGAGCCGTTCCTCCCGCGCCCCCAGGTGGTGCGGCGGGGCTCCAACGGCAACGGAAGCGCTCCGGCCGGCAACGGCGCCGAAGCGTTCTATGACCTCGACTACGACCGGCCCAAGTCGATCGGCCGGCTGCGCGGCTTTCAG
>Ga0335072_10015531_pt1 | contig 10811 bp, 11 predicted proteins | sample Lox_Sample_21_FD_206725 | JGI IMG/M metagenome (GOLD analysis project Ga0335072, IMG submission 206725) | Soil microbial communities from Loxahatchee National Wildlife Refuge, Florida, United States - Lox_Sample_2.1 | ecosystem: Environmental > Terrestrial > Soil > Wetlands | place: USA... | reverse complement strand
CCCAGCTCGGCGCCGCGCATCAGAAGGTGTGCGCTACCATCGAGTCCGACTCGGTTGCCCAGATCCAGGCCGCCCGCGCGGTCGCCGTCCAGGTGCCGTACTGGTCAGACTGCCTGGTGCTGCTGGAGGAGGGACAGGTCGCGGGGATTTCCACCGACGACTCCATCCTTTACGGGATGCAGGCGCAGGACCCTAACACCGTCGTCACCGGGTCCCCGCTGGAGGATGAGCCGTACGGGCTGGCGATCTCCAAGGCGCACCCGGACTTCGTCCGGTTCGTCAACGCCGTCCTCGCCGCCGACCGCGCCAACGGCACGTGGGCCAGGAGTTACCGCACCTGGGTCAGCGCCACCGCCCCGCTTCCCACCTGGCCGATCGACTACACAGGTTAGCCCGCCGCCCAGGGGGGCGGCGGAACCCCGCCGTTGCCGGTGCCGCTGGGGCCGGGCAAGTCCCCCCTCACCGGCACTGGGACTTGGGGATCTGGAGCACGACCAGGTCACTGCTGCCATCTGGCCTGGAGCCCGTCGCGTCATGCTGCTTTATCCAGGCCTGGTAGGCATCCCACTCGACGACTTTGGTGTGCGTACGGATCAGCCAGATAGGGGTGCAACCGCGCGCTCGTGACTGGGCCAGCGCCTGGTTCATCGCCGTGTCGACCCCGGCGGGGGTACGACTGAGCGCCACGACGATGTTTGGCTGGTCGGGGTAGTAGGCCTCGTATCCCTGGATGATCGTGTTGTCAGGCTCCCGCGACGGCTCGCCCCCCTTCGGCCAGTAGTAGGCGAACCCGAAGTTGCTGTCCTGGGCCAGCACGACCACGCTGTGCGCCGGAGCATGATCAGCCACGTAGAGCGTGACTGCCTTCATGCTCTCGAACGGGATCCCGTGGCTACGCACAGACGGTAGGGCTGCCACCACGAAACCCGCGACGGCCGCCATCGCCAGCCCGATCGCGAGCACCCTCTTGAGGAAGGGCCACAGGAGCGAGCACAATCCGGCCACCCCGATCGCGGCGACCACGGCGGTCACCGCGAACAGGAACGTCGACGTCCGCGGGTCAAGGAACGGGTACAACCGCAACGCCGCCAGGATGACCATCTCCGGCCACAGGATGGCGAGGGCGATGGCCGTGGCCGGCCGGCCCCGCCGCAAGACGGTTACCACGCCCAGCACGAACGCCGCGGCGCCGAGCCAGAGCGGTCCCAGGCCGAAGTGCGTCTCCACGGTAAGAGCGTGCTGATAGAGGAACGAAAGGAACGCGCGCTTGCCGCTGTGCAGCGGTGGATAGTAACCGCCGAAGTGCGGGGAGAAGGTAAGGGAGGGCGTTACCGCCTGGGCGTCGAACGCCTTGTACACAACGAGGATCAAGGCAGCCGTGGCCACGCCGGCGATGAGGGCGTCCCGCAGCTTGCGCCAGTCCCGCCGGGCGAGCGGGACGAGGCACGCGCCGGTGAAGGCGGCCGCGCCCATGAACGCCACCGCGTCGCTGAACAGCATGCCGCCCCACGTGACCACCGACAAAAGGGCCAGCATGCGCCGCGAGCTGTTTCCCTTCGACCACTCCCGCTCCAGCCGGGACAGCACCGCCAGCACCAGCACGACGAAGAACGCATCCGTGGTGTACTGCTTCAGGTCATCGCGAATCAGCATCGCCGGGACCATCAGCATCCCGACTCCGGCCAGCAACCCGGCGCACAGCGATGCCTCCACCCGAGGCCAGTCGAGCCTGCGCGCGAACCAGTAGGCGACCACGACGGCGGCGCCGGCGAAAGCAAGGGGAACAACGCGGGCGCTTTGCGTCCCGCTCACCGTGAAGAAACGGATGAGCACGGAGAAGCCAACGGGCGTGCTGTTTGTCGTCGCGAGCAACTGTGACAGCGGGAACTTGGTAGTCAGCGCGACCCAGTCCTCATCGGTCCAGTAGGGCTGATTGACGACGTAGCCAACGTCGTGAACCACCAGCACCAGCAGTCCGAGCACCAGCACACCCAGGTTCTCCAGGGTCGCCCGGCGCCGCATGGCCTGCGCCCATCGGCCCGGGTCGCGACGACCACGCGTGGTCAGGTCGGGGGCTGGTGCGCCGTCATCGGTATCTGAGTGGTCGGAAGTCACTTCACTCGGCTGCACGTCAGCAAGACCGATCACAAACACCGCATGCGGATACAGACAGCAACATGTCCAGAGAACTTAACAGATGTAACTTAGGGGAATCTTAACCTTCGCTTGGAAATCTTAACTTTTGTAAGGACCGCGCCCAGGCGCTCACGAGGGCAGGCGGCCCGCGGTCTCATCCGGCCCGGTCCCGCCCCCGGCCCATCCGCCCGGGCCCATCCCGCCCGGGCGGTTATTCGGTGGGATTTGCCCGGGCGCGCGAACATACTGGAGCGATGGGACGGGTGGTGACTGTGGTGGTGACGCACGGCGGCGCGTGCGCCGGGGCGGTCGGGCCGTTCCCCGTCGAGCACCCGTGGTGGTCCGAGGTCGAGTCCGTGGTGGCGCATCTGGAGGCGACGCTGGGCGTGCCGGCCGTCGTCCTCCGGCTGCTTACCGTGGAGGGTTCCGACGGGTCACGCGACGGCCACGTCACCTACCACGCCGAGGCACTTGAGCCACCGGGGGACCTGGCCCCCTGCGAGTTCACCGACGACGACCACCCGCTGCGCCTGCCCTGGGCGCGCGTCGCGGGCGTGCGGGAGCTGCTCACGTGGGCGGCGGGGCATGTCGACCTGGCCGGGCGGCCCGTTCAGCGCAAGACCTGGAATCTGTCCGCCCTGTTCCGCTTGCCCGCGGTGGGCCGGGATGGCCCGGTCTGGCTCAAGGCCATCCCGGGCTTCGCCGCCGCCGAGCCGGCCGCGATCGCCGCGTTCGCGCAGGTCGACCCCGACCTGGTGCCCGCCGTCCTGGCCACCGGGCCGGGCCGCCTGCTGCTCGCCGATGTCCCTGGCGCGGACTGCTGGGACGCGTCTGCGCTGGTCGCCGCGGACACGGTGCACCGCCTGGCCACCGCGCAGGCCCGCATCGGGCGCGCGCCAAGCGCTCTCCCTGACCGCCGCCCGGAAATCCTGGCCGCCGCCGTCCGTGACCTGCTCGACGGCCCGGTCGGCGCCGAGCTCAGTCCCGGGGAGCTGCGAGCCGCCCGGCGCCTGGACGAGCGGTGGGAGATGCTGGCCGACTGCGGTCTCCCCGACACCGTGGTGCACGGTGACTTCCATCCGGGTAACTGGCGCCGCGGCGACGGCGCGTCAGTCGTTCTGGATTTCGCCGACGCTCATCTGGGCAATCCGGTACTCGACGGGTTGCGCGCGATCGACTTCCTGCCGCCGGACCGCCGCGGACCGGTCGCGAGCGCCTGGGTCGCGGCCTGGACCGCCGCCGTTCCCCGGTCTCGCCCGGCCGAGGCGCTGCGGATCGCCGAGCCACTGGCCCACCTCGCGTACGCCGTGCGTTACCAGGAGTTCCTCGACAACATTGAGCCAAGCGAACGCGTGTACCACCTCGGTGACCCGGCCGGGGCAATCCGTGCGGCGCTCGCCGCCAGCTGACTGGATCGAGGCCGGGAACGGATTCCCGGGCCGCGTCAATACTTACGCGTGGACGAGAAACGCAGGCCCGGTCCAATCGAGGCACCGGGGGACTTCGAGGACGCGTTCAGGGAGCACTTCGCGCCGGTCTACCGGTTCATCGCCCGGCGGGTTGGCGCCGGCCTGGCCGAGGACCTGGCGGCCGAGGCCTTCGCCACCGCGTACCGGCGGCGGGCTTCCTATGACCCCGATCGCGGGTCACTGCGGGCCTGGCTCTTCGGGATCGCGACCAACCTCGTGCGCGGGCACTGGCGGGACGAGCAGCAACTGCTGGAACTCGACGCGCGGCTGACCTCGGCGGGGACCCGGCCTTTTGACGACGATGCCGACTCTCGCGTGGTCGCGGCCGCGCTGGCCCCGCGGATCGCCCGGGCGCTCGCGGCGCTGAACCGGGAGCAGCGTGACGTGCTGCTCCTGCACGCCTGGGCCGACCTCAGCCACGAGGAGATCTCGGCGGCCCTGGGAATCGCCAACGGGACGGCCCGGTCACGGCTGTCGCGGGCCCGGGCGGCGCTTCGCGCCCAGCTCGGCGAATTCGACTTCACCCTGTGGATCTTCAAGGAGACCGACCATGCCTGACGAGATTGACCTGCTGCGGGCGTTCCGGGCGGACACCGCGGAGCCCGATGACGCCGCCTGGGAGCGCGCCCGTACGGCCGTGGCGCTAGCCGAGGCCGCGGCGGGGCCCAGCGCCCGCCGACGGCCGCCCCGCCGGGTGAGCAGGCGGCGGCTCGCTCTCGCCGCCACCGTGCTCAGCGTCGCCGGGGCTGTCGCTGGCGTGCTCGCGACTATCCTGCCGGGACCGCCGAGCCTGACCTCGGCGATAACCACCACCTGGCAGCCAGCCCGGACGCTGCCCTCCGGGTCCAAGGGCGTCACGGCGCCGGCCGGCACCTGGCGCCTGATGAGCTACCTGGTCGCCAAGGGCTGGCAGGAGAACACGGCCGGCCCGGCGCCGGGCTGGCTTACCTGCCCGACGGCCGCGACCTGCTACGTCGAGGGCGACAGCCAGACGTCGCCGAGCGGCCCGTCCGATATGAACTCGTTCTACGTCTCCGGCGATGGAGCGCAAACCTGGAGCGTCCTGCCCGTGCCGGCTGGCGTCACGTTCACATCGGCGCTCTCCTGCGCGACCGCGACGGACTGCGCGGCGGGCGGGCTGTACTACGGCCACCAGCCCGTGTACCTCACCACGGCGAACGGCGGGCATTCCTGGACCGTGCGCCCGCTGCCCGCCGGCGTGGGCCAGATCATCAAGCTCGCCTGCGCCACGACGACGACCTGCCGGGGCCTTGGGTGGCCTTCCGGGCAGCCGTCAGATCCGTACGTTGGCACCTATTCCGGCATGCGGTTCGTCGTCACGTCCGACGGCGGGAGGCACTTCACCGCGGTGCCCTTCCCCAGGAGCGTGGCGATCCAGGAGGTGACCTGCCCGACCGCCTCTCACTGCGTGGCGATTGGCGTGTACAGCGACTTCGGTCTCCGGACGGGTCCCGACCTCGACACCGGCGTGCTGCTGACATCCGATGACGGCGGCCTGACCTGGAAACGGGGTACCTGGCCAGCGGGCTACGGCCCCGGCTGGCAATCCGGGGTCATCTGCGCGGACGCCAGCCACTGCGCGATGATCGGCTTCATCGAGCGAAACGGCACGGAGGGGAACCAGGTCGGCTACACGTCAGGGAAGGACGCCGTGCAGTACACCGTGATCGCGTTCTCCTCCGACGGGGGGGTGACCTGGACGGCCAGCCCGTTCCCGCGCTCCATGCCGTACCCGATGATCGAGGCCCTGACCTGCCCCACGGCGACGACCTGCTACGCGGCCGGGAGCGACCTCATCGCGCAGCGGATCGGGAACGGCGAGAACGCGGAGTCCCCGGTCGTCGCCGTCACCCACAATGCCGGCCGTACCTGGCAGCGGGTCACCTTCACCGTTCCCGCTCAGGTACCGGGCGGGATGCAAGGCGACTCGTTCATGGACATCGGCCAGATCCAGTGCCCGCAGCCGGACGCGTGCGTCGCGATGGGAATCTCCGACCAGGGATCACGATCCACTCCCATCTACACCAATCACGGTTAGTGGCCAGTTGGCCTTGCTGCTGGCGAGGGCGGCATACAGGTGAATGGCGAAGAAAAACAGGAGCGGCCCGGCCGCGATTCGCTGCTGGGCGGCACCGGCCAGGTCATAGGCGCTCTTGGAGACGCACGTGTAAATACCGTGCCCCTCCAGCCGGTACAGGCACCCCCCGCCTGGCCCGGCCGGGCCGCCCTGCCAGGTGAAGAAGATCGCCGTGATGAACGACAAGAACCCGATGACGCACAATGCCCCGACGATCGTGGCGACGCGGCGGTCAACCGGACCGAAAGACGAGATGAGGTCCTCGCTTATTGACCTGCCCCGGTTGGGGCCGGCCAGCAGGCGGCGGCCGGTCCGTGGCGGGCGCCTGGCCGTGATCACGAGGACGGCCCAGACCTGCCCGGCGACCACGAGGAGAATGCCCGGAGCCAGCAGGTACTGAACGCCGCCCGCCGGCCGGCCGCGGATCACGGATGCCGCGATCACGGTCACCACAATGGCGATGGCGACGCTGTCCGCGACTGCCAGGCTGACCGCCAGGCGGCGCGCCGCTATGGAGCGGGCCAGCCAGTCGCGCCAGCCACCGGGGTAGCCGAAGAAGCCCGGCTGCTGCACCTGCTGCCACCTCAGCCCGGCCAGGCTGCCCGGCTCGTCGTCCGCACCAGGTCCCTCCGGCCCACCGCCGCTCATGCTGTCAATCCTCGCATAAAAGCGCTCATGGCCCTTGACCTGCTGACCGCCCGGTGAACCTGGCGCCGCTAGGGTGCCCTCGCGCAGTCGTTCCTCACTCCCGCGGGAAGACGCCAGAATGAGGCGATTGCGGCGCTCCGGCTCATTCCTACTTTTATTCGGTGACTAACTTGAGTAAGGCCGGTATTGCCCTGTCCAGCGCGGCGCTGATTGCCGGAATGATGATCGGCGCGCTTCCCGCCCAAGCCGCGTCAGCGCCACCCTGGCATGTGTCCTTCCGCTCTTACTCGACCGCCCAGAGCGACCTGCAGGTCGTTTCGGCGGATTCCAAGTCCGACGCGTGGGCGGCCGGCAGCACCGGCACGGGCGCCAAGGTGCGCTCGCTTTTCATGCACTGGACCAGGGGGAAGTGGACGACGGCGTTCGCGGGCAAGTTCCCGTCCTTCTCGGCCGTCACTGTCACCGCCACCGCACCCAATAACGTCTGGTTCTTTGGCTGGGACCAGGGCAACCCCACCGCCCTCGTCTACAACGGCTCTACCCTGACGGCGAAGACGCTGCCCTATGGGTTCGAGTTGGGTGACGTCGTGGTGCTGAACAGCACGAACGCCTGGGCTGTGGGCGAAAATACGTGCAACAGTAATAATCTCACCACGTGCACGACGACAGTGCTGCACTGGAACGGCAGTACCTGGCTATCGGAAAACGTCACCGGGCTGGTGAGCCAGGTCGCCACCAACCGCTCGCATGTATGGTTCCTCGATCTGACCAGGATTAATACTCATAATTACGTAAAGGGGATCATCAGCGGGCTGCCGGTCATGTACGAAGTGGCCGGGAATGCGCTGCAGAAGGTGAGCTCACCGTCCGCCCGCATCACCGACGACCAGTCGATGGCGGCCGCGCCTGACGGGCAGTTGTGGATATTCGCCTTCCCTGAGTCAGGCAAGCCGTCAGCCGTGCTCCTGCACTGGACCGGACGAAAGTGGACGCAAGTAAGCCTCCCAGCCAACCTGTGCCCACCCGGGTACGAGGGCTACTGCCCCATGACATACGAGGCCCCCGTCGTTTTTGACGGCAAGAGCGGGGTCTGGGTCGGCCCGATGGCCCACTGGACCGGCTCGGCCTGGACCGATGCCTCTATCGGCCTGTACATAACCAAGGTCATCGGGGGCGACGAGGCAATCGCCCCCCTGGGTATCGCGCCAATCCCGGGAACCCAGAACATCTGGCTCGTAGGCTGGGCCAGCCCCAAGCCGGACAGCAATGCCCACGACGCCATCATCCTGGCCTACGGCGCCATTCCCTGACACCGCGGCACTTTCCCTGGCCGGGGCGAGGCGCTGCTGATCCTGGGTGGCGCGCTGGCGGCACTGGGCGCGGGACGCGGGGCCTGGTACAGCGTTTGCGCAGTTGCTGCTGCTATGGCGACAGCGATGCGCGAGTTGGGGTCGCTTTCGCGCAGCAGCGCTTGCGTAGTTGCTGTTGCAGCCTGAAGGCCTCCTATGGTGACAAGCCCTCGTAATCTACGGGATATTCGGCGCGCAGACAGAAGCGGCGGTCCGGGCATTCCAGAAGAAGTTCAACCCCCGGTGCACGGCATCGTCGCCCGCGTCGCCGGCCCGCCTGCCGGTAACTCCCTTAGCGGCCCACGCTGGGCCGCGATCAGGGGCTTTGCCGACAAGATGTGGCATTTGGAAAATTAGGGACACAGCAACTCTCGTGTAATCGTTCAGCGTGTTGCCGTGACAAGTGGCCGTCATTTCGCGATCCTTCAGAGACGTGATATCCGGCGTGTGGCGGACATTCCCCGAGGCGGGACTATCGTGTCCCAGACCTAGGCGCTCATCAATTCAGGCGGCCCGCGCCGTGGACAAGCAGCTGGCATGGTCAAGCCCGCTACCTCTTAAGGAGATGCAATGCGAACCATTCCGTTCCTGCACAATCGGCAGTCCGGGCCGGGCACCGGGCACAGCACCTGGCGCAAGCCGGCCTGGGGACTGGCGATCGCGTCAGTCGCCGCCGCGACGGCCCTCGCGACGGCCGGGACCGCCACCGCGGCCACCTCGGCTACTGCGACCGCCACGGCACCGGCCGTCCGCACCGTCCAGGCCGCGCGCTACGCGGCGGTGTCCTGGCCGCTCGTGACGAAGGGGGACAGGGGCCAGCGCGTCGTCGCCATTCAGTACCTGCTCAACGAGCATGGCATAAGCCTCGACGTCGACGGGGTGTTCGGCGACGGCACCTATAGGGCTGTCCAGCTGTTCCAGGGGAGGAACGGCCTGCCCCAGGACGGCAAGGTCGGGCCGGCCACCTGGATGAAGCTGGTCGTGCTGGTCAAGAAGGGCAGCCGGGGCCCGGCTGTCAAGGCGGTTCAGAGCAACCTGAGCGTCTCGTACGGCTACCGCTACGTCGCCGTCGACGGGGTATTCGGCGACGCTACCGACCGGGCGGTCCGGGACTTCCAGAGGACCCACCCGCCGCTGCACGTGGACGGCGCCGTCGGCATGGACACCTGGCAAGCCCTCGTCTACTTCGAGAAGTGACCCCCTCCGCGGCCCGGACACGTGGCTGACCGGCCAGCGGTCCGGAAATACCCCGAGGCTCCCGCCCTGCCCGGCGGGGGCCTCGGCCCGTTACGCGAAATTTCACCCGGGCAGATCCCGTTGAAGGAGGTAGACCGCGATAGGGCATGCCGAGGTTTGCGAACGCCGCGAACGCGACATATCTTAATCGCAGGGAAGCTTCCTCAAGGAGGGCGAGATGGCCGGCTGGTCTAGGACAGGCAGGCTGAACAGGTCGGCCAAGGCGATGGTGGCAGTGATGCTACTCGCCCTCGTGCTGGTGGCCGCGGTGCCGGTGGCCTTCCTCGTCGGTATTTTCCTGATGATCTTCGGGCACGTGGTGGCGGGACTGGCGCTGTTCGGGGCCTCGATCGTGGCGGCAGGCGCCGGGGTGGCGTTCGCCATCTTCAGCGGCATCCGGCAGGTGCGTCACCTGCGCGAGATGGTCACCAACGTCGCTAACGGCGACTTCCGGGTGCTCAGGCTCGACAACGACGACTACAGCTACACCTCAGCTGACTCACCTAAAGGCGACCTGAGGGCGAGACTCCGCTAGAGGCGGGACGCGACGGGCATCGCGGTCGCGCTGCCCTGGCTGTCGAATCCGCGGATCATGGCGTCCTGGGTAAACGACGCCAGGAGGCGGCCGTCGGCGGTAAGGACCTGACCCCGGACGTAGCTCATCCCGGCACCGACGTAGGTGCTCTCGTGGTGATAGCGGATCCAGCCGTCCCACTCGACGGGCTCATGGAAGCTGATCCCGATGCCCATGGGCGCCGTCGAGACCGTGTAGTGGGCCTGCGACGTGCCGATGCCGGCGTGCGCCCGGAACGTGGTGGAAATGGACAGGTGCCCGGTGAAGTGGGCGAGCAGGGCGCGACGCACGTCGTCCCGTTCGGGAACCGGGGCGTACCGGAGCCAGGCGTCCAGGGTGGGCGGCCCGACCTCATCGGGGCTGTCATGGTCGGTCACGCCCGCGATGCGAAGTTCCCGCCCGGTGAGCGGCATGTGAACCGGGGTCGACTCCTGCGGGCCGGCCTCCGGCGAACCGGCCGGGTGGTCATGGCGGATGACGTCGGGCGCGGGATAGTCAAGCAGCACAGTGGTCGTCACGCAGGTCCGGTCGCCCTGGCCCGCCGTCACGATGGCGCTCGCGATGGAACGCCCCGCGCGCACCGTGGCCACCGAGAACGTGATGGGCTTGCCGGGATCGGTCGCGCCGACGAACAGCGCGTGCGCGGAACGGACCGTCCGGCCGGGCAGTGCCTTGCCGGCCGCCACGATCGACTGGGCAAGAACCTGGCTGCCATCGACGACGTCGCGGCCGCCGCCGCCGTCGCTCTCACCGGTGAAAAGAGCAGTTCCGGACGGTGCTGGTTCGAGGGATGGCGTCACGTCGAAGATGGCGAGCATCCGCTGCAGCGAGGACTCCTGCGTCATGGCCGAACTCCCGTGTAGCTGCCGGTGCCAATCGTCACGCTCACCGCGTCCTGGTCGAAGGCGACATAATCGGCGAGCCTGGCGACCTGAGGAAAGGGCGTCGGGTAGCTCCAGGCCACCCACTCCCGGTCGCAGCCGGGCCTGCGCCAGTACGAGGCCCGCCCCTTGAACGGGCAGACCGTGTGCAAGCCGTCGACCGGCTCGAGCAGTGAGAAGTCGACCGCGTCGGCCGGGAAGTAGACGACAAGACCGTGGTCCTGCTCGTCCACGACCAGGCACGCGGTACTGCTCGCCAGGAGGGCGTCACCCAGTCGAGCGGCCATCGCGTTGGTGCGGGCGAGCAGGTCCACGCGGTAGTCCGGGCGCTCGCGGTACGCCGACCGTGGCTCAGGTCCTGGGTTGTCCATGGCAGCAGGCTAGCAAGCGCTCTCGAAAAACGGTATACGCGACTTGCTT
>Ga0335072_10015530_pt1 | contig 10811 bp, 9 predicted proteins | sample Lox_Sample_21_FD_206725 | JGI IMG/M metagenome (GOLD analysis project Ga0335072, IMG submission 206725) | Soil microbial communities from Loxahatchee National Wildlife Refuge, Florida, United States - Lox_Sample_2.1 | ecosystem: Environmental > Terrestrial > Soil > Wetlands | place: USA: Florida... | reverse complement strand
AGCTCGGAGTTTGCATAGTTTCTGCTTAAGTTTCTCGGCCTTGCTCGGTGCTATACCCTCCGGCGATTCAACTTCATCGTCCTCTTCCTCATCCGCAAGGCCTTCCTCCTCGCAATCGCTCCCGCTGTGATGTGCCCGATCATCTTGCATGACTGATGCCCCAGAAGCATCCTCAGAAATAGGACTCATGAGATTCGAGGCTGCGCCCCTGTGGACTCTCCTATTATGCCCGATCAAATTGTATTTTCGTCCGAATCCTCGCTTATTCCGTTCGCATTGTGGGACGGGGCAAAAGTACTTTGCCGATTTGTGAACTTCGCGAGCGTGACGTTGGAGACTCCCTCTGTCTGCGAAATCTTTCTTATTACAGGAGGGCACTGGGCATATGAAGGGACGGTTATGTCTATCTTCATGCCTCCTACAAGAATGTTAGCATATACCGAGTGTCTTTAATTTGAAGAAGACTTACTGAAGCTCTGAGTGTCGTGCAAAGCGCTTCCCATGACATTCTTCCCGATAGCATTGGAAAGTTGTCCTCGCCGTCGCGTCTCGGCTCATAGCGTAATTAGACATATCTTGTATACCCGCCGATCCGTTAACGGAACGCTGATCGCCGGAGTTCCTGGAATATCGATTAGGATGCATTTTAAAACATAATAAAATCTCGCAATCCTGTTATCAGGCAATTTTAACCAACTTCTGAAGATCTAAGAGGAAAGGTTGGCTCACTGGGCAATTGGAGGTTGGCCATTCCACGATGAGAGCGCTGGACCGGCGAGGCTCTCTGCCAGAAACGATGATCCAGATGCCTGTTTATCCTCGGTGGAGTTCTCTGTTATATTCCAGTCTTGGGAAGACTGCTGTAGCTCGTCACCATCCCAGGTGAACGTATTTTGCGGCCAGGAATATTGATGCAGAACGGCGGCTTTGAAATTGTTAATGAGGATTTACATCTGCTATAAAATTTCTACTTACGATTTGTCTCATACTGCTGTTCGGTCGAAAACGGACGAAAACCTTAGCTCAAATTAATCAAGTTATCTGAACAACGAGTAAACTATGACTTACTTTGGAATGAGCCGTTTGCATAGCCAGGGGGTAGGAATCTGCAGTAAATTTGGTTAGACAAATGGGTCCCTCAGGGCCAAAAGTACAACAGTTGAAGCCATTTCGGTATCATTTGATATCAGACCCTAGTCTTTGAAAACCCAAGGGGAAGGGCAGCGTACCGGGCAATTTGCGGTGGGTCTTCCAGGCTGAGTTTATTGGCAAAACTCTCAACTCACACACGGAAATGGAAAGCTGTCATAGACCAATGATGTGGGTCATCAAATTTTCCTTCCAGTGTGGCTAGGCTTTCAGCCGGGTCTTGAGAGAAGTCCTATCAAAGATTTCCCTGATTCAGAAATAGTATTTTTCGACATATTCACGCACTTTGATGATTGGCCAGAATTCCAGAACGACAAAAGGGTTGTCGTCAGAAATACCAAGAAAAGAACATATAAGCTTCGATGATCCGATGTCCGAAAGTCGCTCGAGGTTTAAAGGCGTACACGGGATGTCTCTGAGCATGAGCTTGAAGATAGATAATGGATTTCTTTGTGCATGAATTTGAAGGCGGCTACTTGGTGTTTCTGAACATAAGTTTTTTTAACCATGAGGTATATGTTCAATGAAGGCCTTAGCACCATGTTCCAGGGCTGCCGAGGTTCTGACGATCCAGTAGTGTCCTAGACTTGACCGTTACTTTCAATTAGTATTAAAACGCACTGTTCGCCATTAATAGATTGCTTTTGTAATAAGAAAGGTGCAGATGGTCCTTTGTGTCCGGCAATGATAAACGGGATGTCGGCACGTTGCAAAAATCGGCTAAGCTCCATGAAAGGACACGAAAAGGAACAAGTTTTAAACATAAAGGTTTCCTTATTCGAAATCCTGTGGCTGTTCGGTTTAAAGAGAAATTATATGCAAGGCTCCATATCAATGGATTCTCCTGATGTAATATTTGCATCCGGTAACTCTGACGTACGCTCATGGTTTTGGTGATAACGAAAATGTTTGACAGAAATCATGGTAGAAGATATATCAAGGAAGCCATGGTACGTATGCGGCATCCAAATGGAAAATATTCAGCACTGGGAATAAAGAAGATCAATTGCAGTCCTGATAGGCCATATAATAGAGGAAATCCCGGATAACTGTACTGATCATCGTCCTTGTCGAATTCGGAATCCAGAAGTCTATAAAATTCAGTTAACGTACCTATTTTCTGAGAGAGACATATCACGTTTAAAGTCGTTATTGGCTCCTGTAAGGCTTTATCTGCGTTAGGATCATGCTTTGTATAATATGAGAACTGAAACTTACTGGTCGGAGCCATTGCCTGGAGCCTGCATTATGCAGAGTCATCAATGGAAGACAACTACGGGAAGAAGGAGAAGGAAGGATAAGGAGGTCGTAAAAGAATATATAGAGTGCATGAACTGATGTTCAAGGAAAGTGCGAAGATCTGGTATTTGTAGCAGTAATTCCAGGTCAGAGACAAACAACAAATTGGGCATTCATAACTGAAGGCAAGGCGGTTATAGTCCTGCTACTAAGACGAGCAGGAATATTCATAGGGTGGATTTGGAAAGACATCTTAACTGGTCCAAGGTGTCCAAAATTGTGAGGCGGAACAGCGTTATAACTCGACGACGAATGTGATAGGGCAAGTGGGCATATAAAGGCTTGCAGGTGGGCAGTGAGGTAACAGGGAATTCCCAGATAGAGAACTGGGTAGGAGGGCGACTGCTTGAAAGTGAGGCGAACGTGGTCCAAGACTATAGTCGGGCGTAGAGACCGACAACACACCACGGTTATCGTAGCCGAGCAGCTTTCACCGGGCGTCAAATCACATAGGACTTTAAATTTTAAGGATATACAAAGATAAGCCCACGATTCTCAAATGCGTTGGTGGTTTAGTGGTAAAATCCATCGTTGCCAATCATGCATGGTCGATGGGCCCCGGGTGTAAGGACCTCATCACTTCCAGAAATGAGAAACCTGCTAACGCGATCAAGTCGATTCCCGGCCGACGCAAACATTACTTTTGTTTTTTGGTCCCGCCTAATTAAATTTTCACTTCTTTTTGCAAGGCATACGCCATACCTAGCTGGTCCAACCTAATGCTTATTATTTTCTCTGTTCTGATTATTTTCGCTTAGGATCGCCTAATCGTCAGCTTTTCCCAACTGAGGAAAAAGCACCGCCCACTTTATGGACTACGACTACGAAGCTTTGTTTCAAAAGTCATCAACCGCCAAGCTTTTGGCGTTATTGTGGCTTGCACTAATGACAAGGGTCAGTTCCAAATGGGGATATCCGTAAAATTAGTGATATGGCTGCATATATGGGAATAATGCATATTCACGCATATTCACACACATCTTCTAAGTTGTAACCGCTACTTTGCTCTTATTTCCGTTCCAGAAAGATTGGAAAGACTGAAGAAAAGGTAGCTGTAGATTTTAAATAGATAAGGATTCCCTAGTAAAATAAAACTTACTCTATATCTTCTTAAGTCTTTCCAAAATGCGTTCAACTCGATCTCAAACCCGTACTCAAGCTCTTAAAGAAGCTCAAGCTGCTTCATTACAAGCTGCAGAGCAAATTCAAGCTCAGGCTCGAGCTTTTGCTCTTTAAGTAGTATGCTGTTCTTCAGAATTCTACTCCTCTTTCTACAACCCTTAAAGATGTTCCACTTGAGCTTCCTTTTAAGCCTATCATCTCTCGTCGTGCTTCTATTTCAACTGTGGTTGCTCCTATTTGTAAGAAGAAAAAAACTCGTCTTCCTCCTATAAGCGTTTGAGGCCTCCCTATTCTAGGACTGAAACGAAGACAAGAACGGTATGGAGTTGCACTTTGTGTACAGTGTGTTACATTGCTAGATGCTAGAATTCCTATAGATGTTATATGTTCTTGGTGGTTTGTTACAGAATCTTTAGTACATTAGTGGAAGAGAATTGCCAAATCTCGTAGTTATAAACCAGAAATTGATCCTCGTCTTCTCTGTTCTTATGTGGAAGATGCTCCTCGTTCTAGCCGTCCTTCTTTGCAAATGTATGCAAGAACTCGGAGAATGATTAAGGAGGTTTGCAAAGATAAGGAAGGGCGGAATCCTAACTGTTGAAGGCTTAGAGGAAGGCTTAGAGTTTCAAGTGCAACAGCATTTTGTATGTTGAAAAAGAACGGATTTCAAAGTGTTAAAGAGTTAACAAAACTAGGGCTAACAGAAGAGATGAAGAAAGCTCGGCTTGAGTTTTGTAAAGCTTATAAGCATTAGACATTAAAGGACTAGAAGAGAGTTATTTGGACAGACAAAACTTTAGTTGTTTTAGGCTATCACTGAGGCAAATACAGAATCTGGTAGAGGAAACATAAGCAACATCTTAAAACTTGCATACGTTTACAGTTCAAAAAGGCTTTAGAGTTTATGTTTTAGGGGACATTTTTATAGGATTATAAGGGACCATTTCATATTTGGGCCAAAGAGACAAAAGCTTAACGGAAAGCTGCAAAAAAAGAGATGGATGATTATAATGGAACACACAAGATGAATGAACGAATTGAGTTGGAATTAAGAACAGCAATAAGGCGATTGAACGTTAGTCGCAACCTTCCTGGACCCAAACCTAAATGGAAATTCATAGAGGCTTATGGGGCTATAGTTCGAAAAGGCAAAGCTGGTGGTATTGATGCTATTCGATATCGTCAAGAAGTTCTAATTCCAAAGCTTGCAAAACGATGTGGTCCAGACTATATTGTTTAAAAGGATAAAGCTCCTTCTCATACCTCTCATTTTCAGCAAACCTTAGTATACGATGTTCGCCACAAAGCGCAAAGGCTCTAAAGTCGAGTGTTGCAATATATACACTCTAACAAGTGTCATTGACAGGTCAGATAAGGTTCTCTAAGAGGTCGCTCAAGCTGTATTTTTCTTTTGGGGCTTGCTCCAAAAAGACGCCCTTCCAATGTGTATGAAGCACCCACCTGTATTCTATGATTACAATTGTGCAGAGCTTGAGGACTGCAGCCCAATAGGTCCTGTTAGATATTGGAAGTCGACTGCTGCAGCGAGGTAACTAAAGAGTATAAATGCAGTGTGCTTGTTCTATAGGATTAAGGCTTTGTTTCCGCCTTCGACCCTGTTTTTTAGACAGGCCCAGAGCTTCTGTACACAGATTTTTGATCGATTCTTTAAGTTAGCAAGGTGAGGTTAAAGGAGATTTGTGACTGTAGCTTAACCACCAGCTAGAGGTACAACTTCTAAACACATTGACATAATGTCATTAGTCGTACACGTCTACCCAATGAAAAATTGGATTTTAGCTAACGCCTTAACAATCTCTTGAGCTGCCTTGAGTGAGTCTAGAACTGCTCCATATTTCTCACCACGCTATGTCAACCATTCCCCGTTGTGTTCAATCACTAGAGCCTAAGACGATAGAGTTCGGAACGGCGACGGTATTCCACTTACAGCTGCAACTATAGCGATAGAAGCAGGTCTAACTCTAAGATGCTTAAGAGTAGCGTCCCTTTTGGCTCTCACAGCAACTGTGGCGGGTGTGGCTCTAAGAGGTTCAAGAGTAACGTCCCTGTAGGCGCTCACAGCCGCAACTGTGGCGATAGAAGCAGGTCTGGCTTTGAGAGGCTTAAGAGTAACGTCCCTGTTGGCGCTCACAGCTGCAACTGTGGCGATAGAAGCAGGTCCGGCTTCGAGAGGCTTAAGAGTAGCGTCCCTGTTGTCGCTCACAGCTATAACTGTGGCGATAGGAGGAGAAAAAACTTCTGCCTCAATCTCATCTAAATATCTCCTCATCTCTAGAATTCGAAGTTGTTTGTTAAGTCCACTGATGGCGGCATTCCAAATGTGAAGATCTAACTGCTCTAGCAAAGAAGCCATTATGTCATAAAACAAACTAATTTGAGGTCCCGGTAAATTTACGCCTTAGCAGGATGCCCAAGCCAGCGATCACCCTATGGCGCTAGCACGGGGAAGACGTCAGCGCAGAGGGCAGAGGACAGAGGGCGAAGCGACAACGCAGAGTCATCGCCAGAATAGTGTTCTATCCGTAACACACTATAGGTCCCTAGCTCGCAGTCGGCAGCCTCCTCTTCTACTTCTAGCTATACTACTCTACTTCGTACGGCCAACCATCGGCAATAACTGCGGACTGTGACAAATGTTACGGCCAGATATTGCGGTCCCGAGATATGCCCTGAAAAAGTAGCTGTCAGGATTCCTTCGCGTGGTTGCCTCGCGCTAATAGCCTACTGGCGTGTATGTAATGAAGTGTGATGAAGTGTGATGAACTGAGACAAACATTGTGATGAGCTTGACAAATATCCTACTAATCGAAAGCAACGAGTGTCAACCAGGCGTTTCCGCGCAATGCATGGGTATCCCGAATATAATCACCACCTAAAGCGGTTACTGCACAGCCACTCTGGAATCTTGTGTTCCCATTCCGGCTTCCAGCTTCCTAGAAACAGGTGCTGAACATTGTGCACCTTTGATGTATTGGTAAAAATCCATCGTTGCCAAAGATCACCTGTCACGGCTCTAGCTCACGTGATCTCATTTCGCTTACAGCCGCTCTCTGTACTTGAAGCCTTAGCCTCAAACCCCGCGCTCTCTCAAATCTGTAAGCCTCTATAAACGTCTGTAAGACTCAATCCATGTCTTTAAAGCTCTGTCTATCCTGCCTGCCCGTCCGTAAATGCATCCGTAAGACCTGTTCTGACCTGTAAGTCCTATCTCGGACCGTGTGGATGATCCCCTTCCGTGGATATCTATGAGAATGAGGTCTCCGGATTGACTAAATACATTAAAGCTCTTAGCACAAGAACAACTATTGCCCAGATCAGCTGACTTAACAGTTGAGTCAACAGACTACACTTCCGCCTAGAATCATGTGGTTTTGCAGGGGACCACGGAACCCCACCACAATATTCAACTTAAAAGTCTACTGATTATAGCTAACTTCTGTTAATAGGTACAAAAGCTGGACGGAATTACAACTGTCGTTCTTTGGGAGGGAAATTTGGAGTATCTGCAAAAACTGTTCATCGTATGCTTCAAAAAAAAAAAAAACGGTTTCAAGCCTTACAAAGAGTCTACAAAACTAGGATTAACAGGGGCTATAAAGAAGGCACGGCTAGAATTCTGCAGGGCACACGAGCATTGGACTTTAGAAGATTGGAAATGAGTCATCTGGACAGACGAAACCTCTGTGGTTCTTGGCCATCGATGAGGAGTATATAGAATTTGGTGGTGATTTCATGAACATCATTCAACTTGTATTCGCTCTAGACGGAAAAAGGCTTTTAGAGTTTATGTTTTGGGGGGGGGGGCTTTATATCTGGAAACGTGAAACTGCTGCTCAAAAGAAAGCGGCTCAAAAGGAAATGGATGAGTACAATGGAACTTATGAATGGAAGCACGAATTGTATGGGAATTGGTTACGGCAATGAGTAGGTTGAATATGCGTTGGAAACCGCCTAGAAGAGAGCCAAAACGGAGATATACAGCCGCTCATAGAGCTATGACTCGGACAGGCAAAGCTGGTGGCATTGATGCTATCCATTATCGAAGGGAAGTACTTATTCCTAAGCTGATTCCTTTTACGAAGAGGTGTAAGCTGACTCATCCTTACACTCTTGTTCAGGAAGGTAATGCTCCTTCTCATGCATCACGGTTTCAGCAGGAGCTGGTTTACAATATTTATGACATTATACGACTACTCTGGCCTGGGAAACTCATCAGACCTCGATATGATTGAACCTTGCTGGATGAGCGGGATTTCCTTGAAAACACCATATAGCTATCCATATACCCCAATTTCCTGTTTGGGACTGGTTATGACCCTTTTTGACCCCGGTTATGTGGCGTTGTGTGGCTGAATGTAGCGCGTTCCATTACTTTTGACACAAAACCTTCGTAAGCCACAGCATTTTATGACTGAAGTTGGATAAGTATGCATTAACAAAACAATTGGCCGTGGGTGACACAGAGGGCTATTTTGTGCTCCATTTTACCTCTCTGTGTCGATAATGACGTGTACGATAGGATCTCTCTAATTTAAGAGTCCCAAAGTGACGTGAGGTTGAGGCTGAGCCGCAGCCGTGAGCAAGCTATTATTGCCTATTCGTCTGCGACTTCCGGGCCAATCAAATATGCCATATCGTAGCTGAAACGTTCCTGTGGCAAAAATCTGTAAGCAAGAAAATTCCTCAGGAACGACATACTTTTCTTTCTTCTACCCTTTCATAAAAGCATTACCGTTATGCAATCCTTATTTCGATAACTATCGCAATCCATATCTGAGAGGAGGCGCCGCCCCCTGAATTACATCAGAGCGAATCGTCCAGCTGGGGCTGCGATGGACCATGCCAGCAGATATGTACTCGGACAGAGACGTCGTGACACGCAAGGTGGCATATACATTGTATCTGTGCCACCTGCTGTCAACATGGAATGCCAGGATGTATGAATTCTCTATGGTGATCTTCACTGCGGCGGCCTTTCCAACGGACCTGACCGCCTCATCCATATTGTGCGTATACCCTCTCCTTGGCTGGGCATTCTCCTCGAGAATCCCATCTGAATGGCATATGCATTTTCTGGTAGACTTTTCGTTGTTGCTGATGCCTCCTCAGTGGTATAACGATGAGCCTCTCTGTTCTCTTATTCGCTTCTTTGCTAGGGACGTGGGTGGATCGAGGCAAGTCTCGCTTGGCCACACTCATATCTACTATATCAGCAAACCGTATCTCAGCCATCGCGGCCTGTGTCTGCTGGTTCTTCATTGTGGGTCTAGGATCTCACTCCACTGATGCTGAGGCTATGAAGTCCACTGCCGAGGATGCACAAGCGGGGCCAACGAGTTTTGTCCTTGGACTAAAGAATTCTCTATTTGTCCTTGTCCTCTTTCTGAGCGTTGTCGAGCAGCTATCTCGGACCGCTAATCTCTTCTCGATTGAACGAGATTGGGTCCCTGCGATGGCAGCTTCGGACTCACTCTCGAACACTGACGAACCGCCTCCAGAGTTTGGACTCACCGAGCTGAATGCGGTCATGAGTCGTATAGATTTGGTCTGTAAACTCATATCGCCAATCGCCATGTCCGCTTTTATATCAGTCGTTGGATCCGTGCACATTGGGATTCTAGCAGTGATATGCTTGAACTGCCTCACTTGGTCGGCTGAAATTTGGTCCGCGAGATATGTATGGAAGTCATCTGCTCGACTGCAAGCACCAAAACAGCTTGATATCGAAAGGGAGGAATTAGATGAAATAGATGATGCTTCCGATATCTCCATTGGACGCTTTAGTAAATGCACCCCGGACACATCTGGACCGTTGTGGCAGCGGTGCTCTCAGCGAGTGTATGAAGCTTTCCAGACAACCATAGGTGGTGTAGCCACATGGCTGCAAGACTACGCAATCAACGTCCGCATATATTTTGGCCGCGCCGTGTGGCTTCCTTCAATGGCCCTCTCAATACTGCATTTCTCTGTCCTTAATTACTCCGCTACGCTGACAACGTACCTGAACCAATCCGCCGGATTCACATGGAATCTCTTAACAATGGCGAAGGCGCTGAGTGCTGTAGCGGAAATAGGGAGTACCTTCTTTACGCCCTGGGGTGTCAGACAGATAGGGAAGATGTGGGCTCAACATGAGAGTGCGGCGTCAGGTCGCGAAGTGGCCCCAATTAGAGACGGAGATAGGGAGCGACTGTTGTCTGAGCGGGAACAAAACAACCAGGAAGGAGAAAGTGCTTTTGCACCTCAACCCGATATGGGCGTAGCAATCCTCGGGTTCTTGAGTCTGATCCAGATGATTATGAGCCTTGTGAGTACCCTTACCTTATATACTCATGAATCTGCACTAACACGCCCAGATCCCCGCCTGCCTCGCCCTCTGGGTCATCTCATTCTCCACCCGCGACTCCTCGTCCGAAAAGCCCCTCCCTCCGTCCACCTTCATAATCGTCATCCTCCTAACCACCATCCCCTTCTCTCGCTTCGGTCGCTGGACCAACCACCTCGCAACGCAACAATTGACCCAGACCCTCGTTCCCGCAACCCACCGCTCAGGGTTCGCAGGCGCAGAAATGAGTTTCGTGAGCTTGTTTGGACTGGGGCATTGGGTTATTACGGCTATTTGGAGCAAGCATGAGCAGTTCCGGTGGTTGGCGTTGGGGAGTGTTGCGGCTGTGGGATGCAGTGTGGGGATTTACGCGTGGTGGTTGAGGGTGGAGAATAAGGCGAGAAGGGTGGGGTTTTTGGCGATTCCGGGAGGGGATAGGAGTTAGGATATAGATGTGTAGAAGGTTTCTTGTACGTTTATAAAACGGCTAGATATGTTTACATAAATAGTTTTAGTGTATGACAAGACCTTCATGGCCCTTTGAATCTATCCTTATTCTTAAAGTCATGGCAAATTCCCAGAATAAATACTCATGTCCAGCTCCGCTCGAGAACTCGTCCTGCTTACAACTCCCAGTCCGAATAGCAAATGGAGACGTCCAGCAAATCTCTTTGTTGACATGTTAGCTCTCGTTACCGTACCGATTCTCGTCATTAATCCTGTTTCTGTTATTTTGAGAGAGATGCCTCAGATGGTTCTCCATCCTCAAAACCGGCAGCGACTTTCTTCATCGGCCAAATTGCCTCTTTTCTCCTATCGGTCATTGGCAGCTCTTAGTGCTCTTCCATTTCCCTCCTCTGCTCAGGGTTTCTTAAGAGCCATGTTTAGGTTGGAT
>Ga0335072_10015528_pt1 | contig 10811 bp, 9 predicted proteins | sample Lox_Sample_21_FD_206725 | JGI IMG/M metagenome (GOLD analysis project Ga0335072, IMG submission 206725) | Soil microbial communities from Loxahatchee National Wildlife Refuge, Florida, United States - Lox_Sample_2.1 | ecosystem: Environmental > Terrestrial > Soil > Wetlands | place: USA: Florida... | reverse complement strand
TGGACAGGAAGTTTTCCAGCGCACCATCGCCGAAGAATGTCACGCTGATCAGCGCGATGGCGAACAGCACCGCGGGGATCCGCCAGACCTGCATGCCGCCTGCGCGCGGCGGCCGGCGGCCGCGTGCGGTGCCCGGGGAAACAGGCGGTGCGGCGATGGGGGCGAGCAGAACAGCGATCAGCCCGGCCGCCATGACGGCGGCGAGGGCGAGGTAGACGCCGCGGTAACTCATCCCGGCGCGGAGGGCGGCGGCGCTGCCGACCGCGCCGGTGAGCGCGCCGGCGCTGAACCAGGCGTGCAGGCCGGTCATGGCCGTAGTGGAGTGGGCTTGCTCGTAGGCCGAGCCGACGGTGTTGGCGCCGAGGTCGACGAAGCTGATGGCCAGGCCGTAGAGCATGAGGATGGGAAGGAGAGCGGTGAAGCTGCCGGCTAGGGCGAGCAGCACGAACGCGGTCCCGGCGCCGGCGAAGCCGATCGCCAGGACCGGGCGGCGGCCGACCCGGTCGGCCAGCGCTCCGCCGGCGAACAGGGTGACCACGCCGGCCGCGGCAGCGACAGTGACCGCGGTGCCGAGCGCCGCGGGGTCCAGGCCGATGCCGGCGGACAGCGGCGCAAGCTGGACGGCCCACACGCCGACGTGGAAGCCGAGGACGCCGAACAAGCTGGCGGCCGACAGATAATGCGCACGACGGGCACGGGTGCGCGTGGGCACAGATGAGCGGACGAACAACGGAGCAGCTCCAAGGGGATCGCAGGAACTAAGGACTGCTTCCCGGCCGCGACACCACACCGGCCCGCATGCTCGGCGAAGCTGTCGGCGATCGCGTCCGGCTCGCCGACGGTCAGAGCCTCGAGGTACTTGCCCAGCACGATCGTGGCTTCGGAGCCGGGCTGACGGATTCCGGATGAGGCCGTCACCGGCCGACCTCGGAGGCGGGGCGGCCCGAGCGCATCGCGTGAAAACCCTGACGCCAGGACGGGAAACAAGGTGACCAGGCCAGGTGCGTGCGCGCGTGGTGATTGTCGGCTCCGCGCGCCCACGGTTCACGAGCGCCCGAGTTGCTCCCGGCCGGCATCGGTGCGCCTACGGCCTGACAGAACGCAGGCACCCACTGCCGGCCCGTGGCCGGTTCGTCGTCGCAGATGTTCACCGGACCCGACGGCCAGGTCAGCGCCTGGACCGCGGCCGCAGCCGCATCATCGACGTGGACGAAGCTGCTGACATTGTCATCGGCGGGGAGGCACCCGGCGAGCGCGTCGGCCGCCTTTCTGCCCTGCGGCTCATACCAGGTATCCGGCCCGTACAGGATGCCGTAACGCAGGACCACCCATTGGGGTGCCTCCTGGGTCAGCTGCTCCAGGGCGGCGATGCCGCGGATGGTGGTCAGCCTGGGCTCGGCGGCGCCGAGGTCCAGCGGTGTTTCCTCGGCAGCCGGCCCGCGTCCGGCCGCGTAGGCCCATGCGATGCTCTGCGAGATCACGCGGCCGACGCCGGCGCCGTGAGCGGCGTCCATGAGGTGGCGGGTCCCGCGTGCGCGCAGGACGGCGTTGGAGGCGCTGGTGCCGGAGGTCAGGTCGGTCAGCTGGTGCATGACCACGTCGGGGGCGGCGAACTTGACCGCTGCGGCCAGCGATTCCGGCTCGAACGCGTCCGCCACGGCCGGGTGCGCGCCCAGGGAGCGCAGCATCCCGGCCCGGTCGTGGCGGCGGGTTAGGGCGGTGACCTGGTGGCCGTGGCCGGTCAGCAGGGGAATGATCCTGCGACCGAGCACTCCGGTGGAGCCGGCCAGGAATACGTGCATGTCAATACCCTCCTTCTGTTCTGGGGGTGCCGGGACGAGCGTGGTCAGCGCAGGTCAGCCGGCGCGGGGGGCGCGCCGGCTGCGGCGCTGGTCAAGCTCGTGCGCGGAGACCAGGGTCAGCATGGGCTCGCCGGGGATGCCGATCATGACGACGACGAACCTGCTCCACGCGTCGCTGAGGTGGTTCGCGGCCTGGTAGTGGATGACGTCACCGCCCGGCTCCCAGAAGGCTTCCCCGGCTCGGATCACCCGCGCGGGTTCACCGTCGAGTTCGAAGGTCATCTCGCCGTCGAGCATGTAACCGAAGACCGGCCCGGAATGCCGGTGCGGCGGGGTGCCGGGATCCCCGGGCGGGAGCTCGACGGTGGCGGTCATCACCTCGGCCGGCGATGGGATAGCCGGCGGCTGCTGCGCGAGCAGCATGGTCAGGGCGCTGGCCGATCGGGAAGGCGGGGGCATCCGGGTATCTCCTCACTGAGGTGGGCGTACTGGGCTGCTTGCGGAGCGGTGGCGGGTGATCCGGATCGCGTATGACGTTTTTCGCCTTCCGATCGGTTGTGCTAGGCGACCCGGTAGAGCTCGTGCTCGATCCGGTTGGGCCGGCCAGCCGCCCGCAGCCGATGAACAGGTTGTACGTGAGCCAGTCGTAGGCGTCGTTGCTGACGTGGAATTGGGGCGTCATGTGCATGTACTGCTCGGCGAAGCTGGTCTCCCGGCCGCTTGCCAGGGCCATCGGCGGGTTGCGGCATGGCCGGCCTTGACCATCTCAGCCGGCGAGGGCACGGTGCAGGGCGGCGCCGAGCTCGGCGATCTGCCGCCGGGACACCTCCGCCGACAAGATCGCTTGCGACCCGTGGAAGGGTGCCGGGCCACTGGTGCAACTCGACTGGCACGCCGGCCTGCAGCAGGCGCAGCGCGTAGGTGATGCCCTCGTCGCGGTTCGGATCGAACTCCGCAGTGGCGATGTAGGCGGGGGGCAGGCCGGACAGGTCGCCGGCCCGGGCCGGGGCGGCGTGCGGCGAGGCGGGCGCGGAGCCCAGGTAGTGCCGCCATGATGCGGTGACCTTGGCGCGCGTCATGAAGGGCGTATCGGTGAAGTTCCGCGCCGACCATGTCCCCTGCCGGTCATCGAGCTCGGGCTGGCTGAGCAGCTGGAAACGGATCGGCGGCCCCTGCTGGTCACGGGCCCGCAACGCCACCGCGGCCGCGAGCCCCGCGCCGGCAGCGTGGCCGCCGGCCGCGATCCGCCCCGGGTCGATGCCGAGCTCGGCTGCGTGCCCGGCCGTCCAGGCCAGCGCGGCGCAGGCGTCGTCCAGGGCGGCCGGAAACCGGTGCTCGGGGGCCCGGCGGTAGCCCACCGAGATCACCACCGCCCCGGAGCCGCCGGCGACCCGGACGGCCCACGGATGCTCGGTGTCCAGGTCACCCATGACAAATCCGCCCCCGTGCAGCCAGACTATGGCGCCGTGCGCCCGGTGCGGCCGGTAGATCCGCACCGGCACGCCCGGATCGGCGGGCACCGTGCGGTCCTCGATCTCCATCCCTGTGGTGTCCGGCGCCGGCGCGGCGGCGGCCAGCTCGGCCAGATTCTTGCGCGCGGTGACGGGGTCGGTCAGCTCGGCCGGAGGGAACGACGGGATGAATGCTTCTAGCTCGGGATCCATTCGCGTTATCTTCACGTTGCTGGTCATTTCTCACTCTCCTTGCGGGCCAGGGCGGCGAGCTGTCGCGTGATGACCGGGTGCATGATCTCCTCCTGGTGTTTCCTGCGCGGCCGGCCGGGCGGCCGGCGACGCGCGATGGTCAATCTGGATCGAGGCGGCGTGCCGAGATCATGAACAGCCCCAGGTCGTAGGCCGCTGTTTGCTTCTGGCCGCCAAGGCCTACCGGGGTGGGATGTTGTGGTTGCGGGCGAACAGGTTGCCGGGGTCGTACCGGCGCTTGACCGCCGCGAGCCGCCTGCGGGTCTGCGTCGGGTAGATCGCGGCGACATCGTCCTCGGTGGCAGAAGCGAGGAAGTTTGCGTAGGCGCCGTCGACATGAGGTGCGAGTCTGTCCCAGATCGTGTCCAGGGCTGGACGGGCGGCCTCGACGGCCGGCGCCGGGCCCGCAAGGGTAGTGACGACCATCAGTTCCGCTTGGCGGTGCGCGTAGGCGGTGGCGTCGTCGGGAACCCGGGATACCGCGCCGCCGACGCTGCGGACGGTGATGACCGGCGACCGGTGCGATGCCCTGACCTCGGCCAGGATCTGCAGGACCTCGGGCACCGATTCCTGGCCGGCAAATGCGCTGCGGAGCACGAACTGGATGCCGGGCGGCGGGGCCGCGCCGTCCGCGAGTGTGTCCGCATAGGGTTGCAGCGCGATATCGTCGCCGGTCACCGTGCCGAGCCCGCGGATCGGGTCAATGGCCCGGGCCGCGAGCTGCGGGTCATCGCCGTCGAAGGCGACGTGGATCCCGACCGGCGCCTCAGGCCCGCCGGCGAACGGATTGGCAACCTCCGCGACGGATGTGAGCTCTTCGGGGGCGGCGCGGAGATAGTCCGCCCAGCCCGGGAGCACGGCGGCCGCCTGCGATGCCGGGAAGGCGATCTTGCCGTAGAAGACATCTGTCGTCGGGTGTGCCACGAACTCAAAGGCGGTCACGATCCCGAAATTGCCGCCGCCACCGCGGATCGCCCAGAACAGATCCGGGTTCTCCTCCGCGCTGGCATGCACGGCCTGTCCGCTGGCCGTGACCAGCTCGGCGGCGGCCACGTTGTCCAGGGCCAGGCCGTACTTCCTGACCTTCCAGCCGATGCCGCCGGTCAACGTCAGCCCGCCGACACCCACGCTCTTGGTGTCGCCCGAGGAGATCGCCAGCCCGTGCGGGGCCAAGACGGCCGCGACCTGACCCCAGGTGGCGCCGCCGCCGATCCGTACCAGGTGACGTTCCTTGTCGATGATCTTCACGTTCGCGAGCTTGCCGAGGTCGATCACCACCCCGCCGTCGTTGGTGCCGAAGCCCGCAAAGCCATGGCCGCCGCCGCGCACGGACAGCACAAGCCCCGTGCTGGCAGCGAATCTGACACCTGCTTGCACGTCCCCGACGCTCTTGGGCCGCAGAACATGGGCCGGGCTACCCGAAGCCAATCGCGAGCGGCTAGCCGATTCGTACTCCGCTGCGCCCGGTTCGATGATGTCACCGCCGAAGTCACGGCGAAGGGTTTCAAGCGCTGAGCTCATGATGTTCCTTCCACAGGAGAATCCTCGTTATCCGAATGGGCCGGGCTGGCAGCCGTCGCGGGCTGCCGGTGATGGCGCCCAGGCGGGCGGAGGCGTTGATGAGGGCGATGTACCCCCACGCCGTTTCTCGCGGGAGCGGTCTGGCCGGCATGCCGGGCCGGGTCATGCTGATGAGCGGTCACGGGGCGGCGGCTTGTAGGCGGTGGCTGGCTGCGCGGCGTGCGGGAACGCCGATCAGAGCCAGTCCCGCGGCCAGGGCGAGGACCCCGCCGGCCAGCAGCCCGGCTGCGATCCAGGGCAGCGATGGCAGCGCCGCGGCGACGCCGATGGCCACGGCGACCGGCCGTGACCCGTCGGCGTTCATGGCGGCCACCGACCAGCTGCCGCTGCGGTCCGGCCAGGTCAGGGTCTGGGTGCCGGGCCCGGCGGCGCGGGCGGCCCAGATGCCGGCCCCGGCGGGCACAGCCGCGGGGGCGCCGCCGGGATGCGCTGCATAGCTGACGTGGTGGTGGGTCATGCCGCGGACGGTGTCGTAGCCGATCCCGGCCAGGTAGCGGCTCGCCGCGCCGGCCGGGGCGATCCCGGCGAATACCGGCCCGGCGCCGGCAGCTGGTGTGACGCTTATCGTTACGGTGCCGAGCAGCCACCGCGGCGCGGGCAGGCCACCGATCGCCCCGTACAGATCTGCCGTGCTGCTGACGATGGCGTAACCGGTGCTGCGGTAATTCCAGGTGCCCAGGTTGATGTCGCCGCCGTGCCGCTGGGTGGTGCTGGCCCACAGGGCCACGCTGCCCGAGCCCAAGGGCCCGAGCGAGCACAGGGCCAGCAGTACGCCGATGACCCCGGAGATGATGCGGGCCGTGGTCCACCCGGCCCGCCGGCCCGGGCCCGCCACGGACCGGTGAGAGCTGAGGACAGTCATTTCCATCCCTCCATCAGGTGGGCATGTCTTTCACCGGCACGCTAAGAGAGGGCCTAAGGCCAAGACGTCACCCAAAAGTGCACATGCGGTGGAATCTTCGGCCCGTGCCCGGGTACCCCGGCCCCCGCAGCGCGGGCGATACCCTGGTGACGGGGGACTGGCAGAGGCGCGCCGCTAAGGGATGAGGGCTAGCTGGCGTGCCCGGGCGACGGCCTCGGTGCGGCTGGCCGCGCCGAGCTTGCCCGGGACGTGGCCGACATGCTTCTTGACGGTGTCCAGGGTGACCACCAGCTCGCGGGCGATGGCCTGGTCCTGGGCCAGCAGGACGCGCGCCAGCACCAGCTGCTCCCGCTCGTCCGGTACATCGGCTCGTCGTCGGTGCGAAGGCCGCCTTCTTGTGCCCAGCCGACTGCCGCCTCGATGTCGCCCTGAGCCAGCGGCAGCCGCGTCCGCCGGATGACCAGGGACTTGGGCGGGGACGGCCGCGGGCTCGAAGGACGGACCGAATCTGGAGGATTGCCGCATGCCAACGACAACGACCCCGCAAGTCCGCTTCCGGACTATCGACAGAGTCCGGGTCCGGTACGCCGACAGTCGCCGCCTACATCGCCGGAGCCGGCCGGTAACGGGCATCGGCTGAAACAGCTCCATCCGGCGGTCCGCCAGCCGTCGGCCGCCGGACAGAGCCCTTGCTGCCGGCGATCGATGGGCATTCGTCAGTGACTCACCGCGATCCCAGAGCAAACGCGAACCGCCGTTATGATCGGCCGCCCTATCGTCAGACGACCGCTTCCCTCTGCGTCCCGAACTGGTTGTTATGGCGCTAAATGGCCAGGGCGCTGGGCCAGGTCCTGGCATGCCTGGCGCACCGGGATGGACTGCACGCCGAAGCACTGCTGCAGCCTGGGTGAGTCGTCCATGTGCTGCGAACGGCTGCCGCCGTCACCACCCGCAACCACCATCCGGGGCAGCGTGTTCACCGAGGTGATCCCGACGATTTTCACGTCTTGTAGCCGTGCTCGAAATGGGTGGGGGCGAGCGTTCCACCCAGGCGCCGCCCGACTGGTCCTAGGCCGCGGCTATAGGCCCATAGGTGGCAGATGTTGGCCGGTATGAGCGGCTGTCGCGTCTCCTGGTGTGGACCGGCACCACGGGCTTCCAAGGGCGTGGTGCGACTGATCCGTCCCGGAAGGAACGCCTGTCATGCTCAAGTCACTCAAGTCAACGGCCACCTCGATGATCCTGCTCGGCATCCTGGCCGTCGTCGTCGGAATCATCGCCATCGCCTGGCCCGGCGTCACGATTCTGGCGCTGGTCATCTTGTTCGCGGTCTACGCGTTCATGGACGCGGGGCTGCAGGCCGCGCGGGCCTTCAGCAGCCGCAGCGCCGGGCCGGTCTTCGGTCACCTGCTGCTCGCGCTGATCGGCCTGGCCGCCGGCGTGGTCGCCCTGGCCTGGCCCGGGCCCACCGCATACGTCCTGGTCATCGTGGTGGCGGCCTGGGCCCTGGTCGGCGGCGTGGTCGAGGTCGCCGCCGGGTTCGGCAGCGGGGAGACCGCGGGCACGCGCGCGCTGTTCATTATCTCCGGCCTGGTCTCGGTCGCCTTCGGCATCCTGCTGTTCGCCCGCCCCGGCGTCGGCGCGGTCACCCTCGCGCTGCTGTTCGGCCTGTACAGCATGATCTACGGGTTCTCGCAGATCACCGCAGGCGTCCAGATGCGCCAGGTGGGCAAGTCCTTCCAGCCGTTCACCGAGCTGAAGAACGCAGCCTGAGCTGGTGCGGGGGCGTGGGCGCCCGCACCGGCCTCCCGCCGCCGGTACGGGCGCCCCGGACGCTCGCCAACTATCCGCAGACACGGACGGCCGCCTCGTCCCCAGGAGGGTGCGGAGTACATGAGTATCACGACGACCGGGCCAGGCCGACAGGCCCAGATGCCCGGTGAGGCCGCGACCGCCGCCCAGGTCCGGCGCGCGCGGCTGCGGGCCGCGGCCGCGGCGCGTGGTATCCCGCTGGCGACGATCCTGGTGGCCGTCGCGGTGGTGGTTCTGACCTATCTGGCGGGCAAGCTCGCCTACCGGCTACGCGATGTCATCTTGATGGTCGTGGTCGCGGGGTTTCTCGCTCTGATCCTGAATCCGCTGGTAGTGGGTCTGCAGCGGCGGCGGATCCGGCGCCGCGGCTGGGCCGTGGCCGTGGTGACCATCTGGACCGTGGTAGTCTTCGCCGGCCTGGTGGCCGCTTTTGGCTATCCGCTGGTGCACGGCCTGACCCATTTCTCGCAGCGGCTGCCCTCCTACGTGCAAGCCGCCGAGCACGGCCACGGCTGGATCGGCCATCTGGTCCGCCGCTTTCACCTGCAGGCCTGGGTCACCCGCAACGCCCCCAAGCTGCAAAGCCTCGGCGCGACCCTGGCCAGGCCGGCCCTGAACGTCGGCAAGGGCGCGGTATCGATGCTGGCCACGCTGGGCACCATCTTCGCGCTCTTGGTGCTGTTCTTGCTCGAAGGCCCCAAGATGGGCCGGTGGCTGCTGGACCTGATGCCGCCCGGGCGGGCCGCGTACTGCACCCGGGTGGCGAGTGAGATCAGCCAGTCGGTCACCGGCTACGCGTTCGGCAACCTGCTGACGTCCCTGATCGCCGGCCTGGTCGTCTTCGTCACGCTCACCGTCCTGGGGGTTCCCTTCCCGCTGCTGTGGGCGGTGTGGGTGGCGCTGGTGGATTTCCTCCCCATGATCGGCGGCGCGCTGGCCGGCATCCCCACCGTCTTGTTCGCCCTCGGGCACTCGCTCACCGCCGGCATCGTCACCGCGGCCGCGTTCATCGCCTACCAGCAGATCGAAAACCACGTGCTGAACCCCGTGGTGATGAGCCGCACGGTGAAGATCAACCCGCTGCTGGTGCTGCTGTCCATCCTGGCCGGGACGTCAATCGGCGACTGGGTCGGCGGCTTCTTCGGCAGCTTCGTGGCCGCGTTGCTGTCCATCCCGGTCGCGGGCGCCCTGCAGGTCATCGCCCGCGAGGTATGGCAGATCACCGGACAGCCGGGACCACCCGACGGGGAGCGGCATGTCGGCCCGGAGCCTGGAGTCGGTAACCAGCTGAGGACGGGGACGGATCTGGAGCCCGCCCTGGCGTCCGTCTCCGACGACGAGCAGTAACGACCGAAATGCTCTTCCTATAGCGCGGAGCAATATCTCGAGAGCCGCTGTCGCCTTTACCCGCGCGAGATTGCGGGGTGGACTCGTGATAAGCGGCATACCGCCGCCATATCTGCTCAGGAAGGAAACCCGGGAAATGAGCAAGACCTCAGATATCCGCGCAGCAGTCGAAGCAGAGCTCAAGTTCGACCCGCGCGTGGACGACGCGGACGTTCATGTCGTGAACATGAACGGGGACGTGGCTCTCAACGGTACCGTGCCGAGCTATCCGCAGTACCTGGAGGCCGCCGCGGCCACGCAGCGCGTCGCCGGCGTGAAGGACGTGCACAACCACCTGCAGGTCGTGCTGCCGGACGCCGGCTTGCGCGACGACGCGATGCTGACCACCGCGGCGAACACCGCGCTGGACCAGAACATCACCGTGCCGGACAGCGTGGAGGCTACCGCGCTGGACGGAAACCTGACGCTGACCGGCACCGTCGAGTTCGGCGTCGAGCGCGCCGCGGCCGAACGGGCGGTCACCGGGCTGACCGGGGTCCGCAACGTCCGGGACGAGATCGAGATCAGCTACGACGACGACCGGGCCGACGTCGACCTGCACGTCCAGGAGGCGCTGGACCGCTCCGCGCTGGTTCCCGACGACAGCGACGTCGAGGCCGCCACCGACGGCAGCATCATCACACTGACCGGCCACGTCCGCACCTGGGCCGAGCACGACGCAGTGGTCGGCGCCGCCTGGATGGCGCGCGGCGTCATCGAGGTCGACGACGAACTCCAGATCACCGGCTGACCAGATCAATCGCGGAAGGTCGGCAAGTGGCTCAGCAGAGCGCGGACACCACGCCGGATGCGCGGACCAGCCGGGTGTCGCCACGGCCGGCAGGCCGGCGGCGCCCGGTGGTGCGCTGGGTCGTGCACGGCGTGCTGCTGGTGGCGCTGGCCGCGGGCATCTTCGGCGTGCTGCCGCGGCTGGGCGGGCTAACCCGCGACGCGGCGGGCCTCCGCCACGCCCGGCCGGCCTTCCTGGCCGCGGCGATCGCGGCACAGGCGGTCTCGCTCGGCTGTTACGCCCAGCTCTACCGGCGGGTGCTGGCCGCGCTCGGGGCGCGGATCCGGATCCGGCTGGCAGTAGACGTCATCCTGGCCACCTTCTTCGTCAGCCACCTCACCCCATTCGGGTCGGCCACCGGCACGCTGGTGAACGCCAGTGCGCTGGAGACCGAGGGAGTCGCCGCAGCCACGACCGGTGAAGGCATCGCGCTGACCAGCCTGATGTCCACCGTCGCCCTGATCGTCTTGTTCGGGACCGGGTTCGTGGCCACGTCCGGTCGGCACGTCTCCCGCCAGTACCTGGTGATCGCGGGCATCGCGCTCCTCCTGGTGATGGCGGCGCTGGGCGCCGTGCTCGCGGTGGGCTCTCATCCCGCCGTCGCCGGGCGGGCCGGGCGCTGGGCCGCCACCGTGGCGCGGCACGTCCGGCCGGGCATCGACCCGGATGAGGTCGGCCAGACCGCCAGCCGGCTCGCGTCGCTGGCCCGGACCGCGCTGACCGGACGTGCCTTCGCCGCCAGCTTCGAGTTCGCCTCGGGCGACCTGCTGTTCGACCTATTCTCGCTCGACCTGGTGTTCCTCGCGCTGCGGTACCAGCCCGGCTTCGGGCCGCTGGCCGTGGCCTACGCGGCGGCGAACATCGCCAGCGCCATC
>Ga0335072_10015527_pt1 | contig 10811 bp, 9 predicted proteins | sample Lox_Sample_21_FD_206725 | JGI IMG/M metagenome (GOLD analysis project Ga0335072, IMG submission 206725) | Soil microbial communities from Loxahatchee National Wildlife Refuge, Florida, United States - Lox_Sample_2.1 | ecosystem: Environmental > Terrestrial > Soil > Wetlands | place: USA: Florida... | reverse complement strand
CGTTCACATTGAACAATCTTGGATACATTTCAGAGTTGCAGGGCGACCTGGATCGCGCTGAAAAGTTCTATCGGCTTGCCCTGGAGCAAGGCTCGAATGCCGATATCGATGTGAGCAGTGAGAAAGAGCTGGAGGGACAGCCGATGCTCGCCGCTGTGCGAGGCCTTCGGGACACTCCCATGCGCGTGAATCGCATGAACGTTGAAGCTGTGAAGTTGTTGTCGCAAAACCGCGGATTCGATGCCGTGACGCTGCTCAGGCAGGCGCTCCGTCTCGATCCGCACAATGCGTTTACGCTCAACAATCTCGGCGTCGCATCGGAGGCGATTGGTGATTTCAATGGAGCTTTGCGCTACTACGATGCCGCGGCGGCGCGGCACTCAACTGAGCCGGTCACTGTAGCTCTCGACGCGTCATGGCGCGGTCGGCCCGTGAGTGAGGCCGCCGCGGACAGCGCCAAACGGCTGGAGCGGCGCATCCGCGGAATGAGTTCTAATGATACGCAGGCCGCCATGCTGAACACGCGAGGCGTATTTGAGGCAAATGAAAACAATTGGAGCGCCGCGAGAGAAGATTTTCTACACGCCTATTCTCTCGATCCGACCAGCCCGTTCTCGCTGAACAATCGCGGATATGTGGCCGAGAAGGACGGCGATCTTGAAAGCGCCCAGTTCTTTTACATGAAAGCCCGCGAAGCGGATGGTGCAAACGCGCTGGTCGGGCTCGCCACGCAAGAGTCTGCGCAAGGATTGAGCCTCTCGCGTGTAAGTAATGACAGCAACAACAAGGTAGAAGGCGCACTGGACGTGTATAGCCACCAGCGCCGCCGGGAAACGGGACCGATCGAGCTGGTCCCTCGCGGCGGCTCGTCGCAAGACAGTCCGCCGGCGCAGCCGAATGGCCACTCATCGTCTAATCCTCCGACCACAACAACGCCGCAACCGCAAAATACACACTAACTTGATAAGGGCCCGCTGAATGCTAAGGACTGAATCTATCTCGAATCGGTCGATGACGCTGCTTTCGCGGCTGTTGATTCCACTGCCGGCGACTTCGGCACAATTGACCGGTGAAGCTGTTGCAATCAAACAGGAGATTCGAAACCTTGATCGCATCGGATTCGAGGATCTGCACGCGCTCGCATGCTCCAATCACGTAGTCGTTCGCGGGATGGAGGCTTTTCTTGCGCAGGTTCGCGAGACCGCCGACAGCAACCGTATCCGATGGGCAGAGAGCGCACTCGCAGCGGAGCGAGCCCGAATCCGCACGGCCATCGAGTTCCTGCACGAGATTTGCGGAGCCTTTCAGGAGCATTCGTACGAAGTGGCCGTGATCAAATCTCTCGATCACTGGCCCGACATCGGAAGCGACCTCGATCTATTTACACAAACTCCGCCGGAAAGAGTCTCAAGCCTCATGCGCCGCCGCTTTGATGCCTGCATTGCGGAGCGCAGCTGGGGCGATCGGCTGGCAGGCAAGTGGAATTTCCTCATCCCCGGACTAGAGGAGCCGGTCGAGATTCATTGCAGCCGGCTAGGGCAGACAGGAGAACAGGAATCCGTCGCGTCGAATCTTCTTCGACAGACGCGAACCATTTTCATCGCCAATCATGCGTTTCAGGTTCCTTCTATTCCTGATCGCCTGATGATCTCGGTTTTGCAGCGAATGTATCGCCACTTCTACTTCCGCCTGTGCGACGTGGTCGATTCGGCAGCTCTCGTCGATGCGGGCGCAATTGATTTTGAAGAGCTGCGCGCAGCAGCCGAATCAGCAAGCATCTGGGAGGGCGTCGCAAGCTATCTGGTCATCGTCTCAGATTACGTGAAGAAGTATCGAGGAACGGACCTTGATCTGCCGGACTTTGTTCGTACCTCGGCTCGGTTCGATGGAGATCAAGTTCACTTTGCACGTGGTTTTCTTCGGGTTCCAATCATGCCGCAGTCTGCCAGGCTTTATGGACGACAACTGGCGGACGTGCTGGGAAAGGGAGAACTGCACAATGGCGCACGCCTCAGCCTGTTGCCGTGGTTAGCAACCGCAGCGGCCGTTCGGCAAAAGCTGACCGGAAGCGACAAGGGCATCTGGTAAGAGCGCCGCGGGGTTCGGTTGTTGGGGACAAGCAGTTCGCAACGATCGGTCGAATAGTGGATCAAGCAGGATCAACCAAGAGAGGAGGTGCCGGAGTTTCCTCTTCCGGCGAATTCTATGGGCGACCGAGTATCCAAACCTTCTAATCGTGTATCACGCGACCAGGTGTCGTCGCGCGACTTTGCCGTGGTTCGAGAAAACACTGACTTTTATACTCGCTCTTCTCTCGCGATCGATCCGAAGGAGGACACGTTCGTTCCACGGCCGCGCGTTCCGCAGTTGGTTCCGAGCGTACCCGCGCCAAGCGCTGTGAGCGGCATTCCAACATTTGCAGGCCTGGACAAGGTCACCGCGACCAACAACCGCAAGTCGAGAACCATTTCGTTCGTGCTTCACCTGGTTATTATCGCGGGGGTACTCTGGCTGACGCTTCGTCCCCAATCGCGGGTGATTGAAAAACAGATCATGGCGCCGATCAATATTACGTTGTATGCGCCACCCCCTCCGCCCAAGGTGCTGCCGGTTTCGCCCAAGCAGGGTGGCGGCGGAGGCGGCGGAGCGCATGAGATCCCTCCACCGATCAAAGGGAAACCTCCTGAAGTCGTCAAGCCGGCTCCCGTGGTGCTGGCTCCGCAGGTACTCAAGCTCGATCATCCGAAGCTTCCCATGGCGCCGAGCGAGCCCGTGAACATTCCTGAAAACACGAAACTCGCCAATCTTGGCGCTCCTGACTCACCCCAAGTCAAGCTGGCGTCTCAAGGGAGTGGAGGTGGATCGGGGTTCGGCCAGGGCATGGGCGGCGGCCTCGGCATGGGGCAGGGGCTTGGAGCGGGGCCCGGTCGCGGCGGTGGCTATGGCGGCGGCATCATGAGCGTGGGTGGCGGGGTAAGCGCGCCCGTTGTCATTCATTCAGTTGAACCGGAATTTACCGATGAAGCCAGGCGACAGGACTTCCAGGGGACGTGCGAGATTCAGCTGATCATCGACTCTCAGGGAAATCCGCAAAACGTGCACGTGATCCGGCACCTGGGAGAGGGGCTCGACGAGAAAGCGGTTGAAGCGGTTCAGCAGTATCGTTTCAAACCGGCGATGTTTCAGGGGCATCCGGTGGCCGTGCAGATGATCATCAGCGTGGACTTCCACCTGCACTGAGATCGATTTTGTTCTCTAAAAGAGCTTCGCGTTCCCGCAGCGTGTTTGTTCTCTAAAGCGCTGCGGGCGTTCCTTCTCGCTTCTGAGATAAACGACCTCGGGCGCGCAGGCTATCAAGGCACACAGCTGAATTCAAAGCCCATCACCGCGGGCCCATCACCACGGAGACGGGGGCCAGGTCCGGCTTTACTGCCGCTCTGCCTGCTGTATGCCTTGCTGGGACTGCTCGGGCTTCGCAAAGTAGCCCTTGCGCGTTCGCACGCTCAGCTTTCCGCGCCGGGAGTAGGCTTCAACATGAACAGAGCGGTATCCACCGAGCCTGATAGGCCTGGTTGAGTGATAGTCCACTGTGTACTGATTGCGGATATCATGCGCCACTTGCGCTGCAATGTCGTTCACTTCGGCGAGCGAACGGGGAAAGTAAGCGATGCCGCCTGTATCCTCCGATAGTTGCTCAAGCGCGTTTCGTGCGCGATCCATCTCGGACCGCTCGGAGTCGAAGAGCAAACCTACGCAGTAGACTACCGGGCCGCCGAGATTCTGCACGCGCCGGATGGCTTCCTGCAACGAGATCCTTGAAGCGTTGTCGGCGCCATCGGTGATAATCAGCAGCACTTCCTTGCGCATCTTCGCATGCTTTGAGAGCTCATCGGCCGAGGCCGCCACCGCGTCGTACAGAGCCGTGGTTCCCTTGGTATCAAATCGCGACAGCCCGCGGTCGAGTGAAACAAGGTTGGAGGTAAAACCCTGGTCAAGATAGGCCCGGTCAGAGAAGTTCACGACGAAGGCTTCATCCTTGGGATTGGATTCTCTCAGCAGGTTCACCGCAGCTATGTTGACGGCACCGCGCTTATCGCGCATCGAACCGGAATCGTCGACCAGGATGCCCATCGAAACCGGCAGATCCTCGTGGACCACCGAGTTGATGGGCTGCGGAACGCCATCTTCCCATACGCGGAAATCGTCTTTGGTGAGCCCGCTTACAGTTCGCCCCTTCTCATCGATCACCGTGCAGTTCAACAGAACCTCGTCCACCTCGGTATGCAGCGTGTAGAGGCCGTTTTGACCTTTCTGGAACTGCGGCGAGGCTTGATTAGCTGCATTGACCGGCGGAGGCTGCGGCGGCACTTCGCGGTCGGGCGAAGGAATTGGATCCCGATCGACATTCAACGGCGGTTGCACTTCCGGCTTGGTGGGGTCGGGAAGGTCGGCCAAAGTCTGCTGCCGGGGCGGCAAAGAGGTTTGACGCTGTGCCTGCGCGTGGAGCGACCATGCGCTGCACCCCAACAGAACGATCGACGCGAGAACGGTAAGCCTCGTGCCGCACGGTTTTGAGAGGGGAATTGGAATCTTCATAGCTTGAATGGACTCGATAACGTGATGGGTCGAATTCAATCCTGATCCTTCGGTCTATGGGCGCTGCGGCCCACCCGAAATTCCGGTCATCGGCAACTCGAGTGCGAACAGAGTGTTATTGCCCTGGTCGGCATGCACCCAGACCCCGTGAAAGGCGCTGCGCAGTTCAGGATGCGTCTGGAGCAGGGCGGACATGACATCCGTGATCTGCTGTCGCGCCGTCATGGGGTTGCGTATCTGGGCTGTCTGCGCCGCATCGGGAGCGTAATGAACGTCGAGGTCCAGGCCGCCGAAGGCCGTGGATGTGTCAACCGCGGTCAACCGGAAGAATGATCCGGATGAGCTAAGCATCATGGGCTGCGTTCCGGGAAAGGCGGAGGGCCGGGCTCCATCCGCCTCCTTGCGCAGTTTTTCCATATTGGGGCTGGAGAGAAAATCCAGGGGATCCAGCAGGTCGACGGCAATCTTGTAATAAAGCCATGCTGCCCAATCCATCTTGGACTGCGAATATTTGCGCGCAGACACCCAGTACCAGAGGCCGTCGTGGCCTGCTTCGGTCATCGGCTTTCTGTAGTAGCCGGCGAACATCCAGCGGTTCGGCGCCGATTGGGCCAGGATCAGCGACACTTGTTGCGGCTGCGGCACGCCGGTTGCATGGAGGATCGCTAACGCGTAGGTTCCCTGCGGAAGGGCAGCAAAATTCACGACCACGATCGGGGTTCCGCAATAGAAATCGACACGCGAGGCCGCTGGAGCGCCCATCGAGTTGTCCAGCAGATAGAGGTCGTCCACGGTGATCGTGGCGTTGCGCAGTGATGGGGCGAAACTCTGAATGGAGCTGGCGATCGCGTCGAAGCTGCTTGCGACCGCGGGAAGCGTGTTGGCTTTCAGGTTGAGCATGTCGCCGCTCTGCATCTGAACGAGCACAGTGCGTGCGGCGCTCGATAAGGCATCACGCTGCGGCCCCGTCATCTGCGCCTGGGTTGTGCAGGAACCGGCGCGGGCAACCGGAATGCATAAAAACGGGATCAGGCCGAAGACGGCTCGAGCAATCTGTGGGGATAGGCTTCGCTTGGGCATACGGACGGCCTCCGGGTGCAAAGAAAATCCGTGAGCGCAAAAACATCCCTTGCGCGGCACAACTCGACAACAGGTTGGATGCAGGATTTGGGGCAGGTGCCAGGGTGTGTGTTCTGAAGAGTTTATGGTGGGCAGTGAGGGACTCGAACCCCCGACTTCCTGCTTGTAAGGCAGGCGCTCTAACCAGCTGAGCTAACCGCCCACGCCAAAAAACCCAGTCAAGATTGACGGGAAGCCTGGCGGCTCCACTCCATGATAGCAGTGGCGAGGTTCGGCAAAGACTGAGCGGGCGGTGGCGGGCCAGTTTGAACCCAAACGGCTCTCGCCGAGCAGATCCTTGTAGGCCCTAGGGTTGATACACTGGCCGGTGCATCGCCTCATTGTGAATGCGGATGACTTCGGCCTGACGGCCGGGGTCAATCGGGCGATTATCGAGTTGCACCGCGCCGGCGTGCTCACGAGCACGACCCTGATGGCCAAGGCAGGCGCGACCGAGAATGCGATCGAATTGGCACGCTCAACTCCTTCGCTTGGAGTCGGCTGTCACGTCGTCCTGGCGGACGGCGACCCGGTGTCGGCCCCGAGCGAGATACCCAACCTGGCGAATCGCGCAATTGGCAGTTTTGAGCCTACCCTGCTTCGCTTTCTGGATCGGATCTATCGGGGAGCGAGTGCGCAGCAGATCGCGTATGCGGTGGAGAAGGAAGCTTCAGCCCAAATCGAGTCGCTGCTCAAGCGGGGCGTACGTCTCACCCACATCGACACGCACAAACACACGCATATGTTCCCACGGGTGCTTCGTCCGCTGCTGCGCGCTGCGCGGGCTGTGGGGATCCGCTGTGTCCGCAATCCCTTTGAACCGGAATGGGCTGTCCGGGCAACTCCACGGGCTGGATGGCTGCGTTCGGCCGAGGTGTGGGCGCTGCGCCGGTTCGGACCGTTTTTCAAGCGCATTCTCGCCGAAGAGGAATTCACGACCACCGACGGGACGATCGCTGTGGCCGGCACGGGAACCATGGACGGCGCTGCGGTTCGCTCCTTGCTGGAGCAGATGCCGCCGGGCACATGGGAGTTCGTCACCCATCCCGGCTACAACGACGTAGACCTGGCCAAGGTGCGCACTCGTTTGCGCGCATCTCGCGATATCGAGCGCGAGGTTCTGCCTGTCATCAGGGAGTTCACCCAGATTGCGCTGATTTCATTTGGCGATCTGACCCCAGGTTTTTGAGTTAACCTTGTTTCTGCATCTTCCCTTCCACCGGGAACTTTGCCTTGGACTCCTGAAAGTGAGACTGGCCAACGAACTGGGCGATTGAAAGCGGCGGAGTCGCCAGAGTCGCCAATCGTTATTCAGATTGCGGTGCGCCCTCCATCCACGGCGAGTTTCGCGCCATGAATGAAACTGGCGCGGTCGGTCGCCAGGAAGACAATTGCTTCGGCAATTTCCTCGGCTGTCGCCGGACGACCCGCGGGAGCCTGGGCGGCAAGCTGTTCGAGACCCTCGCCCATCGCATCCGTGCCCTCCGTGCGCGTAGGACCGGGACTCACTGCGTTTACGCGGACGCCCTTCGGCCCATATTCGGCAGCCCAGGTCTTGGTCAACAGATTGATGGCGGCCTTGCCCGAACCGTAGAGGCTCATCCCCGGCGCTCCGTAATCGGCAGCCATCGTGGAAAGATTCACGATTGCCCCTTTACCTCTCTCGGCCATCAGAGGGGCAAGCACAGCGACCAGGAAATATGGCGCCTTTACATTTGTTGAAAAGACGCTGTCAAACTGCTCTTCGGTCATTTCGTGTGTAGGACCAAAAGGATAGATGCCCGCATTGTTGATGAGAATATCGACATAGCCATTTCCGAGTTGGATCGCGATCCTGGCCAGTTCGCGAGCGCTGTCTGCGCCCCGAAGCTCTGAAGAAATAAAATCCGCTTTACCTCCTGCGGTGCGAATTTCGTCGACCGCCTTCTTCCCGCGCTGTGCGTTTCGCCCGACGACTAAAACATGAATACCAAGTTGAGCGAGTTTCTTGGCTGTGGCGAGACCGATTCCGCTCGTTCCACCCGTGATGAGCGCGGTCGAATTATTGTCTGTCATCTGCAATCTCCCATGGCGATAGCCCCCGTACTTTTGATGCACACACAGATTCCAGAGATTGAGGATATCGACGGAAGCGACGTTCGCCATGGTTCCCTATTCTCTTTCGAAAAAAGCGGCGTTTGAACCGTGACTACGAGTCGGAACCCGTAACCACGAATGGTTCAAGCCGTCGCTTCTGGCCCCAAGCGCCTGATTTAACCTTGTTTCTGCATACTCCCTCCCCCGGGAAACGTCCAAAACCCAAGGCAGCACATATAGGAATGGAGCGATAGAGGCCATGCGCATCGGAATCACCTGCTATCCCACCTATGGCGGTTCAGGCGTGGTGGCGACGGAGTTGGGCATCGAACTGGCGACCCTCGGGCACGAGGTCCACTTCATTTCCTATTCCCAGCCGTTCCGGTTGAATGGGCGCGACGACGGCATCTTCTATCACGAGGTGCCGGTCTCGAGTTATCCGCTCTTTGAATTTCCGCCATACGATTTGGCGCTCGCTTCGCGCATGGTAGAGGTGGCAGAGTTCTGCTCTCTCGATTTGTTGCACGTGCACTATGCGATTCCCCACTCGGTGAGCGCGCTGTTGGCCCGGCAGATGCTGGCTGCGCGCGGTCGCCGATTGCCCTTTGTCACCACGCTGCATGGCACCGACATCACTCTGGTCGGCCTCGATCGCAGTTATCTACCGATCACACGCTTTTCGATCCAGGAGAGCGATGGCGTCACCAGCATTTCGAATTACCTGAAGGCCAAGACGTTGGCAGACTTCGAGGTCACGCGTCCGATTGAAGTGATTCCGAACTTCGTGAACTGCGACGTCTACACGCCCTATAAGGACGAGGCCGTGCGGGCAGAGGCGCGCAAACGGCTGGCAAGTCCGGGCGAAGCCATTCTGATTCATTTGTCGAACTTTAGGCCGGTAAAGCGCGTTCTGGACGTGGTGAAGGTTTTTGCGCAGGTGGTCAAGGAAGTTCCAGCGCAGCTTGTCCTGGTGGGCGATGGACCGGACCGATCAGCGGCAGAGTGGCTGGCGCACGATCTAAAGATTCACGAAAAAGTCCATTTCCTGGGCAAACAGGATCGCGTGAGCGAATTGCTTCCTCTTGCGGACCTAATGCTGCTCCCAAGCCAGTTGGAGTCATTCGGGCTGGCGGCCCTCGAAGCAATGGCATGCAAGGTCCCGGCCATCGCAACCAATGTTGGAGGCGTACCGGAGCTCATCGAACACGGCGTAACCGGGCTGCTCTATGCCGTGGGCGACGTGGAGAACATGGCACGCGGCGCGATCGGGTTGCTGACGGATCAGAGACGGCTGGAAGTGATGCGAGACGAGGCGCGCAAGGCGGCAAGGACGCGATTCTGCGCAACGCTGGTGCTGCCGCAGTACGTGAAGTTCTACGAACAGATCCTGGCAGGCGGCAACTGACGCGGGGATCGCGCCCGGGCACGCATCACTCCGACGCGCGCTACTGGGAATTGTCCGGCGCGAAGCGTGGAGCGAATCCAAGACGGTGCCAGAATCGTTCCACAAATGCAACTGTCGTGGGCGTAGTCGCGGCAGTTGTGCGCAACAGAATCTCAGCACCCGGATCGAGGCGTGCCAGCGCCGAGGCCTCCATCGCAATGGCAACGCACTGACCCGCCCGATAGGTGCAGGCGGCCAGATCGCTGATGGACAGGCGAGTGGTTGGGGTTGCAAAAACCGTTTGCGGAGGCGCCATGCGATCCAGAAGCCATAGAATTTCAAGCTTCGACTCGAGTTCGTCTGGAACGCAGTCGATGGCGAGATCGGCCGAGCGGACTGCATCTTCGATGGTCGCGACGAATTCAACCGCGCGGATCTTCTCAGGCCCGGACTCCGTAACGGGCGGCGCGGCGACGCTGGGGCCATCGTCAGCCTCCTTCGATTCGCGCAGCACAGCTGTAACATATTCCGGCCCAATTTGCCGGCGAATGTACTCCTGCGCGTGATGAAGATTGGCGGGCATCACGTCCTCGAGCAGGACGCGATATCCGGCCCGGGAAGCCGCAAGGGCGAGCCATCGGCCGAGGGGACCGGCACCGATGATGGCAACAGTGTTAGACAAGAGGATTTACTTGCCGGCGAGAGCCTGGGCAACGTCTTCGGCATTGGGGCGAGCTTGGTCAAGATGCTCGGCAACGCGCATGCGCTCTTCGACAGTGAGTGTGGGGACGGTGGCGAGAACGCGCCGCAGGGTGACGGCGACGTCGTCGATCAGGTTCATGAGACGAATGGCTTCTCCGGAGAGCGGCATGTTCTTCCTCGTGATTGAAGTCGATTTCTATTGTATGGGTTCGAGTGCGGCTCCGTAAAAGATACGGAAACTGATCTGCCAATCATTCGCAGTGAAGGGCACACCCGAGCTGTTGTTGATGATCTCCTGCACTCTTTCATCGGTAGCTGACAGGAGGCGGGTTGATGGCAGACAGCTCTTCAAACAGCTGATCTGGCGGTCGCAGCGATGCGGCCGCGACATTCTCCTCAAGATGGGCGATGGAGGACGTTCCGGGAATGGGAAGGGTCAAACGGGAGCGACGGAGGAGCCAAGCGAGTGCAACCTGGTTGGGAGTTGCGCCCAGCGATTCAGCAACCCGGGTCAACGCGTCGTTTGCCTGGCGATTCTGGCCGAGTGGAGCCCACGGGATGAACACGATGCCGTGCTTTTCGCAGTGATCGAGCAGGTAATCCCACTCGCGATCGGCAAAGCCGTACCGATTCTGCACCGATACGATGGGGACAATCTTGCGGGCGCGCTCGACGTGCTCGAGCGTGACGTTCGACAAAGCCACATGCCGGATCTTCCCCTGTTCGCGAAGCTTGGCCAGCGTTTCCATCGAGGCATCGAAGGAGACGGCGGGATCGGGAATGTGCAGCTGGTACACATCGATGCAGTCGAGACGCAGGCGCTTCAGACTGCCATTCACCGCCTCTTCGAGGTGCTTCGGACTGGCGTTATGAATCCACTGCGCGGGACCGACACGCTCCCATCCGCCCTTGGTGGCGATGACGAGTCCCGCAG
>Ga0335072_10015526_pt1 | contig 10812 bp, 5 predicted proteins | sample Lox_Sample_21_FD_206725 | JGI IMG/M metagenome (GOLD analysis project Ga0335072, IMG submission 206725) | Soil microbial communities from Loxahatchee National Wildlife Refuge, Florida, United States - Lox_Sample_2.1 | ecosystem: Environmental > Terrestrial > Soil > Wetlands | place: USA: Florida... | reverse complement strand
CCGGAGTGAAACCTAGCCACCTAACTAAGTATTTGTACCTCGTAATGCCACCTTGTTGTATGGTCTTATAGGCTAGTATTTTCTCTACTTCCCACTGTTCTTCACCATTAACAATCTTAGGGGCTATCTCCTTAGGTTCCTCGCTGGGACGTTGCCGGTACGGCTCTAGCAAGGACACATAGAACACATTATAAATCGACTTATACCAAAGTGGCAGTTTTAGTTGATATGCTTGTTTCCTAATACGCTCTTCAATCTTAAAAGGTCCTAGCTGGTAGTGCCCTAGCTTCTTGCTTGGCTGAGCTGTCTTGATGTTCTAGGCTGATAATAGGACTAGTTCGCTAACAGAGTATTCGATTGGGGTATGGCGTTTATTATAATACTTTGCTTGTATTTCCTTAGCCTCTTCCCAGCAACGCTCCAGTTCCTTTTAGAGTTGAATAATTGCTTTAGCTCTATCCTTTGCTATTAGTATCTCCCCCTTTTTGGGATCGTCCTTGATTCCCTAGTAGGTGTCTAGATTTACTCTGTACCTTGCCTAATTAAGGGATATTGCAATAGAATTATTAAAGGCATTGTTATAAACAAATTCTGTAAAGGGCAGCAAATCTACCTAATCATCTTAGTGATTGTTGCAGTAGATCCTTATATATGCCTCTATCAATTGGTTTTAGCGCTCCGTCTGCCTGTCTGTTTGCGGGTGAAACGCTGTTAAGAGCTGTCGTTTGATTTTGAGATGAAAATAGAAGGCTGACTAGAATTTGGACGTAAATAAGCTACCCCTATTAGAAACAATAGATTTAGGAGTTCCCTAATCCTTAAACTAATTTTTAGTGAACGTCCAGGCTAAAGCTGGAGCATTAATAGTGTCTTAGCAAGGGATATACTTAACAGCCTTAGTGTAACAGTCGACGATTACAAGCAAAGCATTATACGCAGTAAAACCTCTAGTTTTAATGCTTAGTGGGAGGCTAACAATAAAGTCCATAGAAATAGATTTGAAAGGTCCACTTGGAATGGGCAAAGCTTGCATCTTACTGTAAGGTCTATAGCGAGTGGCCTTCAACTTCTAGTACAAGTTACAAGTTTAAACGTATTTTGCGACGTCCTCGTGCATATTAGGCTAGTAGTATTTGCGCTTAGTAAGTTCAAGCGTCTTCTTTTAACCATAATGGCCTGCAACTAGATTATTATGATAAATCTTTATGATTTCGCCTCGTACAGCACCGTCTGGTAGGACGTAAGCAAGGTTCTAGCAACATAACAGTCCTAGTGGATCAACCTTCTAGTCTGCAGTATCTCCAGCCTTAAGAGTACCTCTAGAGAGCTTCAGGCGCATTGCTGTTGCAAGCTCGTCATCCTTCTATAACTCTAAGAGTATTAGCAGCAAGGAATTAGAGGGTGTGCTCCACGCTGTTTCAGACTAGGTAGCCTCTTGCACTCTAGTTTGTGGCACGAAGTATTTATGACTACTAGTGCTAGCGTCAAACGCTTTGTTAGCGTCACGCAGTTTAAGCTCCAACGATTTGCCAGACAGTCTAGGTTGCATCTTAGGATGGTCAGTCTCTGCAGCAAATAACCTAGCTGGCGATGTAGCTCAAAGTTCATCTGGCCTATCGTTAGCCCTTAATGCATAAACACTACAACCTTTAGTTGTTTTAGTGCTTCCTGTTACGTCCTAGGCTTTGCTTGTAGTACAAGGCAGGCCTATTGCACCTACTGTCGCAGTCTGCTAGAGTTTCTCTGGGGTAGAACTGGTAGTAGGTGGGTGGAGTATTTGTCCACGCTTCTTTGTAATTTGCAACTTCCTGTGCAAGGTTGAGAGCATCAGCTCCCCCCAATCAATGTCCAACTTATAGTTTGAACGTCAAGAAGGTCTATTAGCAGGATTGACCTTGCTAGGACGGTATGCAATAGTAAAATTGTAGGCTGACAGTGCTTGGGCCCATCTGGCTTGCTACCAGCTTAGCACCTTTATTGTTATAAAGTACCTTAAATTGTTATAGTCAGTAAGGACAGTGATAGGGTGTTTACTACCTTCTAGATAGTAGCGCTAATAGGCAAATGTCTTAACAATTGCTAGCAATTCTTAATTATGTGTTTTATAATTACATTCAACAGGATCCATCTTCTTGCTGAAAAATGCTATAGGATGCTAAACAGTGATTTGCCGGTTACCCTCCGTCCTTACAACAAGTTGAGAGAGAATCCTTGCTATAGCAAAGCTAGAAGCATCTGTTTTAATGCGAATCAGCTTAGCAGGATCAAAATGAATTAAAATAGGGGTAGTAGTAAAGGCCGTCTTTAGCTTGTTAAACGCTTACTGCTATCTGGGTCCCCACTAAAATACCCTAATACCCTTTCCTTTCTAAATGCCCTTTAGCAAACTAGTTAGGGGTCGGGCAATCGTAGAATAGTAGCTGATAAATTGCTAATAGAAATTAGCAAATCTGCTACAGCTAGTGCTTGAAATGTGTATATAATGTATTGGTAAGTAAGGATCATGATCAAAGCTAATCTACAATGCGCAGAGCAGTATATATATAAGGGAAAACGGGTCATGTGACGGGCCCGAACAGGCGTAGTCTGTCGTTAGGTCTTAACGGACCGCAAGAGGCCCGGGTCGGTCCGGTAAGACACAACGCTGGCCCGTAAAGGACGACGCCGGTCCGTAACAACCTGCCCGGTCTAGAAGAAGCTCGACGCCCGCGTCGAGCCAGTAACCTGTAGTCTGCCCGGTCTGATCCATCTGGTGTTCGTATTCCTCAATTAGCTCCTGACAGTCTCCAAGGTCCTTCAGTCGATACCACCGATCATATTCTGGGCCCCATCCTTTCCACCGAATCTGGTATTGTATTGAGTACCCGCGACCCTTACGTATCACCCGTTTATCTAGTATTCGCTCCACTTCGTATGCGTCTGTATCTGGCTCGACAGGGCCGGGTTCGTCAGGGATAGGACGACTGTACGGGTCAGATCCTGGCTCTGGTGCTGGTTCAAGCTGGGCAATAGTGAATACGTTGTGGATTTTCCAGTGATCTGGGATCTTAAGCCTGTAAGCTAGCCTACCAATCCGTTCTAAGACCTTAAACGGACCGGCATACTGTTGGTCCAGTTTACGGTTAGTTGCGGACGGGATATTATATCCACGATGCAACCGTAATAGGGCCCAGTCACCAGGGGCAAGGAACATAGGGGTATGACGACGGTCGTAGTGGAACTTCATATTCATAGCAGCGAAGTCTAGGGCATCAGCGGCGTCTATCCGGGCTAATGGGAAGTCGATATCCGGGTCTGTTGTGTAATCCACAGCGAAGTTGGGGGTGAATCCATAAGCAATCTCATTAGGGGTACGGTCCGTAGAAGAGGCCCGGGAATTATTAAGGACTGATTGGATCTTTGAGAGGCAGCAGGTCCATTCAGTAGGGTCCTCCATTGTAGCTAGGAAAAAGCGTAGCATAATCTCCGCTGTCTGATTGGTCCGTTCGCTTTGCCCGTCCGTTTGCGGGTGGTAGGCCGTAGAATACAACAGGTCTACCCCAAGGCGCTCGAATAGGCCCGACCAAAGCTGGGAGAGGAATTTACGGTCCCGGTCTGAGAGAATCACCTTCGGCAGACCCCAGTCTGCAATCCAAAGGCGCTCTAGTAGGGCCTCAGCCCACTGGTTTGCAGTCCAAGTGCTTTTCCCAGGGATCAAAGTGATCCGTTTGGAGTATTTGCAGGTGACAGATAAGGCACAGTCGAAGCCCCCTTTCGATTTTGGTAGGGCAAGGATGAAGTCAATGGTGATTGTATGAAAGGGCACTTTCGGGCTCTGGATGGGCTGTAACGACCCGTAAGGTAAGTGCCGACGGGTCTGGAAAACTAAGCATTCCGGGCAGTGGTGTAGGAAGTCTCGTACGTGCCGGGTGAGATGGCGGATATACCAGGAGCTAGCGGCCCGTTCAAAGGTGCGAGCTGCTCCCGGGTGCCCGACGTCCGTGTGGGCGATTTTTAGGACTTCCCCAACTAGGCTTTGTGGGATACAGAGTCGTAGGATATCGCTTCCAGTGTGCCAAATCAGGCCGTCTCCGTCCTTTAGGAATGGGACAGTGGCCCTATTTTCGTCCGTAAGGTTACTGTTAGCCTCAAGAACACTGATAATCCGGTTGTAGTCAGGGTCCTGTTGGTACCCTTCAAGTAGCCGCTGCTTGAAACTGTCCGACATCTCTACTAGGGAGGCCGTGTAGTTGTATGCTGTAGGAAGGTCGCCCGGGTTGGCAAAAGCTAGGTCCGCAAAGGCTATATCTTCAGCAGCAAAGTCTAGTTCCGCGCCCTCCATAGTAGGACTAAGGCTTGGGAGCCGGGATAGGGCATCCGGAATTGTATTGGATTTGCCTTCCTTGTGGCACAGCTCGATGTCGAAACGCTGGATATACTCAGAGGCACGAATTAGTCGGAGATTTGAGCGCTCAGTGCTTGTAGTTTTCAGTGAGGACTGCCTGGCGATGCCTAGGGAAGCCCCGTGGTCCGTAAAGATCCGTACGGGCAGCTTGGAGGACTCTACCATGTGCCGGATCTTCCGTAAAACCCAGACTAGACCAGCTATCTCTAATTCGGTGGGCCAGTAGCGGTGCTCAGCCGGCGAGAGCCTGCGACTCAAGAACATGATAGGTTCAATGCTGGATTTCTTTGGGTAAGCGGGCCTCGTAGTAGCAGCAGCTGGGGCCTTAGAATTGTCGCTACAGTCCGCTGTGGCATGTGGGTCGTCGTCCTTAACGTGGTAGACTACAGCCCCAATTCCAAATGCCTTAGAAGCGTCAACGTCGGCGTAGAGCCGGCGGGTAGGGTCGAAATGGACTAGGTACTGGGGGTTGGCGAGCAGTTCCTGAAGTGCCTTAAAAGACTCCATTTCTGCTGGAGTAGGGGTGTCCAATAAGGTTTTTAGTGAAAAGGACCTCCTCTGTGGACCGGCGGACGGGCCGCCTCGTAGTAGGAGAGTCTTACGGTCCTGTAACGGGCCGGCAACGGCAGCATAAAATGGAACATACTGCCGTAAATAGCCTGTAAGGCCTAAATAGGTCTCAAGCTGTTGGAGGGTCTTAGGGAATTCAAGATTGGCAATAGCTTCCAGCTTTTCGGTTGCAGTAGACAGGCCGAGTGAGTCAACGTGCTGTCCTAACAGCCGGATAGATGGGAAACCGACAAAGGCTTTTAACGGGTTAATAGAGATCCTAACGGACGAGAATAATCGAAATATGGTCCGTAAGTGTTGAATATGGTCCGTAAGTGTGTGGGAGGCAATAACGACATCATCAATATAGGCGTGGGCCCACGGGTAGTCCCTTAAGAGAATGTCTATGCGCCGTTGGACGTATGCCGGACTGTTCTTGAAGCCCATAACGCAGACATTGAAGTGTTCCTGACCGCGGTGGGATATAACAGTCAGTTTGTGACGGTCAGACGGGTGGACTCGCCATTGGTAGAAGAAGGAAGCACAATCGACAACCGTAATGTATTTACAGCCCTGTACGGCCGCAATTATGTCCGTTTGGAGGGGCAACGGGTAGGAATCGGTCTGGGAGATTTGATTGAGTCCGCGGATGTCGACAACTGCTCGGCCCTTCCGTTCCCCTGAAGGTAGGGTTTTCCAAACCACAAATACAGGGTAGGAGAATGGGGTACTAGTAGTAGTCCAAGACATTCGGTCCTGTTCATGGAGCTTGTTAAAGGTCTTATCTACTACTTTCCTGTCCTCAGTGCCTAGCGGATAGACCTTAGGGGCCTTTACTGCCATCCTGTTCTCCCAGTCATTTCGTAGTGGGATCTTCATCCACTCGTCTTGTGGGATATCAACGAAAGTCCCAGTATCAGTCCATATTCTCGGGTATTCGTTGACGACTTGGGCAAGCTCAGCGACATCTGGGCTGTCTGACGGTCCGTAAATGGTGACTCCGTTAGGCAGGACCGTTTCGGGCCCGGAAGCGACCGTTTCGGGTCCGGAAGCGACCGTAGTAGCCGCTGTGGGGGTGCTAGGAGCAGCTGTAAACGCAGGAGCCACTGCATATGTAGCTGCAAGCATAGCGATTGCCTTAGTGAACCATCCAGTACGACGCTGGCGTGGTGGCCGCTCTGCCATTACGGCAAGGTCCTGGTTGGTAGTCCCAAGGAATGCTGATGCTACTAGGGTTTGCTCAGTCCCAAGCTCTTGTAGGTGGCCTAATCGCATATTCCGTGGTATTTTAACGGGTCTACTAGTGCTATTCTTCACTAGGATACCCTTCACACCAGCGTTCATGATATGTGAGAACAGTGACAGGTGGTCAAGCTCGACGGGCTCAAATAAGAAGTCCTGGTCGGCGACAACTGACAGTGAGTGAATTGGGACTATACTGGTTGATCGTGGTGGAATAGAGGTTGTTGCCTTAGCATGCACTGGGAAAAGGTGCTGCTGGTAGCCGGCGCGGACCCGTAGTTGGACCGGGACATCAACATTGCAAGTGCCAATCCGTAAAATCTTGTCTGAGAGTAGAATGTCTATTTTCTCGGGCAGCATAACGTCTGTTCCAACTAGTATGTTGGCATCTAAATGGTCGACAACGTGTAGCTCACGGGTGATAACGGCTTCTACCAGGCCGTCCTTGTCTTTTCCTGGGACCCGTAAGGTGGCAATCACGTATTCGGCCGTTGTGTGCTGATTTCCAGCGATTCCGCTGATTTTTAATGGGTTAGCCATAAGCCGGATCTCAGCGGACGGGTCCTGGGCCTTTAGGAATTGCCGATCGATGAGGGAGGCAGAGCAGCCTGTATCAAAACAACAAGGCTCCGCTTTCGAATCTTTAGATAGGCGGACGGGTGCCATAGCATAAGTGAAACCACGATATCCCATACCAGTCCCAATACTGAGTGGTGGGGCACTAGAATGTTTTTCACGGGTAGGTTCGTCCGCTACAGACGCCTTTTGGGCTGTAGGCAGTAGTTCTTCGTCCGTATCACTATACAAGCAACGCTCTAAGTGTCTGAATAACTTCGTCCGTGACGTAAATGATGCCTGGCACTTGTTGCAGTCAAAAATTGGTGCCGGTGAGATCGCACGATAGTTTCTTGTTGCTTTACGGGCGTAATCGGTCGGGATTTCCTGTGTACGCAGCTGTGAACGGGGCTGAAAGGTCCCTAAACTGGGCCGTAAACCCTGTTTGGTGGGCCGGAAACTCCCTGAGCTGGGCCAGCCACTTTGTAGCATAGTTTCCACCTTCGTGAAATATGCTGTAGTATCTGGTGGGTCCATTTCATTGCAGGAACTATAGTATGCGTCCGTTTCGTTGTAGACTTCAGGCTGTAGAGCGTCCTCAGTGTTTGGGGGTTCTACCCAGTAGCCGGACGGTTCTGCGGCACTAGCTTCGGGCCTGGAAGTAGGATCTTCAAGTGCTAGGTCCGCCTGACGGGTCTCGTCGTTGTAGGGGACAGCCGCAAAGGCTCGTTGGCTAGATGGTCTGAAGTTGCCTGGTAGCCTGAGGTTTGGCTGGAAGGAAGTACGGTTGTCCTGACTGTAGGGCGTACCTTGAGCACTAGTAGGACCGGAAGGTTGTCTCTGAGGCCGGTTGGGGTCCTGGTTTCGGTCCGGGACCTGGGTTGCAGTTTGGTGTTGGGCCTGATATTGGGCCGGCTGGCTAGTAGTATTTGGGCTTGGCCAATTGGATTGGAACTTATATTGGTAAGTCGTATTTGGGCGATAAGGAGGTCTGAGCCCTTGGTTATTCCAAGTGTTCAAGTGGCCTGACGGGCCGGGACGGCTTGGGTATGAGACTGGGGCTGGTCTCGCACTAGTAGGTTGCCAGCTAGATCCTGGCGTGTGCTGAGGTCCCTGGTATTGGGCAGGCCGGGGTTCAAATTGGTGGCGTGCCTGCTGATAATACGGTCCTTGGTAGTGGGTCGGCTGGCGTGGCCTTGGGCCGTGTGGTGGATACCGGTCGAACCAGTTATTTTGTTTCCGTAAGAGGACTTTGGTGAATTCATCTAAGGATAGGTCCTCAGACGGCTCATCTACAGTCTCTCGGAGTGCCAGGTCGAGGTGCATCCAGGCTTGGATGACTAGACAGCGCTTTTGCGGATCAGTTGAAACTGGTCCGAGACCGCAAGCCTTAGCAGCAGCTTCCAACGTGGCCACAAACTCAGTAATTGACCGTCGGGAGCGGCAGTCCTCAACCGAATATCGGGTGGTGTTGTATTTGGCTAGAGCTTCAGACGGTGGTGGCCGAAAACGGATCTCTAAGGCTGTACAGAAGCGTTCAACGCCCGGAGTGGCCAGATATCCGGCCCGTAAAACATCGTCAAGCTGGTTATTCCACCAGAGCTCAGCTTCTCCGCGGAGGCACGTGTCAAGCACTTGCTTAACCTTGATGGGATCCCGGGTTTCAATGGCCACTCGGATCCGATTGGTGAAGCTATACACGTTTCGATAGTACAGTTTGCCCTCCTTTTCGACGATATCCTTGTCCCCCCAGTCTAGTGGCATATTGGGGAAGAAATATCCGATCTCTGATGCCTTTAGTGTGGCCTGGGCCGTGGTTTCAGAGCTAGTAGTAGATCCCATACGGCCCGCAAGGTCTGTAGGATCAGCTGGTGGCTGTGATTGGCGTTGGTGTTGATCAAGGAGGTCCATTACCATTTGCATGATCTCCTGACGGAGCTCCTGGCGTCCGTCAGCGTCGGGATGGGAGGTTCCCTGACCCGTAGACGAATCAGAAGAGCTCGCCATAGTGGTGGTGTCCTGGCTGGCGGAGCTGATTGGGTCCGTAATTAGATTATTTCGGTCCGTAAGAGAGTTAGTGTGTGACTTAGAGGCTGGTGGCACTGCACTATCAGCTCCTGAGGCAGTCCGTTGTTTCAGGAGTCTCTGAAATTGTCGGATGGCAGTACGAAGGTGGGCTTGAGAGTCTGCCCACTCAACTGGGTAGGGCGATGATTTGGGGGGCCGGGCAGTCGAACGGGAGGCCCTTTCTTGAGAAAATGAAGCCGGTGATGGGCTTGACGGGCGAGCGCGCGACTCGACTGATTGTAGAGTTGCTGAATCGAGGTCGCCGATGAATGGGTGCTTGGTGCGGATGAATGCTTGTAGTTGACTGGCGAGCTCTGCAAGGGGGTCTGTAGGCATAGACAAAGTGGTGATGGTGCTCTCAAAACAATGGAGAGACTTTCGGATGGTGCTCTCAAGGATGGAGAGGCTTTTGATGGTGCTCTTAAAACAATGAAGAGACTTAAATGGTGCTCTCAAAACAATGGAGAGACTTATATAACTAGCTCTTGGAGGTACACTCAGGTCTTTGAGAGCATTGCTACCAAAATGCTACAGCTAGTGCTTGAAATGTGTATATAATGTATTGGTAAGTAAGGATCATGATCAAAGCTAATCTACAATGCGCAGAGCAGTATATATATAAGGGAAAACGGGTCATGTGACGGGCCCGAACAGGCGTAGTCTGTCGTTAGGTCTTAACGGACCGCAAGAGGCCCGGGTCGGTCCGGTAAGACACAACGCTGGCCCGTAAAGGACGACGCCGGTCCGTAACAAGTTCATATAGTCCATGAAGCTTCTAGCTGGGTAAATTCAAAGCGTAATCGTCTAGGATCAACTTCTACAAACGCTACAATTACTAGAAAGGTTTTTGGAGACTCTGCGTTTATGATTTTGGATATTCTAACCTGGGTTAATAATTATAACTATAATATGAATGCTGTGGATCTAGCAAATCAACATCGACAGCCCTACGATACTCAGCGAATTGCTTACCGTACCTGGATCCCGCTGTTACATTGGATTTTGGACCAAGCAGCTATTAACGCTTACAAGCTTGCTGTTGTTGGAAAAACCTGGCCAAATAGCCATTCAGCTCATCTGAAATTCCAGAGGGAACTATACAGGAAGCTTTTGGACTATTCACAGCAAAAAAAGCCTTGGATCAAAGCTGGACCTCACAATTGGGTACAGCGTCCTAAACGACAGTCTTGTGCTATGTGTATTAAGAAGGAAAAGCTGAAAAGACAGCTGGTTACGCAACAGGAGGAAGCTGGTATTGAGATTTTCAAGGCTAAAATTAAGTATGCAGGTCAGGTTTGGTCAGGTTGTGGCTTTTGCGATGTTCCTTTATGCAAGACAAGCAATTGCTTCAAGGAATGGCATTCACAGAAGGGTTAAGGAGCGTATATAGTCATCAAAAGCTTCAATTTGATGAATTCGTTGATTTCTTGACGCCAAGAAAATGCCAAGGCGCTAAAATGTATAGTTGCAGCGGGCGAAGGGATAGTTGTAGTTATGTTATCAATTGTCCTGTTGATAGCGTTAAAAGCACTTTTGGCTGTTCCCCCCTGCTCTATCACAGCTATTGGCCTATCTCCAAATTTCGGGACCGTAGTACAAAGCTCCTATCAAGAAAGAATATAGCTTCAAAGTTTAAAGATACAGAGCATAAGGCAACCTTCATGCCGGATTTATCCGGACAAAGTGGAGGAGGTACACAAGCGAAGGAGTTGCTTATATAATATCATATTTACAGTTACGGTAAATTACTGTAATCGTATTATTATTACCATCCCCTCCCCGGTTTATTTCACCCTTCGCTGCATACAATTTTGCGGGTGACCAGGGTGAAATAAACCGGGGAGGGGATATCATACGAAACTCACGTGAAATGTGGCGTTATTTTAGAAGTTTCCACAACAACCACGTGGCTGCTCACACTCAGTCACATTTGTTATAGGAGCATAAAGTGGATGACGCAATCAAGAAACCAGCGGATATCGACGAAGCGCCGAGAAGGTTCTAAACAGCTAGTG
>Ga0335072_10015525_pt1 | contig 10812 bp, 11 predicted proteins | sample Lox_Sample_21_FD_206725 | JGI IMG/M metagenome (GOLD analysis project Ga0335072, IMG submission 206725) | Soil microbial communities from Loxahatchee National Wildlife Refuge, Florida, United States - Lox_Sample_2.1 | ecosystem: Environmental > Terrestrial > Soil > Wetlands | place: USA... | reverse complement strand
AAAATGCAGAGAATCAGAATGCAACGAAAACTAGCGCTGGCCCTCCTGGCGCTCCCACCCCTCTGCACGGCCTGCCTTGCCCAGCAGTCGCGGCAGTACTCGGTCCAGGATTACGCCGAAGCGGAACGATTCATGCCCTATAACCTCAACCCCCTCGCGTTCAAAGGCCAGGTCAGGGCGCAGTGGCTCGATCCCAACCGCTTCTGGTACCGCGCAGTCGACGAAACCGGGATCTCCTATCTTGCCGCTGATCCGGCCCACGGCACTCGCGGACCGCTCTTCGACCATGAAAAGCTAGCCGCGCTCCTCAAGACGGCCTCCAATGGATCGATCCACGATGACGCGCGCCACCTGCTGCTCTCCGACATCTCCATCGAGGATGGCGCGCTCACGCTCAATTCGCACGGCTCAACCTTCCTCTGCTCGCCCGCCGCACGCCCTGAGACATGCAAGCGCCTCACCGCGGCCGGCGGCCCTACGGCAGGGGACGAGAAGAGTTCGGAGCCGCCGCTGACGCTTTCACCCGATAAGAAGCTCGGAGCCTTCATCCGCGACTGGAACCTGTGGGTGCGCGATCTGGCCACCGGCGCCGAAACCGAGCTCACCACCGACGGCGTGAAAGACTTCGGCTACGCTACCGACAACGCCGGATGGAAAACGTCCGATGCCGCGATCCTGCTCTGGTCGCCCGATTCGAAGAAGATCGCCACCTTCCAGCAGGATCAGCGCAAGACCGGCGAGATGTATCTCGTGCCGGTGACCAACTCGCATCCACAACTCAAGGCATGGAAGTATCCACTGGTGGGTGACAAGAACGTGACCATGATCGAGCGCGTCATCATCGACTTGCCGGCGCGCAAGGTGATCCGCCTCAAGATACCGCCCGACCAGCATCGCTCGACCCTCTGTGACGACATTGCCTGCGACGGCAACACGTTGTCGGACGCGGAATGGAGCCCCGATGGCGGGCATCTGGCCTTTGTTTCCACTTCGCGCGACCACAAGCAGGAATGGCTGCGCGTAGCCGATGCCGCCACCGGCGATGTGCGCGACGTGATGACCGAGACCGCGCCCAAGTTCTTCGAGAGCGGCAACCGCAAAATCAACTGGCATTATCTGCCTGCCTCGAATGAGATCCTGTGGTTCAGCGAGCGCGACAACTGGGGCGATCTCTATCTCTATGACTTGGCGACCGGCCAGCTCAAAAACCAGATCACGCATGGGCCGGGCAACGTAACTGAGGTGCTGTACATCGACGAGAAGGAGCGCGTGATCTACTTTGTCGGCGTCGGCAAGGAGCCGGATCGCGATCCCTACTTCGAGCACTTCTACAGCGTGCATTTCGACGGGAGCGGCCTGCGCCTGCTCACGCCGGAAAACGCCGACCACAATATCACCGTCTCGCCTGGCGGGCGCTACTTCGTCGACGCGTTCTCCACCGTGACGCAGCCCCAGACAACCGTGGTGCGCGATCAGCAGGGCAAGGTGTTGATGGAGGTGGCCAAGCAGGATATCTCGAAACTGGTGGCCGCGGGCTGGAAGCCGCCGGTTCCCATCAAGGTGAAGGGCCGCGACGGAAAAACCGATCTCTACGGCTTTATGTTCGAGCCTACGAAACTCGACGCCGCCCAAAAATATCCAATCGTGAACCTCGTTTATCCAGGGCCGCAGACCGGCTCCTGCGGCAGCCGCGAGTTCCACGCCGCGCATGGCGACATGCAGTCGCTGGCCGAACTCGGCTTCATCGTGGTGTGCATCGACGGCATGGGCACCCCATTTCGTTCCAAGAGCTTTCACGAGGCTTATTACGGCGACATGGGCGATAACACCATCCCCGACCAGGTTGCCGGAATGAGGGACTTGGCGCGTCAGTACCCGTTCATCGATATCAATCGCGCCGGCATCTACGGGCACTCCGGCGGCGGCAACGCCACCGCCGCGGCCATGTTCCATTATCCCGATTTCTTCAAGGTCGGCATTGCCGAGAGCGGCAACCACGACGAGCGCGATTACGAAGACGACTGGGCGGAAAAGTGGTCGGGCCTGGAAGTGAAAAATCCCGACGGCACCAGCAACTACGACTCGCAGGCCAACCAGAACTACGCCAAGAATCTCAAGGGACACCTGCTGCTGGCGCACGGCACCATGGACAACAACGTGCCGCCCAACGAAACGCTTCTGGTAGTCGATGCATTGATCAAGGCCAACAAGGACTTCGATCTGCTCATGATTCCCAACGCGCTGCACGGCTACGGCCCCGCCGGCCAGTACATGACGCGTCGGCGATGGGATTATTTTGTCCGCTATCTCGCCGGGGGCACGCCGCCCGAGGAGTACAGGATGAAGCCGTTCTCGGCGGTGCAGGCGGTCATGCGCGGAGGGCCGAATCCGGGCGATGATGGCAACTGAAGGGCGCCTGGCCCACGATCGCCGCCGGCAGATGGCCGCGCATTGCCAAATGCTACCCTGAATCGTGTCCTTCTCTTTGTGCGCAGGATCCAGGCTCGAATCAAGCGTTCGATATGCGGCCTTCCTGTCCGCGTTGGCATTGGGAATCGCATGCACGCACGCGCGCGCCGTAACTCCGCCTCCTGATTCGAAGCCGACCCTTGTCTTCCGGCAATTTGTGCCGGGCAAGCCCATGCATCTGGTCGCCTACGGCGATATGCGATTCACCGATCCCTCCGTCACGTCGGGTACCAATCCCCGCGTGCGTAAATGGCTCGCCGAGCGCATCGCCACCGTAGCGCCGCAGGCGCTGCTGCTCACCGGCGACATGCCTTTTACCGGCGCGAAAGCCGCGGACTGGGAAGAATTTCAGACCGAAACCGCGGGCTGGCGCGAAGCTCATGTTCTTGAGTTTCCCACCCTCGGCAATCACGAGATTTACGGAGGCGCGCAGCAGGGAATCGAAAACTACCTGAAGAACTTTCCCGAGATCGACGGCCACCGCTACTATTCGGCGCTCCTCGGGAACGTCGAAGTCATCTCCCTCGACATGAATTTGGGAAGCATGCCCAAAGACCCGCAGACACGCTGGTTCGCCGCGCAACTCGATCACTTGCCCAAGCAGGTCGAGTTTCTGTTCATCCTCTATCACATTCCCTGGATGGCTGATCCACAGACGCGGCTGCTCATCAATGTTCCGTCGCCAGGAGCCCTCGTCCTGCGCGGCATCCTTGAGGCGCGGCTCAACCGCATGCGGGCCAAAGTGGTGGTCTTCAACGGCCACCTGCACAATTATGAGCGGTTCGAGCGCAAGGGAGTGGAGTATGTCGTATCCGGCGGCGGCGGCGCCGAACCCTATCCGATTCTGATTCGCGGCCGCGCCGATCTCTACCGCGATCTCGGATTTCCTGTCTACCACTACCTCACCCTGGACATCGAAAACCACACGCTGCACGCAGTCATGTGGAAAGTGAAAGACTCGTCCGCGGCATCGCTCGAAGTCGTCCAGAAAGATGAGTTTTCTCTCACCGCGCCGGCTCCAGCCGCGCCGCTGCGACCCTCCGCCAAGCCGGTTCGTTGAATTCTTGTGGGTTCACCTTCGCCGTCAGGCCCTTGCATCCCCGTGCCGTGTCGGCTTCGGCCCCTTCGCTGATCGCGATTTCCCCCGCGTTACTGTCCGGCCGCAAGCACGGCGAACAGCAGCAGCCACGCCAGGCCCATGGCATGCCAGTACCAGGCGGTCGAGTCGACGGCAATCTGGCGGAATTCCACCCGTTTGAGCAACGGTAGGCAGGTGAGACAAAACATCAGCGCAAGCACGCCAAACAGAAGATGGCTTGCGTGAATGCCGGTAATGACATAGAAGAAATAGCTCGCTGGCGTCGAGAATCGGTTGAAGGCGAATCCCTGCGCGGTGAGCTGTCTCCACGCGGTCACCTGGCCCGCCAGAAAGGCCGCCCCCAGCGCCAGCGTTGCGCCAATCCAGGGCAGGGCGCGCTTGAGCGCCGGCTTGCCCATGCCCAGCCACTCTTCCAGCACATCCAGTTCGCGAAAAATGCCTCGCCGGGCAATCTCCATGGTCAGGCTGCTGAGCAGTAGAACCGCGGTATCGAGAAAAAGAATGGGCGGCAGGCTCACCGGATGCCAGTCGCCGATCTGCTCATGAGTTCGCGGGTCCATGTGAGTACCCGCCTGATCGGCATAGAAGATGATGACTAGGACGGCAAAGAAAACCATGTCGGCCGCGAGTACCAGAAAGACCGCCATCCGGTTGCGATGCAATAGTTCGCGCGGGCCGCGCCGCCCGTTTTTCCAATCGTCGTCGCCGCCGCCTCCCCCTCCGCCGGTCGGTCGCCGTGATACGGGCGGTTTTCCGCCAATCCCGGGTTCTTTCCGTTCCGTTTCCGCCGGGGAGTGCGTAAAGGTGGGGGACATGGAAATCTCTGTGAGAAAGAGATTACACTCACTTCCCCTTGGACGCATCAGGAATCGAACTGGATGGCCTTCCCTCTCGGAAAGCACGGAAGATTCAGGCCGGAGCGGAAACCGTGCTAAGGCGTCGCGCGTCTTTCACGATTTCCACAAACAGCCGGTGCACCCTGCGATCGGCAGAAAGTTCGGGATGAAATGTCGCCGCCAGGATGTTCTTCTCGTGCACCAGCACGGGAAAGCCATCGCGACGGGCAAGGATCTCGACCTGCTCGCCTGTCTGCACCATGCGCGGTGCGCGAATGAACACCATTTCCATCGGCCCGCCCTCCAATGTCGTGGGGGCGGTGAGAATCGTCGAGTCGATCTGGCGGCCATATGCGTTGCGCTCAACTACCGCGTCGAGAACACCTAGGGAGCGCTGAGGAGGATGCAGCACCTCGCGCGCCAGCAGAATGGCTCCCGCGCACGTGCCGAAGACAGGCCGGCCCGCGGCAAAGTCCTTGAGCGCCTCGTACAGGCCTCGCTGCTCGAGGAAGCGCAGAATGGTGGTCGATTCGCCGCCGGGAAGGATAAGACCATCCAGTCCGGCCAGATCGGCGGCCGTACGCACTTCGGCGGGCTCCGCGCCGGCCTCGGCCAGGGCCGCGGCGTGCGCGGCGTAATCGCCCTGAATGGCAAGCACACCGATGCGAGGCACGGAATGGGAAGTCAAACTCAGAATCCTTCGAGCGGGCTGTAAATCGCCCCTCCCAGCCATTATTGCAGTTACGGCGTCTGGCCCCGTACAAAGAGGCTGGGTCCGCCGTGATGCAGTCCTTCGCCCATTCTGGCTGCCTCCTCGGCACTGACCGGAACCACCGCGACCGGCGCCGCGAGGTGAAAATCAATCTACGACTCCGACGGGATCCAGATCCCCGGCCCCGGCGATGCCCCCGAGACCAGCGTGCCGATTCCCGCACCAATCGCCGCGTCCGTCAGCATCCCTTCCGGATTGCCGCCGCCGTTCGCCCCGCTGGCCGTTGCCGCGCCGGCCACCAGGCCGGCCTCTGCCCCGCGCGTCGCGTCCGTCTTGGTGGTCTGTGTCTTGGATCGACCCGTCACCCTGAACGGGTAGGAGTCGAGCACGTAGGTTCGGCCGCCAAGTTCAAGCGAATCGAGCTTGAGAGTCAGTTCCGGGCTGCCCGTAAGCCGTCCCGCCTTCTTCGACAGGACCATCTCGCCTCGAACAAGTGCCCCGCGAGGAATCGCGAGCACATCGCCGGCCAGCACATCCTGGCTCACCCAGAAGATCGGTGGTGTTCCGCCGCGAGTGTTTTTGCTGTGAATCGGCTCCCGCCGTCTCGACCGCCAGCAGGGTATCTTCAAGCACGGTGACCGCCGCGGGTGACGACGCTTCCTTCTCGGCCGATTGTCCAGCGCCTTGCGCCGCCTGTCGCGCCTGCCCGGGAGCTGCACTGCTGATCCCGGCTGCGCTGTCCTGTGCATGCCCGGCGCCCGCCACCATCAGAAGCAGGACGATCCCATACCACGGTAATTGACCGCGGCGAAATGCCGTCCCGCTTCGCACCCTTCCGCAATTCCTGTCCCGAAATGTGTTGTTTCACACAATTGGACAGGAAAGACACAGCGTGGAAAGCAGGCCTTACCAGCCCCGCGTCTGCAACAGTTCTTTTTCCTCGATCGCTGCTGCCGCCAGTCCCTTCATCGTCCCGGTAACCTGTTCGGCGACCTCGGCCAGGATCTTGGGGTCGTTGAAGTGCGTTGTCGCAACAACAATCGCCTTGGCGCGGGAAACGGCTTCTTCTCGCTCCTTCGCGTCGTTTTCGATATCGAGAGGCGTGGCGCGCTCTTTCATGAAGATTCCCGAGCCGACGAAGATCGCTTCGGCGCCCAGCTGCATCATCAGTGAGGCGTCGGCAGGCGTGGCAATGCCGCCGGCGGAAAAGTTCGGCACCGGCAGCTTGCCCGTTTGCGCCACCATGCGCACCAGTTCGTAAGGCGCCTGCAGCTCCTTGGCCGCGGCGTAAAGCTCCTGCTCGCTCAGGACAGTCAGGGCCTTCATTTCCTTCACGATCTGCCGCATGTGCTGCACCGCGTGGACAACGTCGCCCGTTCCCGCTTCACCCTTGGTGCGGATCATGGCCGCGCCCTCCGCGATGCGGCGCAGGGCCTCGCCCAGGTTCCGCGCGCCGCAGACAAACGGCGTCTTGAAAGCATGTTTGTCAATGTGGTGGGCTTCATCCGCCGGCGTCAGTACTTCGCTCTCATCGATAAAATCGACGCCGATCTGCTGCAGGATCTGCGCTTCGGCAAAGTGACCAATGCGCGCCTTGGCCATCACAGGAACCGAAACCGCATTCATGATCTGCTTGATCAGAGCCGGGCGCGCCATCCGCGCCACCCCGCCCTCGGCGCGGATCATCGCCGGCACGCGTTCCAGCGCCATCACCGAACTGGCGCCGGCCTCCTCGGCCACACGGGCCTGTTCGACGCTCATCACATCCATGATGACGCCGCCCTTCAACATTTCGGCCAAGCCAATCTTCAGCCGCAGACTGGTTCCGCTGAATCCATGGTTTGAATTCGTTTCCGGCATATTCGTCCTGCGCTCCACGGCGCCCTGCCCGCTCTGCTGCAGCAGGGCTGAAGCGGGCGCGCGTCTCTTCTCAGTGTAGCAGCCAAAGAAGTTTGAAAGATCGCCCGCCCAGGCTCGGCCTGCCGTCGTCTTCGCATTTGTGAGCCCCTTCCAATGGAGGCTGGCTCAAATTCGGTCACTCTGCTGCTTCATTTCCCTGCAAATGGCAGCGGCACATCCTGCGCCGCCAACGCCGCTCGAGTCGCCCGGCACTCAGAAAGCCCAGGCTACCGCAGAGCCGGCGGCGGGGCAGTCACTTGAGCTTTCCGCGTCGACTCCGGGAACCAGCGAACTGATTCCGGCCCATTCGCCTCTCGCCCGGCTTCCGGTCGAGGTCGACATCGTCGTTCCGGTGCGCGAATTCCGCGTGCGCAACCTGCTCGCCATCGTGCCGGGAGATCTGATTGAGACTCAGTGGCCGCAGGACGACGACATGCCGCTGGCAGCCGGCGATGTGCAGCTGGCATGGAGCGAATTCGAGGTCATCGATACGCAGCTGGCCGTACGCGTGACCCGATTGGCGTAATTCCGCCCGCCGGGGCTGGGGGGGAGAAATTGTGGCAGCGCGCGGAGAGCAAGCGGAACCGGGAGGCGCAGGCGGCGTGCCGGCGGCTGGTTGGGCCGGTTGGCTGATGGCGAAGCTGCGCCGGCGCGATCCCCGGCGGCCGCGTCTCCGCCTTCTGGAGCGGATTGCATTGGCGCCGCGTCAGTCGCTGGCGCTGATCGAGGCCGAAGGCCGGCGATTCCTGGTCGCGACTTCGGCCGACGGCGCGCCCGCGTTCTTCCCGCTCGACGGTTACGGCCGCGAACGCGGGCCGTCGTCGCCCCGGCCCGGGAACGCGGAGCGGGGCAGCTTGCGAACGCAGTCCGGCGCGAGGCTTTCATGGTAACGCTGCCGGCGCGCTTGTGGCTGGCGGCGGCGCCGGTACCGCTGCTGCCCGACCTGAACACGCGCCTGCGTCCCTCTGACTCGACCCCCTGGACCATTCTCTTCGTTCTGACCCTCATCACGCTGCTGCCAGCCATCCTGATGGCCATGACGCCCCTGGTGCGGCTGCTCGTGGTCTTCCACTTTCTCCGCCAGGCGCTGGGCACGCAGACTGCTCCCTCGAATCCAACCCTGCTCGGCCTGGCGCTGATGATGACCTGGTTCCTGATGACCCCGGTGCTTTCCGAGGTCGACACGCAGGCCGTTGAGCCCTACCGCCAGGGGCAAATCACCGGCGGGGAAGCCATCGATCGCGGCGCGCAGCCGGTCAAGCGCTTCCTGCTGCGCTACGCCCGCGAAAAAGATCTCCAACTATTTACCGCCGCGGGCCAGATTCCGCGGCCTAACTCGCCCGGCGATCTGCCCATGCAGGTCGTGGTGCCGGCCTACATCCTTTCCGAACTCAAGGCCGGGTTCGCCATCGGCGCCGTGCTGTTCCTGCCTTTCCTGCTCATCGACATGGTGACGGCCTCGATCACCACCTCCATCGGCATGTTTCAGCTGCCGCCGGTCGTGGTTTCAACGCCGCTCAAGATTCTGCTCTTCGTGATGGTGGACGGCTGGAACCTGCTCGCCAATTCGCTTCTGAAGAGCTTCTAAGGAGAAATCCGTGACTCCCGATCTTGTTGCCGAGCTGCTGCGCCAGCTGATGAGGGAGGCCATGATCCTGGCCGCGCCGCTGCTGATCGCCGCCGCACTTTTGAGCTTTCTCTTGAGCCTGGTCCAGACGCTGACCAGCCTGCAGGAGCAGTCGCTGACCGCGGTACCGCGGCTGGCCGCCGTAGCCGCGATTCTGCTGGCCGCCATGCCGTGGTTCCTCGGCCGCATCGCCGACTACACCCATATGCTGCTCGGCGATTTCAGGAGGTATCTGGAATGAACAGCGGCTGCCAGCTCTCAGCTTCAAACGCGCGAGAGTGAACGGATTTCAGGTTGCCGATTCGAATCGATCCTTCGATCTTCGCCCTTCGTCGCACCGCGGAACGGCTCGACGGATTCAGAAAACGCGCAGGCACACGGGGTGAGGCGGAGAGCGAAAAGCTAGGAGCTGTTGCTTGACCGGCTGGCCCACATTTCTCTCCGCCATGACGCTCGTTCTGGTGCGCGTGACCGGCCTTCTGGTGTTCGCGCCATTCTTCGGCGCGCACGCGGCCGTCAGCTTCTCCGCTCTGCTGGGCGAGCTTGCCGTGGGCCTTCTTTACGGGCTCACCCTCACCTTTCTCAACGAAATGCTGATCTTCGCTGGCCAGCTGGCCGGCTTTCAATTCAGCTTCTCCCTGGTGAACCTGCTCGATCCCTCCTCCGCCATCCAGACACCCCTTCTCGGCGATCTCTTCCAGCTGGCCGGGACGCTCATTGTGCTCGCTGCCGGTCTCGATCGCATCCTGATCGCCTCGCTGGTGCGCAGCTTTCGCGCGGTCCCTCTGGGCGGTTACGGGCTGGCGCCGGCTTCGGCGCTGGCCGTCGTGCGCGCAGCCGGCGGAATCTTCTTTGCTGCCACCGAACTGGCTGCGCCGGTGCTCGCCGCGACCCTTCTGGTTGAGATTGCCGTCGCCCTGCTCGGCAAAATCAGCCCGCAGCTTCCCGTCATGTCGCTCACTGTCCCTTTGAAAACGCTCACCGGATTTCTCGTCCTTCTCGGATCGCTGGCGCTCTGGCCTCGCTTCATCGAAGCCCGGTTCGCCTCGCTGCTTGATCTGGCCGAACGGCTCTTGCTTCCGGCGCACGCGGCGGGAGGGTAGCCGATGCCGGGAGAGCGCACCGAACAGGCCACGCAGCACCGGCGCGAGAAGGCGCGGCGCGAAGGCGACATCCTGCATAGCCGCGAACTCTCGGCCGCCGCCGGAACCTTGGCCGGCGTGATCGCGCTGCGCCTCGTTTCGGGGCGGGTGATTGGAGCGTGGAAATCCACGCTGGCCGGATTCCTGCTCCTCGGTGCGCCCGCGCGATGGGAGCCGGAACAGGTTGGCCCGACGCTCGTCGCCCTGCGCGGCCTCGCCCTCGACGTGCTTGCCCCGGTCGGCTCCATGATGGCGGCCGTGGCCCTGGCGTCCCTCAGTGTCGGCGTGCTGCAGACGGGCGGCATCCAGATCCATCCCGGCTCCGCCGGTTTCCGCCTTTCGCGCATGAACCCGCTGTCGAATCTTCAGAATCTCTTTTCCCTGCGGGCGGCGGCTCGGCTGGGCAAATCGCTCGTCCCCGCCGCCCTGCTGGCGGTCTTTGCCGTCGAGCGCATCGTGCGTGAACTCGCCTTGCCCCCATTCTCCCTTACGCGCATTGAGCAATTGGGCCGTGATGTGTTCTCGCTGCTCGAAGCTGCCGCCTGGCTCCTCTTCGCCTGGTCGGCGATCGACTACCTGGTCGAGTGGCAGAGCCGCGAGTCCCGCCTGAAGATGAGCCGGCAGGACCTGCGCGAGGAGTACCGGGAAACCGAGGGCAGCCCCCAGATACGCAGCCGCATCCGCGGCCTGCAGCGCCAGATGCGCCGCCGCCGTGTCAAAGCCGATGTTTCGAAGGCTGCCGTCGTTCTCACCAACCCCACGCACTATGCTGTCGCCCTGGGCTTCGATTTCATCACCATGGAAGCGCCCAAGGTTGTAGCCAAAGGGCGCAATCTGCTGGCTGAGGAGATCAAGGCCGAGGCGCGCTGGGCCGGGGTGCCCGTTCTCGAGAACCCGCCACTGGCGCAGTCCCTGTACCGGTCGGTTGAGGTCGGCCAGCCCATTCCCGTCGAGCTCTACGCGGCCGTCGCCGCCATCCTCGCCTGGCTTTATCGCCAGCGGGTGGAAGAGGAGCTGCGTGATCGCGC
>Ga0335072_10015524_pt1 | contig 10813 bp, 12 predicted proteins | sample Lox_Sample_21_FD_206725 | JGI IMG/M metagenome (GOLD analysis project Ga0335072, IMG submission 206725) | Soil microbial communities from Loxahatchee National Wildlife Refuge, Florida, United States - Lox_Sample_2.1 | ecosystem: Environmental > Terrestrial > Soil > Wetlands | place: USA... | reverse complement strand
GCTCCTACCTAGCTAAACTTCGGCTATGTCGGTCATAGTTACCACCGCGACCACCTCGACCTCCACGTCCACCTCTTCCACGGTCATTGTAACTGCCCGGAGCGCGGTCTCCTCTGGGATGGCGATCTTGGCGCACTCCATCATCAACAGGCTTGCTGCGGTTATTGTTCGCTCCAGCATTGCGATCACGGAAAGCTGCATTCATGCCGCAATTAGTATTCTGCAATTTCTTTGTGTTTGACCTGCCACTTTCACACAAGCAGTTGTCTCTGTGGTACCTTAAAGAAAGCTGACGAACCTTGTTCATTGCCAGTGAATCCACCACGGCGGCCGCCTCTACCACCTTCAGCGTTCGCTGGCGCTGCAGAAGGGGCTTCACGTGGAGCATTGCGCTTGTCCGTCCTTGCCGGTGTCTTATCGACAGCCTTCACCGGTGGCTCGGGCTCCTTGTCAGAGTCTTCATCGTGATCATTACCTGCATTATAAATTGTTAGATCGCGTGTCTCGTAGTCTGTATCGAGGCCCGTGGACGGTGGTTCATACCGAGAAGCTCGTAAAGGTTCTGGAAGACGAAAATTAGCGCTTAGTATACAGTGAAGATAAGTGTTATGAGACACAGAGATCGCAATGGTTGTAGTCCATTTTGTCGCATGGAGAGATGACATACCTTCGAGGCAACGGCGGCCATCTTGTCCGCCTTTGAAATGCCTCCGAAGAAGGCCTTGCTACCGAACGAACAATTCGAGTTTAGCTGTGAGGAGATTCGAGAACGACAGAGTCCTAACAGGTAGGAACCTGTCTCTCGAGAGGCTGGATGAACGTGATGTTGTTGAACAGGTAGAGCGTAAGAGCCGACAACTTCTCGCTCATTCACCTAGGTATTCCAAAACTTACGTCGCTTAATTCAGCTTTCGCGCTAGGGATGGGTTAATGCCCTGATTCGGCAGGGTCACAATTTTCGAGAAGGGAGAAATATTATGTGCGACCAATACTAGAACTATTGTCGTATTGCAAGATCAGTCTCCGTCACCAGCAGAGGCCCTTCAACTAGAAAGAAAACTATGTGACAGGTATCAGAGCTCGACCGGGCTGCTGCCAAGGTTCTGGTGAACGAAATTCCCCTTTCAATAATGAGAATGCCACTATCATTAAACTCTTTGAACTTTTTGTGAGTGACTTCATTATCCTGCCTCCTTATTCAATTTTCCTTGACCCTGTCCCTGTATTGGCTAGTGAAGCCATGCCATAGACTGCGCCGAAAGTCAAAGATACATTTTGGTAAATGCCATACCTTACTCCAACAATGCATTGAGTAAAACGCCGTCCAACCAACCTTCCTGTGGGTATCAGTTGCTTTTCAGCGCATCGAACTAGTATCAAAGGTGAACTGAGTGGGAAAATGCATGCTTGCCGATAGACCAAAAGGGTCCATATCGAGCATCGGATCGTAAGGGTCTAGAAGTTGTGTCATCGAGCTGAAGGTTGCTGGGTTTTCGCCGGCCTGAGACATCTGTTGCTGCTGCTGCGGAGCGTCGTGCTGGTGCGCAGGATTGGGAGGCATTTGTCCGAATGGTGCTGGGTACGGGCCTGGCCCGGCAATTTCGCTTGGGTCTTGGTCATCGACCATATCGGCTTGCGATTCGTACTCCTGTTCTGTACTCACGGAATCAATCTAGGACGAACATAGCTCTTTCAAAAGAAAATGGATAGGAGGGGGCGGGTCAGCTTGCCGAGTTGCTCAAGATGATTCTGGAAGGTGGGCCTGTAGTATGCGGCTGGGACACCTCCCATACTACTAGATCCACTACTTCCCTGTCCCTTCATAACAGAGATAATACCTGGTCCAAGTCCTCCGGTCACTGGCGGCATCGATAATCCATGGTGCATATGCGGCTTCAAGGGCTGGGTAGCCCGTTGTATTTGAGTCTGTGAGTCAGATGCTGGAGGGGTCATCACACCCTGTGTCTGAAAGCCTGGTGAGTTTGAGGATGGAGAGGAATGGTGTGACGGCGGTGTTGGACGAGTTTGTGGAGACGCAGTAGTGTGAAGCGACGGATGTGCATGAGACATTGGAGCTGCTCCCGGCTCGAGCTTAGGTGCAATATTTGAGTTTGATCGCCTGGCCTGGTGATGTCTGTTCATAATTGCACGCTGGACTGTGGGCGGTTGGTTCATGCCCTGTTGCATGTGCGTAGGTCCAAGATGTGGGCTTCCGGTTTTTGCGCGCAGCTCAGCCTGAACGTCAATTCCTTACATTCATGTTAGAACTCTTCTTACATTGCCGACTCTCAGCAAGGATTTACCTTTCTCTAAAAGAATTCTTTCAAGTAATGAATTTTTATATCTCAACATCAGACATTCATCAGCAGCGCTTCTGTGAGCTGTTTGGAGACTATGAAGATTCGTCTCATGAACTCGAATAGACTCCTCTAGTTGCTTAATGTACTCGGTACGACGTTCCCTGAACGCCGCCTGAGCTTGACGGTTACGCTGCTTGCGTTCCTCCGAGGTTGCATAGATCTATTATTGTCAGTGACACATAGTCTCATCACTCTAGTGTAAGACAGGTGAGGTGACGTACAGGTTTCCGACCGCCTTTCCGTTTGGGTTGTCCTGGATTCTCCGGATGAGATGGTCCAGCATCTCCCTCGGCTTCTGGAGTCGATTCCATGATGTCCTCAGAAGACCCTCTCATATCTTCTTTCTTGTCGACGGACATATTGTCGTCCATAGCTACTCCTCTACTCATCTACCGAACCGGCAGAGAAAGCTGCCAGTGTTACAAGCTGCAAGGGGTACTTTGGGGAACAAGCAAACGCGCGATAAGAATAGTGGAATTGGCCGCGTCTACGGCGACTACAGTCGATTTGCCTCCTCCACAAGCCAATCTTCTAACCCAGACGATTGGTAGCGATGTATGAAAGCAGGGTCAAGAGATAGATATGAAACGAATGTATGGTGGTAGAGAGTTGCTGTCAGGTAATGGGTTTGGTAATGGAATGAGCAAAAGGTGTGACAGCGCGCCGACGAAAAGTTATGTGATTTTGATCAAAAGCAGGTGATATGTATGAGAGTACCCGAAGGCGGAGAAGATGGAAGCACCTCTAATGCTTTCTAGCTCGCTTCTAGCTTCCCGGTAACCAGGGCCACGGACCAGTAGAAGGTCGGACTCGGATGTACTTTCTTTTTTGTCGCGGTTGTCGGTCCCTGACTCTGTCGTAGCGTAACCCAACTGCACGGCGCCGAAGGAGGGGGCACTGCCTTCCTCAAATTGCGTCTGTTGATAATCTACTTACGATATATCTAGTATGGTTAGTCGGCCAGAAAGCAGCCAGGTTATTGGTTCCCCCACAATTGTTCAGAGTTTTCGCTGATCTGTGCGTAGGGCGAGTGTTTCACTGGTAATAGGCAATTCCATACCGTAAAATCAGGATCAGGTGAGGGGCAAAGAGCTAGACGATAATGACGACGACGTCCCATGAAAAATTTTCACCGTAGATCCGGTTTGACTTGCCTCCTGACTTGCTTTTTGGACATAAGCGTTGCACTGCCCAGACGAAGGCCCGTGTCGCTGGGCTATTGCTTTTCTCTCGCAGTGGCTGGATGGGGAAGATGAGATGAGGAACAAAGTTCAGTCTTTTGCTTCGCTGTCACCTAAGCACGCGGCCAGTTCCGGCTGTGACGTTACGCGATTCAAGCTTGTGACCTGCTCCATTCCGTAGATTCAATGCAAGATCATTGGTAGCGCGACCTCGCTACGGACTTCATGGGCGTCAAGGAGGGGAAGAAATGACCTGAAGCAGCAAGGCGACAGTTCTGTTGGCAGCACAGTGATCCCGGCCTGCAAAACCTTCAACCAGGCGTAAAAGGCGGCCGTGCGTGCCGGGAAAAGGCTGCGCCATTGTTATGGCTTACCAGCCGCGTTGCGAATAGGCGTCCAAGCTTCCAGAGATCGCCAATATTGAAATGAAGGTGCGGCGTCCTGCAGATGAGGACATCACATCACATCACATTATAGCATATCATCGTGCTGTCAAAGTACCCCCAAATAAATTAAGGATATGCACAGACAATCTTGTTTGAGCGTACCGCTGCAAAGTGTGCGCATTCCCGCACAAGGGGCTTGCCACTGCCCGCAATCACAATAGGTTCACGCGGTTTGGGGAGATGCGCAAGCTATGCCTCTTGCAGATCAAAGATGTGAACATCTCCGCGGTGGGGTCATTTGCAGCATTTGGCCACCCTTGACTAGCTTTAGCTGTTTTCATGGTACACAGACTGCCTTATCATCTAAATCTTCCCCCGTTATCGGATACCTAAAGGGTATTTGGTAATCTACCAAAGGTACATATATCGTGACAACATCCATAATATGCGGCCGTATCTACAAGCCCGAATATCAGCCTCTTTGCATAACGGACGAGAAGCTTCCCGTGAGCAGTATGACCTGACCTTCCGACCTTTCTCTACTGCGTCAGCCAACTAGCAGTAATGTCCGGTTCTCGGATGCCCGCCGGGCACCAGCGAACACAGAATTAGCCCCGCAACGAAGAATTTTCGCTGCGCCGTCTTGCCCTGGGCGATTGGCAACAAGTGGACGCGTGACCAGGTATGGCTTGGCCGGGAATTTGGATGAAACTTCAGCCCTTGAAGGATTGCGACTGCTTAATTGCCTCGTATTCCATGCTTTATGGAATTGTTCATTACGTCTGCTCTCATCGAGATGTGAATTTTGCACTAGCCCTATTTAGGTCAATTTACGAACTTTGTATGAGACCAGCAGTAGTTGTTCTCCTATTCTCAAATGTTTCGATATTTCGTATCCAAGATTGTCCTGTTGTATTCAAATTGTTGTCTTGAAGGATGCATATGAGGCAGGGTTAAGGGTTCTTCAAAATTCATTTGGAGTGGGGCGCAAGTGTTGCTTTGACTGTCTCTCTTTTGTGCTCAGTCCACCTTTATCGGCTTCTGGAAGCTGTGAGCAGTTTCGTATCTACTGTTTGAGATTTACAGGAGCTAGCTTGACGTGCTCCTCGATGAATGCTGTCATTATATTCTAATCAACGGAGTCTTATCGAAGAAACAACCCTTTTAATCAAATTATGAAATTGAAAGCTTGATGTGATTGCAAATGCTTGGAAATTGGTATTCTTCCATCTTTGCATTTTGATATGGCGGTAGGTTCGTTTAGTATGTCAATTTCTCAATTTAGGGGGAGTAAATCACATGACCAAGCCCCTCTATCTCGCGTTGAAGCCTCAGGCATAGAGAAGCTTTGACCACAAAGGTAAACAAAACAAAAAGCGTCCATGACGACAAACATTCAATCGCGATTATTACCCCACCTTCATTCCTCTCAAGTCTTGCGACTTCAGTTTTCCCACATTCTCATAGCTTCTCTCGAAATCAACCTCGCAACCACCCTCGATTGCATACAGTCACCATGTCGCCTCCTCGTCGGTCTTCCAGACTTCGGGGCAGCTACAGCTCTCCCAACAAGGTAAGATACGTCGCGTGTCACAAAGGTTCATACGGTCCGTCAAAATTGCTAATCCTCTCCCTAGCCAAGTGCTATCTCCTCTCGTCGGCTCTCCTGCCTCACAGAACGCGAAGAAACTGTAAATGCAGAAGCTCAACCCACCTTTAATATTGCTGTTTCCTCTCCAATGGTACCCCGCACTCCAGCCACAGCGGGCCGTATCAGACCACCGTTTGAGGAGATGCATCCTGGTAAAACTCATAGTACCTCTTCTCCGTCCTTCGACCTTCGCTATGCCCGTCCTACGCCAACTTTGGGGCCCGACGCCCAGCGATTGATGGATGAGATTAGAGAGGAGGCACTTCGAATCAAAGTACAACTCGCGGCCCAACGAGAGGAGGAGAAACGCAACGCGGTACTTGAGGACTCGACTGCCTCCGTATGTCGCAGAATTGCTACGCCTAAGGGCAAGGTTGGCAGGTTCAGTGAGGTTCATATTGCAGAATTCAAAAAGATGGATTCAATTGCCGGACACGCTTCGGCCTTCAGGGCCCAGCCGGGTCGCTTTGCAGCCACGACTGCATCCTTGAAACGATCACAATCGAGGGCCAAATTGGATAGTCGAGAGGAGGTTTCTCGAGGCGGAAATACGTCCAGCCAACCCCAGTCTCTGGAGAATACTCCGGCGAAGCGTTCTCGCACGGCTGAGAACCAAAACTCTTCACAAATCCTGAACTACAACCCTGCCACACCAAAATTTTCTCGCTCTCAGTCAGTCCTCAACTCAATCACAACTCCTACGCAAGCTTCTCTTGCTCGAGCTGCCAGCGTCAAACAGCAAAGTCAGATTCCTGCATTATCCCACTTACCATCAAAACACAGTCTGACGGCACCGCGACGTTTCACTAAATCTGCTACTATGAATAAAATAAGTGGTATCGTGAGATCTGAGTCCATAAAAGACCTATCTACCAGTCAGAGTAAATTTGATCGGTTCAAATCTATCCTACGTCGTCCTATCATCGGCGCATCAAAGCCGGCCGCTACAATGCAGACATCAATTCCAATTATGAGCAGTCCTAACAAACCGGACCTTGGCAAGGAACTTCCATCTATCCCCACCACTCTTTCATTGGATTATATAAAGACTATCAGACATGTCAATGTCACACCGAGAACAGCCATTAGGAACATAGCAACTCTGCAGAACTCACCATCCCCATTGAAATTGGGTATTGGAGATGTCCACTATCCTTCTCTGGAATCTAGGATAACTCATAATAGTTCGGCTCAGCAAGTTGAATACCCAACTCTAGCTCCTAGCCTGCACCCAGAGGCGCCTGCGCAGGCGAAGGCAAACTCACCCCCGCCCTCTGTGCCTGGCACCTTTACCTTTCGCAGCAATCAAACCATCAATTTCGGCGCAACGCCCCGCGGGTTCGGCGCTTCTCCTGGCCAGTCTAGTATTCGCCAGGTCAGGCCGAGTATCTTCCCAGGCACCATGCCAATTCCTGGCTCCTTCCCAGATGGCAATAAGGAGAATGTTGGAGTGTTCACTGATATGCCACATGGTATTAGTGACAAGAAACGTCGCCGCGTTGACTGTGATGATGCAAAGGAAGAAAAAGAGGTTGAAGGCTCACCAGCAAAGAGACGCAAAGGTCCTGTTGCAGAGTTGGGGTCACTGATTGCACCCAAGCTTCAAGCCAAGAAGATGGCGCGAAAGTCCAAGGTTCCAAACTCGTCCAAGAAAGGAGTCATGAGCTTGACACGTCTGAACATGCTTGCTCGTCCGAAGCCAAGAAAGTAATGCTGTCTGCGAAGGGTAGTAACGAACTGGATCTGATTTTATGGGGGTGTTATGGTACCAAGGTGCAATGGTGGGTGCGAAGTGTTCATACTGATGAGTGTCGCTGGTTTGTTTGATTATTTATTTGGAGTACGTATGGCTGGTATCTCATGATCTGATGGATTAGACATGAGCAAATGGAAGAAATGGCTTCACGACTTCACGATCTGCAATTTTTGGTATGGAATGTACAACTATACCGCACTTTGCTTCTCCTTTCCTGTATTATTTCTCTGAGCATGCCTGCTTCATTTGCCAGATTAGTTTCTCTAAAAGTACTGTACGATGGCCCTTTCATTAAACAAGTAGTATAAGCAATAAAAGTAAATTTGATTGGGTGGCCTATCTCAGCGATGGAGTCGGCCTCGAACGCCCCTGTATGGCACCTGCCAAGATGGACATTTGCCTCATTAATCTCGGACGTCTCAGCAAACTCTCTAATATTAGCTACAACACAATTAATCTGATACATCTACACAACCACTATTGTATCCATGGACTTGATATATTTCTATTCTTCGAACACAACGGGAGTCTCTGCGTAGCCCAAATAAACGTGTGATTTGATGTAGCCCAACAATTACAAGGCTATCAAGTGTTCAATCGCTCTTTACGCTTCACAGATATATCCAGCAAGCGTAAGCGCAAGTATTCCTATAAAAGCCGTTGCTGATAACATCCATCTTTACGACTCCATTCTGCTCCCCTGCGCTTTCCGACCGAGCAATTTCTCATTTTATAGTGAAGCCAACTCTGAAAGACACCATGGCGCCTTCGGCTGAACCGTCTTTCCTTCGTACCTTTTGCTGGACACCCTAGTTTCGACCGGCGAGACCCTGAATTTTAGGTCACGAGGCTAGAATCGCGTGCAAGATGTGCTGGAGAAGTTCTTGGATCTTAGTATTTGCTGGGTGTGTGGGAAAATTGTAGTGAGGGACGAGGAGATGAGGCACCGGGGATGTTTTGCATATTTAATTTGTGGAACTGGTCTGGACCCGCCGATGTAGAACGAGAGGACGAGGAGGGAGAACGACGCCAGATTGATGAAGAAGACTAAGATGAAAGGGGTGACACAGATTCCAGCTACATTGATAGGCTAGGTCGGGGACGGATTCAGCGGCAGCGAGGCGTGGAATTGAAGAGTGCTCTTCTCTGCTCCTGTTGCTAGAATGCGATAGACGGTCTTTACCGGTGTGAAATTTTGGGGATTGGGCTCGAGAATGTTGCGAAGAAAGACGGCGGATTGAGCAAATCTAGAGCCTACATGTTGAGAAGAACGAAATCAAACCACGGCTCCGGCAAGCGACCAGGACTTTCACAAAGGGACACAAACAAGCCCAGAGATGCTAGTATCAGCCTTGATTCAGGGTAAATCTTCTTACTGGCGCAACAGAGATTGGAATCTGTGAAGATGGAAATGCGGACCATACATCAAACTTTTAGCACAATAGAGCCTATCAGCTCAATGCCAGCTCCGATGTACGTGTCAGTGCTGGATATGATTGGTGAGCCGTCCTTTCGAGCAAGCAAAACGAAGCCGTTGCCAAGTAATCGGCAGCCAACGTCTAGGCAAATGACAGCACAACTTCATCCCGAAAGCTCGAACATCATTACTTGATCTGAGGCCTATGGTTGAAAAGGAGCCTCCAGACTTCCATGCTATCCTAGACGAGGCTGCTACCGTGATAGATCTGTCCTCTCATGAGGAGATGAACTATGTTGCGAACAATAGCCCTTGCACTGCCGTCGGCTCGAAGATCGAGGATACGATGACCTTCGAGCCAGCAATCTCGGAAGATGTTGAAGTGGGAATATCAAACCGCCATACCTTATCGGCGTACCGAGTACCTCGTCCCCGACGGAGTGGTACTCTCCACCCTTTCAAAAGGGCTGTATATCGGCTGCCTCTTAGCTTGAGCATTCCAAAGTCTTCATTTCCTCGTCTGATAGCGGCGAAACGATGCCGTCAAGACTAATGCCTACCAATGGAGGCGCCTTTTCCGTTCATTCGTCACAAGTCGCAACCCTTCTTCTCTCAAAATATGAAGCACTGAAGAAGAGGGATGCCTCTAGAGAAGAAGAGCCTACTGTGGAAATGTTCAAGAGGGAGAAGACAGTAGGGAAAACTTTAGCCGTTGGAGAAAAGATCAAGAGTGGAATAAAAGGCCATCAAACAATAGAAGCTGGCTATGTGGGTAGGAGAGATTAGCTGAGGAGGGAATTACTAAGTTTGTTCAAAGGACGTAGAGATCCGTCTCAGGAGCAATGATTAGGGGCAAGCTGGTCTTATTCTCGTCCGTATATGAAGTAGTACAAACCGTCTCTAAACAACAGTACCTATTAAATCCTAAGAATTATCACTAGATCATCATACTCCACGTGGCAGGCCGAGAGAATTTCAAGCCGTTCAAATGCGTATCATAAACAAAAACTCTGTGATGTAAATACAAGGTTGATACTTATGTATATAGCGCGTCGTGTGAAGCTTCGCGAATGACCGCAGAACTACGCACCCGAGCTTCGTCTCAGAACAACTTAAAAGCTCCACGACGACTAGCCATGACCCCCACCACACTTCCATAACGCCCAACCCGCCTATAAACACCCAATCCTCACCTCAAAATGCCCTCAATTACGCGCTATCTCCCCTTCGCCCCCGGTATCACCCCCCTCCAAGCAACCACCTACCTCCTTGGCACCTGCCTCTTCAGCATCTCTTTCCTCGTCTTCCTGAACTCCAGCATCTCTTTTGTGATTACCGACCTGCTTAACATAAAAGATGGCGTTGGAGACTTAGTTGGCACGCTGGGCTTTGCGGATGAGCTGGTAGCGCTTATTGCGTGTCCGGTTTGGGGGATAATCAGTGATAGACTTGGTGTGAAGTGGGTTTGTGGGCTGGGGTATGCGATTGTCGGGTGCAGTTTGACGCTGTTGGTCCAGAGTTCGAATGTGTATCCGCAGCTTTTGGTGGCGCGGATTGGGTTTAGTTTAGGGGGGAGTGCGACGTGGGTGTATTCCTTTTCCAGCGCGGTCTTGGGGCGGGGATGGCGCGTAAGGCATTGGAGCTAATAAGTGTGTCTTAGGGCGACTATGGTTACGGCAATCTTGCCTTCGATGACGGGCGGGCAGAGGGAAGTACAGACAGACCGGAGAAGGGAGAGGGCCGCTTTGAGTGTGCCGCCTACGTTGAGGCATAGTATTGCGGAGAGTCTGGATTCTGAGGCGACTATCACGCCTGAGAGTTATATAACACGAGTGGCAGACCGGACAGGAGGAAGAGATGGTGCTATATCTAGGATAATGCCTGCTGAGAAGCCATCTTCTAGCCCACCACGGCTGGCGGGCTTGGTAGGAGTCTTCACTGGCTTGGGGGCTATCTTGGCTCTTCTTGTTTTCCTGCCATTGCCGGCCCGCTTTTCTCATATCAAAAGTGTCACGCAGGGCCAGGCTGTTGCTGACAGCTTCTATGTCGTTGGTGCAATTGC
>Ga0335072_10015523_pt1 | contig 10813 bp, 9 predicted proteins | sample Lox_Sample_21_FD_206725 | JGI IMG/M metagenome (GOLD analysis project Ga0335072, IMG submission 206725) | Soil microbial communities from Loxahatchee National Wildlife Refuge, Florida, United States - Lox_Sample_2.1 | ecosystem: Environmental > Terrestrial > Soil > Wetlands | place: USA: Florida... | reverse complement strand
CCCCGAGATGGAACTAAGCTAAACGGGCGCTGGCGTGACCGTCACGATATCTCGGCAGCTCTTCAGTGGACTGGCAGTTACCGACGTCTGGTCGTCATGATTGCCGTGGGTTATCGCGCCCATGGCGTGGCATCGGAGGAAGTAATCGGTGAAGGCTGTGTGGGGGGCTGATGCGCACGGTCTGCCGGTTCTATCCGGATCGCGGCGTACGCTTCGGCACCTACGCAATGTGGTGGGTTTGTGCAATTGTATTAGAATACATCCTAGGCGACACGTCGTGGGCGAAGAAGGCCACGACCGCGTCCCGGAAGAAGTTGTTCTTCGATCTTCAACGTATGCACGGCCATTTGCGGAACTTCGACGACGGCACACTGAAATCCGAGCCTGTCAGCAGCCTTGGTAGCTTGCCACAAGTTCCGGCGTATGAACTCGTCACTATGAATCCGCGCATGGCGCGCACTGATGGCAGTCTAAACGTCCCAATCGGTGTTGACAGCCAAAGCGAATGGTTGTCGTGGCCAGTGAATGACGAGGACGACGATCAGAAAGCTACGTTGGTGGAGTGCGACGAACCACTCATTCTAAGTCGGTTCTGCCGTCCGCACTGATAGGATTTACGACGCGGGAACGTCATGGACTGGTCTAGTGTCGTCTCGAAGGTGGCCGACAACAATCCCGGACTTGCAACACGGTTGAGGAGAATCCAAATGAGCCTGATCGAACACGCAATAGCGGCAAGCCGCAAAACAGCAGCGCACCATGATGCTTCGTTGGCAAACAAGCCAGCTCCGAAGGTTGCAATCCTCACTTGTATGGACCCCCGCCTGAACGACCTGCTCAAATGGCTGGACATCAAACCCGCCGATGCCGATGTGATCCGGAACGTCGGAACGGCAGCAACGACCGATGTTGTGCGGTCTCTCATGTTTTCGATTCACGTTCTGGGCGTGCCGGAAATCATGATCATTGGGCACACCGGCTGCGGAATGGAGATGTTCTCGGAAGAAGAATTCGAGAACCACCTCCACAAACAAAGCGGCGAGTGGGCAGTCGCGCCCGATAAGTTCCACTTCTATTCCGACGTGAACCGGGCGACACAAAAGCAGGTGCTGAAACTCAGGTCGCACCCTTGGATCCCTTCGAAGGTGGTCATTCGTGGATTTGTGTTTGATTTGGCGACAGGCGAACTGAGGGAAGTAACGTCGAAGGACTGAGATAGTCGAATGGTCGGATGACGACGTAGAGCCGCCCACCGCCGCCAGTGTAGGAGGTTTCCGTGACGCTCGATCCGCTGATTCTGTCGCGCCTCCGATGGGCGCGGGTAATAGGCTGGCATATCCTGCTGCCGGCATTTGTCACCGCGGAGGCGGTCGATCGCGTGGTCGATCGCACGAAAATGACCAAGCCTTTTGCCGCCCCGGAGTGATCCGGCCACTACACCTGACGCGGCGCAATTTCAACAGGATCAGAACAATGCCCGACAAGACTGAGAACGGCTACCCCTTGCTTCACGATCCGCATTTGAACAAGGGGACCGCCTTCACAGAGTCTGAGCGCAAGGCCAAAGGCCTCGAAGGCTTGCTGCCGACGGTTCCCAATACTCTGGAGCAGCAGACCGCGCGCATCCATGTGGAACTATCGTACTTCGACAATGATCTGCAGAAATACCTGTTCCTGTCAGACTTGCAGGCACGCAACGAGACCCTGTTCTATGCCGTGATCATGTCCGATCCCGCGACATTCATGCCGATCGTCTACACGCCGACCGTGGGCGAGGCCTGCCAGAAGTTCGACCACATTTTTCGCGCCCCCCGCGGCGTCTATGTGCCGATCACAGCCCGCGGCCGAGTCGCCGATATCCTCGGTAACTGGCCCCAGACCGACGTACGGTTCATCGTGGTGACCGATGGCGAGCGCATCCTGGGCCTCGGCGATCTCGGGATTGGCGGCATGGGCATCCCGCTTGGCAAGCTGTCGCTTTATACCGCCTGCGCTGGCGTGCCGCCGCAATATTGCCTGCCGATTGTGCTCGACGTCGGCACGAATAATCAGGCGCTGCTCGATGATCCGCTTTACCTCGGTCTGCGGCAGAACCGGGTGCGCGGCCAGGATTACGATGACTTCATCGATGAGTTTGTCCAAGCGGTGCAGGTTCGTTACCCGAAATGCTGCATCCAGTGGGAAGACTTCGCCAACCGGAACGCCGTCCCGATCCTGGCGCGCTACCGCGACAAGATCTGCACCTATAACGACGACATTCAAGGCACGGCCGCCGTGGCACTCGCCGGTATCTACGCGGCGCTTCACATATCCGGCGGAAAGCTGGTCGACCAACGCTTCCTGTTCCTAGGCGGTGGGTCGGCCGCCACGGGGATCGCCGAGCTGATTGCGCAGGCGATGGCCCTCGAAGGCCTGCCGCTGCAAGAGGCCCGGAAGCGCAACGCGCTGTTCGACATAAATGGCTTGATGGTGACCTCGCGCGACGACCTGCAGCCGTTCCAGAAGCCCTTCGCACTGGACCATACGCCCGTCGACACGTTCGTGGACGCGGTCAGGGCCTTGAAACCCACAGGCATCATCGGCGTCAGCACGGTGCCGAAGCTGTTCAACCAGCAGGTCATCGAGGCGATGGCGGAGATAAACGAACGCCCGTTAATTTTTCCCTACTCCAATCCGACGTCGCGCTCCGAATGCACGGCGGAGGAGGCCTATCGTTGGACCAAGGGAAAAGCGATCTTCGCCAGCGGCAGTCCCTTCCCACCGGTTGAGATCGAGGGAAAGACATTCGTGCCCGGCCAGGGCAACAACGTCTATATCTTCCCTGCCATGGGGATGGCGGTCTTCGCGACGCAAGCGAAGCGCGTCACCGACCAGATGTTCATCATCGCCGCGAAGGCTGTGGCCGAGCAGGTCAGGCAAAGCAGCCTCGACAAGGGTCTGATCTATCCGCCGCAAACCGAGATTTACCAGGCATCCCTGCACGTTGCGACCAATCTCGCGGGCTATATCTTCGAGCAGGGCCTGGCCGGTATCGACCGGCCGGACAACGTGGCAACCCTTGTCAGAAGCCGGGTCTATCGGCCCGCCTACCCAGACTAGCCGCATGGCCCACGACCAGGCGGCCGACAACCATCAGTAACCCTGTAGGAGGTTTCCGTGACGCTCGATCCGCTGATTCTGTCGCGCCTGCAATGGGCGTGGGTAATAGGCTGGCATATCCTGCTGCCGGCATTCACCGTCGGCATGGCCTCCTATATCGCGGTCCTTGAAGGTCTGCATTTTTTCTCCCGTAACGAGGTCTGGCTGCGCATATCCCTGTTCTGGACCCGCATTTTCGCGGTCGCCTTCGGCATGGGCGTGGTGACGGGCATTGTCATGCCGTTCCAGTTCGGCACCAACTGGTCGCGGTTTTCCGATGCGACCGCCAATGTCCTCTCGCCCATGCTGGCCTACGAGGACCTGATGGCGTTCTTCCTGGAGGCAAGCTTCCTCGGTGTGCTCCTGTTCGGCCGCCGTCTGGTGCCACGCTGGGCGCATTTTCTGTCCGCCTGCATGGTCGCTCTCGGCACGCTGATGTCGTCCTTCTGGATCCTCGCTGCCAATAGCTGGATGCAGACCCCCGCCGGATACGAAGTGCGAGATGGGCGGTTCTTCCCGGTCGACTGGCTGGCGATCGTGTTCAACCCGTCCTTCCCCTATCGCCTCGCCCATAACGTTACTGCATTCTACATAACGACGGGTTTTGTCGTGCTCGGCGTCGGCGCGACCTTGGTGCGGCGCGGCACCTCTATCGTCGAGGCACAGCGCATGATGCTCATGGCCCTCGGCTTTCTTGCCGTCTTCGTTCCGCTGCAGATCTTTCTCGGCGACCTGCAAGGACTGAACACGCGTGAGCACCAGCCGGCCAAGCTCGCCGCGATCGAGGGCAGGTGGCAGACCGCCGCGCCCGCGCCGCTCACGCTGTTCGGTATTCCCAACCCCGCCGAACAACGCATGGACGATGCGATCGAGATCCCCTGGCTCGGCAGCCTGATCCTGACGCACTCGCTCGATGGCAGAGTCCAAGGCCTCAGCGACTTTCCGGCCGACCAGCGGCCTCCCGTAGCGCCGGTGTTCTTCGCGTTCCGCCTGATGGTCGCGATCGGCCTCGCGATGGCCGGTATCGTCGCCCTCGGCTGGTGGCTGCGCCGTCGGGGACGCCTGTTTGAAACCGACTGGTTCCTGCATCTCTGCCAGTGGTCGGCACCGCTCGGCTTCGTCGCCGTGCTCGCCGGCTGGACGGTGACCGAGGTCGGCCGTCAGCCCTGGACAGTTTACGGTGCACTGCGCACGGCGAATTCGGTCTCACCGTCACTCACCGGACCCGACGTCGTCTGCTCGTTGCTTGCCTACATGATCGTCTATTCAGCGATGTATCCTGCGGGATATTCAGTAATTGCGCGCATGGTGAGGCAGGGCTGCACCGGTAACGAAGCGCCCTACCCCGCGATTGCGGCGCGGCATCCGAATACCTCATTTGCAACTCAGGCGGAGTAACGGTTATGGGGGACGCGTCAATCGACCTCGTGCCGATCTGGACCGTCATCATGGCGTTCGGCGTGTTCTTCTACGTGCTGCTTGACGGCTTCGATCTCGGCGTCGGCATCCTCCACGGCTTCGCTCGGGAGAGGGACCGCGACACCGTGATGAATGCCATCGTCCCCGTGTGGGACGGCAACGAGACCTGGCTCATCTTAGGCGCACTGGCGCTGTTTGCGGTGTTTCCGCTTGCCTTCGCGATCATCATCCCGGCGGTTTACTTTCCGGTATTGCTGATGTTGCTGGCGCTGGTGTTTCGTGGCGTTGCCTTCGAGTTCCGCTTCCGCCAGCCCCATATCGCGCACTTATGGTCGCGCGGCTTCTGCGCTGGTTCCGCCATCGCGACATTCGCCCAGGGGAGCGTCCTCGGAGCCTTCGTGCAGGGATTCAGTGTTCAGGACCGAGCGTTTGTGGGTTCTTCATGGGGCTGGTTTACGCCGTTCTCGGTGCTGACCGGGATCGCGCTGATGCTGGGTTACGGGCTGCTCGGCGCGGGCTGGCTGATCATCAAGACTGAGGGTGAGTTGCAAGCCTGGGCGCGGCGCGCGGGACGGTTTTGCCTTGGCGGCGTCGTCGTGGCGATCATCGCCGTCAGCCTGTGGACGCCGCTCGCCGATCCCACCATCGCCCAACGGTGGTTTTCGCTGTCCAACCTCATCCTGCTCGCGCCGGTTCCGATCCTGACCGCAGTGATCGCGTGGCTGGCGTGGCGCGCGTTGGCCGGCTGGGGCGGTGATGCCGCAGCATTCCTGGCGGCCATCGGCCTGTTTCTGATGTCTTACCTAGGCATCGCCATCAGCCTATGGCCGATGATTGTGCCGGGACACTACACGCTATGGCAGGCAGCCTCGTCGCCGGGCACACAGGCCTTCCTGCTGATAGGGACACTGCTGCTTCTGCCGGTCATTCTCATGTATACAGCTTGGTCATACTGGGTGTTTCGCGGAAAGGTGCGAGGCGATGGTGGATACATGTAGTGGCGGGCTTTAGACCGAAGACCGGGGCCGTGCGGCAAGGTCCGTTGGACTGCAGTTGACCCAGACTGGACATACGCGGCGTCAAATGGGATGGCTTGTTTGGGCGAAGCTGGCCGGGAGGGGAACGGCGGCTTTGGAGCACAGGGGACTAGAAACTTTCTCCGCCTGAACCGTTCGAGCGGTACCGCCCTCCATTCAGGCCTGATCTCCACTCAAGACACTCCTCAACGTGGCGAGATATCCCCGCTCCGCGTGCTTCGCGGGCTGACTGAAACTTGTTCCACAACACAATGGTTTCGGTGGGTACTATGCCTTGCTGACGTCCCAGAATACCGCAAACGGTGCCTCAACAATCCCGAGCACATTGGTGCGCCATGCTTGCTGGTTTTCCCAAAAACCCCAACGGAATGTAAGCGACATCTTTCATGGTGGCCTGATTCAGATCCCCGATGATTATCTTCTAGGCCACGAGGTCGGGAGCCGCTTACCATTCGGCGAGTTTGGCCTGGACCGCATCCTATTTTGTCACGCGCTACCAAATGTGATAGGGGTCACCTGCCGGATTGTTCAAAACTGCACGCTAAGCCCCATCTCGGGCTTTCGGGCCTCCTTTTGGTGACCTCGGATGCGATTTATTGGCGGACGCCCAGCAGGTCAGCATCCCGATCAACCCGAGTCTCCAGATTGACGGGTAGGCACTCGACCTCGCTACTCGCCAAGAGATCGTGCACGAGACTCTCAGACCCGCCGATCAACGTGAAGGTCAAATCGTAGTCGGTGCACACCAACCACGAGCGGTCCTTTGGAAACCAGTGTGTCGGCGTGAGACGAACGTCGTCAACTTCCTCGGGAAACAATGAAGCGTCCTCCAGCATCCCTTCGAACAGCAAATCCTCTGTCCACGCTAGGGTCGCCAACAACCACACGTGAAAAAAACAATGATCAACTTTGGTATGTCGCTGAAGAATGGAAACAAGAACGTCACGATCCGTGTTGCCGAGGTTCCCCTCCGCTGGACCAATAAGGTGCCTGGGCCAGCTTCCTCCCGGGAATTGGCGAGTGAACGACCACGAACTTAAAGTTGGGGAAAACTGTAGGCCGAGACGGCGCGCCACCTGTTCCCAGCGAACCCTGATAAGCTTGGAACTCGGCTTGGCTCCACCATAGACGAGTGTAGAGTTGCGAATGGCTTCCTGGATCTTCCGGGTGATGGGGTTGACCGAGCTTATACTGTCTGGTGGCTCTGACTTTTCCTCTTCCTGCCAAGTCATTTCATCGTTTTGGACCGAGATGTCCTCGTGGATGGGATGGAAGAGCTTCGCATAGGCGGGAAAAACCGGCGGGATACAATGCGCCACGTTGCTGACATTAGCTGGCCCCCTCTGCCTCACGCCCTTGGTAATCCACTCAATTTCCGCGAGAGACGACACTTTCTTCATACGCGCGTTCTTTCGGTTGTCGAAGACGGATCTGTCCGGTGTTGCGCGACAATCCGTGACACCGTGGGTTGGCTGATATTGTAGAGGCGCGCCATATCGGCACCTGACTTGCGGCCTGAGGCGACACTCTCGGCGATCTCGCGCCGCTTGGCGGCATCGAGCTTCTTCCGTCGCCCGCCGATCCTTCCTTCCGCTCTGGCGGCCGCAAGACCCGCCGAAGTTCGCTCGCGGATCATCGCGCGTTCGAATTCGGCGAAGGCCCCGACCATCTGCATCATCATCCGCCCGGCGGGAGTGGTGGTGTCGATGTTCTCGGTGATCGACCGGAAGCCCGCGCCCGCGTTGCCGATCCGCTCCATGATATGCAGCACGTCCTTCAGCGAACGCGACAGCCGGTCGAGCTTCCAAACGACGATCGTATCGCCCTCCCGTAGGTGGTCGAGCAGGCGATGCAGCTCCGGTCGATCCCATCGTCCGCCAGAGGCGGTTTCTTCGAACAGGCGGCGGCACCCCGCCGCTTTCAGTGCCTTCGTTTGCAGGGCGTTGCTCTGTTCGTCGCCCTTGGAGACCCGCGCATAGCCGAGCAACGCTCCGCCGCCGAACGGCTTGGCGTCTTTCGTAAACGGCCGTTTGCGAATGGATTTGGCGGGCACGGCAATTCCTCGCGAATCTGCTTTCAATATCCTGTTGCAGAATTGCGTTGAAAGGCAAGCTGTTTATGAACGGGTTCCCACCGCCAACCGGAGCCCGACATGCCCCCTCGCACCTTGCTGTCTTCCGAGCAACGACTCCGCCTGTTCTCGATCCCGACCGATCCGGCCGAGATGACCCGCCATTATGTGCTCGGTGCCGACGATCTGGCTCTCGTCGGGGCCAGGCGTCGCGCGAGCAATCGGTTGGGCTTCGCCGTTCAGCTTTGTGCGCTTCGCTATCCGGGTGGCGTGCTGGACGCGTCGGAATCACCGCTTGCACCAATGGTCGCCTTCGTCGCGCAACAGATCGGGGTCGAGTCGGTGCTGTTCGCCGACTATGCGCAGCGAGACCAGACCCGCCGCGAACACGCCGTCGAGCTGCAAAGGTATCTGGGACTGCGGCGCTTTGGTTTGGCGGACTGGCGCACCTGCCTTCGTGTTGGCACCGACGCGGCCTGGGCCACGGATCGCGGCGAACCCATAGTCCAGGCGATGCTCGCCCATCTGCGGGCGAACGGCGTTCTGCTTCCGACAGCGGCGGTGTTGGAGCGAATCGGGTTGGCCGCGCGAGCCCGGGCGCGAAAGAAAACCTTCGAGGCTATCACGTCTGGCCTGTCAGATTCGGAGCGGGGCACGCTGACGGGATTGCTCTCAGTCGATCCGGAATTGCGCCGATCCCGCTTCGCCTGGCTGCGGGATTATTCAGAGTCGCCCGCGCCATCCAACATCGTCGCGCTGCTGGATCGCCTTGAATATGCGCGGGGGCTGGGAATCGACCCCGCGCGCGCCGGACGAATTCATGCCGCTCGTCTCGCCCGATTGGTCGACGAAGGAGCTATCTTGTCCGTTCCTCACATCGCCGAGCTCGAACCCGCGCGACGGACGGCAATCCTCGTTGTCCAGGCTGTGAGCCTCGAAACCCGGCTCGTCGACGCGACGCTCGCCATGTTCGAGAAATACATGGGCACCTTGTTCAGCCGGGCGCGGAACCGCGACGAGCGGCGTTTCCAGGCCACGCGGCGCGATGTGGCCAGGGCGCTGATCCTGTTCCGCCGCACCATCGCCGCGCTCCGCCACGCCAAGGAAGCCGGAGAGGACGGCGTCGCCGTGGTCGAACGCGAGATCGGCATGAAGCAGCTCGACGGCGTGCTTCCCGTCATCGGGGCCGTGGCCGATGTGGCGGATCAGGACCTCCTCGTCACGGCGGCCGAGCGATACTCGGTGCTGCGCCGGTTCAGCCCTCGCTTCCTTGCGGCGTTCGACTTCCGGTCGAACACGCCGAACGATCCGGTGCTCGCCGCCGTTGAACTCCTCCGGGCGATGGATCGCGACGGCACCCGCGTTTTGCCCAAGCGCCCGCCCTCGTCGTTTCTGCCTCCGCAGTGGCGCAAGCTGATCTTCGCGAACGGCCCGGCGGATCGGCGTCTTTACGAAACGGCGGTCCTCGCCACGCTGCGCGAGCGTCTGAGGGGCAGCAACATCTGGGTTACTGGTAGCCGCGACTCTCGGGCGTTCGAGGATTACCTGCTACCGGTCGAAGCCGGGCACGACACCGGTATCGACGGCGAGACCGATCCCGGACGTTACATCGCCAGCCGCACGGTGGCGTTGCGCGACCGCCTGACCTTCGTGGCGGTCCGTGCCGGACGCGGAGAACTCGACGGGGTCGAGATCGAGGACGGCAAACTCTTCATTGCCCGCACCCCGCCAACCGTTCCAGAGGCCGCGCGGGATCTGGCCCTGCGGCTCAACGGAATGCTGCCCCGGGCGCGGATCACCGAGGTTCTGAGCGATGTCGACGGATGGACTGGATTCTCCGACCGGTTCGTGCATCTGCGCACCGGCAATCCCGCCGCCGACAAACCGGCGCTGTTGGCTGCGGTGCTCGCCGACGGCACCAATCTGGGCCTCGCCCGAATGGCCGACGCGTCGCGAGGCCTCGGCTACCATCACCTCGTTAACGTGGCGCAGTGGCACATCGGCGACGACAACTACGTCGCCGCCCGTGCCGCCATCGTCAACGCGCACCACAGGCATCCGATGGCGGCGATCTGGGATGACGGGACAACGTCGTCATCGGATGGGCAGTATTTCCGGGCAGGAGGCCGCGCGGGACCTGGTGGTTCCGTCAACGCCAAATACGGCATCGACCCCGGCGCTGTTCTCTACACGCACGTGTCCGGCCATTATGGACCGTTTTACACGCGGGTCATTTCGGCGACGATGAGCGAAGCACCTTACGTGCTCGATGGTCTGCATCATCACGCTCACCAAACCGATTTGCGTATCGTAGAGCACTACACCGACACCGCCGGAGCGACGGATCACGTGTTCGGCCTTTGCCATCTGTTGGGCTACCGGTTCGCGCCACGCATCAAGGATCTGAAGGACCGCAAGCTCTACACGATCGAGAAGCCCGGCACGTGGCCACTGCTCGCGCCGTTGATCGGCGACACGGTCGAGACGGCGGCGATCCTCAGTCAATGGACCGAACTCATGCGGCTCAAGGCCTCGATCGAGACCGGCGCAGTCGTTCCGTCTGTCATCCTGCGCAAGCTGGCGTCGGCCGGTGCCGGTAACGTCCTGTCGCGAGCGCTACGCGCACTCGGCCGGATCGAACGGACGCTGTTCACCCTGCAATGGTTATCCGATCCGGCGCTGCGCCAACGCAGCCACGCCGGTCTAAACAAGGGCGAGGCCAGCAACGCGCTACGGCGCGCGGTATTCTTTCACCGTCAGGGAGAAATTCGAGACCGCACCTTCGAGAACCAAAGCTTCCGCGCATCGGGTCTGAGCCTCATCACCGCCGCTATAGTCCATTGGAACACGGTGTATCTCGACCGGGCCGTCCGGCAGTTGCGCGCGCAGGGAGCGACGGTTCCCGACGATTTGCTGGCGCACGTCGCACCCCTGGGATGGGAGCACATCGCCCTGACCGGCGATTATGTGTGGAGCGTGCCCGATCCCGCCGCCTCGTTTCGGGCCCTACGAGATGTTCGGGCTACGTTCCCGCCCCTGGCGGCTTAGTACTCTGTTTCATAAATACGGTGACGTATTTTGGGCCGACTCGTGCGGTCGTGACAAGGTCGTGTCCTTCTAGGAGGACCGACCATGCCGAGGCGGAGTC
>Ga0335072_10015522_pt1 | contig 10813 bp, 9 predicted proteins | sample Lox_Sample_21_FD_206725 | JGI IMG/M metagenome (GOLD analysis project Ga0335072, IMG submission 206725) | Soil microbial communities from Loxahatchee National Wildlife Refuge, Florida, United States - Lox_Sample_2.1 | ecosystem: Environmental > Terrestrial > Soil > Wetlands | place: USA: Florida... | reverse complement strand
TTCCGGCGGTGGGCTGGCTGCGACCATCCCTGACGGCATGAGGGCATGCGCCATCAAGGTGGATGATGTGGTGGGCGTGGCTGGATTCGTGACCCCCGGCATGCGGGTTGACGTTCTGGCCTCGGGTAATCCGCCCGGCGAGGGACAACAACAGGGCACAGAGTCCAAAACCATTTTGCAGAATATCGAGGTGCTGTCGGCAGGCACCGATATACAAAAGGATGCCGAGGGCAAGCCGCAGCAGGTTCAAGTGGTCAATCTGCTGGTGACGCCTGAGCAGGCCCAGACCCTTACTCTGGCGAGCAGCCAGTTGAAGATCCAGCTGGTGCTCAGAAATCCGCTCGATACCAAGGTCGCACCGGTCGCCACTACGGCGATGGGCAGGATGTTCTCCGATCAGGGCCCTGCGCCGCCGCAGCAGCGGCGGGTTGTGGTCAGAGCTGCACCCAAGCCAAAGCCCTCCGAATATTCGATCCAGGTTATTAACGGATCGAATACGACCACGGAAAAATTCAACGCCCCGGAGGGACAGCATTGAGAGCCAGGACTGCAGTTTCGATCGCGTGTTTTAGCGCAGCGTGGTTCGTCCTTTGTGCCGGGCTGGACTTGAGGGCACAAGCTCCATCCACTTCTCCGGCAACAGGCGCTACGTTTCAGGACTCCACCAACGATCTTTCCGTGACCGTCGGCAAGACGGTCCTGGTAGACACAGCCCAGCCCATTGCGCGCGTGGCCATTGGTACCAGCGAAGTGGCTCAGGCCTCGGCCGTCAGCCCGACCGAGATCATGGTCAATGGGAAGGCGCCGGGAGAAACCAGCCTGATCATCTGGGACATTCGCGGCGGACGGCAGTTCTTCAACGTCACCGTGCGCGCCATGGCGACCATCTCGAACGACAACCTGGAGGCGGTGCGGCGCGAGCTGCGCATGGAGCTTCCCGGGCAGCAGATCAAGGTCAGCTATGACAACAACAGCGTGTTTCTGCGCGGCGACGTCAAGGACCTGACCAGTTCCGCGCGGGCGGTGAAGATCGCTTCCACGGCGGGCAAGGTCGTCAATCTGCTCGATGTGGATGTTCCTCCAACCGATCCGCAGATCATGCTCAAGGTACGGTTCGCCAGCGTGGATCGCAGCCTCGAGAAGCAGTTGGGCATCAACCTGTTCAACCTGGGATCGGGGAACATGATTGGCGGCGTCTCCACCGGCCAGTTCAGTCCGCCGAGCCTCGCGGGAGGCAGCAGCTCCTCGAGCAGCTCCGGTTCGGCAGGGGTGAGCAACTCGAGCGGCTCAGCAACGTTTTCCAACGAACTGAATATCCTCGGATTCTATCCCGGTCTGGGTATTGGCACGAATATTGAAGCGTTGGAGAGCAAAGGGCTTGTGGAAGTGCTGGCAGAGCCGAATCTGATTGCCGCCGATGGCAAGGAGGCCAGCTTCCTGGCCGGCGGTGAGTATCCGTATCCGGTGGTGCAGGGCACTGCAGCCGGCGGCTCGACGGCGGTCACGATTGAGTTCAAGGAGTACGGCATCCGCCTGAACTTCATTCCAACCATCATGCCCCAGGGCACCATCCGTCTGCAGGTGGCGCCTGAGGTGAGCTCGCTCGACTTTACGGATGCGGTCACAATCTCGGGATTCGAGGTTCCGGCCATCACCTCGCGCAAGGTGAATACCGAAGTGGTCCTGAAAGACGGCCAGAGCTTCATCATTGGCGGATTGCTGGACAACACCGAGACCCAGACCTTCCAGAAGATTCCGTTCCTGGGTGATATCCCGGTGCTGGGCAAGTTCTTCCAGTCGATGACCAGAACCAAGAACAATACGGAACTGATCGTCATCGTGACCCCGGAGATTGTGGCGCCGATTCCTGCCGGTCAGCCGGTGCCTTCGCTGCATTTCCCGGAGCAATTCCTGCCGCCGAACTCCGACGTTCCGATGCATCAACCCGACGCCAAGACCGCAGAGAATACGCTGCAGCCTGCGCCGACCGTCATTCCCGTGGAGAAGCTGCTCGACAGCATGAGGCCTGAGAGGCCGCTGGTCATCGAAAGCAACACCGGTGGCTTTGGCATGGCGGGCACTGCGTTCGGTGGTGGCGCTGGTGCGTCGGCTGCCGCAGCTCCTTCAGCAGGATCGCAATAGCCCTGCGGGCCCATGGCCGGCTGGTGCGTTGAGGCGAATGGATGACTCCGCTCCGAAGTATCATCAACGGAATGCGGAGCATCCTGGTTCCTCCCCGGCCGGATGTTCCGGAGGGTCCTCTGCGCGTGGTGAATCCGGCGCGCGGCACGGTACTGGCCACGCAGCTTGAGGTGGCCATCAGCGGCAAGGCGCGAAGAAAAGGCCTTCTGGGCCGCAACGGCCTGTTGCCCGGCGAGGGTCTCTGGATCGTCCCCTGCGAGTCGGTTCACACCTTTTTCATGCGCTTCCCCATCGACCTCGTTTACCTTGATCGCGGCAATCGGATCAGAAAGGTGAGAAGCGCGGTGGGTGCCTGGCGGATGTCGGCGTGCTTCTCTGCGCACTCGGTCCTGGAGCTGCCCGCGGGCACCATCCGCGAAACCTCTACGCAGCGCGGCGATGTACTGGAGTTTGCGGCCGCTGAGGCTGCATCCGTTCTTGAGAAGCCTTAGAGCAGTTCTCGAAGCCTGTCTCGATTCGGCAGGTCGCGAAAGTGCATCCTGCCGCTCTCAAGGTCTCAATGTGCTCGATAGCGCCTGCTTCCGGCTCAGGATCTTACTGTGCGGGAATCGCTGCGGGTGTGGGTTCGCTGGAATACTTGCGGGCGACGAGGTACCAGGCCAGCCATGCGGGCGCTGTCCACAGGTAGTAGCCCGTGGTGATGCGGATACGGGTTGTCTCCAGCTCGATGATGGCCAGCAGACAGACCAGAACGACCAGCAGGCCGCGCTTGCGCGTGGTATAGGCGCCGTACATCAGTGCCGGCATCACAACCCCCTGGTCGTAGATGAACGAATAGGGCGCCGCAAGCAGTGACACCAGGATGAGCAGGTTGCTGTCCTTTACCCAGTTCCATGTATGGCGCCGGCGCCAGAAGTAAAAGACGGCCCATGGTGTGGCCAGCGCGGCAGGCACGTACTGGAGCCACACGGCATGTGGATTGATGTGGAAGCGGATCGCATCGCTGATGCACGGCACAAATTCCTGCACGACCGCCGGAGAGCGCATCAACGCCGTATAACTGGTAAAGGCGGATGGGTCGAGCAGCAGGGCGAACAGGCAGCTGGCGGCCATGGTGATTGCCGCGCCGGCCAGCACTTTATAGCTGCGAGTGAAGACGATCCACACAACCAGCACAACGGCGAAGGGAATCAACAGGTGCGGCTTGAGCGAGCAAAGCCACAGAGCCGCGCCGGCGCCAAAGGGATGCGTGCGATGGTAGCGCAGAAACAGCGTCAGTCCCATAAGGGCGTAAAGCGAAGTCTGCCCCATGGTGAGGCATACCAGGGCCGGGGTAAAAGACAGCGCCAGCCAGTGCAGGTAGTTCGGCGGCGAGTCGTTCATCACCCGGATCAGGTAGACGGGAATCAGCAGGCAGGCCAGCAGAATGAGCGACCAGAAGACGGCAGCGACCCGTACGTTCATGTAGCCCAGAGGCCATGCCAGCGGCAGCGCCCAGGGCGGATTGCGCATGAGAAGAACGCCTTTGACGGCCAGGCCAGAGGAATGCTCGATCTGCTTGATGGCGTCCGCGTCGTACGGATTGGCGTGTTGGACAAGCTGCCTGCCCGTAGCGTAATATGCGACGAAGTCGCGAGAAGCGGCCATCTTGCCAGCTATAGGAACTACTGTAAGAAAAAGAGCTGTAACCGCGAGCACGATGCCGCTCAACAGCGCGATCGAGATATCTGCAAGATCGTAGCGCGGACGCGTGGCCACGGGATTGATGCTTGTTGCCATAGCGGCTATTGTACTTATCGGCAATATTTTGATCGATTGCCTATGCGTAATATCGAACGTAACTTTTGGGTCATACACGTTTGTGTCATGTATACGAGGCCTTTCGAGACGATTGAAGGGGTGTAAACAACTGTATACAGTCGCGGCGTCAAATTACCAGGGTAGCTTTTGGCAAGTGATTGATTATGGGATATATGAATGATTTCCAGCGAATGGCATTCCAGATGCATCTAGGCGGGTGCCCCGGCTGAGGCTGGGAAATCAAAAAACTGGAGAGAATAACCATGAATACCCTTTTCCTGAAGATGTACATTAAGGTCCAGGACCTGCTGAATCGCGAAGAAGGCCAGGATCTGGTTGAGTACGCGCTGCTTATCACCCTGGTCGCCCTGGCGGCGGTTACCGGCATCAACAAGGTGGCCTCGGCTGTGAACCAGGTGTTCACGAACATCAGCACCACGCTTTCGTAGTCACTGGCGCCAAGCGCCAGCAAGAAGCACCCAGAACCTCAGCTCCTTAGCAGGAGGGCGTTGCTCCCGGTAATCGCCAGGACGATGCCCTCCCTGCAAGGTATTTCTGAGCAGAATCGGCCAGCTGTGGTGGGTGCTGGCTTTTCGAGTACGGATCGTGAATCTATCCCCTGCACTGGAACTTATCGAATGCGAAGCCCGGAAATGACCCAGCTGTAGATGGAGAAATTTTGCATGCACGATCAGTTGTTAAAACTTCAAATCAAGTTCTGGGAGCTGGTAAATGGCGAGGACGGCCAGGACCTGATTGAATATGGCATGATCGTGACCCTGATTGCTCTAGCGGCAATCGGGGGAATAGAGCATTTCGCTTCCGCAGTGGCAACCCTCTTTAACAACATCGACAACTCCATTTCTTAGGTCCCGCGGAGACTGGCTTGCACCGGCTGCGCGCGTTGTTGCGGGTTTTCGCACCTTAATGATCCTCTTTGCCGGCGTGCGGAAAACAGGAACGATCGGCGTGGCATCCGGCGCGGCTTGCTGAACCATCATTCAAGCGCACCCCTTGACGTCGAATATTCTCTTATTCACTGACGCCTGCTGATTTCTGCTGCTCGACTGACGAAAGCGCTAAAGTGGTGGAGCGCTGCGAAACAACGGAGAGACTCGGCAAAGAACGGCCGGACTGTTCAGCGCGACTTGCACGAACAGGGAACTGACTTGCCATGCTGTCACACTCCGTAGCCCAACGTAATCCGGATCTGCTCATCCTTGAATTCGGCCTGACGGCGATTGCCGCCGCAGCCGCGTATGCCTGGCCGCAAATCGGGGCGGGATGGTTCGCGTCTGTCGAGCGCTTGTTCAGCAGGCTGGCTCCGCGCAAGATGCTCTCCGTCCTGGTGGTTGGCCTGAGCGTGCTCGCGCTGCGCGTGGCCATTCTTCCGCTTATCCCGATTCCCGTCCCATTTGTCACCGACGATTTCAGCTTTCTGCTGGCGGCCGACACGTTTCTTCATGGCCGCCTGACGAATCCAACACCGGCGATGTGGAAGCATTTTGAAACCATCCACGTCACCATGAAGCCGACCTACACCACCATGTACTTCCCCGGCCAGGCGCTGCTTCTGGCCGCGGGCAGGCTTTTCCTGGGCAATCCATGGTTCGGTGTTCTGCTGGTGAGCGCCCTGATGTGCGCGGCGCTTTGCTGGATGTTGCAGGCGTGGCTGCCCGCAAAGTGGGCGCTGCTGGGAGGCTTGATTGCGGTCCTGCGGCTGGGCGTGTTCAGCTACTGGACAAACTCCTATCATGCGGCCGGCTCGCTGACGGCTCTGGCGGGGGCCCTGGTGCTTGGCTCGCTGCCGCGGCTGAAGAAGACCGCCGGGATGCGCTACGGAATCCTGCTGGCCCTGGGGGCGGCGATTCTGGCGCTGACGCGCGCTTATGAAGGACTGTTGCTTTGCCTGCCGGTTGCCTTTGACCTGGGACGCTGGGCGCTTCGCGGCGCGCACCGGCCGCCGGCGGCGGTGCTCATGCGGCGCGCGGTTCTGCCCGTGCTGATCCTCGTTGCCGCCGGATCGTGGCTGGCGTATTACGATTACCGCGCCTTCGGCAAAGCGACGACGCTGCCTTACACGATCGACCGCGCCACCTATGCGATTGCTCCCTATTACGTCTGGCAGCAGGCGCGGCCCGAACCGGCCTACCGCCATGAAGCGTTGCGCAAGTTCTACGAGCTGGAAATGATCAACTACAGGAAGATTCATTCCTGGACGGGCTTCTTGCCGGAAACACTGAAAAAGGTTGGTTTTGCGCTGTTGTTCTACGCCGGCTTCGCCCTGTCGATTCCACTCATCATGGTGCGCAGAGCATTGATGGACAAGCGCATCCGCTTTCTGGTGTTGGTTGCCCTGGTGATGGCCGCCGGAATGGTCATCGAGATCTATCTGCTGCCGCATTACCTGGCGCCTTTCACCGTTGTTTTCTACGCTATCGGCCTGCAGGCCATGCGGCACCTGCGCCTGTGGAAGCCGGATGGCAAGCCGGTGGGGCTGGCGCTGGTGCGCATGTCTGTCACGGTATGCGTGGTGATGGCAGCTCTTGGCGCCTTCTGCGTCCCTTTGCACATAGCTCCGAGACAGTGGAACATCACCTGGTTTGGCCCGGTAGACTTTGGCCTGGAGCGCGCCCAGGTGGAGGCCAGCCTGGATCAGCTGCGGGGCGGCCAGCTGGCGATTGTCCGTTATGGCCCGGGCCACGACCCGGCGGGTGAAGAGTGGGTGTACAACTCGGCCGATATCGATAATTCCAAAGTCGTATGGGCGCGCGACATGGATCCGGAGGATAATCTGGAGTTAATCCACTATTATGCCAACCGCAAGGTGTGGCTTGTGGAGCCGGATGCGAATTCGGTGAAAGTTTTGCCTTACCCGGCGCCGGGCCAGGCGCCTGCCGCTGCTCATTGAGCGCGCACGATCTCAGTGGTTTGCAGGGGCAGAATCGTCAGGAGTTTGTGCCATGATCAACGGAAAGCGAATCGCGGTTGTGATGCCGGCCTATAACGCCGAGAAGACGCTGGAGCGGACGGTGAGCGAGCTGTCCGATCTGGTGGACATCAAGATCCTGGTGGACGACTCCAGCAAGGACCAGACCGCGGCCCTGTCACGGCGGCTCGGCATACAGACCTTCATCCATGACACCAACTACGGCTATGGCCGCAACCAGCAGACCTGTTACCGCGAGGCGCTCGCGGCCGGGGCAGACATTGTGGTCATGCTGCATCCGGATTATCAGTACACGCCGTTGCTGGTTCCGGCCATGGCGGGCATGATCGCCAGCGGCGTTTATGACATGGTGCTGGCCTCGCGCATTCTTGGCCGCGGCGCTCTCAAAGGCGGCATGCCGGTCTACAAATACGTCTTCAACCGGTTCCTCACCGCGTTTCAGAATCTTTTCCTGGGCGTAAAGCTCTCTGAGTATCACACCGGCTTCCGCGCGTTTTCACGCGAGCTGCTGGAGACGCTGCCGCTGCTTGAGAACTCTGACGATTTTGTATTTGACAATCAGATGATCGCCCAGGCCGTCATGTTCGGGTTTGAGATCGGCGAGATATCCTGCCCGACGAAGTACTTTCCTGAAGCTTCGTCCATCAACTTCCAGCGCAGCGTGAAATATGGCCTGGGCGTTCTGGCCACGACGTTCAGCTTTGTCGCGCACAGGCTGGGAATCCGCCGCGCGCCGCGTTTTGGCGCCTCTGGCAGAAAAGTTGGGCAGCGGTACTACACGGAGTTTGCCGCCACCTCCAGCGAAGGCAATGCCGTCAGTGCGCATCATCGGCCTTTCCCCGGGTTTTAACGTTGGACAGGATCGTTGGACCTATGTCGTCCACGGTGGATCTCCCCAATAAGCCGGCTAAGCTGCTGGCCTGGCAGCACGGCGCAATCTTCCTCCTGGCCTGCCTTATCCTGATCTCGCGCCGCCCGGATGCGATTTTCCACGCGCAGTTTTATGCCGAAGATGGCCATGTGTGGTTTGCTGAAGCCTATAACCTGGGCTGCTGGCATGCGCTCTTTCGCCCGCAGGATGGATACTTTCAAACCTTTGCCCGGCTGGGCGGAGCGCTGGCGCTGCTCGCGCCCATGGCCTTTGCGCCTCTGGTGCTGAATGTTCTTGCCCTCCTTGTGCAAGCGCTGCCTGTCAACCTGCTGATGAGCGTTCGCTCTGCCGGATGGGGCAGCCTGCGATTCAGAGCCATTCTTGCAGCGGTCTATCTGGCACTGCCAGACAGCGGGGAGACCAGCTTCGGCATCACGGAGTCGCAATGGCTGCTCGCCTTCAGCGCGTTTCTGCTGCTGCTGGCCTGCGCTCCGCACGGCCGGGCGGCTCGCGTCTTTGATCTGACCCTGATCCTGCTGTCCGGGCTGTCGGGGCCGTTCTGCATCTTTCTGCTGCCGTTCGCGGTGTTTACCGCATGGAGACGCCAGCAGCGATGGCGATGGGCTCCGGCCTGTGTCTTGACGGCGTGCGCCATCATCCAAGCTTATTCCCTGCTGGTGATGGATCGCTATGGCCGCTTGCATTTTCCGCTTGGCGCGAGCCCGGAGCTGTTTGTGCGTATTGTGAGCGGCAACGTGTTTGTGGGAGCGGTGCTGGGCTACACGCAGCTTGGATACATGCCGGGCACCGGAGCATTCGTCTTTCTGCTCTGCGTAGCCGTGGCTGGATCGGCGCTTGCCGTGGCCTGTCTGCGCCGTGCGAACTTGGAGATGAGACTGTTTCTGATCTTCGGCGGCATGCTCTTTGTCGCATCGCTTCTATCGCCGGTCGTCTATCCGCCCAAAGGCTACACCGTGTGGGAAGTGCTTGCTCAGACGCGTGGGGCGCACTACTGGTTTATCCCGTCCCTCGGTTTTGCGTGGGCGCTGATCTGGATCATGCGACAGGCCACGCCAGCGGTGAAAGCTGGCTCCATACTCTTTATGTGCGCCATGGGACTGGGCATTGTGCTGAATTGGGAGCTGCCGCCGTTCAAGGATTTTCATTACGCGGATTTTGCCAGGAGTTTTGAAAGCGCGCCGGCGGGCACGGTGATGATCATTCCGGAAAATCCCAATGGCTGGAGCCTGAAGCTCGTCAAGCGTGCAGCTTCTTTTTGAGCGATGCCGATTTTGTCACAGGAATGTGAACAGCCCAGGACATACAAGGAAGAGAAGCAGAGCATGCTGAAACAGGACGAGTCCCGGATCAACCTTCGCTTCTGGCACCATTGCGTCATCTTCCTGTTCGCTTGCGTGATCCTGATCTCGCGACGGCCGGATGCGATCTTTCATATCCAGCCGTACGCTGAAGATGGCCATGTCTGGTATGCCGACGCCTATAACCTCGGCTGGTGGCCATCGCTTTTCCATACCTGGACCGGCTACTTTCTCACATTGCCGCGGCTGGCAGCGTCGCTCAGCCTGCTTGCGCCGTTCTACCTGTTTCCGCTGATTCTTAACCTCATCGCGATCTTTTTCCAGGCTCTTCCGGTGAATCTGTTGCTTTCAACGCGCTCTTCTGGCTGGGGAGATCTGCGATTTCGGGGCCTGCTGGCATTTGCATATCTTGCCCTGCCTAACTGCGGTGAGATGAGTAGAGGAATCACTCTCGTTAACTTTCTCATTGCTCTTAGCGCTCTCCTGCTGCTGGTGGCGCATGTGCCGCAAACTAACGCTGGACGAATAGCCGACTTCTGCATCGTGCTTCTCTTTGGTTTGTCGGGACCGTTCTGTATCTTCATGCTCCCCATCTCCATCTATCTCGCCTGGACCCGGCGCGAGTCCTGGAGGTGGGTCCAGGTGGGAGTTGTCGCTGCGTCCTGCCTGATTCAAATCTTCGCGCTGTTATTCCTTGCACCCACGGCTCGCGCGCACCGCGCCTTGGGAGCGAGCGCAGCGCTGTTCGCGAGAATCCTCGCCGGTCAGGTCTACCTGGGGGCGTTACTCGGGTCTAACAACCTGGCCTCCTTACCAGCAACCGGCGTCTCCATTTTCCTGATCTGCGTGGCGATAGGAGGCTCTGCCCTCGTCATCTGGTGCTTGCTGAAGGCTCCGCTTCCGATCAGGATTTTCATTCTCTTTTCAGGGATGGTCTTTTTCAGCTCCCTCATTGCTCCGGTCGAGTGGGCACGTCCAGATGTGCCGGTTTGGCGGGTGCTGGCGTGGACGGGAATGCATCGATATTGGTTTTTCCCGTCACTGGCCTTTGTTTGGTGCCTCCTTTGGTGTTTCCAGCGGCAAAACTCACTTCTCAAAATTGCTTCGGGCGGCCTTCTGGTGGTGATGTGTTTTGGCGTCATCCATGGCTGGCGTCATCAGGCATTTCCCGATGTGCATTTCGCAGAGTCCGCCAGACGCTTTGAAGCTGCGCCGGCAGGCACGGTTGTGATCATTCCGGAAAATCCTCCGGGTTGGAATATGCGGCTCGTCAAGCGCGGCACGCAATGAATGCCTGAAGAGGCGCTTCGTATCCGGCAACAAAGCCGCCGGGAAGTATACTGGTGCCGAGACGGAACGCTGCGACATTTTGGCAATCATGCTGCCGAGTTGCGGATTCCGGTTGCTTTCATGCTGAGTCCTCCGTGCGCAACGCGGGCCGCAGCCGGTCTGCTTTTTCTACTATGCGCCGTAAGCTTGATCGGCCAGCCGCGCGCTACCCGCGCGGCGGTTTCGCTTACTGTGGCCGACGAGACCGGCGTGTCTATCTCCGGTGCGCAGGTTACGGTTCTTGAGCCGGGACTGGCGCCTCTCAATCTATGGACCGACTACTCAGGCCGCTGCTCCTACATACTCACGCGCGACGCACTCTATGCGGTTCGCGTGGAAAAGCCCGGATTCTACCGGTCAGAGCTGAACGGAATCAATCCGGGACAGGCCAGCGTGCGGGTA
>Ga0335072_10015520_pt1 | contig 10813 bp, 9 predicted proteins | sample Lox_Sample_21_FD_206725 | JGI IMG/M metagenome (GOLD analysis project Ga0335072, IMG submission 206725) | Soil microbial communities from Loxahatchee National Wildlife Refuge, Florida, United States - Lox_Sample_2.1 | ecosystem: Environmental > Terrestrial > Soil > Wetlands | place: USA: Florida... | reverse complement strand
CAGCCAGCGCGGGCATGGCGCGTTGGACGCTGTCCAGTCGCGACCGGCCCTCGAACGAATCCCGTCCATGCGACGATGCTTCGGCGGCTTTGATCTCGTCCCAGTTGCGAAGCACGGCTGCCGACGAGCCTTCCACATCCGCGTTCACATCGGCCTGGTTTCCGGCGGCGCGCGAAGCCTCTTCGCCAAAAACATGCGGATGGCGACGGATCAGCTTGCGATTCAGATGGTCGAGAACATCCGCGATCGTAAAGTGCCCGTCGTTTGCGGCCATCTCGGCGTAAAACAGTACCTGGAGCAGCAGATCGCCAAGTTCCTCCGCCAGGTGCGTAAAATCGCGCCGCTCGATGGCATCGAAAACCTCGTACGCCTCTTCCAGCGTGTACTTGCGAATGCTCTCAAACGATTGTTCGCGGTCCCATGGGCATCCACCCGGAGCGCGCAGTCGCGCCATGATCGCTACCGACTGCTCAAAGAGCGCCGCCGCTCGCGCCGGATCGGTTGCGGTGTCGATTCGGGGAACGGTGGAGGAAGACTCTGGACTGTCTGCGTTTCGTGCAACGTCCATCCATTCCAGTTTAACCTTCGCCGGGCCAGCCCGGCTCGCATCGTGCAACCCGCGTTGAATCTTTACGCTGAGCCTCTGTTCACCCTCACGGTTTCGTTGCGAGAATGAGCGGCGATGGGCCAGGGGATTCCAGAAGCCGCGGATTGCGGAAGCCGGCTTCTTCCAGCCACGCCCCAATTTCCTCAAAGGACCAGGTATCGCCGTGCTGCGTATTCACCAGCATGTTGACCGCGAAAAAGAGTCCGTTCACCGGGCCGGTACGCTCCTTGTTCACCAGAAATTCCTGAACAGCGATCGTGCCGCCACTGGCGAGAGCGCCGAAGGTTTTCCCCAGCAGCTTTCGGCTGCGTGCCTCGCCTTCACTGTGCAGAATGTGGCCGAGCGTGGCGAGATTGAAGCCCGAGCCAAAGTTGGCCTCGAGAAGATCGCCTTCGACAAAGCTGAAGCGTTCGCCAAGGCCAAATCGCGCGGAGGTCCTCTTTGTGATTTCGATCACCTCGGGCCAGTCCACGGCGGTCACGTGCACGCGCGACGACGCCTGGGCCTGGGCGATTCCCCACACACCGGAGCCTGCCGCGAGGTCGAGCACTTTCACCTGCTCGCCGGTGGAACCAAAATTCAGGTGCGCAGCCAGGGTCTGCGCCGCGGGATAGCTCATCGGGAAAATGTCGAGCACGAAGTCGTGAAAGAACTCGCCGCCCGACTTCTCCACATTCACAGGAGTAACAGGATTGCCGCTGGCAACCACCTCGTTGATATGCAGCCAGCGCGGAATCAGTTGCTCACTGCAGTGCTTGATCATTCCCCCCTGGAACGATGGTTTCGTGCTGACTAGAAAGGTGGCACTTTCTGCAGTCAGGGCGTAGCGTCCCCCTTCGTCCTTCGAGAGAAAGTTGAGACCCACGAGCGCGTTCATCACCGCTGAGAGACCGCGAGCCGAGGCGCCAGTGGCCTTCTCGACTTCCGCGATGTTTTTGGGGCCCGCGTCGAGCACGTCGAAGATGCCGTGACGGATCGCGGCTTCAAGAATCAGGGGCGGAACGTAGCCCCATGCCATTTGCATGATGCGTTCAGGGGTGACTTGCGCGCGCTGCACCGGCGTAGCAGTTGCCATGAATATGGTTCCTCAACTTTCCCAAGATCGAGATTCTGTTTGTTGATAGCCCGGGGATGTGTGGGCATGTGCCGGAGTGTAGCAGCTTCGCCATTCGCGAAGATAAGAAATTGAGTGAATCGCCGGCGCCTCACGCTGTGCGGAGGATCGAGATCACGGTCAGGTCATTGCCGTTGAGCCAGGGCGGCAGATGGCCTGCGTTGGCGAGCACGACGCGCCCCGAGAGATCGACGCGCACTGCCAGGCAGGTAACGAAGCCTCCGTGCTTGCGCTCAAAAAGCCTGCTGTTGAGTTCGGCCAGGATCTGCGCGGGATCCTCGCTGATTTTGCTGATCGTGTGCAGCATGCCAATGAGCATGGAGACGATCATCGCGGCGCTGAGCCCTTTGCCGCTGACGTCGCCAACCACGACCGTCGAATACAAATCCAAAGCTGGCGAAGATGCAAAAGACGGCGAGCAGAAAGACGACGACCGCCCAGCGGGGGACCGTCTTCCACGCTCTCGATTGCGAATCTGCGCGTGATTCTAATCGCATCATGCCGTTCCCCAAGAATGACACGACCCGGCCGGATCTGTGCGCTGAATTCTGTGATCGCCAGGCGACCGGTAAACTCGGGATTCGGATACCGCAGCGCGGCCGGCGGCTCTTCCTGCGAACGAGACCCGTGTGTACGGCGCCAGTCGCGCGCGCGACAATTCCCGCGGTCAGCTATTCATCAGATCGGAGACCTCGAACATGAACCCGAATGAACCCAGCCGCACAGCCCTGATGATCGCCCGACAACGAGCTGCTCATCAGGTGCTCGATCATGGCTCAATCCTCTATGACCCCTTTGCCATGAAGATTCTCCGTGAAAACGAAAAGGACGTGCTCCAATTTGCGAACCAACATCCCCTGGCCAGCATCGGCCGTCTGTTCACCGCCGCGCGAAGCCGGATCGCGGAAGATGCCTTGTCAAGAGCGGTCGAAAGAGGAGTTCGGCAGATCGTCATCCTTGGCGCCGGGCTCGACACGTTCGCCCTCCGGAATCCCCATGGCGCCTTAGAGGTCCGTATCTATGAGGTGGATCACCCCGCTACGCAGACGGCGAAACGCGAGCGCTTGGCCGAAGCTCAAATCGCACTTCCGCCGTGGCTTATTCTCGTGCCAGTCGATTTCGAGCGGGACGATGCGCCCAACAATCTGAAAGAGAATCTCGCTGCCGCAGGCTTCCAGCAGAACTCGCCCGCGTTTTTCACCTGGCTCGGCGTTGTCCCCTATCTGACACAGAACGCGATCGGCCGCACTCTGGACACCATGTCGTCAATCCGCAACTCTGAGGTGGTGCTCGACTACCTGGAACCTCCCGAAGCATTCTCTGAAGAGCTACGGCAGATCGAAAAGGCGCGCGCCGAGCAGCTTGAGAAAATGGGTGAACGTTCCGGCAGCCGCTTCGAGCCCGCCGCGATTGCAGCGATTCTTCGCTCGCACGGATTTGGCGACCTCGAAGACATCAGTTTCCAGCAGATCGCGTCCAGGTTCGGCCGCAACGTTCAAGGACTCGCACCCGGACACCTCGGCGCTCACGTTATCCACGCTAAGAACGAATTGAACCCGGTCAGCCAACCTAATTGAAATGCAGAGTCCGTCCCCACCGCGAAGGGTCTCTCATCCCGCTTAGCCATGGCTTGTCGTACACAAGCCGCCAGAGGGACAATGAATGTGCTTCCCTGGAAAGGACACGGTCAGAACGATGCATGAGCATCTGCATCCTCCATGGCGAAGCGCAATCACTTCGGCCTTGTTCGTCGCTGCATCCCTTGCGGTCGCAGCGCAGGAGCAAGGCAAGCAACCTGAGGGATCAACTACACCGTCGTATGACGTCGTCTCGATCAGACCGCACAGACCCGACCAACTCCAGATGGGTTCCGGATGGTGGACAGGGCCTTTAGGCTTTTCTGCCTTCCAGATCAAAACCCAAACGCTGATCATGCTTGCCTATGGCCTGCAGACAACCGAGCAGATCGTGAACCTCCCGACCTGGGCTTCTAGCGACGGCTTCGATATCAAAGCCAAGATCGACGAGGAGACTGCAGCCGAATGGAGGAAGCTACCAGATGCTGAAGTCGACCGCAGACAGCGACCGATGATCCAGTCCCTCCTCAGCGACAGATTCCAGCTTAGGGTCCACCGCGAAATACGCCGGTTACCCATCTTGAAGCTCGTGGTCGCTAAAGGTGGTCCAAAACTCAAGGTCTCTCCCCCTGATGCCCGGCCCGGGTCGGGAATGAGCAACGGCTACATCAGTGGTGAAGCGACTTCGATGCAAACATTCGTCTTCAATCTGTCGAATGAAATCGGCCGACAGGTCGTCGACGAAACCGGTCTCACCGACAACTACGACTTCCAACTTAGATGGTCCCCCGACGATCAGCAGGGCATGCCCGATGCGGGGCCGACGGTCTTCACTGCTCTACAAGAGCAGCTCGGGCTAAAACTGATTTCGGCCAAGGGGCCCGTCGAGGTGATTATTATCGACCACATTGAGCGGCCGTCGGAAAACTAGCACAATCCTTTGCGGTGCAATTGGGCCGAGCCCTGTCCGGATTCTTTGTCATCTGGCTTGCAAAGCACCCGCTCTTGACGACTACCGCCAATCCGAAATCGTCAATTGTGCGACAGCGCCTGTCGATGTGATCGGCAGAGTAACGGAAGAGATAGCCCACCACTCAACCCGAACGTTTCATGTTGCCCAATTCCGCGATCTCGATGTGACAGCGAGAACGATAGAATTGGTACGCCGGAGGTCCTGTCGTCCATGAGGTGTCTTCCGATGGCGTCCCCCTTTCTCATCGTTCTCTCCGCTGCTTTCGCGGCACCGCCGCAAAGTGTGCCGTATGTCCCAACGCTCACCTATGATGTGACTTCGGTCAGGGAGTGCGCGCCGGGGCAGTGCGGTAATCGCTTCAATAGTCCACCGCATAACGGGCGACTTATTGCGACGGGGTTTTGGGCGGCGCAGCTAATCGGATTTGCGTACGGCATTGACTACCGCGTGCGGGTTGTGGGCGGTCCGGCCTGGGTGAAAATGGCGCGATCCAACGACGTGCGATTCGACGTGCAGGCTACTTCGGATAGTGCAACCGACGATAAGCTGGCAAAGTTGAGCGACGATCAGGCGAAGTTGGAAAAGGAGCACATGCTCCAGGCACTCCTAGCGGACCGGTTCGGATTGAAAGCACACATGGAAACGAGGCCAGAGCCGGCCTTTGCGCTCACGGTCGCGAAACACGGCCCCAAACTGCAGAAAGGGATGCCCCCGCCCCCAAGGCCGGCGGGCAAAACCGGGCCTTGGCCGGCCCCGATTGAGTCGGAGCGCGACCCGCGCGGAATGTCACTTGTTGCACACGGCGCATCGATTGGGGGTGAATCGAATCGGGATTTGGCCGGGTGGCTTCAGTTCTATCTGGGCAAGAGGGTGATCGACCAGACCGGGATCACTGGCACCTACAATTTCACCCTGCAGTTTCACGGAACGCTTTCCGATATGCAGCCGGACAACGATTCGACGTGGCCTCCGGTGGAGACGGCAATCAGGGAGCAGCTTGGATTGCAATTGAAGGACACGATGGCGCCGCTACAAGTCCTTGTCATCGACCACATCGAGATGCCCACACCGAACTAGCCGGGACGCAGGGGTGCGATGAGGGTTGAGTCCACACGCACAAAACGATGGGTTATATACGGGTAGCCCACTACTCGAATGCAACTCGATGCTGTGTGAGGTCAATTCTGTCGCGCTGTGAGCCTTTGAGCCGAAAACTCATTCATACGCGAACGGTCGCTCGATGTGCTCCGTCATGAGAATATCCCCGAAGGAAGGTGCGCCAAGCGACGGCAGGAAGGTCGATAAATCATGAAGCGAAATACCCAAGGCGGGAAAATTGGAAAGCTACCGCTGACCAACCTTGGCATGGCGATAAGCGGCCTGGTTGCGCTCGCACTCACACACGCGACTCCGGCAAGTACCCAAACCTCATCCCAGCATGCGCAGCCTACACGGCGGGAGTTCGAAGTTGCCTCAGTGCGGCCATCTCCCCCAAACCAAAGAGAGATGAATGGGCTCTATACCTACCCAGGCGGGGAAGTGCGGTGCAACGGCTGCGCGTTGGAGTATCTGATCATGAATGCGTTGGATGTCCAACAGTTCCAGATTTCGGGCGGCCCAGCCTGGATAGATTTGGTTTCAGGAGACCAGTTCGATATTGAAGCTAAGCCACCGGAGTCCTCATCCGCTGCTCGATCAACGCCAACCTCACCAAAGTCTGCTCCGATTGAGGAGCAGCGGCAGATGTTGCAGTCGCTTCTTGCCGACCGCTTCCAATTGAAATTTCATCGTGAAATCAAGGAAGGCACCTGCTACATATTGTCCAAGGGAACCGGCCAGCTCAAGCTAACGCCTTCAAAGGACAAGAATGCATTTCCCTGGGCAGGCGGCATCTCCGGAGGCTGGTTTGGCGGTGGGATACGTGGGGAGAATATCTCAATGCCGCAATTAGCTGCGCGCCTCAGCCGGTTTCTGAAAAGACCTGTACTGGACCAAACCGGCTTGGAAGGATCGTTTGATTTCGAATATCGGCTTGGCGGTGACGATAACGACAACGACGCTGATATTCCAAGCTTCCTTTTGAGGTCGATGAAGGGCATTGGACTGATACTTAAGTCGGGGCACGGCCAAGTCGAGACTATCGTCATCGATCACGTTGAGAAGCCCTCAGCAAACTAGGGCAGTGGCCTTCATGACGATTCTGTGCGGCCCTTGCTGCCGCATCACCCCCTAGCCGGACATTTCGAGTTGATCTATGGAACAAGGAAGTCCGATGATGAGAATCCGCTGATGTCAATTCCCTTGCCCGTCACGTTTCTCTACCCCGCTCATTCCACGCTCAAAATTCCCGCTCCGTTTTGCTTGTTAATTCTTCGAAACGCGCACAATCAAAGCATCACACCACATTAGCCCACTCGAAACTTCCCAATTGGCGACAATACACCAACGGCTCACTTATTACGAGATTGGAGCGAACAAGTGACACTTACGTTTGGCGTGCTTTTGCAAAAGTAACCGTCACCGCTAACGGTGTAAGAGTATTGGATTGCTAGCTTCGAGTCGCTTAGCCAACGGACGTCATTTGGCTCGACAGAAGCCCATGGTCCGAAGTAAACGGTTTTATTTCGTAAGCCGTGCGCCCAGTAGAGCACCACATACGTTTCTCCGCCGGTTGCTCCCTCATCCGAATTCTCGACGCGGGCGACCAAATCTCGACTTGGCGAATAGATCGGGGCGGAGTTGCTCTGACATCCCAACATCCTCACCAAAATCGTTGCTGAGAAAAGCAACAACGCAAGGAGAGTGCCCACACCGGCTAATGGCACGCTTATGAGCCGCACTCCAATCCGCGCCAGCCGTTGGGGTAGCCTTCTCGCTTTTCTAAAACCTCCGACACCTGCCCCGATCATGAGCAGAGCCAAGATCGCCTCGCCCACAACCCACCAGTTGAAAAACATCATCGTTGTCACACTTCACAGTTGGCCTGAGTTGGTTGTCGAAACAGTTTAACCGGTGCCGCACAGTTGGTGTATCACCGCCCACCCAGTAATAACTCCCTCCGTTAACACCTGGATCGCCATCTTGTCACAAGAGGAACTTCGGCCTGGGATTCCCCCGCGCATTTTGCCGACTAATTCCCCAAAGCGCGCACAATCAAAGTAAGGGGCTCATGCGCGAAGCGCCGCTGCTTGGATCCGGAAGTCCCGAAAAACTCAAATCACCGGGCGTGCAGATTCCCGGAGCTCCGGGGACCGGACCTCCACTGACGGGTCCTTATTCCCGGAAAGATTGACCGGTCCAGGTCGTTTTCGCCGTTAAGTCCTTTGCTGAGAGAAATCTGCGGCTAACTTCTTTCCTGAGAGTAATTTAGCGCGAGACCCTGTCGCCAACGGCAATAATATACTTGACTCCGCAGCTGTTCTCTGGCATAGTTGATTCATGGCGCATGATCCCAAGACGTTGCAGGACGCAATCCTTTATTTCTCGAAGCTTGAGAACTGCATTGAATACCTCGCTGAACGGCGCTGGCCTGACGGCAAGGTGAAGTGTCCCTTGTGCGGACGCGAAGGGGCTACTTATCTGCCCGCTCGCCGTCTCTGGCAATGCAAGACTCGTCACCCAAAATCACAGTTCTCCATCAAGGTAGGGACGATCTTTGAGGACAGCGCAATCGGCTTAGATAAGTGGTTGGCTGCAATGTGGATGATTTCCAATTGCAAGAACGGTGCAAGTAGCTGGGAGATTCATCGGACTATCGGTGTAACGCAAAAGACCGCATGGTTCATGCTGCATCGGATTCGCTTGGCTCTCAAAGATGATCGGACTCACAAGTTCGGATTTGGTGGTCCTGTGGAATCGGACGAAGCGTTCATCGGCCCGAATCCTCAGAAGATGCACCGTGACCGCAAAGCAAAGTTGCAGACATGGAACGACGCGAAAGGTGGCTATGTTGCCAAAACTGCAGTTCATGGAATGCTTGACCGCGAACTACGTCAGGTTCGTGCGAGAGTTCTTCCCAACATCAAGAGGGAGACGCTCCAGAACGCCATTCTCGACAACGTCACGCCGTTTGCGAAGGTCTATACGGATGAGGCTGTAGCTTACGACGGGTTAAACAAGAACTTCGTCCACAAGGTAATCAATCACTCTCAGGAATACGTCAACGGGCAGGTGCACACTCAGGGGATCGAGAATTTCTGGTCACTACTCAAGAGGACGCTGCGCGGCACATACGTTGCGGTGGAACCGTTCCATCTCGACCGCTATCTGGATGAGCAGGTGTTCCGCTACAACAACCGGGCGACCAAAGATAACCCATTGACAGATGGAGATCGGTTCGCTCTGGCCGTGACACAGATCGTCGGCAAAAGGCTGACATATTCAGAACTGACAGGTAAAGACGGAGAAGCACCCTTCTAGCAACGTAAGAAGGCAGGGACGTGGAAAGCGGAAGCCTTGAGCTTCCGCTTTTACATCTACGCAGCTACCCGTTTGGTGGATTTTGGATTTGGGATTTGAATCAAGGTCAAGATTGCTTTTTTAGGTATGGTTATGTCACCGCAGCACTGCTCAGGATTTTCTCCGATGTGGCTTGCCAGTGTTACTGAATCAGAGTCTTTGGCTATGATCCATCCAACCGATCTGCAATGAGTGACGCCACTCTCTAATTCAGCTAGGCGCACCCATCCTTCTCCACGGCGGGAGTCGAGCCATTCGACAAAAACGAGATCGCGTTTAGCGTCCACTCTTGCGAGCCATGCTGCGCTTACAGGACGACCGCTTACGGGCACGCAGCGCAGACGCCGCAACACTTCTGATCGTTGCGGATCGCCCTCGTAGCATTAAACGCGCAGCCTTACGTGCAACTCGGTGCGAAGTTCGTTCACAGGCCATAAAGCCTCCATCCCTCAATCTTCGCCGCACTTGCATTTAGAGTCAATTCTTTGGCAGATTCTTTCTCTTCGGCCCCGGCCGCTTAGGATTGTTGCGAACTGTCTCCAGGTACTCCGCTTGACGGCGCTGAATCACTTCCTTCGGGACCGATAGTACTTGATCCACTAGATTGTTCAGCGCTTGCATCTCCGGGTTGGGCTGCTGCTGCTTCTTGTTCACTCTTTGAGGATACCCCCTTTTCACCATCTTCCTCATCGGCACTTTCCAACATATCTGGTGAGAATTCAAACTTGGGAAGGGCCAAGCGTTGTTGGTAAACCTCTTTAAACTTCTCGAATGTGCTCTGAGTGATATCTAGTCTTTTTCCGCCCTCCAATAAGATTAGAAACGTTGTGGACATTCCAACATGTCGATTGGCCTGAGCAGCTCTTTTGGCTTCATAAAGACGATACAGACATTCCATCACCTGAAGACCACCGGGGTTGTTTCCAATCAGTTCGTCATCTCCCGACCATTCGCGTTGGCAAAGAAAGGAGAGCGCAATATCCGCGCCAGTCCCGATTACTGAATAGTTCGTTTCCCAGTGTGTTTTCCCAAAACGATCAAGCCTGATAATGACAGGCTCATCATTCGATATCCCACAGATGATAACGTCCGCATCAAGATCGATGTGATTGATTTGATTCCAGATGTCACGGCTGTGAAATTCAGCCATCTTGTCGCGGTGTTTATCAAGAAAATCATTGAAGCTGAGACCGCAATTCATCTTCAGGTGATGATCAATAAGCACCCTTTTGCGCTCAGCGGCGACATTACGCAACTCCCTAAGGAAGTCCGTTACAACTTGGTCTGACCCAGCAGCGGAGGGAGTCACAGAAAAGGTGAGAACGGGCTTTTCGCAAAGGGTAAGAAGTTCATCCGCTGCTGTTTCTGAGCCGGACAGTAAAGCCGTGCAGTTCCCGATATCCCGCATTTTCCAAACGTCCTCGGATCCAATCAACTCTTGAAATATTCCGCCCCGTTCTGCTCTGGTATCGCAACACATGGCAACGCATGGTTCGTTCCCTACCCAGCATTCTGCGGCTATGCATAGCGTCATTGGCTCATCTCCAGTATTTTCAGCATATTCTGGATTCCTTGCTGAGTCAACGATATTACTGCCTCGCCAACTCTTTTGAGATGAATAATTTACGTCCAGAAACCGGGGTGGGGGGTATCCCGGAATCGACCGCTATTTGGTACGGTCACCGTATACTCAAACCCGATCATGATGCGCATCCTGGGCACGATTTTGGCGGGGCTGCTGGGACTCGCCTTCGGCAGCTTTCTGAACGTCTGCCTCAGCCGCTGGCCCGAGGGTGAGAGCGTCGTCGCGCCGCGCTCTCACTGCCGAAGCTGCGGGCGCAGGCTGGGTTGGGGCGAGAACATCCCTTTGCTCAGTTGGCTCGCTCTGCGCGGCCGCTGCCGGACGTGCAAATCCGCCATCAGTTGGCGCTATCCGTTGGTGGAGCTGGCGGTGGGGGCGTTGTGGGCCCTGATCGTGTGGCAGCATGTCGCGAGACTCGTCGCATTATGGCCCGCTTCGCAGTTTCCAACGACTGTGTCTTTCAGTCCCTTTTTTCTTTTGCAGTTCTTCGGATCAATTGTTG
>Ga0335072_10015518_pt1 | contig 10815 bp, 14 predicted proteins | sample Lox_Sample_21_FD_206725 | JGI IMG/M metagenome (GOLD analysis project Ga0335072, IMG submission 206725) | Soil microbial communities from Loxahatchee National Wildlife Refuge, Florida, United States - Lox_Sample_2.1 | ecosystem: Environmental > Terrestrial > Soil > Wetlands | place: USA... | reverse complement strand
TATAGTTGAGGGTAGTCGAGTAGTATCGAACCCAAAGATGAAGAACGCAGGTAACGCTTACAGGTATCAGTGTACGGATAAGACAAAAACTCTCAACCACCTTTCAGGGTCATGATCTCTGAAAGGTCTTTTTGCGTTCCCGGGCATCTTCGCCCCAAGACCCCTAACACCGAAGGGCAAAAGATGAACACGGATATTCGGACCATCACCAGGATTCTAGACGCCGAAGGCGTCTTTGAGCACGCTACCCTTCTCGATCCCGAGGCGATCGTTAATATTGCTCTGAGTCTCGCAGGGACGCAAAACCCGAATGACCTCATGTTGTGGCTTCGCTTTTACGCCGCACGCTACGGTGTCACAACCTCTGATCTTGCTATTGACGCGCTAATCGTGCTTTCGCACTCTGCTGAGTTCGTCGGCGCTCAGATTGCGAACGCCGCTGAAGCTCAGGCACGCCAGCTGCGACTACGCGAGCTTGTTAGCGCTGTAGCAGCATGACTGACGTTGCCAGCATGACAGACGGCGAAATGCTCATTGAGTTGAGATACCACAACGCTGTCTGCGAGCTTTTGAAGATCGAACTTGCAAAGCGCGCTAACGGGGATGACGATTGAACGCCGAAGATGCGGAATACTACCGGCAGATGCTAGCGGCGAACACTGATGAGTTTTACGCCGCTAAGTACGACCGATCCGGCGAAGTAATAGCCGACTGGTCTTATGCGCGTTGGACGCTAGAACGTACCGCGGCTTGGGGCAATGGCTGTCATGTAGCGCGTTACCAGTGACAGCAACCGAACGTCAACACGACACAGACAATCGGAAGATTCTCGGGTGTGTGCGTGGCAGATGTTATTACCCGTGGCACTGTCGACACTCGGACCCAGAAGATTTAAGGTCTTTGGTTCGTGCTGTGTTGTGTGTGTCACTCTCTCGTCTGACCCGAGGTAGTGCTGTTGTGTATCTCTTCTGTGCCAGGCATAGGGGGGTATAGGGTCTCAACTATCCGCACTCATCGTGGTTGCGATCGACCGTCTAGGCTTCGATGCATCGCCAGGAAGAATCTCAAGATAACTCATTTTTTTACATCACTTGTATCCGGAAGGCCGCGTGTGGTAGCGAATCCAGCATATAAGGCCAAGGAAACGAACTGGCGTGTTGACAGCCTCGGACGCCTCTTGGAGCGCTACAACACAGACTCCGAACTCAGGTCTGTTTGGGCCGCAGCTAAGTACGCTGGTGTGCCTGAAGAGCACAGGGACCCTAAGGGTTGTCCTGGTGATGACCTCCCAGAGTCAGCGTGGCTTTCGGAGCATATCCTTCGTGCTTTCGAGGCTGGTTTTGGTCGTGGATCTGATTTCCCCGGGGCTGGCTTCAAACCCGATCTGCGTGGGATCGCATATAACCTAGATTTCGCTGGGAAGGTTCTGGCTGAGATCTTCGGCATCACGCCAACGGTGGACCTGATTCCTATCGGGTGGCTGTCGTTTAGGGCTGGTCTCGCTGGTAAGACTTTGGCTGTGCAGCGCACGATTGAGGTTGGTAACGGGTATCCGTACCTGACTGCACTTTGGGCGCATGTGGATCTTGGCAGTGATAAGTATGACGGCTTTGGTTGTCCGAGTGGACCTTTGCACGATGGGCATGGGCATGGTTTGAGTAACGGTAGCTGGATTTGCCATAGGGAGATTGAGTGATAACTGATCCACTTAGGTCGAAGCGGGTGCGTGTTGCGGAGCTTATGACCGCAGCGCTAGGCCGGTTTGAGCCGAATGATGAGTTGGACCTAAAACGTGGTCTTGAGATGGGACGGACACCGGGTAGAGGGTTTTCCGCTAACGACTCTCGCATTCAAAATCTTCCCGAATCCCAGTTGGACATTCTTATTAAGCATTACGGGGGTTCTGCCGAGCGACACGTTTGGTAGCCACCGAATTTGAAGTGCGCTAGCCGCGTCGCGTCGTCGGAGCTTGTCACTCTGGCGGTCTCCAGAAGCCTCGCCTACTGGCTTGAGCGGCATTAGGCCGGACAGCAGGAACGTCAATCACCTGTACGGAGTGCGGTTCACATTCAGCCGGACCAATGGCACCACTGAATGCGTGACTCCGAAGCTCGCAGCGAGAGCGGGCACCAATTCTTTTCATCCCAGGGAGACAACAGTCATGCCAAGAAAGACCGCTATCCCCACACCCGAAGCTGTTGAGCCTGCGATCACCATTGAGGCTGTGGTGATGCAGGATGGTCCGCACCGCCAGGCCGTGAACGTCAATGACATTATCGCGGACACTGGTCTTCTCGGCCATGCTGCGACGGACTCTCAGAGGTCCGCGTATCTCACTATGTTCCGCAACGTGAAGAACGGTGTAGGGTCTCGTGTCCCTGTGCTGTTGCGGCGTGGCGACGGTTATTACTCGCTTCTGCGCTTCCTTCCTGACTCGTTCTAAGACTTTTCGCCGCTTCGCCCGTGCGGCTCACAAACGGGAGTCCATCAATTGCGTCTTTTCGGCGCTGAAAGTAAGGTTATAAATGGGTCGTCTCTGTAACGACTGCCAAACCCGATCCGCGCATCAGCATGACCTTGCGGTTGCGAGGGATCTTCAGGCGCAGATGGGTTATAAGCCTGTTAGCCAGCGTTCCTCTGTGATCAATCGTGCTACTTCAAATCATGAGGCTCGTTTCCGTGAGTGGCTTGCGAGTCCGGACGCTTCGATTGCGTTGTCGTCCCGTGCAGCGGGCGAAGGATCGGGTTCCGCTGGTGGATTCACGGTCCCTGAGCGCTTCAATGCGAATCTGATTCATCAGCTTCGGGAATATGATGGGTTGCTCTCTGGGTTCGAAGTCTGGAATTCGTCGGATGGCGAGATAACCAATCGTCCCGTTTACAGCCAGTTCAGTTCTGCGGTCGCGCAGACGGAAAACGCCTCGTTCACCGATGGGCCCGCGCCGACTCTGACTCAGCAGGCATGGGGTATTGCTCCGACCTACGCAGCTAGCTTCACGCCATCATTTCAGCTTGTTCAGGATGCGTTTAATTACCCGGTCGAGACTAGCGGCGGGTTCAATGTTTTTGAGGGTGCGGACCCCAAGTATGGGGTTATGCGGCCTCCGAGTGCCCCGGTCGTCGGTAATATCGGTAACCGCACGCTTGATGAGTGGGTTGCTGCGATGCTGGGTGAGAGCATGGGGCGTGTTATCGCCCCTGTCGCTCAGTCGGCGCTGTACGCGGGTATCGCGGCTGTTGGGGCCGCGTCTGGTGCGGATGGCGGGTATCTGGGTCTTACTGCGGCTACTGCGGTGACGTTCGCTAATGGCGCCTCTACGGAGCTTGCAGCCAACACCATTAATCTTGACACTGCCGCTCAGATGCTTGAGGCGCTGGACTCTGCGTATCTGGAGTCACCGAATTGCGCGTGGTACATGTCCCCGATTCAGTGGGGCGGTCTTCTGCGTCAAGTGGATGGCCAGAAGAAGGCGCTTATGGACCCGGGGCATGGCAAGAGGATGCTCTATGACATTCCGGTGACCCTAACCTCGCAGACAACCGCGGCTGCTGCCTCGTCGGTTTCTGGCCCTGTTCTGGGTGACCTTAGCGCCGCTATGACGCTGCGCGTTGTCGACGGAAGTACGATGCTGATTGCTAGCCGTGAGAGGCGCGTCGAATTTCTGGAAATGTACTACAGGGCTGCTCTGCGTGCCGATGTTGAGGTTCGGGATAGCCGCGCGATGGTTGGCGTCCGTTACGCGGCGAGTTGAGCTATGGCGACTGTCGTTAACACTTTCAATTCATCCGATGGCGGTGTCCACAATTACACGGTGACCGACCCTGCCGGCGCAGTCCGGAATGTGACGTTCCCAGGGTCGCAAGCACATTGCGACAATCTTGCTGCGGCGCTTTCCGATGGCGGGTATCAGGCTGCGCTTAATGCTGGCGACCTGGTGCCGGATGGCGTGTGGCTGGGTGATTGGGCGGACGTTTCGATTACTCCGCATTGGCCTTCCAGCTAAGCGCGCTACAAGAGCTGTGGCCCCTGACACTCACAAGGTGTCAGGGGTTTTTTTGTTTCGCGCTACGCTAGTCCTTCTTAACGAACGTCCCACGGCCAACCACAGTGACCACAAGACCGGACTCTCTGAGCGACTGCACAGCCTTTTCGGCTGTTATGTGGCTTACTCCGTATTCCTGGGTGATGGTGCGCAAACTCGGCAGGCGTGAGGCCAGTTCCCCTGAGTTGATGCGCTCGCGCAGCAGCATCGCCACCTGGACGTACAGGGGTGTAGCGCTGTCAGGGTCAACTGTCACGTTGGTAACGTACGGACCCTGTAGGACACCCTTCATACGCGAGGTATCCCCATGGTTCCCTATGGACACTCATGGGAGGTTGGCTAGACTGGCCTCAGCCGCTACAGGAGGTAGGAACATGGGGACCGGGTATCCGGGGCAACCGTTGGTGTCGAACACCTCGGAAGAGCTAGCGCAAGCCAACGTGAGGGTAGACGCACTCTTTCTACGGATCGAGTTTCAGGCGACGCATCCTGATTTCAGGTTCAGGCTTCCTTGGGAGACGAAATCCGGCAAATGGGAGGTCGAGACGCCGGCCGATGGCGTCTTGTCGTATGACCACGCGGTACCCATGATGCAAGACCTGATTAAGCGGTATCCGGTATGAGTCCCGCCAGAGGCGAACGGTGCGGCCTAACGCTTGTCTCTGGCGGGCTCGACCCAAAGCACTACGATCATGAGCCAGAGCCGAGACCGGGAACGATCTACTCCGTAGGCGGGCCGAACACGGGGCTACAGGGCAACCCGCGTCACTGGCAGGATTACCCGCTAGAGGCGTTCTGCCTGCACTGCGAAGAGATGATCTCGCTTGGCCAACAGATGCCGATCGGGAAGCTTGGCACCTGGGCGCACACGGGGCGGAAGCCCGGTGAGAGCTTGCACGCGAGGGGTTGACGGCCACGGGTAGCGGTTTGCCTGTGGCCGTTGCCATGTCTGGTCAGATAGGCGTCTGCTGATACGGCTGCGACCTGCACGAATCGTTGATTCGGTGTTCTAGGTACGATCACCTTAGAACGCTGTTGCTCGCGCCGTGGGTGCCTCACAGACCGTTCTAGGGCTAATCGGCGCGAAGTGACCTACCGGCTACCGATGCTGTCAGACAACCGGCAGGACCATCACTGTTCAGGCGTACAGCAACTAGAATGACTGCTAGGGAACTTCCTGCGATACCGGGACTGTGCATGAAACCCGGTGTTGACGGACCCCAACCCGAGTTCCCCCGAGGAGACGGATGCTTGAGCAGCTAGCGCCGCCGTGCGCTCGTGACGTCGAGGTCAGCCAGTGACGGAACTGGCGAGCACGATGACCCCGGGCGAGGTCGCGAGCCGAGCGGCGCATGCGATCGCGGTGCTCAACGAGCTCACGCACGGCGGAGGCGAGCTCAGCAACCCGGGCGATGTGCGCGACATCGTCGCCAGCCTCGAGCTGATCGGCTCCAGCCTGCCCCAACTCTGCGAGCAGCTGGCGCGGTTCCTGGTCGTCCAGCACGAGGACGGGCAGCTCACTCCCGAGGCGGGCCTCGACGCCGACGACTGCGTCACCGAGGTGATCGAGGCGCTAGCGGCGGCCGGGCAGGCGGCGGACATGATGACGGCCGCGCTTACCGAGGCGCGGGCCGGCTCGCAGGTGCTCGCCCCGGCGCAGCGCCGTACCCGCTGAGGGCGGCCGCTACAGCCGGGCGCGGAGCCAGTCGCACCAGGCGCCGACCCCCTCGCCGGTCCTGGCGCTGACGAACAGGACCTCAGCTGCGGGGTTGACCTTGCGGAGGTTGCCGACGAAACCGTCCAGGTCGAAGTCCAGGTGGGGCAGGAGATCCATCTTGTTGACGATGACCAGCTCGCAGGAGCGGAACATCACTGGGTACTTGAGCGGCTTCTCCTCGCCCTCCGTGATCGCGTAAACCATCGCCCTGGCATCCTGGCCGACGTCGAATTCGGCCGGGCAGACGAGGTTGCCGACGTTCTCGATCAGCACCAGGTCGAGCTCGCCGAGTGGCAGCCGGGGCAGCGCCGAGGCGACCATGGGGGCATCGAGATGACACTCGCCGCCGAACCCGTTCCCGGTGTTGATGAGCGCGATCGCGGCGCCGAAGCCGGCCAGCCTGTCCGCGTCGAGGCTGGTCTCGATATCGCCTTCGATGATCCCGATCCGGACCAGGCCAGCCAGCCGGGTCAGGGTCTCGCGCAGCAGGGTCGTCTTGCCCGCGCCGGGTGAGGACATGAGGTTGACCGCGCGGACCCCGCTCGCCGCGAACGCCGCCCGGTTGGCCGCCGCGGTCTTGTCGTTCTCGCCGAAGATCCGCTCGAGGACCTCGACCCGTTCCGCACCGGTCTGGTAGCCGGAGTGGTCCTCGCCGCGGGCGTGGCCGTCCTCATCGTCGTGCGCGTGCACGGTGCCATCCTCGTGCCGGTGAAAGCGTCCCATCAGCTGCCCGCCCCCTCGTCTGCCAGTTCGAGCGAGGTGATCAGGAACTCCTCGCCCGCCACGATCTCCACGTCAATCCCGCCGCAGGCGGCGCAGGCGAACGACGGCAGGTCGCCGAGGTCGGCCGTGTGCTCGCAGGACCGGCACCTGATCCGGGCCGGCACCGACTCGACCACGATCCGCGAGCCCGCCAGCGCGGTCTCCTCGCTGATCAGCGTCCAGCAGTAGACGAGCGTGTCCGGCACGATCTGACGGAGCTGGCCCACCCGCACGTTGATCACGCTGATCGTCCGGCCGGCGGCGCGGCGGCGGGCGATGTCGGCGATCGAGGAGCAGATTGACAGTTCGTGCACGGTTCCACACCTACCGCCAGGGGGTCATCTCTGCAAGTGGCGGCCTGCTGCCGTTGCTGGCATCACAAACCGGCGCAAGGTCGACGTCAACGGGATCAAGCGCGCGATCGGCGTCCGGCTGATGGCCGACAGCGGGATCGACATCGGCGACTAGGTCAGCGGGTTTACAGAAGTTAGGCGTTTACTCAGAGGCCGCGGATACGCGCGGGGCAGGGGCGGGCCAGTTCCGCTTCGCACACTCGGGGCCATGAGTGAGACACCTCAGGTAGATGTAGATATCGTCGTGCCGGTCAAGAACGAGGAGCACGGCCTCGAGCCGAGCGTCACCCGGCTGGTCGAGCACCTGCGGGGCGCCTTCCCGTTCAGCGTCCGGGTCACGATCGCGGACAACGGGAGCACCGACGGGACCTGGCCGGCCGCGTGCTCCCTCGAGGCCAAGTACCCCGAGGTACGAGCCGTCCACCTCGACATTCCCGGCCGCGGTCGTGCGCTGCACCAGATCTGGTCGTCGGCGGAGGCCGAGGTGCTCGCGTACATGGACGTGGACCTGTCCACCGACCTGAACGCGCTTCTCCCGCTGGTGGCGCCGCTGCTGTCCGGGCACAGCGACGTCGCCATCGGAACCCGGCTGGCCCGGGGATCGCGGGTGGTGCGAGGGCCCAAGCGCGAGATCATCTCGCGCAGCTACAACTTGCTGCTGCGGACGACCCTCGGCGCCGGGTTCTCCGACGCGCAGTGCGGGTTCAAGGCGATCCGGGCCGACCAGGCCAGGCAGCTGCTGCCGCTGGTCGAGGACAGGGGCTGGTTCTTCGACACCGAACTGCTGGTGCTGGCTGAGAGGGCCGGGCTGCGCATCCACGAGGTGCCGGTCGACTGGATCGACGACGCTGACTCGCGGGTCAACATCGTCGACACCGCGCTCGGCGACCTGCGCGGGATGACGCGACTCGGGCTCGGTCTCGCCCGGGGCACGATCAAGGTGCCCCGGCTGCGTGATCCGAGCATCGGCCCCGCCCGCGGGCCATCGCGCGGGCTGGCGTGGCAGGTGCCTCGATTCGCGGCCATCGGCGTGCTCTCCACGCTCGCCTACATCGTGGCCTTCCTTGCCCTGCGCGGGTTCATGGGTGCGCAGGCCGCCAACGCGCTGAGCCTGCTGCTCACCGCGGTCTTCAACACGGCCGCCAACCGGCGGCTGACGTTCGGGGTCACCGGCCGGGCGGGAGCGGCGGTGCACCACTTTCGCGGGCTGATCGCGTTCGGCGTCTGCCTGGCCCTCACCTCCGGCGCGCTCTTGGCCTTGCACGCGGTGTCAGCCTCGCCTGGAGGCGGGACCGAGATCGCCGTGCTCGTCGGGGCGAACCTGGTCGCCACGGCGCTTCGCTTCGTCCTGTACCGCGGCTGGGTGTTCGCGGAACCCGTGGCGATGCCCGCCGGGCCGCTGACCGCCCCGACCGCGTCCCGTCAATCCCTTGGAGATGCTCGATGAGCGCCACCACCGTCACGTTCGAACCCGCTCACCGGTCGTCGCCGCCCCCCGGGCGCCTTCGCCGCCTGGCCCGCGGCCCGGCGGCCGACCCGCAGTGGGCCCGGCCCGCGTTGTTCGGCCTGCTCGCGCTCACCGCGCTGCTGTACCTGTGGGACCTCAGCAGGAACGGCTACGCCAATGACTTCTACGCCGCGGCGGTGCAGGCGGGGACGAAGTCCTGGAAGGCCGCCTTCTTCGGCTCGTTCGACTCGTCCAACTTCATCACCGTGGACAAGACCCCCGCGTCGCTGTGGGTGGACGAGCTGTCGGCGAAGATATTCGGGCTTAACTCGTGGTCGCTGCTCGCGCCGCAGGCGGTTGAGGGCGTGGCATCGGTGGCGTTGCTGTACGCGGCCGTCCGACGCTGGTTCGGGCCGTCGGCCGGCCTGATCGCCGGCGCCGTCCTCGCGCTCACCCCGGCCGCCGCCCTGATCTTCCGGTTCAACAATCCCGATGCGCTCCTCGTGCTGCTGATGACGGCGGCCGGGTACGCGGTGCAGCGGGCGCTCGAGCGCGACCGGACCCGGTGGCTGGTGCTGGCCGGGCTGCTGCTCGGCTTCGCCTTCCTCTCCAAGATGGCGCAGGCGTTCCTGGTGCTGCCCGGGTTCGGCGTCGCCTACCTGTGGGCCGGGCCTGCCCGGCCCGGGCGTAGGATCTGGCAGCTGCTGGCCGGGCTCGGCGGGGTGATCGTCGGGGCCGGCTGGTGGATCGTGATCGCCCAGCTGACGCCCGCCGCCGACCGCCCGTACTTCGGCGGGTCGACCGACAACAACATCCTCGAGCTGGCGCTCGGCTACAACGGCCTCGGGCGGCTCGACGGATCGGAAACCGGGTCGATCGGCGGGGGCGGTGGCGGGAGCTCGTTCGGCGGCGCCACCGGAGTCTTGCGGCTGTTCCAATCGGAGTTCGGCGGGCAGGTCAGCTGGCTGATCCCGGCCGCGCTGATCTCCCTCGGCGCGCTGCTGTGGATTTCCAGGCGGGCGCCCCGCACCTCCCGCGTTCGCGCGTTCGCCCTCCTGTGGGGCGGGTGGCTGCTGGTCACCGGCGTCGTCTTCAGCTACATGCAGGGCATCATCCATCCCTACTACATGGCCGCGCTGGCGCCCGCGATCGGCGCGCTGGTCGGCGTCGGCGCCATCTCGCTCCTGCAGTCCGGGTTGACCGTCGTCGGCCGTTCCGTCGCCGCGGTGGGCGTCCTGGTCACCGGAATCTGGGCGTACGAACTGCTCGATCGGACGCCCGCGTGGCTGCCGTGGCTGCGATGGGCCGTGCTGCTTGCGGGCGTGCTCGGCGCGATCTCGATCTTCGCCGTACCGGAGTTGCTCCGGCTGGGGGACCATCACCGGGCGACAGCCAGCAGTCGCCGGCGAGCGCCGGCGCTCGTCTACGCGCCGATGGCGCTCGCGATCGTGGCCGGGCTGGGCGGGCCGCTGGCTTACTCGCTCGACACCGCCAACAGCACGCACACCGGCTCGATCCCCAGCGCCGGGCCGACCGTGGCCGGGTCGTTCGGCGGCGGCCCGGGCGGTGCGCCCGGTGGCCGCGGTGGGTTTGGCGGCGGGGGCTTCGGCGGGCGGACGGGGACCGGAACGCCGGGGAGCGGTACCCAAGCGGGGACCAGCACCGGAACGGGCACCGGCACCGGTACCGGCACCCGTGGAACCGGAGTGGGCACCGGCACCGGTGGCACGGCCTCCGGCCCCGGCGGCGCGCCGACCGGAGCCGGCGGGACTGCATCCGGCGGGTTCCCCGGTGGCTCGGGTTCCTTCCCCGGCGGCAGCGGTTCGGCCGGCGGCTCGAAGTCGGCGACCGGCTCGGGCGCCGCAGGATCCCGGCCTGGCGGAACCGGTCGGGGGACTTCAGGCACCGGCGGCCCCGGCGGCGGCGTCGCGATGGGCGGCCTGTCCGGCAGCACCCAGGTCAGCAGCGCGCTGATCACGCTGCTTGAGCAGGACGCGTCGAAGTACAAGTGGATCGCCGCCACCGAGGGGACGCAGGAGGCCGCCCCGATCGAGCTCGCCACCGGCGGCGACGCGGTGCTGGCGATCGGCGGCTTCAACGGCACCGACCCGGCCCCCACCCTGGCCGAGTTCGAGGCCATGGTCGCCAAGGGCGAGATCCACTACTACGTCGGGCAGGGCAGCGAGAGTTTCGGCGGTGGCACCGGCTCCTCGGCGATCACCTCCTGGGTGGCGGCGCACTTCAAGTCCGACACCGTCGGCGGGGTCACGGTCTACAACCTCACCCAGGAGAAGTAAGCCCGCCGCGGGCGGGCTGGCTAGCTGGTCACGAGCTTGGGAGTGAAGGCGTGCCAGGAGCGTCCTGAGTTCGTGGTCTCGTAGATTGAGGTCGGCGGGATCGGGTCGCTCTCCAGGCCGTTGGTCCAGGCGAAGCCATCCTGGGCGGTGGCGAAGTCGATGGTGACGCCGAGCCCGGTGAGGTTAGCTCCCTGCA
>Ga0335072_10015516_pt1 | contig 10816 bp, 10 predicted proteins | sample Lox_Sample_21_FD_206725 | JGI IMG/M metagenome (GOLD analysis project Ga0335072, IMG submission 206725) | Soil microbial communities from Loxahatchee National Wildlife Refuge, Florida, United States - Lox_Sample_2.1 | ecosystem: Environmental > Terrestrial > Soil > Wetlands | place: USA... | reverse complement strand
GATGCCAGCGACCGGTGGCCTCCTCGACGGCTTCCTCGCCAGCACCCCACCTCGACCTGACACCCTTCTGTAACCCTCACCCTTAAGAATCGTTGGTGCCTCCTCATCCGGCACCAGCCCTTCCTCATCCCGTAACGCCAGCTCGTCCCGCAAGGGCCAGCTCATCCCGCAAGGGCTGTCATCTGCCTACCGCGGGCTATTGGCGCGGCCTTTCTCTCCCCAGACCGGACGACGATCCGCGGGGCGCCGATACGACTTTCGGCGCACCCGAATCAGCCCTCTGGCCGACGCGAATCCGGCGGCCCCGCGGCGACACTAATGGGGCTGGCCAGGCACTCGGTTGCGGCACTCGGCCGCGGCCGGCAGGAGGGAATGAGGACACATGATTGAGGCACGGGGCCTCACCAAGAGATACGGCGACACGGTTGCCGTCGACAACCTGTCGTTCAGCGTCGCGCCGGGCAAGATCACCGGCTTCCTCGGGCCCAACGGGGCGGGAAAGACCACCACGATGCGGCTCATCCTCGGCCTGGACCGGCCTTCGGGCGGCACGGTGACGGTCAACGGCAAGCCGTTCGCCGAGCTGGCTTACCCGATGCGCGAGGTGGGCGCGCTGCTCGACGCCAAGGCGGTGCACGGAGGTCGCAGCGCCTACAACCACCTGCTCTGCCTGGCCCAGACCAACGGCCTGCCCCCGCGGCGCGTGGCCGAGGTGCTGGCACTGGTCGGTCTGAGCGAGGTCGAGCGCAAGCGCTCCAAGGGCTTCTCGCTCGGCATGGGCCAGCGGCTCGGCATCGCGGCCGCGCTGCTCGGCGACCCGGCGATCCTGATGTTCGACGAGCCGGTGAACGGGCTGGACCCGGAGGGCATTCTGTGGATCCGCAACCTGATGAAGGCGCTCGCCGCCGAGGGCCGGACGGTGTTCGTGTCCAGCCATCTGATGTCGGAGATGGAGAACACCGCCGACCACCTGCTCGTGATCGGCCGGGGCCGGCTCATCGCCGACTGCACCGTGGCCGAGTTCATCGCGGCCAACTCCCGGCAGTCCGTCCGGGTGCGCACGCCGCACCCGGAGATGCTCGCCCGGGTTGTCATGGGGGCCGGCGGAACGGTGCGCGACGACGGCGACGGCCTGATGGTGTTGCAGGGCCTCAGCGTCAGCCAGGTCGGCGACTTGGCGTTCGACAACTCGGTGCGGCTGCACGAGCTGGCACCGGCCCAGGCGTCGCTCGAGCAGGCGTTCATGGAGCTGACCGCATCCAGCGTGCAGTTCCACGCGGGCGTTCCGGGTGGCCCTGGCGTTCCGGGTGGCCCGGGCGGTTCGGGCGGGGCTGAGCGTCAGCCCGCGATCGCAGGAGAGGTGGTCTGACGATGGCGACGACAACCGCGCCGGTTGGCCGCGGAGCACAGCATGCGCTGCCCGCCGTGCGGGGCCGGGCGGGCTTCGCCGGCACGCTCCGGTCCGAGCTGACGAAGATCCGTTCTGTCCGGTCGACGTACTGGTCGCTGATCGCGATGGCCGTGGTGACGATCGGGCTGGGCGCGTTGTTCTGCTTCGGCAAGGCGCAGAGTTTCAGCCACCTCCCGCCCGGCGCCCAGGCGCACGCCGCCGCCAACTCGATCGGGCAATCCACCGAGATGAGCCTGTTCGGGCTGATCCTAGGGCAGCTGATCATCGCCGTGCTCGGCGCGCTGACGATCACGGCCGAATACACGACCGGCATGATCAGGACCTCGATGACGGTGATGCCGCGGCGTTCCACCTGGCTGGCGGCCAAGGCCGTGGTGTTCGGTGGCGTCGCTATGGTCACCGGGATGGTAACGGCATTCGCCAGCTACTTCATCGGGCAGGCCATCCTGTCCAGCCAGCACATCAACTCGACGATCGGCCAGCCAGGGGTCCTACGGGCGGTCGTGGGTGGCGGCCTGTTCCTGACCGCGTGCGGGCTGCTCTCGTTCGGGCTGGGCGCGATGCTGCGGCACAGCGCCGGGGCCATAGCGGCGTCCATCGGGGTGCTGTTCGTGGCGTATGTGCTCGGCCAGTTCCTGCCCGCTGACTGGGCCGATCACGTCGACAAGTGGATCCCGTTCAACGCCGGCGCCGCGATCTGGGAGAACGTGTCGGCCCCGAACATGCTCAGGCCGTGGACCGGGTTCGCGGTGCTTTGCGGGTACGCGGCGGTCGTCCTGGTGGGCGGCCTGATCCTGTTCCTCAGGCGGGATGCGTAGCTGGCGGGCTCCTTGCAATCCGTATTAGGCCCGGTGGGCCCCGGCGCCATGGCGCGGCGCCGGGGCCCGCCGCCTGTTTGCCGCGTCGCCGCCATCCGGTCCTGCCGCCATCGGGCACTGCCGCCATCGGGCACTGCCGCCATCGGGCACTGCCGCCATCAGGCCCGGCTCCGTCCCCGCCCGTCCCTGCCAGGCTCCGTCCCCGCCCACTCCGTCCCCGCCCACTCCGTCCCCGCCCACTCCGTCCCCGCCCTTCCTGCCCGGCCCTGCCCCTTCCCGCGCGCCCCGCCCGCGCCCCTTCCCGCCGGCCGCGCCTTGCCCTCTCGCCTCGACGGGTTGCCGAGTGCCTAGCCGGGCTGGCAGCGGGGGCACCAGAAGACGTTCCGCTCCTCGGGTGCCGCGCCCTGGCTGGCCTTGCTAACTTGCGTGCCGCAGCGGCGGCACGCCCGCCCGGCCCGGTTGTAGACCCAGCTCTCCTGCCCCCGTGCCCGGTTGCCGGTCGTGACCTGCCCGACGCGTTCCTTGTTGGCGTCGAGCAGCCGCTGGGCCAGGGTGACGAGCTCGGTGAGCCCGGCGTCGCCGTCGGCGCCGACGTCGGCAACCGGCCGCCAGGGGCTGACGCCGCGCAGAAACAGCGTCTCGGCCCGGTAGAAGGTGCCTATCCCGGCCAGGTTGCGCTGATCGAGCAGGGCCTCTCCAATGGGCCTGCCCGGTTCTTTGCGCAGCCGCCGGACTGCCTCGGCTGCGTCCCAGTCGGGGCCGAGCAGGTCGGGTCCGAGATACCCGACGGCGCCGGCCTCGTGGTTCGTCCGCAGCACCTCGACGATGCCGAGCAGGTACCCGAGCGCCTGCCGCTCCTGGTTGGCGAGCACGAGCCGGATCCGGTGGTCCCGCGGCGCGTAGCCGCCTGCCGGGCGGATCCGCCAGAAGCCGTCCATGCGCAGGTGGGTGTGAATCGTGATCCCGCCGTCGACCCGGGTCAGCAGGTGCTTGCCACGGGACACCGTTCCGGTCACCAGACGCCCGGTCAGGTTGGTGGTGGCGAACCGGGGCACCCGGAAGTCGCTTCGCTCCAGCACGCGTCCGGTCAGCGCGTCGTCAAGCTGGCGCGCCGTCCGCCAGACCACGTCACCCTCGGGCATGCGGTCAAGCATCGCACCGCACGGGGCGTGAGGGCGCGCGGGCGCGGGCGCATGGCTCACCGGGTGCGGGCGCCCGGCGCATCGGGCACCGGGCACCGGTTCAGCCCAGGCCGGACTGCCTCAGAGTGATGTTCAGCCGCCCGCAGGCCAGGCCGGTGCCCGGGTCGCCGGTGCCCGGGTAGGTCTTCGGCACCCCGTGATACGCGAGGCGGGACGGCCCGCCGAACACGAACAGGTCGCCGGACTCCAGCTCAACGTCCGTCCACGGTCGGTCCCGGCTCTGCGTGTTCCCGAACCGGAACACGCAGCGGGCGCCCAGGCTGAGCGAGACGACGGGGGCCAGGCTCCGCTCGTCCTTGTCCGCGTGCATGCCCATCCGGGCCTTGTCGTCGTAGTAGTTGATCAACGCGACGTCCGGGGCGTACCGGTCCGCTTCGGCCTGGTCGCCGTAGGCCTCGGCGACAGCCCGGCGACCGAGCGCGGCCAGCCAGGCCGGGAACGGCTTCACCGGCGCGCCGTCCACGTCGTCCGCGGTCCGCGAGTACCGGTACGGGATCCAGTGCCAGCCAAGGCAGACCGTGCGCACCGACATAACGCCGCCGCTGGGCAGGCGGGTGGCCCGCATTCCCGCCGGCGGCCGTGCCCATTCCCGGCACGCCGCGACGAGCTGGCAACGCTCATCATGGCTGAGCCAGCCGGGAACGTGGATCGCGCCCGGAGCGACCTCTCCCCGCGGCCGGGGAATCAGTGCGGTCATCCGGCCACGCTATCCCGCCGGACAGGAGCGCTCGGCACCTCGCCACGCGCCCGTATCCGGACGGGCCGCATACCGGCCTAGCCAACAGCATCGATGGCACCATCGCTGCTTCTGTTTGAGCAGTGGCGGACCGCTCATGCTAATGAGTTCCTCACCCAGCTCAGGTGCTCGCACGCGTAGATCCGGATATAGCTACTCATAACAGGACTAATTGCTCTCAGATGAGAGCATTTTCGGTCAGAGCCGAGTTTCGGGCTAGGTGTTCTTGCCATAACGGCGCGTCACAATCGCCCCTTACCTGTCCGATTCAGCGGCAGTCGGCGCCGTGGCAGTGCACGGGCGCACGGAGACTGTCACAGCGGCGTGACACAGTTCGGCGCATGGGACGGATAGCCTTATTTGACCGGGATCGCCTTGGGGATCTACTGACGAAGCAGGTCGGGGTCGTCACCCGCGGCCAGGCCAAAGCGTGCGGGTTCAGCGATGCGGCCTTACGGCACCGGATCCGGAGGCGTTATCACCGGTCTGTCAGCCCTGGCGTGGCATGGCATAAGGGCACCGCGAGCCCACGTGGTGGACGTGCTGATTCCGGAATCCCGTCGGCGGCGTGACGCGGGCTTCGTCCGGCTGAGCCGCACGCGACGGATGCCAAGCATGCTTTTCCCGCAAGGCGAGGTCTGTTTCGTGCCGCCGGCCCGGGCGGCGGCGGATGCGGTCCGCAACCTTCGTGACCTCAGCGCCGTCCGGGCGATCGTGGCCGATGGCGTCCAGCGTGGCGTGATACGGCTCGCGCTGCTCCAGGACGAGCTCGCGCAGGGTCCGGTCCAGGGTTCAGCCCGGCTGCGCCAGGTTCTGACGGAGGTCGAGGACGGGGTTCGCTCGTCGGTAGAGGCTGACCTGCGCACGCTGATCAAGGTTGAGCGGTTGCCCGACCCTATGTACAACCCAAGGTTGTACGCGGGGGAGGAGTTCATAGCGCAGCCCGATGCCTGGTGGGCGGAGGCCGGGGTAGCCGGGGAGATGGACTCCCGGGAGTGGCACTTGTCCCCGAAGGACTGGGAGCGCACGCTGGCCCGAGATGCCCGGATGAGCGCTCACGGGATCGTCGTCCTGCACATATCGCCCGGACGGCTGAAGGCGGAGCCGCGGATTGTTGCCGCCCAGATCAGTTCAGCCCTTGAGGCCGGGCACCGCCGGGGCCGGGTTAACGTCAAGGCGCTGTCGGCTCGATGACGGACTGGGCGACGTCTAGGCAACGAATCCGCGGCTACATCAGCTTTCGCAGGCGCAGCAGATCGAACACGTTGGCGTGCACCTTCAGACGGCCGGTGAGCCAGGCTCGCGCGAAGCTCGCAGGGTCGTTGCCGATCGACACGACGACATCGCTGTTCGCGACAAAGCGGACCTGAGCGGGCCGGTCGTTGTCGCCGGCTTCCCGGACTGAGTCGGCGCCGTCCGTGCCCAGCCGGGTCAGGAACGTGACCCCGAGATCCGGGATCTCGCAGCTGAGGGTCCGGTCCGCCAGGTGCGCGGCACGATCATCCGGATTCATCTCCGAGATGCGGGCCGTGAGGCCCTCCAGTGCCTTACGGCACTCTTCCGCAGTCGCCAACGTGACCTCGCTTTCCAAGGTCATTCTCCAGCCCGGCGGCGGTCGCAGGGCGCCGGGGTCGAAATCTTGGGCGGGTCGGGGTCTTCGGTGCGCCTTCCCGGTGTCTACGGACGGTAGCGTTCCAGACAGGGCAGAACAGGCACGGCCATCACCGGGCCGGGCGCGAGGAGAGTGACAGCTGATGGACTTCGCTTACGAAGCGGAGGACCTGGCGGAGGACCGATCCGGCGTGGTTGACGACGGCGACGGGGCCGGCGTTCCGCAGGACTTCCCCGTCGGCAGCCAGGACTTCCTGCGTGACCGCGAGGACTTCCTGCCTGACGGTGAGGGCTTCCCCGGCGACGCGGACGACTTGCCCGGCGACCCAGCGGACTCTGGCGTGGCTCCCGGCGAGCCGCCCCAGTCGGCCGAGCCAGCCGAACCGCCCGAGCCGACCGTACCGGCCGAACTGGCCGAACCGGCCAAGCCCCGCCCGGCCACCGGCGAGCCGAGGGTCGATGCTGCCCTCGCCCGGCTGGATGAGCTCGCCGGGTGCCCTGTGACCGAGCACCGGGCGGTATTCGAGGACGTGCACCGGCGGCTCAGGGACGTGCTCGGTGAACTGGATTCCCGCCAGCAACCGCCCTCGCGTGACGCCACGGACGCGGCAGGCCGGCCTGGTCGCTAGCGAGCCCTACATGAAAAGGATGCGGCTGGACTCCGAGCTCGTGCGTCGCGGGCTGGCCCGGTCGCGAGAGCAGGCGGCCGAAATGATCGCCATGGGCCGGGTCGCGGTGGCCGGGCAGACCGCTGCAAAGGCGGCGACCCAGGTGGGCCGGGATTCGGCGATCACGATCGCGGAGACGGCCGGGGGGCGCGACTACGCCTCCCGCGGCGGCCACAAGCTGGAGGGCGCGCTGGCGGCCTTCGCCGACCTGGCCGTTGCCGACCGGCGTTGCCTGGACGCGGGCGCGTCGACCGGCGGCTTCACCGACGTGCTGCTCCAGGCCGGAGCGGCGCAGGTGGTCGCGGTGGACGTCGGATATGGCCAGCTTGCCTGGGCGCTACAAAACGACCCGAGAGTTATGGTCCTGGACCGGGTCAATGTGCGCCAGCTCACTCCCGAGCAGGTGGCGCCGCCGCCCGGGCTTGTCACGGCCGACCTGTCGTTCATCTCGCTGACACTCGTGCTTCCCGCGCTGGCCGCCTGCGCAGCCCCAGATGCCGATTTCGTGCTCCTGGTGAAGCCTCAGTTCGAGGTGGGCAAGGGCAAGGTGGGAGCGGGTGGGGTGGTCAGGGATCCCGCCCAGCGGGCCGCGGCCGTCACCTCGGTCACCGATGCGGCGATGCGGGTCGGCCTGGGCGTGCGGGGAGTGGTGGCCAGCCCGCTTCCTGGGCCGTCTGGCAATGTGGAGTATTTCGTGTGGCTGCGCCGCGGGGCGCGGCCGCTGGATCAGGCTGACCTCGAGCAGGCAATCACGGAAGGACCTCAGTGAACCCCAAGCGGACCGTGCTGGTCGCTGTGCATACCGGGCGGCCTGCCGGAGTAAGCGTGGCGCGCCTGGTTGTCGCGATGCTGACCCGCGCCGGGCTGACCGCCCGCGTTCTGGAGTCTGAGGCAGCGGACCTGAGTGTTGAGACCGCCGAGACGGTGCCGGTCTCGTCTCAGGCCGCCAGCGACACCGAAATGGTGCTGGCCATCGGGGGCGACGGCACACTGCTGCGCGCGGCCGAGCTGTCCCGGCCCGCGCGGGTGCCGTTGCTCGGGATAAACCTCGGCCACGTCGGCTTTCTGGCCGAGGCAGACCCGGAGAACCTTTCCGAGGCCGTCGACCAGGTGGTCGACGGGAAGTACCTCGTCGAGGAGCGGATGACCGTCGACGTGACCGTTCGGACGAACGGCGACCTGACGGCGACGACCTGGGCACTCAACGAGGCAAGCGTGGAAAAGTCGCAGCGGGAGCGGATGCTTGACTTGGTCGTAGGAGTGGACGGGCGCCCGCTGTCCCGGTGGGGATGCGACGGCGTCGTGTTCGCGACCCCGACCGGATCCACGGCATACGCGTTTTCGGCTGGCGGGCCCGTGGTCTGGCCGGAGGTGGAGGCGCTGCTGCTGGTGCCGATCAGCGCGCACGCCCTTTTCGCTCGTCCCGTCGTGGTCTCGCCTCGCTCAGTGCTCGCCGCGGAGGTGATTGGACCCGCCTCGGGTCAAGGCGATACTTCCCGGGCCGTTTTGTGGTGCGATGGACGTCGTATGTTTGAGCTGGATCCCGGAGCGCGCGTGGAGGTGCGGCGCGGCAGCGAGCCGGTCCTGCTCGCCCGGCTGCAGAGCGCCCGCGTCGGCACGGGCGCGGGCGGCGCAGGCGGCGAGGGAGCCGAGATCGGGCCGCCGTTCACCGACCGGCTGGTTGCCAAGTTCGGCCTCCCGGTTGCCGGCTGGCGCGGCAGGGGCGGTCGGCGGCACATGCCTGACGGCGGCATGGCCGAGCGGCACGCCCCGATGGCAGTGCACCAGGGAACCGAGGCGGCGAGCCAGCGAGACGAGGAGCCGGGCGGCGATGCTTGAGGAGGTCCGTATCAGCGGGCTTGGTGTGATCGACGACGCCGTGCTCGAGCTTTCCCCTGGTTTCAACGTGGTGACCGGCGAGACCGGAGCGGGCAAGACCATGGTCGTCTCCGGCCTGGGCCTGCTGTTCGGTGGCAGGGCGGACCCGGCCCGGGTGCGTCCGGGCGCCGATCGCGCGAACGTGGAAGGCCGGTTGAGCGTCGAGGCCGAGGGCCGGGTGGCCCGCCAGGTCAATGACGCGGGCGGAGACCTCGACGACGAGGGCGGCGCGCTGATCCTGAGCCGATCGGTCTCCGCCGAAGGGCGGTCCCGCGCCTACGCGGGCGGACGCTCCGTCCCGGTCTCGCTGCTCACCTATCTGGCCGATGACCTGGTCGCCGTGCACGGGCAGTCCGATCAGCAGCAGCTACTCAAGCCCGGCAGGCAGCGCGAGGCGCTTGACCGGTTCGCCGGGCCCGGGCTCGCCACCCTGCTGGCCGACTATCAGCGTGCCTACCAGCGGCATAGGGATGTCCGCCAGGAACTCGACGAGCTCACGTCACGGGTCCGCGAGCGGCAGCGGGAGGCCGAGGACCTCCGGCGCGGCCTGGCCGAGATCGAGCAGGCCGATCCCGTCGATGGCGAGGACGTCGAGCTGCTCGCCGAGGAGCAGCGCCTTTCCAACGCGGACGCGCTGCATTCGGCGGCGACCACGGCCCACGAGGCCCTGCTCGGCGATCCGTCCAGCGGGCAGTACGACGCCGCTGACGCAGTCACACTGCTCGGGCTCGCGCGCCAGGCGCTCGAGGGCGCCGCAAGGCACGACGCCGCGCTGGCCGGGCTCGGGTCCAGGGTCTCCGAGGCGGCCTATCTGGTCTCCGACGTGGCCGCCGATCTCGCTTCGTACGCGCAGTCGGTCGAAGCCGACCCTGCCCGGCTCGCCGCCGTGCAGGAGCGGCGCGCCACGCTCGGCCGGCTGATCCGGCTCTTCGGCGATGTCACGCCGGCTCCGGAGGGCACCGGCGCATCAGCGGGTACGCAGACCGCCGGAACCGGCGAGGTCACCGGGGCGGCCGCCGCCCGGGCAACGGGCGGGGAAGGCGGCGGCCCGGCCGCAACCGACGGCCCCACCTCCGGCGCCTCCGCCGACGGCCCGTCCGCCGACGGCCCGTCCGCCGACGGCCCGTCCGCCGCGAGCGGCGCGGTTCCCAGCGCCGTGTCGGGCGTGCTGGCGTGGGCCAAGCAGGCCGCGGTCCGGCTCGCCGAGCTTGACGGCGATGACGACCGGATCACCGGCTTGGCGGACGAGGAGGCCAGCCTCGCCGCCCAGGTCGGGGAGCTGGCCGCGGACCTCAGCGCGGCCCGGCGGGAGGCGGCCGAGAGGTTCGCCGGCGATGTCACGGCGGAGCTGGCCGCGCTCGCCATGCCGTACGCCAGGCTCGCCGTGGCCGTGACGCCGCTGAACGAGCCCGGCCCGCACGGCGCCGACGACATCGAGATCAGGCTCTCGGCGCACCCCGGCGCGCCAGCCCTCCCGCTGAACAAGGGGGCGTCGGGCGGCGAGCTTTCCCGGGTCATGCTGGCCATCGAGGTGGTGTTCGCCGGGGCGGATCCCGTGCCGACCTTTGTGTTCGACGAGGTGGACGCGGGGGTGGGCGGCAAGGCCGCGGTCGAGATCGGGCGCCGGCTGGCCCGGCTGGCCCGGCTGGCCCAGGTGATCGTGGTCACCCACCTGCCCCAGGTGGCGGCGTTCGCCGACACTCATCTGGTGGTCGAGAAGGCCGACGACGGCTCGGTGACCAGGAGCGGAATCGTCCGGCTGGACCGGCCCGGCCGGGTCAGGGAGCTTTCGCGCATGCTCGCTGGCCTGGAGGATTCAGAGTTCGGCCGCGCGCACGCAGAGGAGTTGCTGGAGGCCGCGGCAACCGAGCGGGCTGAGGGCTGAGGACTGAGGACTGAGAGCTGGGGACTGAGAGCGGAGAGTCAGGGACCGAGGGCCGAGGACCGAGGCTGGCGCCCCGCCGCCCGCCAAGGGCAGACTGTAGTCACGCTGCGGATCTGCTGACGATTGCGGTCCGTGAGCGCACCTGTAGCTTCCGCCACCTCAGGAATCTGGCAAACTTACTTTTCGATGAAGGCCCAGCCGTGGAGACCGCGTAGGGTACGCCGGAGAGGGTCCGAGGACCTACCCGGCGTGACCGCGACTGCACGGCTGGACCGGCGGACCAAGAACCTCGCCACCCGGCTCAGGCCGGGCGACATCGCCATCATCGACCATGTTGACCTCGACCTGACCGGCGCCGACGCGCTCGCCGGGCGCGGGGTGGCCGCGGTGGTGAACGTGGCACGGAGCATCAGCGGCCGGTACCCGAACCGCGGGCCGCAATTGCTGATCGAGGCCGGCATCCCGCTGATCGATGACGTGGGCCCGGAGGTGTTCGACCGGGTCACGGAGGGGCAGATGGTCCGCCTGGAGGGCGACACGCTCTACGTGGGCGAACAGGTCGTGGCCAAGGGCCGGCAGCAAGATGCCGACACCGTGGCCGCCGCGA
>Ga0335072_10015515_pt1 | contig 10817 bp, 6 predicted proteins | sample Lox_Sample_21_FD_206725 | JGI IMG/M metagenome (GOLD analysis project Ga0335072, IMG submission 206725) | Soil microbial communities from Loxahatchee National Wildlife Refuge, Florida, United States - Lox_Sample_2.1 | ecosystem: Environmental > Terrestrial > Soil > Wetlands | place: USA: Florida... | reverse complement strand
TTGCGCGCCTGGCCGGGGTAGCTCTTCCGGATCGAGACAATCATCAGGTTGTGAAAGACCGCCTCAACCGGCAGATGAACGTCCACCAGCTCAGGGATGGTCATCTTCATCGCCGGCAGAAAGATGCGCTCGACGGCCTTGCCCATCCACGCATCTTCCATGGGCGGCTTGCCTACGATGGTCGCCGCGTAGATCGGGTCCTTGCGATGCGTGATGCAGGTGAGGTGGAAGACCGGGTAGTCGTCGGTCATGGTGTAGAAGCCGGTGTGATCGCCGAAGGGCCCTTCACTGCGCAGCTCGCCCAGCTCCACGTAGCCTTCGAGCACGATCTCAGCATTGGCGGGCACTTCGAGATCGATCGTTTCGCACTTCACAATCTCCACCGGCTTGCCGCGCAGGAAACCGGCAATCAGAAACTCCTCAACCTCGGGCGGAGCCGGCACAATCGCCGAAAAAGTTGTCGCCGGATCGGTGCCAATGGCCACCGCCACCTCAAGCCGCGAGCCTTTCAGCTTGCCCAGGCTCACCTGTGGAAGTCCTCCGATGGGCCCGTCGGGAATCTGCACCGCGCCGCCGGCCGTCTCGGCCATCATGGCCACAGCTGCGCTGCGCGGACTTTCGGTTGAGCCCATTGCGGCAGCCGCACGCAGCGCTTCGCGATAGTGTTCCGCGGCCACCTTCTGCCGCTGCCAGTGCATGCCTGTGGTCTGCCCATCGTACACCTGCATGCGGTACATGCCGATGTTGCGTTTGCCGCCGTGCGGGTTGCGCGTATGCACGCACGGCAGCGTGATGAATCGCCCGCCATCGTGCGGCCAGCACTTGAGAATCGGAAATGCGTTCAGATTGAGTCCCTCACGCACGATCACTTCTTTGCACGGCGCATCTTTTGCGCTCACGGTTTTGGGAAACGCGCTCGCGAGCGCGCCCAGTTGCGGCAGCATCTTGAGCTTGTCGAGGAAACCCTCCGGCGCTTTCAGATTCATCAGGCCGTGAATGCGCTCGGCAATCTCATCGAGCCGCTCCACGCCGAGCGCCATGGCCATGCGCCGCTCGCTGCCGAACTGGTTGATGAACACCTTGTGGCCGGGATGGCCTTTCACGTTTTCAAACAGCAGCGCCGGACCGCCGGGAGCGTTCATCTCCTTCGCCGCACCGGAACGCGATCCGATCTTGCTCACCCGGTCGGTGATCTCGGTGATTTCGAGCTCGGGCGAAACCTCCTCGCTCACGCGCTTCAGCTCGCCATGTTTTTCGAGAGTCCTGATCCAGTCGCGCAAATCGTCGTAGGCCAACAGAGTGCTCCGTGCGGTGGTTACCGTTCCTCCCCCATACTAACGGCAAAACCAGGGATTACTTCCTTTCTGTCTGCCAGGAGCAAGGTTGCCGCTCCCTTCTGGTCGCGTCAACGGAAGGACCGTGCCCTCACGTATGTCATCCCCGGTTTCGCGTCGTCTTTTGACAAGCCTGAAATGACCGCTCGCGCAATGGCTTTGCCATCCGCGCGCAGTTGTGCGATGCTCACGTTGAAAAGGAGTCCGACATGAGCACGTCCCCTACTTACGGCTGCCACCCATACTTCAAACTGCTCACGCGCGCCCGGGCCAAAGCCGAGGCCCGAACCAGCGCCGGGGTTGGTGCGGCCGCTCCGGCCGGCGAACCCTGGAACCTGCCCGATCTCTGCACGGCGTACAACTGGCCCACCGGGATGCCGGGCGGCGGTGTGATCGCTATCGTGGAGCTGGGCGGCGGCTGGACCGCGTCGGACATGAGCGCGTTCTTCTCGTCCATCGACCAGCCGGTCCCGTCCATCACGGACGTATCGGTAGACGGCACCCAGAACACGCCCAATCAGAGCGGCTCGGCAGGGGATGACGACTACGAGGTCGGTCTCGACATCCAGGTCTCCGCGGCAGCTTACTATGCGGCTACCGGCAAAGCGGCCACCATTCGGGTCTACTGGTCGCAGGACATCGCCTCTGCGGTCGCGAAAGCAGCCTCAGATGGCTGCGATGTCTGCTCCATCTCCTGGGGCGCTGACGAGGCGGAGTGGGGTACTGCAGCCGCTGATCAGATGGAGTCTACAGCCGAGTCCGCCGCGGCAGGCGGCATGATCGTCTTTGCGGCGGCTGGTGACAACGACTCGGGCGACGGCGGCTCGACCCCAGCCAACGTGGACTGCCCATCCTCCTGCCCGCATGTGGTCGGCTGCGGCGGAACCTTCAAGACCTCGACCCAGGAAACGGTATGGAACGACAACCCCGGCGAGACCGATGGCGAGGGAACGGGCGGGGGCTACTCGACGATCTTTCCCGTGCAGAGCTTCCAGATCGGTGCTCCTGCGGCGCCCGCCAACACGCAGTATGGGTCAGGCCGCATGGTGCCCGACGTGACCGGTGACGCCGACCCAAACACCGGCTACGAGATCTATGTCCACGGGTCGTCGACGGTCGTGGGCGGCACCAGCGCGGTCGCGCCGCTCTATGCCGGGCTGTTCGCCTCATTCGGAACCAAGCTCGGCTTCGTAACGCCCAAGCTCTGGCAAAACCAGAATGCATTCAACGACATCACCGTAGGGGGCAACGGCTACTATAACGCCGCCGTACCCGTGCAGCGGCATCGGCTCGCCGATCGGAATCAGCATCGCGGCGTTGTTTGTCACGGGCGGCGCATAAAACAAGATCAATGCGCCGGCTGAATCGTAGTGAGCACCGGCGCTAACGGATCAAGCGGAAAGCCCAGCCGTTTCCACTCGTCGAAGCCGCCGCGCAGCGGACGCACCCGGTCGATACCCAGCTTGTGCAGCGTCATGGCGGTCTTGGCCGCCGTGGCCTCGCTGGGGCAGGTGCAGTAAAGCACGATATCGCGGTCGCGCGGAATCTCCAGGTGGCGCGCCGTCAGGTCGTCAGGTGAGAGATGCAGCGCGCCCGGCAGAGTGAAAGGGTCGGGCAGCAGCTCGAGTGGATGCCGCAGATCGACGATGTACACCGACTCGCCGGCATCGAGCAGCTTCTTCAGCTCTTCCGGCTCCAGCCGCGCGGCGGCCAGCTTTTTCAGCACCATCCGCCGGCGATACAGGCGCGCCAGGAAGAACCCGATGATCCCCACCACCAGCAGCACGCCGGAAAACCGTCCCACCCACGCCAGCAGGCCCGGATTGCGCTTGAGCAGGTCGCCAAAGAACCGTCCCGCGGCCAGCAGCGCGCCCACCCACAGAGTGCCGCCAATGGTGTCGTAGAACAGGAATCGGTCAAAGGTCATTCCGTTTCCGCCGGCAACCGGAGGAGCCAGAATGCCCAGCCCGGGCACGAACTTGGCGAACATCAGCATAGTGCCGCGGCGGCGGCCGAAGGTATCCTGCGTGCGGCGCACGCACGTGGTTGGCTCAAGCGACAGCTTGCACAGGATGCGCAGCACGAAATGCCCGTAGCGCTTGCCGATCAGGAACCACGCGGAGTCCGCCGTGATGGAGGCAATCACTCCAGCCAGCAGGGCAAGCCAGAAACTGATCTGCCCCTCGGCCGAGAGCCCCCCGGCAGCCAGCAGCACGGGCGTGGCCGGCAGCGGAATGCCAAGCTGCTCCACCAGAACCCACGCGAAGAGCAGCACATAGCCGTAAACAATCAGGATGTGAGTCGGCAAAGCCATCGGACGCACCGCGCGAATCGGGAAAGATCGGGCCGCCGGACTTCTGCCGGAGACAAGCAAGCAGAAGGAAAATCCGGCTGGTCCTATCCTATCGGATGAATCTCAGCGCAATTCGTTGCAAATGAGTGCGCCGACGGCGAATTTGGGCTTAAAACTTCAGCTTCGCGCTGGCTGCGACTGCACTACCTGATCAATCGCCCAGTCTACCCACCGCGCCTGTTCGCCTCCGCAGGCCACCGCGGCGGGTGAGTCGGCGGCAACGGCCCCGGCGAAGTTCAGCACCAGCGGATAGTGCACGTTTGCGTGCGTCGGCAGCATCTCCACGCGGCCCGCTACACGCAGCTCCGGCCCGTTCAGCGAATCCAGCCCGATCTCGCCTTCGACGCCAACCACCCGGAACTGGTCCCGCGAGACGCGCGAATTCCAGCGCACATCGACAACGCCGTGCACACCGCCTTCATAGCGCAGCAGTGCGGTAGCCGAATCCTCCACTGGAATATGGTGAACGGCGTTCGACAGCAATCCCAGAGCCCGCTCCGGCTTGCCGAAGAGAAAATTCATGGCGTCGATACGGTGAGAAGCGATGTCGAAAAGCGGCCCGCCGCCCGCCAGCGCCGGATCGCACAGCCAACCCCGCTCCTCTGGCGGCAGCCAGCTATGGCAGTTGGCCTCTACCAGCACCGGCTGCCCGATCGCTCCCTCGGCAATGAGCCGCCTGGCGCGCAGCAGCTTGGGGTAAAGTCTCCGGTAATAGGACACGCCGAAGACCCGTCCGCTCGCCTCCGCCTCGGCCACCATGCATGCGGCCTCAGCATCGTTCATGGCCATCGGCTTCTCGCACAGCACATGCTTGCCTGCGCGCAGCGCCCGCATGGCTGCATTCGCATGCATGGCAACCGGCAACGCAATGTACACCGCATCCACGGCACTGTCTTCAACGGCCTCTTCGACCGTCGGCCAGGTTTTTGCGCCCGGATACTCCTCGGCTTTGGCCGCGTCTCGCGTCACCAGCCCGTAGAGTGTGCTGCGCCGTTCGGCCTGAATCGCCGGAATCACGCGCCTGCGCGCAATATCGCCCACGCCGGCCACAACCCATTTGATGTTTTCCATGTCCTGGTCAGGATATCTCGCCGCCGGTCGATACGCCATTGGCCGGACGCCATCCGTCTGAGCGATCTCCTGTTTCACTCCGCGCGCAACGCCTCGATTGGATCCACCCGCGCCGCCCGCCGCGCCGGAACGAGCGCTGCCACCAGGCTGCCCAGAAACATTACCAGCGCCGCTACGCTCATGGACCACGGATCATTTGCCTTCACTCCATAAAGCAGCGTGCGCAGCGCGGCCGTGGCGAGATACGCAATGGCGAGTCCGGCGCACAGTCCAACCATCAGCATCCATGTCGCCTGCTTCAAAACCAGGCTCATCACGTTCCATTGCTGCGCGCCCAGCGCGATCCGCAGTCCCATCTCGCGCCGCCGCTGCGCCACCAGGTACGCCAGCAGGCCATAGATTCCGGAGAGGCTCAGCAGTAACGCCGACCCGCCAAAGATTTCAAGCAGCGTCGCGGCCAGATTCTGGCTTCCAAACGAATCCTCGACGATGCGGTCCATGGTGTTGTATGTGCTCGATGCCAGATCGGGGCTGGCAGAACGCAAAATGTCGCGCAGCTCCGGAATCATGCTCGCGGGGCTGCGATTGGTGCGCACCGCGATATCCATGGCCCTGCCTTCGGCTGCGTTATAAAACATGCTCGTCGGCGTAATCTGCGGAAGGCACACCTCCATCTCCGGCTGCGATGGGTCAGCCACATTCACCTGGCGCTCGTCGGCCAGAACCCCTACCACGACTGAACGCCGGCCCTTTCCGTAACCGATGAGACTCTGCCCGATGATCTTCCCCGGATCGCTGTCGTCACCGTAATAGGCGCGCACGAAGGCGCGATTGACCACAATCACAGCCTGAGACGCAGGCGTATCCTGCGGGGTGAAAAACCTTCCGCGCAGCATCTGGAATCCGAACACGCTCTGCATCTCAGGTCCCACGGCGCGAAACTGCGCCTCGAGCGCACGCTGTCGGATGGCGCTCGCGCTATTGCCCGATGCATCGAATGTAAAGATCATCTGAAAGGTCTTGCCGAGCGGCACCTCAGTCAGCAGCGTCGCGCTTTCCACGCCCGGCAGCCGCTTTACGCGTTCCACCAGCGGCTGGTAGAGAGCCGTGGTCATGTCGCGTCCGGCGAATTTGTAAGAGGGGATGGTCATGTTCGCGACCAGGATATGCTCAGTGCGGAACCCAAGTGCGACATGTCTCAGCGCGTAGATTGTCCGCAGCAGCAGACCACAGCCGACCAGCAGCGTCAACGACAGCGCAATCTGACCTACGACCAGCGCAGAGCGCATTCGACGATGGGCCCGTCCTGTTCCCTGCTGGGGCGCGTTCTGCCGCAGCGCCGGCTCGATCGAGGCGCGCGCCGCTCCCAATGCGGGCCACGCCGACGTGAGCAGCGTGCCGACGGCGGTCAGCAACAACAGCACTCCGACCATGGCCAGGTTGGGTGTGAGGCTTTCATGTAAGTGGAACTGCGTTTCGAGCCCATGTTGAAAGATCTTCAGCACCGCGGCCACCAGCCCCACGCCTCCAGCAGCCGCACAGATGCTGAGCAGCAGGCCCTCCATCAGCAACTGTTCGGCAATCTCCCATCGGCTGGCGCCTAAAGCGCCGCGCACGGCAATCTCCCGCTGCCGCGATGTGGCCCGCGCGAGCATCAGGCTGGTCACATTCAGGCACGCAATGAGCCAGAGCAAACCCGAGGCCGCCAGCAGCGCGACCAGAGTCATACGCAGGTTTTCTTTGACCGGAGCATCCGTGTAGCGGCGCAGATTCACCGACGCCGCATTGTCGCGGTCCTGAACCTCCGTGTAGGTTGCCGAGACCGATGGCTGAATCGCGTTCATCTGGGCCATGGCCGAGGCGAGAGTCGCATCTACCCGCAGGCGCGCCAGGCATTGGTACGTAGGCGCCTGATGATGGCCGCGCATAGCATCGGCCGGCGTAAGAACGATCGGCTGCCACACGACCGGTAACCCGGTTGCATTCATCCCTTGATAGGGAAACGTGAATCCAGCCGGCATGACTCCAATCACGGTATCGCGTTCTCCATTCAGCTCGACCGTTTTGCCCACAATCGCCGCATCGGCGCCGTACTGCGTCCGCCAAGCCGCATTGCTTAGCAGGATCGCGTGAGCGTCGCCCGGCGCGACCGATCCTCCGCTGTCGTTCGCAGCAAAGCCGCGCCCCAGTGCGGGGTGAATGCCGAGCATTGGAAACAGGTTGGCGCTTACAGACGCGCTGCTCACGTGCATGGCATTGTCATTCCCGCCCAGGAACCAGACCTTGCTGCTGTTCGAGCCGAAGAAGGCAACCTCTTCGAGAGCCTGGCTGCGCTGCTGCCATTGCTGAATATCCAGGAACGGGCTCTCACGGAACGCCGCGCCGCCTTTGGGGCTCTCGCCGATCTCAACGAGCCGGTTCGCATCCACGAACGGCACCGCGCGCAGCAGCACCCGATCCACCACGGTGAACATGGCGCAGGCAGCTCCCACGCCCACGGCGAGCGTGGCAATCACGGTGACCGAAAATCCCGGCGAGCGGCGCAGCACGCGCAACGCATAGCGCAGATGAGAGATAAGCCGCTCGAGCCGTCTCCAGCGCCAGATGCCCTGGGTTACGTCGCGCACCAGAGCCACATTGCCGAACTCGCGCCGGGCCTCCGCTTCGGCTTCTTCCCGCGTCGCGCCACGTTCCATCCGGTTCGCAATGTCCATTGCGATGTGCGCGCGGATCTCTTCGTCCAGTTCATCCTTGCGCCGTTCAAACCGTTTCGGAAGCCGGATCATGCGGCACCGCCGTCGGCCTCATTGAGAATGCCGCCCATTACGTCGACCATCTGCTCCCATCGGCTCACATCGGCCGCCAACTGCTTCTTGCCGGCTGCGGTAATCCGGTAGTAGCGCGCGCGTTGATTGCCCTCCGATTGGTTCCACTCCGAGCGCGCCCACCCCTGCCGCTCCAGCCTATGCAGCGCCGGATAGAGCGACCCGGTCTCAACCTGCAGCACATCGCCGCTCCGGGTGCGCAGTGCCTGAACAATGCCGTACCCGTGAGCCGGGCCCCACTTCAGTGTGTGCAGAATCAGCATGTCCAGCGTGCCCTGCAGCAGCTCGATCCGATTGCGATAGCTTGGCGCCTTCGTCATAACGTAGACACTCTACTCCCTGGACATGTAGTGCGTCTACTGCATTGGATCGAGTGTAGGAAGCGCTGATGGAGCAGAGCCCGCAGCATGAAAAAGGGCCGCCCGCAGGCAGCCCTTTTCATGAAAATCTCTTACGAACACTACTGCGTAGCGCCCACCGGAGCGGCCCCGGGCGTGTCAGAGTTCGCTTCCTGGTTCCGGGTGTGGAAGTAATCGCGATTCCAGAGATCCTTATAGAAGATGCCGGTCAGCTCGGCTGCGCGCGGTCCAAAGACTCCGCGGCCACCCTCCAGCAGGAACACCGTCACCAGGCTGCCCTGCGGCGAATCCGAGTAAGACGCGAACCAACCCAGATGCGTGCCATCGTTCGAGCAGGTGCCGGTTTTTCCAAAGACCGGCAACTGCTCGAAGTTGAGGCGCAGCCGCCGCGCGGTGCCGTACTCGACCGCGCCGGCCATGCCGTCCTGTAACTCGGGAATATACCGGCCTATGTCGAGGGTACGCTTCACACGCGGCTGAAAGTTGGCAATTTCCTCAGGAGTGGTGGGGTGTTGCAGATAATAGAGCGTGCCGCCATTGGCAATAGCCGCAACCAGTGCACCCAGTTGCAGCGGAGTAAGCGAGACGCCCTGCCCAAAGCTGCACATGCGGCCCACGCCGCCCTCGGCGGCAGGAATCTCCTGCTCCGGATACTCGCCGAGTTGCTCGCCAGGAATATCGTAGCCGGCCAACTCGCCCAGGCCGAACTCGGTAGCGTAGTGATGCACCCGCTCAAATCCCAGCTCTCTGCCCATCTCTTCAAAGTACAGATTGTTACTGTGCGCGATGGCCTGGGTCATGTTCATGCGGAAGCCGTCGAGCTTCACCATGGTATCGCGCGTGACCAGTCCCTCAGAGAGCGCGGCCAGCGCCACGGTCAGCTTGATCGTGGAGCAGGGCTCCGCGCCCGGCGAGAGCGCCAGCTTCTGGTTCACCATGGCCAGAATGCGGCCGTTCGAGGGATCGATGACCACGGCCGTGCCGTTCACGCCACCCAACGCGTCGATGGCCGCCTGCCGCACTACCGGGTCTTCGCCCGTGGTGATATCGCCCGCGCCGACTGGCTCGTCAAGAATGGAGCTGGCGGTGAACCGCTCGTAGGAGACATGGCGCCGGCTCAGCGAAGCGCGACGGACATGCACGCCGGTACGGCTGACCGCCGCGCGGGTGTGCACGCCGGTACCGCGATGGGTCACGGGTCTGTGCGCCGAAGCGGCTGCAGCGCGATGGCCGGCGGTGCGATGCGCCTGGCTTAAATGCGGCTCGGCTTTCCGCGAGTGATGAATCATCTTCTGCGGAGCATCGAGTGACGCAGCGCACGCTGCGCCCACGCCCGTTCCGAAGACAGCCAGTCCCAGTGCCCATTGGCGCAAGAATTTCATCCCGCCTGCATCCTTCCCGTCTTTTGATTTTCTTGCCGTGCACTCACCGAACCGGGCCGCGCACCATCTGCTTATCGGCAGCAATTGCCGTTACTTTCGGCCGGCTTGCAGATTTGCAACCGCTAATCTCAAGTTTCAAACGACGCACCGCCATCTGCGTCGCCGACCGTCCGGCTATTGCTTACTTCTACAATAACCGAATTTGCGACAAGCGGATACGCGGGTTGCGCCAGACCAAATACAACTTCCTGGTATCCTGCGTTTACTCTATCGTGCCCCAGGCGGCTTCAACGCTTCGGCCTCGAGATAAACTTCAACCTAAAATTTGACCCGACGCAGGAATGCGGGCACATCCAGGTCCCGCTCCGCTACGGAGTTGTTCTCGGCGAACAGCGACGTAGCCGACTCGCTCATCTGCTGCTCGGATGCATTGCGCAGCGCCTGCACCAGGTCCCCGGCATAATCGCGCGGCTGTTCGCGCACCCCCGGCTCACGTATCTCGGGTTCGCGCATTTCCACCTCTCGCGCCTGCGCCATGAAGCGCTCATCGCTTACGTCGGGCAGCGTCAATGGCTCAACCACCATCGCCGGAGCTGCTTCAGGCGCCGTCGTCGGCTCCGGTCTGGCAGAAGCAGACACCGTCACCGTCGTGGCGACCGGCGGCTGCGCAGACGAGAAGAAGAACGCCTGCTCATTTGCCGAATCTTCATCCTGACTCATAAAGCGCGGCGGCGCGGGGGCGGCCGCCGGTTGAGAAACCGGCTCCGGCTGAGCCGCGGGCTCCGGCGCAGGCTCCCGCATCCAAGTGTCCGGCGCGACCACCGGCACCGACACGGGAACCGAAACTACCGGCGCTTCTTCCACGCTCAACATGCGCGCACGCCGCTCCGGCATCTGGTCGCGGAATCCTGTGGCGATCACCGTGATCTTCACTTCTTCGCCCATCTTCTCGTCGAGCACCGCTCCAAAGATGATGTTGGCATCCTCATGAGCCGCGGTCTGGATCAGCGACGAGGCCTCATTGACCTCGGAGAGCTTGAGCGAACTCGACCCGGTGATGTTGATCAGGATGCCGCGCGCGCCATCGATCGCCCCCGCCTCCAGCATCGGCGAAGCCATGGCCGCCTGCGCCGCTTCCACGGCGCGATTTGCGCCGGAACGGACGGCCGTGCCCATGACCGCATGACCCATGCCGGCCATGGTCGTCTTCACATCGGCAAAGTCGCGGTTGATGATGCCGGGGATGGTAATGATGTCCGAGATGCCCTGCACGCCCTGGCGTAACACGTCGTCGGCAATGCGGAAACTCTCGAAGAACCCCGCGTCCTTGGCCACGGCCAGCAGCTTCTCGTTGGGAATCACAATCATCGTGTCCACGCTTTCGAGCAGCTCGCGCAGTCCGCGCTCGGCCTGCTGCAGCCGGCGCTTGCCTTCAAAGCCGAAGGGCCGCGTGATGACGGCGACGGTGAGAATGCCCATCTCGCTGGCCAGCG
>Ga0335072_10015513_pt1 | contig 10817 bp, 6 predicted proteins | sample Lox_Sample_21_FD_206725 | JGI IMG/M metagenome (GOLD analysis project Ga0335072, IMG submission 206725) | Soil microbial communities from Loxahatchee National Wildlife Refuge, Florida, United States - Lox_Sample_2.1 | ecosystem: Environmental > Terrestrial > Soil > Wetlands | place: USA: Florida... | reverse complement strand
TCACGTTCGCGATCGAGCGGGACCTGAAGCTCGGCTGGAGCGCGGCGAGCTTCCTGACGAGCACGATCCAGGGAGCCTCCGCGTACTCGACGGGCAAGGCCAAGACGATCTCGGGCATCACGACCAACGACGCCACCGGCCAGACCACGATCCATCTGGTCTCCCCGTACGGCGCGTTCCTCGATGTGCTCGCGGTACCGGGCGTCAGCTACCTGCCGGCGACCACGCCGATGAAGCCCGAGCCGAACACACCGCCGGTCGGGTTCGGCCCGTACGTGATCAAGAACGTCGTGCCGAACGTGTCGTTCGAGCTCGTCAAGAACCCGAACTACGCGGCACAGGCGATCCCGGGCATTCCCGCCGGGCACCTGAACGTCGAAGTGAAGGTCGAGTCGAACACCACGACCGAAGCATCAGACGTTCTCAACAACACGGCGGACGTGTTCGACTGGGGCGACACGATCCCGCCCGCGCTGATCCAGCAGGTCAGCGGGCTCACCAGCCGGTTCAAGGCGATCCAGACGAACAAGACGTTCTACTGGTTCCTCAACGTCACCGAGAAGCCGTTCAGTAGCCAGCTCGCTCGCGAGGCCGTGCAGATCGCGGTCGACCGGCCGGCTCTGGCCCGGCTCGGCAGCGGTGCACTCGTGCCCGGCTGCTACCTGCTCCCGCCGCAGATGACGGGGCACCCGACCGGACCGTGCCCGTACGGCATCGATCCGAACTCGTCGCCTGACGTGGCGAAGGCCAAGCAGCTCGTCCAGCAATCCGGCATGGCCGGTCAGGCTGTGACGGTGTGGGCCGAGAACCGCCAGCCGCGTCTCGAGTGGGCGGAGAACTACGCCGCCACGCTCAACGCGATCGGGTTCAAGGCGACGCTGAAGACGATCGCCGACGCGGATTACTTCTCGACGATCGAGACGCTGAAGAACCATCCGCAGACCGGCTTCGCCGACTGGCAGCAGGACTTCCCGAACCCGACCGACTTCTACCAGAACCTGGTGGACGGGCGGGCGATCGTTCCCGTCGGGAACTCGAACTACGAGGAAGTCAACGACCCGCACATCCAGAAGGTCCTGGACTCGCTGTACCCGGTCCCGGCCGCGCAGATCGCGACCGTGGCGTCCCAGTGGCAGGCGCTCGACACCTACGTGACGCAGAAGGCGTACGTGGTGCCTTACGGCTACCTGTCCTCGCCGGAGTTCGTCTCCAACCGGATCAACTTCAACGCGCTGGTGTTCAGCCCGCTCGAGGGCAACGACTTCAGCACGTTGCAGTTCAAGTAGGAACGCGGTGGGTCGGGGCGCTATAAACGCGCCCCGGCCCGCGCACATTGAGAGGCATAAGACTTAGGCTTTAACGCGGTATGAGTGCTACAGGGTCCACACCCGCGTCCGTAATCGAAGAGTCGCTGCCGCACCAGGGATGGCCGGCGTCCGACGGCGAGGATCTCCCTCCCGGCATCGGTCCGTACAAGCTCGCCTGGCGCCGGCTCAGGCGGAACAGGGTGGCGCTCGCGTTCGGCGGGCTGTTCCTCGCGATCGTAATCCTGTGCCTGCTCGCGCCCGTGTACGCGAATGACATCGCGCACACCGGCCCGAACACCGAGAACGTCGATACGGCGCTCAACCAGTTCGGCTTGCCGAAGGGCCCAACCTGGAGTGCTCACTACTTCCTCGGCGCCGACAACGTCGGCCGTGACGTCGCCGTCCGCCTGCTGTACGGCGGGCGCACCTCGCTGCAGATCGGCGCGGAGGCGACGCTGATCACGATCGTGTGCGCGACGCTGCTGGCGCTGTTCGCCGGTTACTTCCGGGGACCGCTCGACGGGCTCATATCGCGCGCGTTCGAGCTGATCTGGGCCTACCCCGTGTACCTGCTAGGCATCGCGCTCGGCGTCGTGCTGGCGATCAGCGGCCTGGACCTCGGGTTCGTCAGGTTGAACGGCAACTCGACGCAGGTCCCCGCGCTCATCATCGGGCTGATCTACATCCCGTACGTCGGCAAGGCGGTCCGGGGCCAGATCATCACTCTGCGCGAGCGCGAGTTCATCGACGCCGCGCGCCAGCAGGGCCTCGGACACATGCGGATCATGTTCAGCGAGATCCTGCCCAACGTCGCGTCGACGATCATCGTGTTCATCCCGCTGATCATGGCCAACGCGATCCTGACCGAGGCGGGCCTGTCGTTCCTCGGCGCGGGCGTGCGCCCGCCGAACGCGTCGTGGGGCACGATGATCAGCGACGGGATCAACCTGCTCCCCGCCGCCGTCCACACGATGCTGGTCCCGGGGATCATGCTCGTCCTCTGCGTGCTGGGCATCAACGTGTTCGGCGACGGCGTGCGTGACGCGCTCGACCCGCGCGCGAAGATCCGAATCGATCACTGATGGGCCGCTTCATCGTCCGCCGGCTTGCGTCGATGGTCGGGGTGCTGTTCGCGATCTCGGTCCTCACGTTCCTCATCTTCCAGGCGATCCCGAACCCGGCCGTCCGGCTGGCCGGACGTTTCCCGACCCCCGCGACGATCGAGCACATCAACCAGCAATGGGGCTTCGACAAGCCGATCTACGTCCAGTACCTGAAGACGATGAAGCTGATCTTCACCGGCCAGGTCATCTCCTACACCCAGCAGATAAACGTCGTGCACGAGCTCTGGACCCTTCTGCCGGTGACCGCGTCGCTCGCGATCGGCGCCGGGATCATCTGGCTGTCGATGGGGATCCTGTTCGGCGTGCTGAGCGCCTGGCGCTCGGGTCGCTGGCTTGACCGCGGGCTGACCGTGCTGTCGATGATCGGCGTCTCGATGCCGGTGTTCTTCCTCGGCGCCGTGATGTCCTACTACCTCGGCGACAAGTGGGGCATCCTGCCCGCTGGCGATTACGTCCCGATCCAGCAGGACCCGTGGCAATGGTTCGTGCACATGCTGATGCCGTGGTTCGCGTTGTCGGTGCTGTTCATCGGCGTGTACTCGCGCGTGCTCCGCTCGACGATCCTCGACACGGTCAACGACGACTACGTGAGGACCGCGAAGGCCAAGGGCCTGACCGAGCGCCAGGTGATGACGCGCCATGTGCTCCGGAACAGCCTGATCCCGATCGTCGCGCTGTTCGGGCTCGACTTCGCCGCGGTCATCGGCGGCGGCGCGATCCTCACCGAGACGGTCTTCAACCTGCACGGCATCGGGCAGTACGCCGCTCAATCCGTGGCCGCGCTCGACATCCCGCCGGTGCTCGTGATCACGCTGTTCGGGGCGTTCGTGGTCGTGCTGATCGGCGGCGTCGTCGACGTCCTGTACGCGTATCTCGATCCGCGGATCCGCCTGTGAGTGCGGACGGTGCCCGAGGCGCGTCCACGGACGGCCGCCTGCTCGAGGTGCAGGATCTAAAGGTCTCGTTCCGGACCGAGGATGGCGTCGTCCAGGCGGTCGACGGCGTCACGTTCGGGATTGACTCGGGCGAGGTGCTCGCGATCGTCGGCGAGTCCGGGTCGGGTAAGTCGGTGACCGCGATGACGTTGATGGGCCTCACGCGCGGTCCCAACACGAGCTTCGGCGGCCGTGCGCTGTTCCAGGGGAAGGACCTCGTCGGGGCCTCGGAGGATGAGTTGCGAAAGGTCCGCGGCGCGCAGATCGCGATGGTCTTCCAGGACCCGATGAGCTCGCTCGACCCGGTCTACCGCGTCGGCGACCAGATCGTCGAGCAGATCCGCGTCCACGACAAGAAGATCTCGAAGGCGCAGGCGCTCGACCGCGCGGCGGAGCTGATGGAGAAGGTGGGGATCCCGAGGGCGGGCGATCGCCTGCGCTCGTACCCGCACGAGTTCTCGGGGGGTATGCGCCAGCGCGTGATGATCGCGATGGCGCTGGTGAACTCGCCGAAGCTGTTGCTCGCGGACGAGCCGACGACCGCGCTCGACGTCACGATCCAGGCTCAGATCCTCGACGAGTTGCGCACGCTGCGCGAAGAGACGGGCGCGGCGGTCATCCTCGTCACGCACGACCTGGGCGTGGTCGCCGACATCGCCGACCGGATCGTGGTCATGTACGCGGGGCGGGTGGTGGAGCACGGGACGCTCGACGAGATCTTCTACGACCCTCAGCATCCCTACACGTGGGGGCTGCTCGGCTCGATCGCCCGGGTCGACCGCGACCGGTCGCAACGGCTGCCCGCGATTCCCGGAATGCCACCGTCGCTGCTGCGCCCGCCCAAGGGTTGCCACTTCCGGCCCCGCTGCCCGCACGCGTTCGAACGCTGCACCGACGTGCCCGAGCTCGCGGCGCGGCTACCCGACGCGCCGGCCCACCTCGATCGCTGCTGGCTCGAACCCGAGCAGAAGCGCAAGCTCCGCCAGGTCGGCGACCAGATCGGGCTCGCCAGCCGGGAGACCGTGATCTCATGAGGATCGCGGTGGTGATCTCATGAGCGTCGAGGTCGAGCCGCAGACCGACGGGGCCGGCGCGGCGGACCGCGCGCCGCTGCTCGAGGTGGAGCACCTGCGGGTCCTGTTCCCGGTTAAGTCGGGAGCGGTCGTCGCCCGTACGGTCGGCCACGTGCACGCGGTCGACGACGTGACGTTTGCGCTCCGCGAAGGTGAGACGCTCGGGATCGTCGGCGAGTCGGGCTGCGGCAAGACGACGCTGATCCGGACGCTCGTGCGGCTGGTGGACGCCACCGACGGCGCCATCCGGTTCCGCGGCGCCGACATCACGCACGCCGACCGCAAGCAGTTGGCGCCGATCCGGCGCGAGATGCAGATGGTCTTCCAGGATCCCCAGGCGTCGCTGAACCCGCGCAAGCGGATCAACCAGATCCTCGCGACCCCGCTCAAGATCCGCGGCGTGTCCAAGGACAAGTTCGAGCCTGAGACGCGTGCTCTGCTCGACAAGGTCGGGCTCCATCCCGAGCACCTGAACCGGTACCCGCACGAGTTCTCGGGCGGGCAGCGGCAGCGCATCGGGATCGCCCGGGCGCTCGCGGTCGAGCCCAAGCTGATCCTGCTCGACGAGCCGGTCTCCGCGCTCGACGTGTCGATCCAGGCCCAGGTGATCAACCTGCTCGACGAGATTCAGGACGACCTCCACCTCTCGTACGTGTTCGTGGCCCACGACCTGGGCGTGGTCCGCCACGTGTCGGACCGGATCATCGTGATGTACCTCGGCAAGCTGATGGAGGTCTCGCCGGCCGAGGAGCTGTACACGAAGCCGATCCACCCGTACACGTCGGCGCTGCTCGGCGCAATTCCGATCCCCGACCCCAACGAGAACCGGTCGCGAGAGCGCACGATGATCACGGGGGAGCCGCCGAACCCGATCAACCCGCCGACGGGATGCCGCTTCCACACGAGGTGTCCGCGAGCGACCGACATCTGCTCGACCGCCGAGCCGCAGCTGACCGAGTACTCGAACGGTCACATGGCGGCTTGCCACCACCCGCAGAACGTGACCGCATCCGAAGTCGTGAGCGCGGTGCGGTCGGACGCGAGTCCGCACAGCGCCGGCGACGAGCGCCCCTCTACGTAAGGGGTCCTACGGGGTGGAGTAAGGGGTGCGCAGGCCCAACCGGCTGCGTTCTCCCGATGTCAGACGGAGGGTCTCAGTTCATCCTGATCGCAGTGGAAAAGCAGGATTCGATCGAGAGGAACGAGCAATGCATCCCTCCATCTCCCAAGCCCTCGCCTCAGAGCACATCGAAGATGCCAAGCGTGCAGCCGTCCAACAACGGCGCGTCGCCGAACTCGCCGCCGGCACCCCCCATCGAGGCTTCTCGCGATACTTCTCACATACGCGCCAGGGTCACATCAAGTCACTTCGTCGGTCGCACCGGGGAACTCCAGGAGCTGGAGCTCGCCTTACGTGAAGCGGCCGGCGAATCCCCGGTCGTGGCCTTGCTGAGCGGTGATTCCGGCGTCGGCAAGACACGACTGATCAGGGAGTTCGAGCGCCGCGCCACCGAAGGCGACGCGCTCGTGCTCCGCGGGGAGGCCGTCGAGGAGGCGGACGGAGAGCTCCCCTACGCGCCGGTCATCGGCGCTCTGCGGCCGCTGGTACGGGCTCGCCACCCGGCGCTCGACGCGCTCGGGCGCGGGAGCCGCGCTCAGCTGGCCGCGTTACTCCCCGGGCTCGACGAGGAGGCCGGGGCATCCGACGTCAACGATCCCTCCGCGCAGGTGCGCCTGTTCGAGGGCCTGCTCGAGCTGCTCGACGTCCTGAGCGAGGAGCGACCGGTAATCCTCGTGCTCGAGGATCTGCACTGGGCCGATCGCTCGACGCGCACGTTCATCGACTTTCTCGCGCGCAGCCTGCGCCGCGAACGGGTGGTGCTGCTGCTGAGCTACCGGACCGACGAGCTCCATCGCCGTCATCCGCTGAGGACACTGCTCTCGGAGCTCGACCGGCTGGACCGCGCGCGCCGGATCCAGCTCGAGCCGTTCGACCGTGATGAGATCAGCGAGGTGCTTGCGGACATCCTCGGCGAGGCGCCGAGCGACAAGCTCGTGCAACGGCTGTTCGAGCGCAGCGAAGGCAACGCGCTTTACACCGAGGAGCTGCTCGCGGCGGGGATGGACGGGCGGGGAGCGGCTCCGCAGAGCCTGCGCGACGCGTTCATGCTGCGGATCGAGCGGCTGTCACCCGACGCGCAGTCGGCGGCCCGCGTGATCGCCGCCGGGCGCGCGCTCGACGAGCCGACGATCGCCGAGGTCAGCGGGATCGAGCCCGATGCGCTGCACGTCGCCTTGCGCGAGGCGGTGTCCGAGCAGGTGCTGGTCGCATGTGAGCCAACGCGTCTGAGCTTCCGCCACGCGTTGCTGCGCGAAGCGTTGTACGACGATCTGCTGCCCGGCGAGCGGAGCGAGCTTCACCTGGCGCTCGCCCGCGCGTTCGAGGACCGCGCCGACTACGACAACGATCGGGGCGTGGAGCTGGCCTCCGCGATCGCCCATCACTACGCGACCGCGGGCGACCAGCCGGCCGCGCTCCGCGCCACCGTGCAGGCCGCGCTCGCCGCGCGCGAGGTGCGCGCGTACGGAGACGCCGCCAACCTCGCCGAACGCGCGCTCGAGCTATGGCCTCGCGTCCCAGACGCCGACCAGATGATCCCGCTCGACCACATCGAGCTGCTCGGGATCGCGGCGGGCGCGCATAGCATGTCGGGGGATCGCGGGCGCGCGGACGTGCTGCTCCAGCGCGCGCTCAAAGAGCTCGACCCCGACACCGACCCACGGCGCTATTCCCAGCTACTCGCGCGGCTGTCGCGGAGTCAATGGCAGCTCAACCGGGGCAGCGAGGCGGTCGAGACGGCGGAGCGGGCCCTGTCGATGCTGCCCGCGGACGAGATCAGCGGCGAACGTGCGTCGCTGCTGGTCTGGGCGGCGCGCATGCGGTATCTGCGGGGCCGCTACCGCGAGGCCTTGAAAGAGGGCCGGGAGGCGCTCAACACCGCCGTCGCCGCGGGGGACCGGCGCTCCGAGAGCGAGGTGCTGAACACGCTCGGGATGGCCGGGATCGTGACCGGGTCGATCGACGAGGGCATCGAGACGCTACGGCGGGCCATCCAGATCGCCCGCGAGGACGACGACGTCGACGGGATGGGGACCGCGTACTCGAACCTGGCCGACACGCTCAGCCTTGCGGGCCGCACGGCGCAGGCGCTCGAGACGGCCAAGGAGGGACTGGCCGCGGTCTCGGGGCGGATGCGCGCGATCGACTGGATGTCGCTGACCGTGTCGGACCTGTCGCTCGAGGCGGGCGACTGGGAGGCGGCCCGGGCCAGCCTCGCAGCCGCGGCGCCGGCTCCGCAGCTGGCTGGCAGGTTGTTGATCTTCCGTCACCTGCGCGAGGCCGAGCTGGCGCTCGGGGTCGGAGACGAGGAGACGGCGGCGGAATGCCTCGAGGAGCTCGAGCCGCTTGTCGCCAGGTCGTCCGAGCCGCAGTTCATCGGCGCCTATGGCGCGATACTCGCCGAGTTACGCCGCCGGCAGCGCGATCTTGCCGGCGCCAGGGCGGCGGTCACCAACGCGCTCGACCGGATGGAGCTCTGCACCGACGACGTCATGCGGATCGCGCGCGTCACCGCGGCCGGGATGCGCGTCGAGGGCGACATCGCGGAGCGGGCCCGCGATCTGCGCGAGAAAGCCGACGAACGCGACGCGGTGGCGCGGGCGCGAATCCACATGCAGCGTCTGCGCGCGGCCGCATCCGAGGGCGGGCCGGTCGAGCACGCCTGGCGAGCGGTCGGCGCCGCGGAGCTCGCACGAGCCCGCGGTCGCAGTGAGCCCAAGCTCTGGGTCACCGCGGCGCGCGATTGGGAGAAGATTCAGAGGCCCTACGTGCAGATCTACTCGCTGTGGCGCGCGACCGAGGCGTACGCGGAGGCCGGGGACCGGGCCGAGGCGTGCTCGTCCGCGGAAACCGCGCTCGAGAAGGCGCGCAAGCTCGGGGCCCGGTGGCTCGAGGACGAACTGGTGGCGCTGGGGCAGCGGGCACGGCTCGAGCTCGCGCCCGGCGACCGGGATTCGGATTCGGGGGCGGGTTCCGGCGCGGGTGCCGGTGCCGGGTCGAACGGCGACGCGGGCGAGGATCCTTTCGGCTTGACCGCGCGCGAGCGCCAGGTGCTGGCCCTGGTCGCCGAGGGCGCCACCAACCGGCAGATCGGCGCCGCGCTGTTCATGGCCGAGAAGACCGCGAGCGTGCACGTCTCGCGGATCCTCAGCAAGCTGGGTGTCCGTAGCCGTACTCAAGCAGCGGCCGTGGCGCACCGGTTGCATCTCGACTGACCGGCTGCGGCTCGGCGGCCTCGGGCGGGACCATCTCGAGCAGCGTGTCGACGATGTTCGGGTCGAGCTGAGTCGCTGCGGCCGAGAGCAGTTCGGCCGCGGCCACCTCGTATGCGAGCGCCTTACGGTACGGGCGGTCGGTGCGCATCGCGTTCCAGGTGTCGCAGCACGAGATGATCCGCGCCTCGATCGGGATCTGTTCGCCCGCGAGCCCGTCCGGATAGCCGCCGCCGTCCCACCGCTCGTGGTGGGAGCGGACGATGGCGCCCACCTGGCGCATGAAGCCGCCGACGCGCTCGAGCATCTTCTCGCCCTCGACCGTGTGGGTCTTGATGATCGTCCACTCGTGGGGGTCGAGCTTGCCCGGCTTGTTGATGATCTCCTTGGGGATCGCGATCTTGCCGACGTCGTGCAGGAGCGCCGCGAACTCGAGGTTGCGCCGCCGTTCGGGACTTAGGCCCAGCCGCTTGGCGACCTCGGTGGCGAGGCTCACGACGCTCTTGCAGTGCTCGCCGGTATAGCCGTCGTCCGCCTCGATCACGTCGCCGAGGACGAGCGCGGTGCCACGGTACGCGTTGGACAGCTCGAGCATGCTCTCCAGGCGCTTGTGCCGCTCGCGCGCAAACACCGCCAGCAGGCCCAGCAAAGGCACCAGGGCCAGGGCAGCCACGGGCGTGTGGTGAATGGTTTCGCCGGCGATCAGCGCAGGCGGGGTCAGGGCAGCGTCGACTGCGTACACCCAACTTTCGCGGAGCTGCGCGAGGAGGCTGGCTCCACGGATGAGCGCGAACGCCGTCGCGGAAACGCCGAAGTCGACCACGAACTGCGACGCCAACGCGGCGATGAGGAGCGCAGGTCCGGCATCCCACGCGGTCACGTGGGCGATTGCAAGCACGGCAGCCGGTCCGACCGAGAACAACGAGTTAGAGGCCTGGAGCGCCACCCGGTCCGGCCGCACCCGGCCGCTGAACAATCCCGGCACCAGACCCAGGACAAACGCCGAGACCACGGCAATCGGTAGGAGCGCCGAAGGTACGACGAATAGAAGCGGCACGAACGCGAGTTGGGTCGTGGGGGCGTAACCAAGCGGCGTGTCGAACCGGACGTTGGCAGACAGCGCCAGGACCAGCACACAGCTGATCGCAGGAGCGAGCGCGAACGACCCCGGCCGATCGATCGACCAGAGCGCCGCGATCGCCGCGATCAGCACGACGGCGGAGACCATTGCCCAGAGCCGCTCGCGAGTGGTCAGACGCGACGACGCGCGGCCGAAAGTGTCCTCGAGCAGTTCCTGCTCTTCGACGTTTGGCTCGATGGACATGATTACGTCCCATCGGTCTCGCGCGCGATCGTCGTGAGGCGCGCGGGCCAGCGGTTAGACGGACGTCCGGCGGCTGTCAGTCAGCTGAAGAAGGCAACCGAGCGCGAGCCGGGGCACCGAGCCGGTCGATGCACTGGACGCCTCAGGTCCGCGCCAGCTTCTTGCCCGGGTTGAGCAGGCCCTTGGGGTCGAACGTGCGCTTGATCGCCTCGTGCATCGCGACCGCCGCGGGTTGCCACTGCGCCGCGATCTGACCGTTCTTGACCAGCCCGATCCCGTGCTCGCCCGACACCGACCCGCCGAGGTCGACGGCGAGCGCGAACAGGTCTTCCGCGGCGTGCTCGGCGCGTTCGAGCTCGGCCGGGTCCTCGAGGTCGATCATGAACGTCGAGTGGAGGTTGCCGTCGCCGGCGTGGCCCCAGGAGCACGCCGGCAGGTCGTGCCGGCGTCCGATTTCGATCGTGGCGTCGATCGCTTGTTCGAGGCGGTCGACCGGGACGACGATGTCTTCTGAGACCTTGCCGCCGCGCTGGGCGGTGACGGCGATCGAGGCGCCGTCGCGCCAGCGCCACACGTCGTTGATCTCCTTGGTGGCGGTGGGCGCGTGGATCAGGATCGCGTTTTCGCTCAGCACCTCGTCGAGCTCGTCGCGGATGTGGGCCGCTTCGGATCGGGTTCCGTCGGCATCGACGATCACCATGAACCTCGCGTTTTTGGGGATG
>Ga0335072_10015512_pt1 | contig 10817 bp, 9 predicted proteins | sample Lox_Sample_21_FD_206725 | JGI IMG/M metagenome (GOLD analysis project Ga0335072, IMG submission 206725) | Soil microbial communities from Loxahatchee National Wildlife Refuge, Florida, United States - Lox_Sample_2.1 | ecosystem: Environmental > Terrestrial > Soil > Wetlands | place: USA: Florida... | reverse complement strand
AACCTTCGCGCCGCGCCCCTGCGCCAACCGGATAGGCGCATCCTGCCGCGAGACGCGCAGGCAACCTTCGCGCCGCGCTGCGCCAACCGGATAGACGCATCCTGCCGTCAGATGCCCCGGCAACCCCGCGCCGCGTCCCTGCGCTAACCGGATAGGCGCACGGCAAAACCTGCCGCCGTTAACCGTTGCGAAAGGAACATCGCCGCAAAAGGGCGGCGCGAAAGCCGCGACCGCGATCATCAACCCCTGCGCACGCCGAGATCGCGCATCTGTTCCAGCCCGAAGCCGCCGACCCGGTGCCTGTGGGATGGAACCGGATCGTGATCGACATCGGCGTTCGTACGACTCGACGGCTTCGCTTGCGTTGGCGGCGGATGCCGGTCAGACTGAAGCTCCCTGGCAACAACATGAAAGGAGGTGATCCAGTGTCTCATTGCTCCGTGAAGTCCATCGCCCAGACCTGGATCGCCGGCGCGAGCGCGACGGCGTAGCGTTATCTGGTCCGGCGACGGATCGTCACAGCAATGCGAAGGCTCCGGTGGTAACACCGGAGCCTTCGACGTTTCCGGGCTTGCCGCCGCGCGCGCCGTCAGCGCGCAGAGCACGCCGCAAACCCAGGCAATGCCCCGCCAGCCACGCCGTCCGCCGCCCTTGTCACCGCGGCGCCCGCGGCGGAATGACGGTCAGCACGTAGCTCACGGGCCGCGCGGTATGGCCCAGGAAGCGATGCGCAAGCATCAGTTCGGCGCGCGTGGTCTCCGGTGTGGCCAACGCAGCGGTATCGGCGAGACAGGCGCTGTCGTTGCTGAGGCAGATCGAGAGCAATCCCCGCCGCGCGAGCTCCTCCGGCGTGACCCAAAGACTGCGGCCCAGATCGAACTGAGTGAACGCGTGCGGACTGTCCGGGCTGTAGAACGCCGTTTCGTTCTCATACCACGGGCTGCCGGTCACGTAGGACAGCCGTGTGCCGACCCGGTCATGCCACAGCTTTGTCCCTGCCCGCGCCACTTCCTCGAATGGCACGACTTGGTTGCCTTCCGCCAGCAGCCAAGTCCGCGCCCCGGCAATCGCCGGCGCCAGGAACAGCGAGGCGAAAGACGCGCCAATCGCCAGCCGCACGCAGATCCGGCACAGCCGTTCCACGTCGCGAACCCCGGCAAGCTCGATGACCAGCAGCGGCAGCAACGAGAAGCTCGCCACCGTCATTTCCAGCGTGACCGGCGTGCGCAGCGCCATGCCGCTGACCACAGTCAGCAAGACGGGGGCGAGAGCCAGCGTGGCGATGATCCCGAGTCCCTGGCCGTTCCTGGCGCGGCGCCCCGTATGCGGGGGACTGGATCGCGCCCGCCACCAGGTGATCGCGATGGGAACCACGATCCCCACATGCATGACGGTCGCGCCAAGCAATGTCTTCGCCGCCTGGTCCGTGACGTACCACCACGGCCAGCCCGTCTTGCTTTCAAGGTAGTGGAGCGGCGGGGCGCGATGCGTCAGCAGCCACCAGACGTGCGGCGCGCATATCAACAGGGCGACACCAGCCGCGACATAGGGTGCGGCCGAGGCGAAATACCGCCGGCGCAACGGATGCTGCAGCGCCGCGAGCAAGCAGGTCGCCGCCAGGATCAACGCGTAGTATTTCGACATCAGCGCCAGCCCCATGCCGACACCGAATGCGGCCGCCTCCTTCACGCGGCGGCTGCGCACCGATTGCAGGAACCAATGCAAGGTCCAAGGCCAGATCGACAGGAAAATCGTGTTCGCATCGTATTTGTACGCATAGAACGTGCCGGCCGGCACCAGCGGCAGCATCGCCCAGGCGGCCAGACGTTTCCGTCCAGTGACGAAATCGCCGATCAGCATCCACGCCCCGCCCAGTCCGATCGCACTATTAGTACTGCTCAGTAATGAATATGCCCATTGCGTATGCGGGAACGCCATGAACCACAGGCCGCAGATCCAGGCCCAGAATGGCGGGTGCTGATTATACCCGAGTTGGAATTCCTGGCCCCAGGCATACGCCTCCGCCATGTCATGCGGGATCGCAGCCGGGGCATTGGCAATGGCGAAATAGGCCCCCCAGATCACCGCGAAGGCGGCGGCGCACAACACAATCGTGCGCGGCGCCGGTTCGCCGTCCGCCGCCGCGACGGCCGCCGGGCGCGTGGCAAGGGGGAGTGCCATGATGTCAGCCATTTTGGACAGAACTGCCTCGCACCATCGGATCAACGGGTCATAGCAACATGTTGAGCGAGCCGTAACGCGGCCTTCGCCGATCGGCAATTTTCCGCCTGATGCCGTCCGCCTCACGTGCCGGTGATGTCGCGGCGCGACAGGACGGGTGACGGCGCACCGCGACAAGACCGCGGGTCACCGGCGACACAGGGATTGCTCCTCCGCGCCGCAACCGCTGGCACCGGATGCCGGTGCACTGCAACCGCCGGCCCCGGCTGCCGACACGGCACTCGGGAATGCCGCCGCAGCCTCCCCCAGGCCAGGTTTTGCCGCCGTCCGCCGCCCCGGTATAACGCGTGCCTATGCAATGGAGCGAGGGCAACGGCATGCCGGGCGCGGTGGTAGCCTCCCAGTCGGCGTCAGCGCCCGCCGAAGCGCCTGTCGACGCCGTCCGCTGCGCCTGGGCAGCGCAGAGCGACGCAGCCATGCAGCGCTACCACGACACCGAGTGGGGCGTGCCCCAGCACGACGACACCGCTTTGTTCGAGTTCCTCACGCTCGAGGGCGCCCAGGCCGGGCTGTCCTGGCGCACCATCCTGGCACGGCGCGACGCCTACCGCGACGCCTTCCACGGCTACGACATCGACCGCATCGCCCGGATGCGCGATCCGGCGCTGGAAAAATTGCTGGCCGGCTCCGGCATCGTCCGCAACCGCCAGAAAGTGTGGTCCGTGCGCGCCAATGCCCAGTCGGCACGCCGGATGGCGGATGCGCATGGCAGCCTGGATGCCTACCTGTGGTCGTTCGTCGGCGGCACGCCCGTCATGAACCGATGGACGCAATCAGCCGAGGTCCCCGCCACGACACCGGTCTCCGACCGGATGAGCAAGCAGCTCCGCAAGGACGGCTTCGCTTTCGTCGGCTCGACCATCTGCTATGCCTTCATGCAGGCGACAGGTATGGTGAATGATCACCTGGTCGGCTGCTTCCGCCGCCCACACCAAGGGGACTGACCCCGCGCCGCGACACACAGGAGTTCGCACCTTGCAGAATGCCGAAGAGATCTGGTCCTTGGTCGATGCCAAGCAAGAGCAATTCATCCAGCTTTCCGATCGCGTCTGGGGCACGCCCGAACTCTGCTACGGCGAGTTCCAGTCCTGCGCCGCGCATACCGAGATGTTGGAAGCGCAGGGATTTCGCATCACGAGGAATGTTGCCGGAATTCCCACCGCGGTGATGGGCGAGGCGGGCGAAGGCGGCCCGGTGATCGCCATTCTGGGTGAATACGACGCCCTTCCCGGGCTGTCGCAGGAAGCCGGCGTGGCCGAGCAACGCCCCCTGCCCGGTAACGGCTTCGGACATGGCTGCGGCCACAACTTGCTCGGCTCCGCATCCTTGCTCGCGGCGACCGCGGTGAAGGACTACCTGGAGAAAAACGGCATCAAGGGACGCGTGCGCTATTACGGCTGCCCTGCGGAAGAAGGCGGCGCCGCGAAGGGGTTCATGGCGCGCGCGGGCGTGTTCGCGGACGTGGACGCCGCGGTCACATGGCATCCCTCGGCGTTCGCGGGCGTCTATGAACCGGTGTCGCTGGCGAACACGCGCATCGATTTCTCCTTCACCGGCCGCGCCTCTCACGCCGCCGCCGCGCCGCATCTCGGCCGCAGTGCGCTGGACGCGGTGGAGCTGATGAATGTCGGCGTGAACTACATGCGAGAGCATATGCCCTCGGATGCGCGCGTGCACTACGCATTGCTCGATGCCGGCGGCATCGCGCCCAACGTGGTGCAGGCGCACGCCAAGGTGCGCTATCTGATCCGTGCCCGCAACCTGCCCGAGCTGACCCGCCTGATCGAGCGTGTGCGCAAGATCGCCGATGGCGCCGCACTGATGACGGAAACCACGGTGCAGACGCAGGTGGTCAGCGCGGTTTCGAATTTGCTCGGCAACACGGCGCTGGAGAAGGCGATGCACGACAATCTGCAACGCCTCGGCCCGCCGCCGTTCGACGACGCGGACCGCGAATTCGCGCGCAAGATCCAGGCGACGCTGAGCGAGGAGGACATCGAATCCTCGTTCCGCCGCGCCGGCATGCCAATGAAGGACGTCCCCCTGTGCGACGAGATCATCCCGATGGACGCCAAGAGCGCACCGATGATGGGCTCGACGGATGTTGGTGACGTGAGCTGGGTGGTGCCGACGGTGCAGGCGCGCGGTTCCACCTACGCGATCGGCACGCCGGGCCATTCCTGGCAACTGACGGCTCAAGGGAAAATGCCGGCGGCGCATAAGGGGATGGTGCATGTGGCGAAGGTGATGGCAGGCACCGCGGTCGACGTGCTGCGCGACGAAGTGCTGCTGGCGCGGGCGAAAGCCGATCACCTGACGAAGGTCTCGCGCACCCCCTACGTATGCCCGCTCCCCGCCGATATCGATCCGCCTATCCAGATGTCGGCGTGACCACCCCGAGCAAAACCTCTCCCGCTTGCGGGAGAGGGCGAGGTGCGAAGCACCGAGGCTGACGGGGATCGGGTCGGTACACACGCTCTGTGCCCGCGGATTATCGCGTCTCCACCAGCCCCTGCCTCAGCAATGCCGCCAACTGCGGCACATACGCCTGGCCATTCCCACCCGACACCGCCGCGTCCAACATCTTCGCCACCGCATCGGCAATCCGGTGCGATGCACCGCTCTCGGCCGCCGAGACGCAGTAATATCCCAGGTCCTTGCACGCGTTCGCCAGAGTGAACGGCACGTTCGCCGCGTCGCCGTTCAGCATGAACGGGCTCATCCGTTGCAGCGCAACTCCCGCCCCGCCGCCCTGCGCCAGCACATCGACCAGCACCGCCGGCTCCGCCCCAGCCAGCGATGCGTGCGCCGCGGCTTCAGAGAGCAATGCCATGAAGCCGAGCGAAACGAAATTATGCAGCAGCTTCATCCGGTGTCCGGCGCCCGCCGGTCCGACATGCGTGATGTTCTCCGCGAACGCCGACAGCACTGGGCGCACTTCCTCCAACACCGCCGGATCGCCGCCAACCAGCAGGTTGAGCGTGCCGTCCCGCGCATTCTGTGGCAGACGCGTCATCGGCGTGTCGATGAACCGCCCGCCTGCGGCCTGAACGGCGCGCGCCATGTTCTCGGTCGAACTCGGAATCGAGGTGGAACAATCCACCACAATTGTCCCGCGCCTGAGGCTTTCGAGCACGCCGGCCGGACCTGTCAGCACGGCCTCGACCTGCGGCGACCCGGTCACGCACAGGATCACAACATCCGCGCCTGCCGCGACCGCCGCAGCGGTGGGTTCAACTCTTGCACCAGCCGCGCGCAGCTCGTCCAACGGCTGATTACCCGGATGTTCCATCACCGCGAGCGGGAATCCTCGCCTGACGATGTTTGTCGCGATGCCATGGCCCATGAGGCCAATGCCGATCATGCCAATCCTGGTGTTCATGCCGATGAGACCTGTGCAGACATATGCTTGCGGTGCCGCGAAGTCGTGCAGCGTACCGGGCCAGGTGGTGCCACAGCTTGTTGCACCACGAAAGTCCCGCGGCGTGCATCGCTGGCCGCTGCATCGCGCGATGCGGGCCGCTGACGCTTACAGTCGTACGCTCCGCCTGCGCTGACCGGATAGGGGAGTGGAAGGTCGCCTATCCGGTCAACGCGGGGACCGCCCACGGGACCACTGACGCATACAGTCGTGCGGCGTGCCTGCACTGCCCGGGCGATTTTGATCGCCTCGACCTCAACATCCGGGCGCTCGCGGCACCAGCCTCCTGCACGTTCTGGCCGGGACCGACGACGTTGGCACTCTCGCGGGACCCTACTTCGCGGTCGCGGCGTTGACGGCGGCAGAGACGGCGCTCGCGATCGGACCATACGTGACGCTATGGCCGAAACCCGAGAACGTGACCGAGCTATCGCCGTGCAACGTGATTGAGGCGCCGCCGTTCACTCGATCCAGCTCCGCCTCGTCCAGGACACGGAGCGCGTTTGCAGTAGTGCTATTGGTCTGGCTCATGACAAGGCTTCCTTTCACCGGTTGCCCGACGGCCGGATCGCCATCGGTGTCGGTGATTTAGCCCCCGCCACCACCGGCCGCCGTGCTGCGCGGCACACCGGCGTGTTGCGCGGGCAATGCCTGGATCGACGGATCGGTACTCGTGAGGTCCAGGTCGCCGAGATTGAGACGAGGGAGCGGCAGCGCAATGCCTCCGGCGCGCGCGTCAAATGGAAGTTCACCACGCAGAACGCGCGGGAGTTGAAAAACGCTGGTCTGCCTATGCCACCATCAGAACGCAACGCAGGGACGATCCGCGGGGCCTGTGGCCACATACGGTCGTAGGGCCCGCCTGCGCTAACCGGATAGGGGTGCAGCAACCTGTCCCGATCCGGCGGAGAATGCGCTGCGTGGCACGTTCCACGAACAGAAGGCATGCCTCGTCGCGGAATCGATCGCGGCGACAAGCGTGCGCGGCGACGTATTCGTCGACAGTCATCGCGAAGCCGAACGGCGTCGATGAAGCCGAACGGCGTCGATCCCCGCGCCCGGCGCGCCGACGTGCCCACCCGCATCGCCGGTCAACCGGCCCCTTGGTTGCGACGAATTGCCGCCATTGGCACTGGGCACCAAACAGAAGATGGCATAGTTTCGGAGCATGACCGCCGACGGCATCGCCCTTCTCAGAGTGAAACTCGACGACGTCGCTCCCGCGGTCGTTCGGCGGCTCGAGGTTCCGCTCGCCATCCGCCTCGATCGTCTGCATCTGGTCCTCCAGGCGGCGTTCGGCTGGACCGACAGCCATCTCTATGAATTCCGGGCCCGCGACGTCGGTTGGGGCGTGCCTGATCAGAGCTTTGGCGACGGTCCCCTCGATGCCCGCAAGGCCCGCCTTGGCGACGTGCTGGAAGACATTGGAAGCAAATCGATCAAGTACTTGTATGACTTCGGCGATGGCTGGGAACATTCGGTGCGCGTCGAGCGCGTGACCGAAGCCACCCCGGGCGTCACGTATCCGCGCCTGATCGGCGCCACCGGGCGCTGCCCGCCCGAGGACGTCGGCGGCCCATGGGGCTACCAGGAATTTCTCGCCGCGCTCTCCGATCCGAACCATGAGCGGCATACTGAATTCGTCGAGTGGATCGGCGGAGATTTCGATCCGAATACGGTCAACCTCGAGGCATGTGCCGGTGCCGTCGCCGCACTCGGCCAAAGGCGGTCCCGCGCACCGGCCACCCGGCGAAAGCGATCCGCCTGATCCCCTTTGCTCTCGGGATGCAATGGGAGGAGGCACGCGACACGCCGGCGCCCGCCGCCCGATCATTCCGTCCGCGTCACGCGCCGGAGGCACCCACCGATCGTCCGCGACCGGACTTCCTTTCGTCCGTTCGCTTCCCCGAAACCCGGAGCGCGAGGCGCAAAATACCGCGCATTCCCGGCACCGCCTCGCTGTCGACCGCCTCCGTTTGCCTTCCGACACGTAGGAATTGATCTCTGGACTTTTCATCCCCCCGCGCGCGAAAAGGTGACTGATCCCAACCCCTGAATATCCGATCCGCCCGCTCCCTCCGGGCATGTGAAGGAAAAGCGAATGGAAGTGCGTTCCCGCCGTCTCCCTGGCCGTCTGCGGACCACCCTTCTGGTCGGCGCGGCGTTCATCACCGGGGCTGCGGCCTTCCCCGCCGCCAATTGGCTCGGCCTCGCTGTCGGCATCCGCCCTGCCGCGGCGCAGGAAGAATCCCGCAGCGACACCTACCGCTTGCTCACCCTCTTCGGCGACGTGTTCGAGCGCGTGCGGGCCGAATATGTCGATCCCGTCGGCGACAAGCAACTGGTGGAGAATGCCATCAACGGCATGCTCACCGGCCTCGACCCGCATAGCGGCTACATGGATGCGAAACAGTTCCGCGACATGGAAGTGCAGACCAAGGGCGAGTTCGGCGGCCTCGGCATCGAAGTCACCCAGGAGAACGGCTTCATCAAGGTCATCTCGCCGATCGATGACACGCCCGCATCAAAGGCCGGCATCAAGCCCGGCGACATCATCACCGCGATCGACGGCAAGACCGTCGAGGGCATGAGCCTCAACGACGCCGTGGACAAGATGCGCGGTCCGCCGGACTCCCGCATCACCCTGACCATCAAGCGCGAGGGCGTCGACAAGCCGGTAGAGCAATCGCTGATGCGCGAGATCATCCACCTCCAGGTGGTGAAGTCGCGGATGGAGCCGGACCACATCGGCTATGTCCGGCTCAGCCAGTTCACGGAGCAAGCCGATCCCAGCCTGCGGGCGGCGGTGAAGTCGTTGAAACAGCAGTCCGGCGGCAAGCTGACCGCGCTGATCCTCGATCTGCGCAACAATCCAGGCGGATTGCTCGACCAGGCGGTGGCCGTCTCCTCCGATTTCATCAATCAGGGCGAGATCGTCTCCACCCGTGCCCGCCACCCCGAGGACAGCCAGCGCTGGGACGCCAAGGGGGAAGACATCATCCCGGGAACACCGCTGGTGGTGCTGGTGAACAACGGCTCGGCCTCGTCCTCCGAGATCGTGTCCGGCGCGTTGCAGGACCACCACCGGGCGATTTTGCTCGGCACCAGGACCTTCGGGAAGGGATCGGTGCAGACCGTGATCCCGCTGCCGGGCAACGGGGCAATGCGGCTGACCACGGCGCGCTACTACACGCCGTCAGGGCGGTCGATCCAGGGGCTGGGGATCGAGCCCGACGTGCACGTGATGGAGACCCGCGAAGAGGAGGCGCATTTCGGCCCGGCCCATGAGTCCGACCTCAACGGGACGATCAAGAACCAGGGCGGCACCGGCCAGGTGTCGATCGCGCCGCGGACCGATCTGCCGCCGGGCGCCAAGGAGATTCCGGACAAGCCGCCGGCAGGCTTTCCCAAGTTCGATCCGGCCAAGCAGGATCAGACTGACTACCAGTTGCAGGAAGGGCTCGTGCTGGCGAAGGCGATGGCGGCGCAGAAGACCGTCTCGTCCAACTGAGAGCGTAGTAACCGTCTGGGGGGCGTCGTGCTGAGCGGCTGGCGGGGCCTGGGCGCTTTTTGGGCGGCTGTCCTGGTATTGCTCGCCGGCGGCGCGCTGGTGCTGCAAGTGCTGGGACCGCCGGCCCCGCGCATTGCCGGCCATGCGCCCGCTCTGCGTCGCGCCGCCGCCCCCGCGCCGCCGCCGCAGGTGAGCCGTCACGTGGTCGCCCTGCCCTCGGATCGTCCGGGACGCGACACGCCCGGTCCGATCGCCGACCCCGATCCGGGATTGCTTGAACCCGGGGCGGGCGGCGCGTCGGCGGCGCTGCCGAAGATCGCCGAGGATGGGCGGCGGCCATCGCAGGTCTATGCCGCGGGGTTCGACCAGACGTCCCGGCGGCCTCGCGTCGGCATCATTGTCGCTGGCATCGGCCTCGACCAGGCGGCGAGCGAGGACGCCATACGCAATCTGCCCGGGGCAGTCACACTGGCGGTTTCTCCCTACGGGACGCATCTGGATGCCATTCTGAGCGCGGCGCGCCTTGCCGGGCATGAGTACTTGCTCTCGATTCCGATGGAGCCGAAAGGCTACCCCCAAACCGATCCCGGTCCGCTTGCCCTGATGACCAGCCTCTCGGTCAACGACAATCTCGACCGGCTGCACCGGTTGATGTCGGCGGTGCAGGGCTATGTCGGCGTCACCAACGCGCTGGGCGCGCAGCGGGGCGAGCGGTTCGCCGGCGTGCCGCGCCTGATCGAGCCCGTGCTGGCCGAACTCGCGCGCCGCGGCTTGCTCTATGTCGACGCGCGCTCGCCCGAGGCAGGCGGTCAGGCGACACAGAACCAGGTGTGGAGTGTCGATACCGACGTGGTCGTGGACGACCCGGTGTACGCCATCGACGCGAAGCTGGTGCAATTGGAGCAATTGGCGCGTGAGCGAGGCCAGGCGCTGGGGCTGGCAGGGGCGCCAGCCCCCGTCGTCGTGCAGCACCTCGCCGAGTGGTCGAACGGGCTGATGAACCGCGGCCTGGTGCTGGCGCCGGTCTCGGCGCTGGTGCGCCCGCCCGCGCAGGTGACCGCGTCCGGGCAATGAGCAACGCCAACCGCGGCAATGCCCTGGAGGTTCCGTGGGCGTCGCGTGGGGGTTGTGCCTATCCGGTTAGCGCAGGGGCGCGCCTCGGCGTCACCCGGCGCATACCCTGGCAGGTCGTGCCTGCGCAAACCCGATAGGCGTGCGTCCGCTACCCGGATAGGCATGCCTGCGCCAACCGAATGGGCGTGCCTGCGCAAACCGGATAAGAATGCCGGCATTGCTCCGGGACGCGCCCGCGATGCGCCGCTCCCGCCCGTCGCTACCGCCAGCGACCAGCATGCGCAATATAGGCCGGCCGCGGCGCGGCGCGGCGCGGCGCGGCAGAATTATCCCGGTGATTTTTCGCCACAAGATATCCCGGTCTTTTGCCGGTGATCCTCCGTGATTTCGGACGGGATGCAGGCGGTGCATTCGTCGTTGTGTCAATCCGCACAGGTCATATTCTCGCAGCACGGAATGAACGTCGGAACAAGCAGATCAGATGGAGGATGCCATGGGGTTCCTGGCAAACAATGGTGTCGCGCTGCGGCGGATGCTGACGGGATGTGGAATGCTCGGGCTGGCGGCGGT